>ENA-ORSO01000016-ORSO01000016.1-human-gut-metagenome-genome-assembly--contig:-NODE-16-length-156172-cov-139.362350_pt1 | contig 156172 bp, 137 predicted proteins | sample MGYA00241902_ERZ509168 | MGnify/ENA primary metagenome ERZ509168 (study PRJEB26280, sample SAMEA2338806) | human gut metagenome | biome: human gut; feature: human-associated habitat; material... | reverse complement strand
GATGCCGATAAATGATTTATTTTTCATACCTTTGTACCGCATTTTGCAGGAAGGAGCTCTCTATGTCAGGGTAAGCCACATCTTTTAAAAGCTTCCACGGCTAATTCCCTAAACGGCACTTGACCTGGCATTTCAGGCTGGGGAGACTAGATCAGGGAAAGGTCTTTGTCTAAGACAAAATAGTTCACTACCCCCGTCCGGAGTTCCTTCCATTTCAGATGCTCCGGCAAAGGTAGTGAAAAAAACGCAGACAAAAGACTTAGTCGGGAAATAGTTATGCTCTAAGAAGTGCGATAGTTCACTTTTGCTGCATTTTAGTTCTTGTATGCATCTGTCTCCACGTATGGTGTTCCACGCTTTATCACGGCAAACATACGAAGGACTAGCTTGAACTTGACGGCATTGAGCACGATACCACCGCATTTTTCCTTTCTCTTGCGTATCCAATAGTCTCTTATTGAAGGATTGTTCTTTATGGCGGAAAGGACAGCTATGGATAAGTCTGCCTTGGCTTCTGAAAAGCCTTTCTTGGAAACCCCCGTTTTCTTTCTTACTGAGGTACCTGATTCTTTTTTAAAAGGGGCTATTCCTATGTAACAGGCATATTTGCGAGGATTGCTGATTGCAGTGAAATTTTCCGTCAATACAATGGCTTCCAACGCTATGATGCGACCAATGCCAGGAATGGAGGTCAGCAGATTGTAATTCTTGCTGATGTTTGCATCTTCCTGCATGTAGCTGTCAATCTCCTTGTCTATTGCTTTCAGGTTTTCCTTCATGTTCTTCAGCAGGAGTTTCTTGCGTTCTACGGATAAGTCTGTGTCGTATGCGCAGATATCATGAAGCTGCTGCTTATAGAGAGTTGACTGCTTGGTGTTCTGCTTACGCTCTGCCAGCAGTCTCTTCAACTTAAAATAGACAGGTGAGGGAAGCTTGGAGGGATTGCGAAGAATCTTCTTGTGGTTCTGCTCACAATAGATTGCTATTCTGAAAGCATCCAGTTCATCAGTCTTGATACGGTCTAGAGAGCGCTGGTCATCATCCAAGTCTGGCTCGAAGCGATGCATTTTGCGAGGTTCCACCATACCATAGATATATTCTTTGGATTCCAGCCATAATCTGAAGTTTTGGTTATAGAGTCCAGTATATTCCATACAGAACAAAAAGGTATCGAAGTCTTTTCCTACCTTTGCGACCCAGGAGCCAATCTTTTTGAACCCAGCATCATCATTGCTCACCTTAATATGAGCATTCTTCCAGTCGATGGTTTCACCATCATAATAAGCAAGGTCGAGAGTCTTCTTGGAGACATCTACGCCAAAGTAAAGTTCCTTATCCATATTATTGACATTTTAGCATTAAATGGAAACAAGAAAACATTTGGCTTGGCGAAGGACTGAATCAAAAAATAGTGATATTCTAGAGTGACATACAGTTCACCTTAACACCCGTTAACCAATTCGTTTAAACTTGTTTCCAGGTGCAAAGGTAAAAGAATGACACACCCGCTTTTTTATATTATCTCTCTAAGTATTATTTAATCATCTTCATTCTCCAGCAAGTCGGTGCCGAGGTGAGTGGTCTGTTCACGCTTCAAACGGTCGCGCACTTCCTTAGGCTTGGTGGCGTAGGTAATCATTCGGATAGAATCGTTGTAGCTTACGTACTTCCAGAGCCAGTTAAGCATTACCATTACCTTGTTCTTTACGCCAAGGATAGAGCGAAGATGGACTACCAGCCACAATACCCAGGCAAAGAAGCCCTGGCTGTGAAACTTGCCAAGTTCTACTACTGCCTTGTGTCTTCCGATGGTAGCCATAGAACCCAGGTTCTTGTAGCAGAAAGGCTTGAGTTGGGTATCGTCTGCTCCCTCTGCTATCTTCTGGATATTCTTGGCCAGAAGCGCAGCCTGCTGAATGGCTACCTGAGCCAACTGTGGATGACCGCCAGGATAAGCTGGGTCTGTGGTCTGGATACACTGGTCGCCGATGGCAAAGAGACCGTCCATGCCAGGGATGCGGTTGAATTCATCTACTACGATTCGGAAACCACGGCCCAGATGGTCGCCATCAATACCCGTGATAGGCTGTGCCTTTACACCGGAAACCCAGAGGAAGGTACGGGTAGGAATTTCCTGACCATCCTTCATCAGAACCTTGTGATCCTTGTAGTCGGTTACCATCTTACCGAATTGTACATCTACACCCATACTGGTAAGGAATTCGTATGCTTTCTTGGACGAATCCTGCGACATTCCTGCGAGCAGTCTGTTGCCGGCTTCCAGAAGATAGATATGCATCAGAGATGAGTCCATATCAGGATAATCGTAAGGAATCACGTAGCGCTTCATTTCAGAGAGGGCTCCGGCAATCTCTACACCTGTGGCACCACCGCCCACAATCACTACGTTCAGAAGTTCCTGTCGTTCCTCTTCTGTAGCGCAGGTCAAGGCACGTTCCAAATTACTCAGCACGGCGTTGCGCAATCCCATTGCCTCTGAAACGGTCTTCATCGGAATAGCCCATTTCTCGATATTGTCATTACCATAGAAATTGGTAGTGGTTCCTGCTGCGAACACCAGATAATCGTACTCGATTTTACCGATAGATGTCTGCAGAATCTTCTTGTCTGGGAATACGGCTCTCGCTTCTGCCATGCGGAAGTAGAAGTTCTTGCGCTTGCGGAAAATCTGTCGGAAAGGGAAGGAGATGGAACTTGGGTCGATACCTGCTGAGGCAATCTGATAGATAAGCGGAGGGAACTGATGGAAGTTATTCTTATCAATCAACACTACCTGAAGGTTTGCCTTGCTGAGGTCTTCTGCTAAGCGAAGACCACCGAGTCCGCCACCTACAATCACAACTCTCTTCAACTGATTTCTCTTGATATTAATACTCATAACTGCTGCTGTTTTTTATAATTACTAATATTTGCTGATTTTTTCTCAATGGACATATAGCCAAGGTTATAGCTGTAAAATCATCTGCAAAGGTATAAATTTTTGATAAGAATGAAAAATAAATGTGTAGAAAAATACTATTAAAATCTGTTGCAATCGTTCCCATTTTTTAAAGTTAGAAATCAATGCTGTAAATTGTAATATTCAGATAGCATTTTGAGGAGTCTTTTCTTCTTTTTTCGAGAATTGTTTTCTTTTTTCAAGAATTTGTTGTATTTTTGCATCATAATCATCAAAATCTTAACCATTATAATGTAGCATCATTATGAAACATGTAACTATTAAAGACATTGCCCGTTCGCTCTGTATTTCGGTATCTACAGTTTCCAGAGCCTTGGCTGATGATAAGAATATTCGAAAGGAAACACGTGATATGGTTGTAGAGGAGGCAAAGCGCCTCGGCTACAAGCGCAACCCAGTGGCGATGAACCTGAAGATGGGACGTACGAATACGATTGGTGTCATAGTACCAGAGATGCATACTCCTTATGCTTCTCTGGTGATTAATGGAATACAAGAGGTACTCTATAAGCGCAATCAAAAGGTGATGATAGCTGAGAGCGACGAGAAGCCGGAGCGTGAATTGGAAAACTTGAAGATGATGGAGCAGTTTATGGTGGATGGATTAATTGTAAGCCTCTGCAGTTATCGCAAGAATATTGAAATGTATCAGCAGTTGGCAGCAGAAGGTATGGCTATTGTCTTCTATGATCGTATTCCATACAGTTTGCAGATGCCACAGGTGCTCGTGGATGATAACATTGATTCTTATTTCATGGTGGAGCATCTTATCCGTTTAGGTAAGAAGCGCATCGCCCACATTCAAGGTCCTGATGATATCTATAATGCTTATCAGAGAGGTTTAGGATATCGTGAGGCGATGGAGAAATTCCATCTTTTTGATCCTTCGTTGATAGTAAAAACGGGTATGACCTTCAAGGATGGTGCCGACGCCATCGACCGCCTTATATTTAATAAGGTGGAATTTGATGCAGTATTCGCCTTCACCGATACTTTGGCGATAGGTGCGCAGAATCGACTCCGTGCCTTAGGCAGACGGGTGCCAGAAGATATATTTGTGGCAGGATTCTCGGGTACGGAACTATCTACTATTGTTTCTCCGCAGATTACTACCATGGAGCCGCCTCTGGAGGAAATGGGAAGAAAAGCTGCAGAATTGGTAATGGAGAAGATTAGTAATCCTGAGATGGAAAACCAAATAGTGGTACTGAAAACCACAATGCGATGCCGAGAATCGACAGGAGAATAGTTGAATAGTATGTATTCATGCGCTTCTTTTGGCTTTTAAAACGTTTGCAGAAATTGGAAACGTTTGCGGGAACGTTTGCAGAAATATATCAGAAAAAAATAATTGTTATGTTGTAAATTTCATCTATCTTTGCCATTGAAAACGAGACGGACTACATAGAAAACCTAAATGGTCTGTTCTTGTAGAATGACAATAATTTATTTGTAGAACTAACAATCAATACAATTATGGCAAATTTAGTAAATGCAAACGCAGCAAATGCAGCTCAGGTAGTGAATGGTTATGCTTATAACCGCAGTTTGGTAAAGGCAGGTATCCTGCACTTCGGAGTAGGTAATTTCCATCGTGCTCATTTGGAGTATATGACCAATAAACTTCTGGAAAATAATACCCAGCAGAATTGGGGTATCTGTGGTGCGATGATTCTTCCTGGTGACGAGCGTCTCTACAATGCCTTGAAGAAGCAGGATGGGGAATACACCCTTACTGTGTGTGGACGTGATGATAGTATTCATGTCTATCAGTTGGGCGCACTCGTAGAACTCTATTGGGGCGTGAAGGAGCAGGAGCAGATCTTGAATAAGATTGCGTCAAAAGATATTAAGATTATTACCCTTACTATCACGGAGGGTGGATATAATATTTCTCGCCAGACAGGTGAATTCATGCTCGATAATGCACAGGTGGCTCATGATATTGAAAATCCAGCCAATCCTGTAACGGCTTTCGGATATGTTGCTGAGGGCTTGCGCCGCCGCAGAGCAGCAGGCAATGGTCCTATCACTATCCTTTCTTGTGATAATCTTCAGCATAATGGCAATACTGCACGTAAGGCTTTCATGACTTTCGTAAGTGCTCAGGACAAGGAACTCGCAGTCTGGATGGAGGAAAACGTTACTTTCCCTAACTCTATGGTTGACCGTATCACACCTGCTACACGACCAGCCGACATCGAACGTTTGAATGCTCAGAATGGTACTTGCGATGAGGCTCCTGTATATTGCGAGGATTTCATCCAGTGGGTAGTAGAGGATAATTTTGTAGCAGGTCGCCCAGCATGGGAAACCGTTGGCGCTCAGATGACAGACGATGTGACAGCATTTGAAAATATGAAGCTTTCTCTCCTGAATGCTTCCCATACATTGCTCTCTTATCCTTCTTTCCTCGGTGGTTATCGCAAGGTAGATGCTGCCATGCACGATGAAAGAATCTGCAAGTTTGTACGTACTTTTATGGATAATGATATTACTCCTTACGTGCCAGCTCCAAAGGATACTGATTTGGAGGAATACAAGCAATGCCTCGTTGAGCGTTTCGGCAACCGTATGGTTAGCGATCAGGTGGCTCGCCTTTGCTTCGATGGTGCCAGCAAATTCCCAGTTTATGTGATGCCTAACTTGGAGAAAATGATAGCAGATGATGCTTCGGGTAAGCGTCAGGATGTGGAGTTCAAGCGTGTGGCTTATCTCTTTGCTGCCTACCGTCATTATCTGAAGTACCAGGTGGATGATAACGGGGATGCTTTTGAAGTAGCAGATCCATGGCTTACTGTAGATGATAGAAAAGTCATTGATAGTGATGATGCCCTCGAATTCCTTGCCATCTCTCCTTTTACAAGCACAGATTTGAAGGCTGCTTCTCATTTTGTAGAACTTTACCTGAAGATGGTGGAAGATATCAAGGCGAAGGGTGCCATGAAGGTTTTGGAAGAAGAAATCTTATAATTTAGTTTAGCGTTTTTGCGTTAGTGATTAGGTGCTTTCGATGGATTTTGACATCCGTCGGAACACCTAATGATAATTAAATCTCTTATAAAAACCTAGATGAAAATGAAACAATCGATTACACTCAAGAGTACAGGACCTTTCCTGCTCCTGACATTCATATATTTTATCGTGGGATTCCTCACCACTGTCAATGGACAGTGTCAGGGACCTTTGCAGGTAGCTTTCCTTTCAGAAGTAACCGCTACCAGAAATTTCTTGGCGACGCTCATTTCTTTTGCTTTCTTTATGGGATATTTGCTCAATAGTGCAAAAACGGGACGTTTGCTGAATAAGATAGGTTATAAAAAGACGCTTATCCGTTCGATGATGGTCATGGTATTAGCTCTTGCTTTCTATCTTGCATCTGCAATCATAGCAGAATATTGGGGTGGAGCAGGCGTCAGAATTTCACAGGATTTCGTGCCTTTTGGATATTTTGTCTTCCTGCTCGGAGCATATATGATGGGTACTTCTGCAGCGATGCTTCAGGTGGTCATAAATCCTTATATCGTAGCTTATCCTTTGCCGGGAACTCAGCCTGTGCAGCGTATGAATTTTACCTGTGCTGTGAATTCTTTCGGTACAACGATAGCCCCTTTCTTTGTTACGGGAGTGATGTTTGCTGGTGTTTCTTTGGAAAGTGTTTCTGCTGATCAACTAACAATTCCTTTTTTGGTTATGATGCTCGTTATAGCCTTGACTACTTGGACTACTTCAAGAGCCAATCTTCCTGATATAGAAGGTACAAGAGATGCTACTGATGATAAGGAAAATGAAAGAAAAACAGATGCTTCAGTACAGACCTCATCTGCTGTTGAAGAGAAATCAAAGCAACGGAGTATTTGGTCGTTCCGTCATTTGAAATATGGTGTGATTACTATCTTTTTCTATGTGGGAACTGAGGTCGGTATCGGCAATAATATGAATCTTCATGCGATGGATTTGATGGGACAGGGATATGACTTCTCACCAGCCCTTCTTGCTACCCTTTATTGGGGAGGATTCTTGGTTGGAAGAATGGTTTCGGCAGGTTTGAAGAATGTGGCACCTCGTCCCATGCTCCTCTTTGTTTCAGTTGCGGCTATTGTCCTGATGTTAACCTCTATGTTTACTGAGAATCTTTGGTTAATGGCTGCTGTTGGATTATTTCATAGTGTGATGTGGAGTTGTATATTCACCCTTGCTGTTGATGGCTTGAAAGAATATACTTCCAGAGCTTCGGGCGTATTTATGATTGGTGTGTTTGGTGGAGCTGTTTTTCCTGTTCTGCAGGGCTTGTTGGCTGATTATGTAGGTTCATGGCAGTTCACCTGGCTCATTCCACTTTTCTGCGAGTTTGTGATACTGTGGTATGGACTTGTGGGCTATAAACAAGTGGCAGAATGATAAGTGCTTAAAAAATAATTTTTTTTTCGTGCATTTTATGGTGTGAAATGATGATTTTTTCTTACTTTTGCAAATTAAAAACAAGATAGTATCAATTTACATTATAATTTCAGAAAAAATGGTCATAGATTTTGAAAAGATTGCTGAGGCTCATTTGGAGGGCTTCAAGGGTGGAAAGGGTAAACTCGATACCCGTAATTATGTGGACGATAAGGTGAAGATTATGTATTCTACCTTGCGTCCGGGTGCATCAACTGGTCTTCATACTCATGAGGGCAACTGCGAGATTATCTATGTGGTAAGCGGCACTGCTACTTTCCGTTATGACGATACCGTAGAGGAGGTTCGCCAGGGACAGGTGCATTACTGTCCGATGAATCATGCTCATTACATGGAGAATCTCACAGACCATGATCTGGTCTATTTAGCTATCGTACCAGAACATCATTAAAAAACTACGTTTCTGAAGTTATCTTTCTAAAATTCAGAACGTGTAAAGGGGGGAATGGTAATCATTCTCCCTTTTTTCGTGTTTTTGAAACAATTTTTTTTAAAAGTTATGTCTTGTTTCAGAAATAATTGTTAACTTTGCAACCGCTTAGAAGCATTTAAACAAAATAACGTTATAACAAATTTATGAACTTTACACTATTTATCACCGTTTTGCTGACGGCTGTAACCTTGGTGGTGGCTGCTTATGTCATCGCAAAGTTGATCGGTCCTCGTTCATACAATCCGGTAAAGGGTGAACCTTTTGAGTGTGGTATTCCGACACGTGGCAGCTCCTGGTTGCCATCACATATCGGCTACTATCTCTTCGCCATCCTTTTCCTGATGTTTGATATTGAGACTGTAATGCTTTACCCATGGGCAGTCGTAGTTAAGCAGTTTGGATCTATGGCTCTCGTGAGCATCGGGTTCTTCCTGTTGGTATTAGTATTAGGCCTGGCTTATGCTTGGCGGAAAGGAGCATTGGAATGGAAGTAAACAAAAGAGCCTCTATCAAGAGTATTCCTTACGACGAGTTTAAGGACAATGACACCCTCGAGAAAATCGCACAAGAGCTGAATGAGGGTGGTGCTAATGTGGTAGTTGGTTCTCTCGATGCCGCCATCAACTGGGGACGCAGTAACTCACTCTGGTCATTGACATTCGGTACCTCTTGCTGTGGTATCGAGTTTATGGCTGTAGGTTGTGCTCGTTATGACTTCTCCCGTTTCGGTTTCGAGGTAACACGTAACTCTCCACGTCAAGCCGACTTGATTATGTGTGCCGGTACTATTACCAATAAAATGGCACCTGTTTTTAAACGTTTGTATGATGAAATGGCTGAGCCAAAGTATGTGGTAGCTGTAGGTGGATGCACCATCTCTGGTGGACCATTCAAGAAGAGCTACAATGTAGTTCGTGGTATCAGCGAGTTAGTTCCTGTGGATGTCTATATCCCAGGTTGCCCTCCACGCCCAGAGGCAATCCTTTACGGTATGATGCAATTGCAGCGTAAGGTAAAGGTTGAGAAATTCTTCGGTGGTGCTAACCACAAGATGAATAGCGAGGAGAAGGAACTGTCTATGAGCAAGGGTGGTCTTCGTGGCTTGAGCAACGAGAACCTCTCTGACAGCGAGAAGCTCGGACACAAGGAGCCTATCATCGTAACTGAAGTACCTGAGGATTTCGACCCTCAGAAAGGTCTAACTGATTAATATAATAAGGTATAAGAATATGAAACTGAATAATATTGAATTGAGTTTTGATAATTTCGCTTCTGAAATGGCGAAGTTGAAGAACGAGAAGCATTTCGCCTACCTTGTTACCATCATCGGTGAAGACTTCGGTGAGGAAGGTCTCGGATGTATCTATATTCTTGAAAATACTCAGACTAACGAACGTTGCTCTGTCAAGACTATCGCCAAGAAGGTGGATGGTTCTGATGTGATTCCTACAGTCATCAATCTCTGGAAGGTTGCTGATCTGCTGGAGCGTGAGGTGTTTGATTTCGTCGGCATCAAGTTCTTGGGTCACCCAGATATGCGTCGTCTTTTCCTCCGTACTGATTTCCAGGGCTATCCTTTGCGCAAGGATTTCGATATGAGTCCAGAGGCGAACAAGTTCCCTTGTACTGATGAGCCTGAGGATGATTTCACTGTAGAATACAGTCTTAGTGCTGATGGTCATCTAGTAGCTACTGAAAAGCGTCGTTTCGATGAGGATGAGTATGTTGTCAACATCGGTCCTAACCACCCATCTACCCATGGTGTGCTCCGTCTTCAGACCGTTATCGACGGTGAGACCGTGAAGCGTATCTATCCACACCTCGGATATATCCACCGTGGTATCGAGAAGATGTGGGAGAATATGACTTATCCTCAGACATTGGCTTTGACCGACCGTCTGAACTACCTCTCTGCCATGATGCACCGCCACGCTTTGGTAGGCGTTATCGAGGAGGCTATGGGTATCGAACTTTCTGATCGTATCCACTACATCCGTACTATCATGGATGAGTTGCAGCGTATCGACTCTCACTTGTTGTACCTCGGCTGTACCGCACAGGACTTGGGTGCTTTGACTGCATTCCTCTACTGTATGCGTGACCGTGAGCACGTGTTGAACGTGATGGAGGAGACAACTGGTGGTCGCTTGATCCAGAATTATTACCGTATCGGTGGTCTTCAGGCTGATATCGATCCTAACTTCGTTCAGAACGTGAAGACTCTCTGCAAGTATCTCCGTCCGATGATTCAGGAGTATCTCGACGTATTCGGTGACAACGTGATTACTCACAACCGTCTCGAAGGCGTAGGTCCTATGAATTATGAGGATTGTATCAACTATGCTGTTACAGGTCCTGCAGGTCGTGCATCTGGTTGGAAGAACGATACTCGTAAGCGTCATCCATACGATATGTACGACAAGGTAGAGTGGAAGGAAATCACTCTGACCGGTTGCGATTCTATGGATCGTTACTACGTTCACATCCAGGAGTTGTATCAGAGTTTGGATATCATCGAGCAGTTGATCGACAACATTCCAGAGGGTGAGTACTACATCAAGCAGAAGCCAATCATCAAGGTTCCAGAGGGACAGTGGTATTTCTCAGTAGAGGGTGCCAGCGGTGAGTTTGGTGTATATCTCGACTCAAAGGGTGACAAGAGTCCATACCGTATGAAGATGCGCCCAATGGGCTTGTCTTTGACAGGTGCGCTCGATCCAATGCTTCGTGGACAGAAAATCGCTGACTTGATTACAACAGGTGCAGCAATCGACTTCGTAATCCCTGATATTGATAGATAATGATGGAAATTTTTAGTTTTAAAGTTGTAACAGATTTTGTTCATAATCTTCTTCTCAATACTTTGGGATTAGGAAGCTTTTGGACAACTTTGATAGAGTGCGTACTCGTGGGTATCTGCATTTTGACAGCATACGCGCTGATAGCTATCGTACTTATCTTTATGGAGCGTAAGGTGTGTGCCTACTTCCAGTGCCGTCTCGGCCCTATGCGTGTAGGTCCTTGGGGTATCTTCCAGGTATTCGCCGACGTGCTCAAGATGTTGATCAAGGAGATCTTCGCCGTGGATAGAGCCGACAAGCTGCTCTACTACATGGCACCATTCCTCGTGATCATAGCCTCTGTAGGTACTTTCTCATTCCTTCCATGGAACAAGGGAGCTCATATTCTTGACTTCAACGTAGGTGTATTCCTCATCACTGCCGTAAGTTCTATCGGTGTGCTGGGTGTATTCCTCGCAGGTTGGGCATCTAACAATAAGTACTCTGTGGTATCTGCCATGCGTGGTGCCGTACAGATGATTTCTTATGAGATGTCTCTCGGTCTCTGCCTGATTTCTGCAGTAGTTCTTACTGGTACTATGCAGGTGAGCGGTATCGTTGAGGCTCAGACTGGTGCTTGGAACTGGTTGATTATCAAGGGTCATGTACCAGCTATCCTTGCTTTCCTCGTATTCCTCGTAGCAGGTAATGCTGAGGCTAACCGTGGTCCTTTCGACTTGGCTGAGGCTGAGAGTGAGTTGACTGCAGGTTATCATACAGAGTATTCTGGTATGGGCTTCGGTTTCTACTACTTGGCTGAGTACCTCAACCTCTTCGTGATTTCTGGTATCGCTTCTACCGTATTCCTCGGTGGTTGGGCGCCATTGAACATCGGTATCGAGGGCTTCGACAATTTGATGAACTTGATTCCTGGTTTCATCTGGTTCTTCGGTAAGACCTTCGCTGTGGTATGGCTCCTGATGTGGGTACGTTGGACTTTCCCACGTCTCCGTATCGACCAGATCCTGAAGTTGGAGTGGAAGTATCTGATGCCATTGTCACTCATCATTCTGATCATGATGACCGTGTGCGTAGCATTCGGAATCCACGGATAATCTTTAATACACATTATTATAATAATAAGAAAGTATGTCTAACAATTCATATTTCGGCGGTATTGCTGCGGGTTTGAAGACCCTCGCTACTGGTATGAAGGTCACCATGAAGGAGTACTTCACACCTAAGAGCACTGAGCAGTATCCTGAGAACCGCAAGACTACACTCCACGTATCTCCACGTTTCCGTGGTCGTCTGGTTTTCGTCCGTGACGAGAATGAGGCTTACAAGTGTGTGGGTTGTACATTGTGTGAGAAGTCATGCCCTAACGATACCATCAAGATTCAGACCGAGATGGTGGAGGATCCAGAGACAGGCAAGAAGAAGCGTAAGTTGGTAGATTACCAGTACGACTTGGGTGACTGCATGTTCTGTGAACTCTGTGTGAACGCATGTAACTTCGGTGCAATTAAGTTTGTCAACGATTTCGAGAATGCAGTCTTCGACCGCAACAAGTTGGTGATGCACCTCGACAAGGAGGTTTACAAGGGCGGAAGCCTTCCTAACCTCATTGATGGTGGCGCTCCACTCGAAATCGGTAAGTTTAACACCAAGACTAAGTAAGGAGGACTTTAGACAATGATAACAGCTAATTTATTTATGTTCGTCATCTTGGCAGTAGTCATCCTTGGCTCAGCCATCATGTGCGTAGCTACCAAGCGTATCATGCGTGCGGCAACTTATCTGTTGTTCGTGCTCTTCGGTGTAGCTGGTGTATTCTTCCTGCTCGACTATACTTATCTGGGTGCAGCTCAGATTGCTGTATATGCAGGTGGTATTACTATTCTTTATGTCTTCGCCATTCAGTTGGTTTCCAAGCGTACCCTTCAGGGTCTTTTGGAGCACGTGAAGGGTAGCAAGGTCATTGGCCGTGCACTCGTTTGCCTTGTAGGTTTTGTAACCTTGGCAGTCATCGTGTTGAAGAATCACTTTATCGATTTGGCTGCAACAGTAGCCGACACTGAGGTGCCAATGGAGCAGGTAGGTTCTGCCCTGGTAGGTGCAGACAAGTATGGCTATGTATTGCCATTCGAGTTTATCTCTGTATTCCTGTTGGCATGTATCATCGGTGGTATCTTAATCGCAAGAAAGGAGGATAAGAAATGATTCCAGTACAGTATTTCTTCGTGCTTTCAGCACTCTTGTTCTTCATCGGAGTATATGGCTTCTGTACACGTCGTAACCTCGTTGCCATGCTCATCTCCATCGAGCTTGTATTGAATGCAGCCGATCTGAACTTCGCTGTGTTCAACCGCATTCTCTTCCCTGGACAGTTGGAAGGTTTCTTCTTCACATTGTTCTCTATCGGAGTAGCAGCAGCCGAGACAGCCGTAGCGCTCGCAATAATTATTAACGTTTACCGCAACTATCACAGTGACCAGGTGAACAGTATTGAAAACATGAAATTCTAATTAAGACAATGAATTACAGTTATGCATTTTTGATACTTCTTCTCCCATTCCTGAGCTTCCTGGTTCTGGGACTTGCGGGTATGAAGATGAAAAAGCAGGTAGCAGCCATCATCGGTACCATCCTGATGGGTTGTGTATTCGGTCTGTCTATTTATACAGCATACGAATATTTCTTTGCTATCGGCCGTGATGCTTCAACAGGTTTGTATCCAACTGTTGACTCATTCAATTTTACTTGGTTGAAGTTTACTGAGTTGCTGACTTTCAACATTGGTTTCCGTCTGACACCAATCTCTGTATTGATGCTCATCGTGATTACCACCGTCAGCTTCATGGTTCACATCTACAGTTTCGGTTATATGGCTGAGCGTGATGAGAATTACAAGGTTGAGGGTTATGAAAAGGGTATGCAGCGTTTCTACGCTTACCTCAGCCTCTTCACCATGTCTATGTTGGGTCTGGTAGTAGCTACCAATATTTTCCAGATGTATCTTTTCTGGGAGTTGGTGGGTGTCTGCTCATACTTGCTTATTGGTTTCTATTATCCAAAGCATGCAGCAGTACATGCCAGCAAGAAGGCGTTCATCGTAACTCGTTTCGCTGACCTCTTCTTCCTCATCGGTATCTTGTTCTACAGCTTCTATGTAGGTACATTCAACTATGATTTGAATGCTCAGCCTGAACTTCAGAGTTCTTTGGCTGGTGCGGCATGGGTAATGCCAGCAGCATTGTTCCTTATGTTCATCGGTGGTGCAGGTAAGAGTGCGATGTTCCCATTGCACATCTGGTTGCCAGATGCAATGGAGGGTCCAACTCCTGTTTCTGCGTTGATTCACGCTGCTACCATGGTTGTAGCTGGTGTTTATCAGGTAGCCAGCCTCTTCCCAATCTGGGTAGAGTATGCTCCTAACACACTTCACTACGTAGCTTATATTGCAGCTTTCACAGCATTCTATGCAGCAGCAGTAGCTTGCTGCCAGCGCGATATCAAGCGTGGTTTGGCTTTCTCTACTATTTCTCAGATTGCTTACATGCTCGTTGCACTGGGTGTTTGCTTTGCTGTAGATAACCATCATGGTGGTTTGGGTTACATGGCTGGTATCTTCCACTTGTTTACTCATGCTATGTTCAAGGCCTTGTTGTTCCTCTGCTCTGGTGCTATCATCGTCATCATCGGCAGCAACTTCAAGGAGTACATGGGTGGTTTGCACAAGTACATGCCTATTACCAACATCTGCTTCCTCATCGGTTGCTTGGCGATTGCAGGTATTCCTCCATTCGCAGGTTTCTTCTCTAAGGATGAGATCATTACTGCTTGCTTCCAGTTCTCTCCATTCATGGGCTGGTTTATGACAGTAGTAGCTGGTATGACAGCATTCTATATGTTCCGTCTTTACTATGTTATCTTCTGGGGTCAGAGCTATTATGAGTTGGACCCTGAGAACCGTCGTAAACCACAGGAAGTTCCTTTTGTAATGTGGGGTCCATTGGTATTCCTCGCAGCAATCTCTTGTGTTTGCGGTATGATTCCTTTCGGTCACTTCGTTTCTGCTACAGGTCAGAGCTATGATATTCACATCGATACTCAGGTGGCTTGCACCTCTATCGTTGTTGCTATTATCGGTATTGCTCTTGCTACTTATATGTATGCACCAAAGAAGACTCCATTGGCAGACGGTTTGGCTAAGAAGATGCCTAAGTTGCACAAGGCAGCCTTGAATCGTTTCTATATTGATGATGCTTGGCAGTTCTTTACACATAAGATTGTCTTTGGTTTGTTCTCTAAGCCTATTGCATGGTTCGACCGTCGTGTCATCGATGGTACCTTCAATTTCATGGCTTGGGGTGCACAGGAGGCAGGCGAGACTATCCGTCCATGGCAGAGTGGCGATGTACGCAGCTATGCTATCTGGTTCCTTACTGGTACAGTAGCGTTGACTTTGTGTCTGCTCGCTCTTCTTTAATTAAAGTCTCACAATTAAGTAAATAGAAAAGAAATGAATTTAAGTATATTCGTCATAGTACCACTCCTGATGTTGCTCGGCCTTTGGTTGGCTCGCAACGACAAGCAGGTTCGTGGTGTGATGGTAGCAGGTGCCAGCGTGTTGCTTGGCCTTTCCATCTATTTGGTGTTTGCATTTCTCGAGGCTCGTGAGACAATGCCAGCAGACCAGGTTCCTATGCTCTTCACTTACAGTGTGCCTTGGTTTGAACCATTGCACATCAACTATTCACTCGGTGTGGATGGTATTTCTGTAGTGATGCTTCTCTTGACTTCCATCATTGTGTTCACCGGTACATTTGCTTCTTGGCAGATGGAGCCAATGAAGAAGGAGTACTTCCTCTGGTTCACTCTCTTGAGCATCGGTGTATATGGTTTCTTCATCTCTGTCGACATGTTCACCATGTTCATGTTCTATGAGGTTGCGCTGATTCCTATGTATCTCCTCATCGGTGTATGGGGTAGTGGTGCAAAGGAGTATTCTGCCATGAAGTTGACTTTGATGTTGATGGGTGGTTCTGCTCTTTTGATTATCGGTATCTTGGGTATCTACTTCTACAGTGGTGCTCAGACATTCGAAATCCTGGATATCGCTCACCATACCCATGGTGCTCACGCTATTCCTGAGAGCGTTCAGAATGTATTCTTCCCATTGCTCTTCATCGGTTTCGGTATTCTTGGAGCTTTGTTCCCATTCCATACATGGTCTCCTGATGGTCACGCAAGTGCGCCAACAGCCGTATCTATGTTGCATGCCGGTGTATTGATGAAGTTGGGTGGTTATGGTTGCTTCCGTATCGCTATGTTCCTTTTGCCAGCAGCTACTCATGGTTTCTGGATTAAGGTGTTCTTGGTATTGACAACCATCTCAATCGTTTATGGTGCTTTGTCAGCTTGTGTACAGACTGACTTGAAGTACATCAACGCTTACTCTTCTGTATCTCACTGTGGTATGGTGCTCTTCGCACTCTGTATGATGACCGAGACAGCTGCAACTGGTGCTATTCTCCAGATGTTGTCTCATGGTTTGATGACAGCCCTCTTCTTCGCCGTTATCGGTATGATTTATCATCAGGCTGGTACACGTGACGTTCGCTACTTGGGTGGTTTGATGAAGATTATCCCATTCCTCTCAGTAGGTTATGCTGTAGCAGGTTTGGCTAACCTCGGTTTGCCAGGTTTCTCTGGTTTCGTAGCTGAGATGACTATCTTCGTAGGTTCATTCCAGAATGCCGATATGTTCCACCGTGTATGTACCATCATCGCATGTACTTCTATCGTAGTAACAGCGGTTTACATCTTGCGTTGTGTAGGTAAGATCCTTTATCAGAAGGTTCCTAATCCAAAGTTGGAGAAACTCCACGATGCAACATGGGATGAGCGTATTGCAGTAGCAGGTCTGATTGCCTGTGTAGCAGGTCTCGGTATGTTCCCACTCTGGGCAGAGGAGATTATCATGGACGCAGTAGGTCCTATCTTTAATGTAATCATGTAATAAATATCAGAAGAAATGAATTACAGTCAATTTTTAAATATGATTCCAGAAGCTACCCTGATGGTAGTTCTGCTGATCACTTTCTTTGCTGACTTCTGCAGTTCCAAGAGCGCAGACCGTAAGTGGTTCAATCCTCTGGTATGTCTCTTGATGGTGGCTCACATTGCCATCAATATCTTCCCTACAGAAGCTACTGAGGCATTTGGCGGCATGTACACAACAGGTCCTGCTGTCGGTGTCTTGAAGACTATCCTTGCTCTCGGTACCCTCATCGTGTTGGTACAGGCCAAGGAGTGGTTGAGCCGTAAGGACACAGCCTTCAAGGAGGGTGAGTTCTATATGTTGATTATCTCTACCTTGCTCGGTATGAATATGATGGTAAGTGCCAACCACTTCCTCCTGTTCTTCCTCGGTCTTGAGATGGCATCTGTGCCAATGGCTTGCTTGGTAGCATTCGATAAGTATCGTCACAATTCAGCTGAAGCTGGTGCTAAGTTCATCCTTACTGCTACATTCTCAAGTGGTGTGATGATTTATGGTATCTCTTTGCTTTATGCTGCTTGTGGTACTTTGTATTTCGATGACGTTGCAAAGGTTATCTCTGCATCTCCATTGACCATTGCTGGTATGGTATTCTTCTTCAGTGGTTTGGGCTTCAAGATTTCTTTGGTTCCTTTCCACTTCTGGACAGCTGATTCATATCAGGGTGCTCCAACTACAGTTACAGGTTATCTCTCTGTAGTTTCTAAGGGTGCTGCTGCATTTACTCTCTGTGCTATCCTCATGAAGGTATTTGCTCCAATGGTAGAGTACTGGACAGTATTGCTTTACATTGTCATTGTACTTTCTATCACTATCGCCAACCTCTTTGCTATCCGTCAGAGTGACTTGAAGCGTTTCATGGCATTCTCTTCTATCTCTCAGGCAGGTTATATCATGTTGGCTGTGGTTGGTAACTCAGCAATGAGCGTGACCGCTCTGACATACTATGTATTGATTTATGTAGTTGCCAACTTGAGCGTGTTTACCATTATCTCATCTGTTGAGGAGCACAACAATGGTACAGTTATGATGGACAGCTACAACGGTTTGTACAAGACCAATCCACGTTTGGCATTCCTGATGACCTTGGCATTGTTCTCATTGGGTGGTATTCCTCCATTTGCAGGTATGTTCTCAAAGTTCTTCGTGTTTATGGCAGCCGTTCAGGGTGCAGATATTCACACCACTCTTGGAGCTTGGGCTTATGGCGTAGTATTCATCGCTTTGGTTAACACCGTATTGAGCTTGTACTACTACTTGCTTATCGTGAAGGCAATGTTTATCAAGCACAGCGATAATCCGCTGCCTACTTTCCAGAGCGCTTGCTCAACAAAGTTGGCGCTTGCCATTTGCACAGTAGGTATCGTTGCATTCGGTATCTGTTCATGTGTATTCGATTGGATTTCTGTAGCAGCTAATGCATAACATCATTAAGGTATAGAATTCTTATCAAGAAGAAAATACAGATTTAATATAAAAAAGGATGTGGCTCCATGATAGAGTCTCATCCTTTTTTTGTATTTTTGCACCATGAAAAAGATTTTTAGATCATTACTATATATTATCATGATGCTGGGGTTGGCATTAGTTCCCGACTTCTGGCTGTGGTTTGATGCCGTTTCTACTTGGCCTTTAGCTTTGGCAGTAGCCTGGTGGATACCATCAGCTTTGCTTCTTCTGGCAGAAACAGGACTGCAATTTGGCGTATATCATAGACTTTCAGTAAGGGTGCTTTTTACGATGATTCTTTTTTCTGTGATGCCAAAGATAGTTTATATCCTTTTGTCTCTATTTTTGCCTTGGTGGGTAGCCATTCTTCCTGCCTTGTTTATGATAGGGGGATTCATATTTGGTTTCACGAAGGGATGGAGAAAGTTGGAAGTGAAACAGATCACCTATTCGTCACCGGATTTACCTCCCTATTTTGATGGTTATAAGATACTGCATTTCACGGATTTTCATTTGGGTACTTTTCCCAAAGATACGGATTTCGTTGAAAAAGTGGTGGAATGTGCCAATAATGAAGATGTAGAACTGATGGCTTTTACAGGAGATTTAGTCAATAACTCTGCTACAGAAGTCGCTCCATATCTGGAAACATTAAAACAACTTCATGCTCCCGATGGAATCTATTCTGTATGGGGAAATCATGATTATTGTGAGTATGATAACAATCATTCCATTGGAGCTTTGAAGCGAAACCGCAAAATGCTTTTCGGATTTCAGAAGGAGTTGGGCTGGACTCAGTTGATGAATGAGCATGTTACCTTATCGCATGGACTGGCAAGTATTGAGATAATAGGAGTAGAGAATGCAGGAAATCCACCTTTCTCTAATCGTGCCAACTTGAAAAAGGCAATGAAAGGAATCGTAGATAAGAAAGCTTTCAAAATACTGTTGACCCACGACCCACATCATTGGCGCAAGGAGGCTCTGAAGGCTGGCATACATCTTACCCTTTCCGGTCATACTCATGCTGGACAGATTCTTATAGGTAAATTGACACCAGCCCGTCTGGCTTTCAAGGAGTGGGGAGGTATTTTTAGGCGGGGTGCCCAGATGCTCTATGTATCCGCAGGTATCGGTGGTTCTTTCCCTTTCCGTTTGGGAGCATGGCCTGAAATGACCGTCATCACATTGAAAAGAAAGTTATAAAATAGCGATTTCCTTTCAAAAAGTTTATCAATTGTTTGGAAGTTATTTAGAAAAACGTTATTTTTGCATAAGAGTAGAGTTATATCATATAATTCCGTCAATTTAGGAGTTTTTAAAATCAAAGAGAAGATGAAAAGTTTAAAGAATATTGCCCTTGTGGCAATGACATCATTGGTGTTGGCTTCCTGTGGAACCACCCAGCAAGTACCACTGACAGGTCGTACTCATCGTATTTCTGTTTCTGATGAGCAGGTGTTGAGCCTCTCTAATCAGGAATATACAAAGTATATGGCTTCGGCTAAAAAATCCAAGAATACTACTCAGACAGCTATGGTCAGAAGAGTAGGTCAGAGATTGGCAACTGCAGTAGAAACATATTTGAAGCAGAATGGTTTTGCTAATGACTTGAAGAATTATTCCTGGGAATTTAATCTGGTTCAAGACAATAGTGCCAATGCTTTCTGTATGCCTGGAGGTAAAATTGTAGTTTATGAAGGATTGCTCCCATATACCCAGAACGAGACCTGTCTTGCCATTGTTCTTGGTCATGAAATTGCACATGCTGTGGCTAAACATAGTGCCGAGCAGTTGAGTAAGCAGCAGAATCAGCAGATTGGTACTAATATTTTAGGCAGTGTTCTGAATCAGGCTGTGGGAAGTGGTGTAGGTGATGTGGCCAGTGCTGTTGCCGGTCAGTATTTCTCATTCCGTAACTTAAAGTATTCCCGTGACAATGAGACAGAGGCTGATTATATGGGTCTGATCTTTGCAGCGATGGCTGGTTATGATCCTCAGCAGGCTATTCCTTTCTGGAAGCGTATGTCCAGCGGTTCAAGTTCCAACAAGAGTGATATCTTCAGTGATCACCCTTCTGATGCTAAGCGTATTGCTGCTTTGCAAAAAGAAATGCCTACAGCTTTGCAATATTATAAGGCTGCAACTCCTGCCGTTACTTCTGTTAAGACTGTCAGAGCTTCGCAATTGACAAACAATAGAAAGACTGCAGCGAAGAAGACTACAACAAGAAGACGTTAGACAATATAAAAATACTAATCATTCAAAATCATAGAATCATGATAGACTATATTTCTCAAAATCTTTGGCTTTTCTGGACCATTATTACAGTAGTGTGTCTCATCATGGAACTCTCATCTGGTGATTTCTATGTTACTTGTTTCGCCCTTGGTGCTCTGGTAAGTATCTGCCTGGCAGTGGCAGGTTTGCCTTTCTGGGTGCAGGTTATTGCCTGGGCAGTCTGTTCGGTATTGAGTATTTGGCTCATACGCCCTCATCTGGTTCATGCCATCCATCAAGGAGCTGATGACAGGAAAAGCAATGCTGATGCCCTCTTGGGACAGGTGGGTGAAGTGACGCAAACCATTGTTGCCGGTGATTACGGAAGAGTGAAATTGGATGGTGACGACTGGAAAGCAGAGGCGCCATCTTCATCTGTGAACATCGAAGTGGGAACAAAGGTAAAGATAGTCGGAAGAGAGTCTATTATTCTGGAAGTTGAAAAGCTGTAAAAAGCATTTTTTAGTCAATTTTCATTTATTATTAACTAATCAAAACATACAATTATGAGCATCGGTATCTACGTGTTAATTGTTATTGTGGTTCTTGCACTTATCATCGTCAAGAAGACCATTGTCATCATCCCTCAGAGTGAGACCAAGATTATAGAGCGTCTCGGTCGTTATTATGCGACTTTGAAACCAGGTATCAATATCATCATACCTTTTATCGATCATGCCAAGGATATCGTTTCCCAGCGCAACGGACGTTATTCCTATAGTAATAGCATAGATTTGCGTGAGCAGGTTTATGATTTCGCCCGTCAGAATGTAATCACGAAGGATAATATTCAGATGCAGATTAATGCCCTCCTGTATTTCCAGATCGTAGATCCATTCAAGAGTGTGTATGAAATCAATAATTTGCCAAATGCTATCGAGAAGTTGACACAGACTACACTCCGTAATATTATAGGTGAGATGGAACTTGACCAGACTTTGACATCCCGAGATACCATCAATACCAAATTACGTTCTGTATTGGATGATGCTACCAATAAGTGGGGTATCAAGGTAAACCGTGTTGAGTTGCAGGATATTACTCCTCCAGAGAGTGTGCTCGTTGCCATGGAAAAGCAGATGCAGGCAGAACGAAACAAGCGTGCTACCATTCTGACTTCTGAAGGTGAAAAGGAAAAACAGCGTTTGCTTTCTGAAGGTGAGAAGGCTGCTATTGTCAACAAGGCTGAAGCTGCAAAACAGCAGGCTATCCTGAATGCAGAAGGTGAAGCTACTGCACGTATTCGCAAGGCAGAAGCCGAGGCGATTGCTATCCAGAAAATAACTGAGGCAGTAGGGCAGTGTACCAATCCTGCCAACTATCTCTTGGCACAGAAATATATTCAGATGATGCAGGAGGTTGCTGAAGGTAAGAACAATAAGGTGGTTTATTTGCCATACGAGGCCACAAACCTGTTGGGTTCAATTGGTGGAATCAAAGACCTCTTTAAGGGATAAAGCCGAACCTGATGAAGCCCCTTTCCTCAGATAACTTATAATTTTATACTTTATATCAAGTAAACTTTATGAAAAAGATTTGTATTGTAGCAGGAGCAAGACCAAATTTTATCAAGGTAGCTCCACTTATCAGAGCTATCGTATCAGCAAAAAACAGTGGTCATGATATCGGCTATCAACTGGTCTATACAGGAATGGAGGATGATCCTACGTTGGAAAATTCTCTGTTTGAAGACTTGGAGATAGCGAAGCCGGATGTTTATCTGGCTGTGGACTGTGAGAATCTGAATGAACTTACAGGTCATGTCATGGCTAAATTTGAAAAATATCTCCAGGAAAATCCTGCGGATGTGGTTGTAGTGGTGGATGACTTGGCTTCTACTATGGCAGTAGCCATCGTAACTAAGAAACAGGGCATTCAATTAGCCCATATTGCAGCTGGTACCCGCAGTTTCGATATATCGATGCCTAAGGAAATCAATCGTCTTGTCATTGATGGTCTCTCTGACATCCTCTTTACTGCAGGTATTTCAAACAACAGTATTGCCAATAAGGAAGGTGCTGAACTTTCCAAGGTATATATGGTAGGAAATATCCTTATCGATAACATCCGTTTCCTGAAGAACAAGATGTCTCGCCCATCACTGATGGATGAGCATGGATTGGAAGACGGGAAGTACCTTGTTCTGACCATCAACCGAAAAGTTTTGCTTGCCGATAGAGATAAGTTGAATGCCTTACTCTTTGTGATTGATGCGGAGGCTCGAAAGGCTGGTGTCAAGGTGATAGCTCCTTTGAGAGGTAAGGCCTTAGAGGCAGTACTGTCTTTCCAAACCCATCAGGCATTGCATGATCATCATACGGGAATAGAGATTGTTTCTCCACAGGCTTATCTTGATTTCTGTTATCTCACAGCTCATGCTCAGGGTGTCATCAGCGATTCTGGTAATGTGGCAGAAGAGGCTACTTTTAATGGCGTACCTTGTATTACGCTCAATAATTATACAGAGCATATTGAGACGGTAAAAGTGGGAACCAATGAACTGGTAGGAGAAGATGCAGAGATACTTGCTGCCATGTTGCAGAAAATCTTCAAGGGTGAATGGAAGAAGGCTGGCATTCCTGACCGCTGGGATGGTCGTTCTGCAGAACGTATCCTTCAGATCCTTTGTGATTAAGTATAGCGATAAGTTATGTAGGTTTTACATCATTGATTTTCAAACCAATATGAACAAAAGAATAAGAGTGTGATGAAGTTTTCCATCACACTCTTATTTTTTTTGTCTTTATAATGAATTTTATATTACTGTTTGGAACGGTTTTCATTCGGGTTCGGATAATTGTATCTATCAAAATAATCCATTCCCTTATTGTTATACCATACACCCTCCACATTGATTCCGATGGAGAAATTCTTGTTGACATTGTACTTCACGCCTGCACCTAAGACATTGGCTCCTGGCATTCCCATACCATATCCGAAAGGCATGGTTCCTCCCATTCCCCATAAACCGGGATAATAGCCTAATCCGTAGCCGCCATATCTTCCATAACCATAGGGGCCATATCCAGCATAACGATTGTAGAAGTTATCATAGTTGTTGCTGATGCTGAGTTGTCCATATACATAAGCTTCCCAATGCTCATTGAATTTATAGCCCATGATGGCATAAAGTCCAACGTCACGATAGCTGTCGCTTCCCCAGAAAGTATTGTTGAAATATCCGCCTCCTGCAATCCAGAGTTTTCCATCTTTAGAGAGAGGAGCCAGATAAGTGGCATTGATATTCTGCGAGAATCCGCCTTTATGAGGCATGCCTTTTCCGAAAGTCGCAAATGCTGATGCACCTAAGGAAACATTCAGTCCTTTGTGCAGACCATAGCCGTACTCCAATCCCTTGTTATCATCTAAACTGCTTAGGGGAGATAAGTTGGATTTTTCTTCAGAGAAAGATTTCTGTTCTTCATTCCAAGAAGGTGAACTGACTGTATATTTCACGTTCTTCATTGGTTTTCCCTGATAAATCATCTTTTGACCGGCTTGCATGATGGTGTCACCAGGCAATAACCAGTCTGCTCTCGGACTATCTGCGCTGTGCAGTGGACCGAAAGTTAAGGTTTGTGCCTGTGCTTGAGCAATGCAGAAACCAAAGAGTGATATCAGAGTTATGATATATTTCTTCATATTGCGTACTTGTTTTATTCTGCAAACTTACAATTTTTTCTTGTATTTCTATCAGGCTTTAATATAAAACAACAAAAAATAGGCTTGCTTTACTTAAAAAACAAGCCTATTATATAATAATGTAAAAATCAGGAACTTTTCCGGACCTTTACTTTCCGTTTATCAGAAGAATTAGTAAGCGAACAGAGGATAGTCCTTCATTGTCTCATTTACTTTTTCGCGAACTCGAGCGATGACCTTTTCGTCCTCTGGGGCATTCAAAACTTCCTCGATAAGTTCAGCAATCAGGTGCATCATATCTTCCTTAGCACCACGAGTAGTCATGGCAGCTGTTCCGAGACGGATACCTGATGTCTGGAATGCAGAACGAGAGTCGAATGGAACCATGTTCTTATTGACAGTGATATCTGCTGCAACAAGTGCATTTTCAGCAACTTTACCTGTCAAGTCAGGATACTTAGAGCGCAAATCGACAAGCATAGAGTGGTTGTCTGTACCACCGCTGACAATACCGAATCCACGACCGATGAGGTCTTCTGCAAGTACAGCTGCGTTCTTCTTAACCTGAAGTGCATAATCTTTCCAAGATGGTTGCAGGTTCTCATTGAATGCAACTGCCTTGGCAGCGATGACATGCTCCAAAGGTCCACCTTGCTGTCCTGGGAATACGGCAGAGTTGAGCAACATACTCATCTTCTTCACCTCGCCCTTCTTGGTAGTCAGACCCCAAGGATTATCAAAATCTTTACCCATCAGGATGATACCACCACGAGGACCACGGAGAGTCTTGTGTGTAGTAGAAGTAACGATGTGGGCATACTTCAATGGATTATCCAACAAACCAGCTGCAATCAAACCAGCAGGGTGAGCCATATCAATCATCAGCAAGGCGCCTACCTCATCAGCAATTTTGCGCATGCGGGCATAATCCCACTCACGGCTATAGGCACTACCGCCACCGATGATCAACTTAGGTTTATGCTCAAGAGCCAATTTCTCCATTTCGTCGTAATCAACTCGGCCTGTCTCTTTGTTGAGGTTGTAACCGATAGGGTTGTAGAGAATACCAGAAGTATTGACGTGGCTACCATGAGAAAGGTGGCCACCGTGGTCGAGATTCAATCCCATGAAAGTATCGCCAGGTTTGAGGACAGCGAGCAGAACGGCAGCATTAGCCTGTGCTCCAGAGTGAGGCTGAACATTGGCATACTCAGCACCGAAGACTTTCTTGACACGCTCGATGGCAAGGTTCTCTACGATATCAACAACTTGGCAACCGCCATAGTAACGTTTGCCAGGGAGACCTTCTGCATACTTGTTGGTCAAGTATGAACCCATAGCTTTCATCACTTCTTCACTTACGAAATTCTCTGAAGCAATCAGCTCCATGCCTTTCAATTGACGCTGATGCTCTCTCTCAATCAGGTCGAAAATCTCTTGATCTTTTTCCATTGGCTCTTATTGTTAAGTTCTGTATTTATGAATTGCGGATGCAAAAATAAGCATTTTTCTTCAATACTCCAAATAATATGGAAGAAAAAGAAGAAAAATGCTTTCAAATTGTTACTTACAAAGTTCTACCTTGCCTAATTGTTGCTCTTTATCGCAATAGTGGCAGCGGACAATTCCGAGTGCAGCATCTACTGTGTGGAAGATAGTTGCCATTGGCTCATTATTGGTGATACACTTAGGATTGTTGCATTTTACGATGCCTTTGAGTGTATCAGGAGTCTTCACGGTCTTTTTCTCCACGATTTCATAGTCCTTGATGATACTCAGACCAATGTTAGGAGCAACTACAGAGAGGCGGTTAATTTCCTCATCAGTGAAATACTTGTTGGCAACCTTGATGATTCCCTTTTTGCCGATTTTCTTGGAAGGCAAGTTGTAGCCGATAGTGACAGGAGTGTCCATCTTTTCCAACTGGAGCAGGTTGACAACCTGATAGGTCTTCTCGGCTGGTATGTGGTCGATTACGGTACCGTTTTCGATAGCCGCAACTACGAGTTGATTCTTATTGTTTCCCATAATTACATTAATCACTAAACATTAAACATTACTCAATCACGGTCTTGTCATTCTTGACATCATCGAGTGTGATGCCGAGGCAGTGACAGAAGATGGCTTCTCGTGCATAGAGACCATTTTGAGCCTGCTGGATGTAGTATGCATGTGGGTCGTCATCCACATCGTATTCAATTTCATTCACGCGAGGCAGTGGGTGCATGATCTTCATGTTTTCCTTAGCCTTGCTGAGCATTTCGCGTTTGAGGATATATACGTTCTTTACTCTTTCGTATTCCATCAGATCACTGAAACGCTCCTTCTGTACACGTGTCATGTAGAGAATGTCGGCACCAGCGATGACATCCTCGTTGAAATCTTCGTGCTCCACATACTTAATGTTGTGCTGCTGGCAGTACAACTTATATTCCTGTGGCATAGCGAGTTCCTTAGGAGCGATAAAGTGGAATGTAGGATTGAAATGGCGCATGGCCGTGATGAGGGAGTGAACTGTACGTCCGTACTTCAGGTCGCCTACCAGATAAATATTGAGGTTCTCCAAAGTACCTTGTGTCTTGTAGATTGAGTAGAGGTCGAGCAAGCATTGTGATGGGTGCTCGTGGGCTCCGTCTCCGGCATTGACGATTGGCACAGGAGCAACTTCGCTTGCATATATGGCAGCACCTTCGATGAAGTGGCGCATAGCGATGACGTCAGCATAGTTGCTTACCATCAGGATGGTATCCTTGAGAGTCTCACCCTTTGTAGTGCTGGATGTCTTGGCATCAGAGAAACCAATGACACGTGCGCCAAGGCGGTTGGCTGCTGTCTGGAAACTGAGTTGGGTACGAGTGGATGGTTCGAAGAAAAGGGTTGCTACAACCTTTCCCTTCAACAGCTCCCTGTTAGGATGCTTTTCAAACTCTTGTGCCATTTCCAAGAGATACATGAGTTTCTCCTTGGAAAGGTCTGCAATCGTCACAAAATTATGTTTTTCCATTGTAAATTTGATTGAATTGTTTTGAAATCGCCTCCAAAGTTACATATATTTTTTGGTTTTTCATTCATTTCCTCTGAAAGTTTTAGGTTATTTTGCACATCGTCTATCATTGTTATCATGTTTTTCTCTAATTCCTTTTCCAATCTCAAACTTTTTGTCTATCTTTGCACTCACATGACGAATCATAACATAGCATCATGAAGATGGTGAATATGTTTACCTATTTATATATATAAGAGATAGGAAATATTCGGTAGATATTAACATCATAAAGTACACGATAACTATGCCAAAAGCAACAGGTTCGATACATTATATAGAACACCGTTCGCCGATGAAAGACGAGACCGGCGAATATTTGATTCATCCTCAGTTCGTTTATAGCGATATTTATGATTTTAAGGATATGACAAAAGGAATGCGGCATCATCATCAGATGACGCCAGCACAATTTGTGGCAGCCATCGAATCCATCAAGGACGAAACGATGCTGGCTCTCTCCCAAGGTATGGAAGTGAAGATAGGAAATATGCTTGTCATTCGTCCAAAGTTAAAGTTACGGGAACATAAGGATGAAAATGGTAATTATTATCACAAGGTTTATCATGATGGTGAGCGCATACCTGCCAGTGAGGTAGTATGTTCCGGTTTTGAGGTGCGAACCACCAAGGAGTTTGACAAGGATTTTTTCATAGAGTATGATAGTAAATGCAGCCGTAGTCCTTGGAAAACAAAAGCTTTTGCGCAAGACCCGGAGCAAGAATGGCAGGTTATCACCAATTATTGCAAGGAACATGGTTTTATAACGGTCAAGAACTTCCGTCTTTTGTTGGGCGTAGCAGACTATCATGCTCGTCAAGTGCTTGATGGTTATTGTGAAGGAGATTTTCCGAAGATGGTTCGCGAGAAGGTGGGTGCCACTTATTTGTATCGTGTAATAGGGGAGTGAAATAACGTGATTGTAGAGTAAAAGGTTTCTTATTTAAGAGTAATAACCAATACTTATGGGATGAAACGTATGCTCCCAACCTTTAGTACATACGTAAAAAGAGTTTTTGACGGCTGTCAAAAACTCTTTTGATTATTCTCGAAAGCTCTTGTGACGGTAGTGAAAAACAATCAGACCATTACTTCTTTATGTGTGAATCTCTTCTGCTACGCTTGTGGCATATTGCTCAACGTCTGGAATCTTGTACGGGCGAAGTGTATGTGTGGTAGTGATGATGTCGTCTCCAAGAACGGTTGCCATTTTAGCGATAGAGGATAGTGTGAGATTATGCGTGCCGCTTAACCATCGGCTCACTTCTGTTTCTGTCTTGTTAAGGGCTTTAGCAAAATCACGTTGGGTCATGTTGCGTTCCTTCAGCAAGTCATACACTCTGTTGGCAATAGCTACGCCAAAATCTACTTGCTTGTTTGTGTTCTCAGGAGTAGTCTTGCGGATAGAATCCATTATCTTATTTGTTTTCATATAATTTCTCAATTCCATATTGTTCACAAGTGTTCCAATAAGCCTCTGTACATAGTTTATGGACTTGTTTGTTGTACTTATCTTCGTTTTGACTCTCAATCCAGTGAAAACGTACTTCTGCCAGGTGAGAAGAACATTCTCTATACATATCATAGAAGTTAGCATTCTTGTCTGGACTATACGATTTGGAAAGAACTAATACGCAATATTGGCTATCAGTGTAGATGTCAACGTATGCTCCATTGGGACATGATTTTACAGCACTAATAATAGATAGTAATTCCATGCGGTTATTATTGGTGTTTAGTTGTCCATGATTCTTTTCTTTGATGATTTTTCCATCGTGTACTATGATGTACGCTGCGCTACCAACTCTATGTTCAGAATGGTAGTCGCAAAAGCCATCTGTATAGCATACATAATGTAAGTCGTTATCAGGAAATTCTTCTGTTATTTCGTTGATAACAACCTTTTCTTTTTTCTTCTTGCCTTTTGCATATTCAGAAAAAAGTTTAGGCTCTTGGGGGGTGATGTTCTGTCTGTTTTTGATGTAACCGTTTCTGACATTAACGATAGTGTGCCAATTTTTTGGTTGCGTACCATCGTTCTTTAGCCAATTTGTACGATTCATTTCTTCCCATAGCTCTTCTGCCCAGTCATTCCAGCCATGTTTGTATGCATAGTCGAAAAACTCCTCTCTTGTTGGTGTTGTATAAATTTCCATATTTAATTTGTAGTTTTCCTTCGTTTTCTCATTCTATTACCCAGTTTGTGATGTTCCTTGTCGTGCCGTCAAAGTTGACGCCTACCTTGGTAATTGGCTTCTCGCTTAAAGCGAAACGCTGGCGGTAGTTCTTTAGGTTGATCTGCTGCATTGCAGTCTGGGCATCCTGATTAAGTTTCAATTCTATGAGGTAGAGATTGGTCTTGGTCAGGAGAACAATATCAACTCTGCCTTTTGGGGTATGAACCTCCACATCTACTAAGTAGTCTGTGAGCAAAGTAAAAATGATGTATAACATCTGTTGATAATGCCCCTCGTAATTGGTGTTACTGCAGTAAGGTACAGTGCCGAGGAAAGTCTGGAGCAGTCCCAATGCTCCATTCATATCCAGCTTGTCGAGAGCCTGGGCTATACGACGAGCCGTATTGGTGGCAGCAAGTGTGTTTGAGGTGACGTATGAAGGAATCAAAGATTTGGTCAGTCCCACTTTTACCTCTTTGTTTGGAATGTCGAGGGTATAATAATTATACTCCTGGTTGTAATCTTTGATGGTGATGTAACCACTTTGGTAGAGCAATGGCATGATGGTAGTCATGTTCTCAGTTGGAGCATCAAATTCGCTGGCATCAGCTTCTACTCTTGTGATGTCCGATGGTATAACGTCGAATTTTCGCATCATATTGATGAGGTATGTAGGAGTGCCAGAGGCAAACCAATATGAACCGAATTTCTTCTCATTGAAGCAATTCAGCAAACTGTAAGGATTGAAAATGTCTGGTGATTCGCCAGAGAAGTGATAACCATCGTAATGCTCTTTGAGTTTTTCGATGGCTTGCTCCTTGGTTATGCCTATTTTCTCAGCCAATTCTCCTATGTCCTCCGACATTTGGGTAAGCAGTTCTTCTTTTGTGATACCACAAATGCCAGCATAGTCATCATTCATGGAGAGAAGGGTAATGTTGTTTAGTTCACTGAAAATGCTGACTTGCGAGAACTTGGTGATGCCTGTGAGAAAAACAAAACGGAGAACAGGCTCTCTGTATTTCAAAGGGCTGTAGAAATTGCGCATAACATCACGAAGAGCTATCAGTCTGTCATTGTCATGAGCAACGTCTAACAATGGCGCATCATACTCATCAATGAGAACGACCACTTGTTTGCCGCTTTTTTGATACGCAGTGTTGATAAGGTCTATTAAACGATTGTTGTTACCTTTTGCAGGGTTAGAAATTCCCCATTTCTTTTCCTCATCTTGGAGGCGATATCCCAGGTACTCTTCCAGCTGCTCCTTGTCCATGTGCTTTCCACCGCTCATGTCAAAATGCAGTACAGGATATTCTGTCCATTCTTTCTCTAACTTTTCGATGGCAAGTCCTTCAAACAAATCTTTCTTGCCTTCAAAGTAGCTTTGGAGTGTTGAGACAAGTAGTGATTTTCCAAAACGGCGAGGGCGAGCCAGGAAGAAATATGTACCACTGGTATGAGTCATGTGGTAGATATATTCCGTCTTGTCTATATAGAGTTTATCTTCCTTGCGGATTCTCTCAAATGTCTGTATTCCTAAAGGATATAGTTTTCTTGCCATAAGCATCTAAGTCTTTTTTCTGCCGACAAAGTTAACATTATTATTTGGAATATGCAAAATTTCCTTGATTTCTTTTGCGTAACAACTTTTTTTGTGTAATTTTGCACAAATTATCAAGAAATGATATTTGAAATATAATTTAATAAGTGATGAGAAAACGTTTCATACATATTTTGTGGGCGCTTCTTGCTGGAGGTATTGTTTCTGCAATTGTTGGATTCTTTGCCATTTGGTTTGGCTGGATTGGCTATATGCCGGATATTGAAGATTTGCAGAATCCGATCAACCGCTTTGCGACTCAGGTATATTCTTCTGACGGTAAGGTTATCGGTACATGGAATCTGAATAAGGAAAACAGAATAGTGATACCTTATAAGAAAATGTCACCTTATCTGGTTCAGGCTTTAGTGGCTACTGAAGATGAACGATTTTATGAGCACTCTGGTATTGACTTCAGAGCGCTGGGTCGTGCTATTATTAAGCGTGGTATTTTGGGACAGGCTAATGCTGGAGGTGGTTCCACCATTACTCAGCAGTTGGCTAAGCAGTTGTATAGTAGTACTGCACAAAGTGCTGCTCAGCGAATGCTCCAGAAGCCAATAGAGTGGGTCATTGCCATCAAGTTGGAACGTTATTATACCAAAGAGGAGATTATTGCTCTCTATCTCAACTATTTTGATTTCTTGCACAATGCTGTCGGTATCAAGACGGCAGCTAATACCTATTTTAATAAGGAACCGAAGGATCTGACGGTGTGCGAAGCTGCTACTTTGATAGGTCTTTGTAAGAACCCATCGCTCTTCAATCCGGTACGTTATCCAGAACGTGCCAAGGAGCGTCGTAATGTTGTTCTCTCGCAGATGGTGAAGGCTGGTTATATGGACCGTGCTGAGTATCAGAACTATTCAAGTGAACCTTTGACGCTGAACTTCCATCGTACTGATCATAAGGATGGTACGGCTACTTATTTAAGGGAATTCTTGCGCCAGTACATGATGGCAAAACGCCCTGTTCGTACAGATTATCCTTCGTGGAACAATGTGCAGTTTGTTGCCGATTCAATTGCCTGGGATACGGATCCTCTCTATGGCTGGTGCAATAAAAACTTCAAGAAAGACGGTTCGCCATATAATGTTTATTCTGATGGACTGAAGGTGTTTACTACCATCGATAGTCGTATGCAGAAGTATGCTGAAGAGGCTGTTTATCAGCATGTTGCCCGTTATCTTCAGCCAGCTTTTGATAAGGAAAATAAGCCAAAGCCAAGTTCTCCTTATTCAGATAAGTTGACTCCTCAGCAGATTCGTAATATTCTGAACCGTTCTATTACCCAGAGTGAGCGCTGGCGTACGATGAAGGCTGCGGGATGCACACCAGAGGAAATCAAAGAGGCTTTCCGCAAGAAGATAGAAATGACGGTGTTCACTTATCATGGAGATATTGATACCTTGATGAGTCCGCTCGATTCCATCAGATATTATAAAGGTTTCCTGCGTAGCGGTTTCATGAGTATGGATCCGAAGACTGGAGCTGTCAAGGCTTATGTGGGCGGTTTGGATTATCCTCACTTCATGTATGATATGGTAAGCTTAGGTAGGAGACAGGTGGGTTCTACCATCAAACCATTCCTCTATAGCTTAGCTATGGAGAACGGATTCACACCTTGTGATTATGCTCCTAACCGTCAGCAGACATATATAGTTGCCGGAAGGCCTTGGACTCCTCGTAACGTGAGTCATGCCCGTTATGGACAGATGGTGCCATTGAAGTGGGGACTGGCGCAGAGTAACAACTGGATCAGTGCTTATCTGATGAGCAAGTTGAATCCAAACCAGTTTGTTCAGATTCTCCATGACTTCGGTATTCATAATCCTGATATTCATCCATCCTTGAGTCTCTGTCTGGGTCCTTGTGAAGTGAGTGTGAGCGAGATGGTGAGTGCCTATACGGTATTTGCCAATCATGGTATCCGTACAGCTCCTATGTTTGTGAGTCGAATAGAGGACAATGAAGGAAATACCATTGCAACATTCCAGCCTCGAATGAATGAGGTGATTGGTGCTGCCAACGCAATGAAGATGCTTACGATGCTGATGGGTGTAGTAGATAATGGTACTGCTGGACGTTTGCGCTATCGTTATAATTTCCAGGGACAGATTGGCGCCAAGACTGGTACGACCAACAATAATAGTGATGGTTGGTTTATCGGTTTCACTCCACAGTTGGTTAGCGGCTGTTGGGTGGGCGGCGAAGACCGTGACATCCATTTTGACAGAGGACAGATGGGACAAGGTGCTACGATGGCGCTTCCTATATGGGCTATCTTCATGAAGAAGGTGTATGCTGACAGGTCATTAGGTATAGATCCAATGGCAAAGTTTGATCTTCCGGAAGATTATAATCCTTGTGGTAAGAAGGCTGAAGAGGATGATTTTACAGAAAACGGAATCGACGAGGTTTTTGAATAATACCTTGTCTTCCTGATAAATATGTATCCCACGATTATGCAGAAGTAGATGAGGCATAATTGTGGGATATTTATTTTTATCCCATCAATGTTTGCTCCTGGCAGCATGATTGTGAGTTTTAATGCCGTATTCGTTGCTTGAGTGATACTGATGAGTCCACTTGCTGCAAAGTGTAGAAGTGGCTCTGAAAGTAAACTCATCAGGGGTATATGGGTAAGAAGTGTAAGCAGGAGAATAGCGGCAGATAACCAAAGGATTACTGTGGCTGCAGGGATGGCTATGAAACCTGTGAAAAGTGCATAGCATGAGATGCGACCAAAATAATAGATGATGAGTGGCATGGTGCCGATTTGGGCGGCTATGGAAATGCAGAGCATACTCCAGGGCCATCGGGTATAAAAATGACTGGTACTGCATAGGTCTTCAAGAGGCTGGTAGAATAATAGTATCGAATAAACTGCCATAAATGACATTTGAAAACTGATGTCGAATAAGTAGAGTGGATTGTAAATGAGCATGATAACATAGGCAAACGCGAGGTTGTTGATGGACAGTGCTTTACGATGGGAAAGCATGGCAAAGCAGCAGATGCTGATCATGGTAGCAGAACGTATAGCACTGGCAGGCATTCCGATGAAGATGACATAAGCCCAAATGGCAGTGATGGAAAGTATGATGGTAGGGATCCTGCGTCTTCGTCCTCCTAACAATAGAATGAATAGTTGGAAAATAATTCCGATATGTAATCCGCTGACAGCCAGTATATGACTGGCTCCTGATATCGAATAGATATCTTTGGTTTCTTTAGTCAATGAGGTTTTGTCTCCGAGGGTCATGGCAGAGACAATGGCGAAGTCCTGTTCCTGGATGTTGAGGCTTCGCAATTGTTTTTGGATTGTGTTTCTGCATTCTTGAGTGACTAACATGGTTTTGTCAAATGATGAAAGGTTTTCTTCTGTGATGATTTGCGGCTTATCCTGTTTCTTATCCAATTGGTGAGAAGTCAGGACTCCTCCCATACAGAATATGCAGAAAATCAGGGAAAGGCATTGGGCGTTTATTGTCGATGAAGAGCGTTTGAGAAGATAGAATGAAATGCCCCATGAAAGCAGTGCAGCCACCAGCCAATAGATGGTGTCAATGTAGCCGTATCCCATCTTTGCGATGAGAATTCCAAAGGTTAGGAAGATGCTGATGTGCATCAGGGGTGTTATCTGTGGGGACTCTTTTTTTCGCATGTTATTTTGTTTTGAAATCTATCTTCCAAATGAAAAAGTTTCTGTTTTCGCTGGAAAAATCGCCTTAAACTTTTAATAAGTGCAAATATACGAATATTTTTTCGTCTAAGTCTGTTTTTTTTTGTATTTTTGCAAAGTTTTAGAGAAAATCATAAAAAGTCGAAGTGCGTGAGGTGCTTCGATGTGAATTTTGAGAATACAAATAAAATCATTATAATGAACGTTTCTTACAAATGGCTTAAAGAATACGTCGATTTCGACTTGACTCCTCAGGAAGTTGCGGACGCGCTGACTTCTTGCGGTCTGGAAGTTGACGCTTTGGAAGAAGTTCAGTCTATCAAAGGTGGACTGAAAGGTCTTTACGTGGGTAAAGTGTTGACATGCGAGATGCATCCTAACAGCGATCATCTTCATGTAACAACTGTTGACCTGGGCAAGGGTGAGCCTCAGCAGATTGTCTGTGGTGCGCCAAATGTTGCCGCTGGTCAGAAGGTTATCGTAGCAGACTTAGGTTGTGTACTTTACGATGGTGACCAGAGTTTTACTATCAAGAGAAGCAAGCTCCGTGGAGTGGAGAGCCTTGGTATGATTTGTGCTGAGGATGAGATTGGTGTGGGTACAGACCACGCTGGTATTATTGTTCTCCCAGAGGATGCTCCAGTAGGTCAGCCTGCTGCTGAGTATTATCATCTTGAGAGTGATTGGTTGATTGAGATTGATATCACTGCCAATCGTGCAGATGCACTGGGTCACTGGGGCGTAGCCCGCGACCTCTATGCTTGGTTGAAGCAGAATGGTTATCAGACCAGTCTTCATCGTCCTTCTTGCGATGAGTTTGTCGTAGATAACGAGGACCTCCCTATTGACGTAGAGATTCAGAATACTGATGCTTGCAAGCGTTATGCATGTGTAAGTATCACAGATTGTGAAGTAAAGGAAAGTCCAAAGTGGTTGCAGGATAAGTTGAATATCATCGGCTTGCGCCCAATCAACAATATTGTGGATATTACCAACTATATCATGATGGCATATGGTCAGCCATTGCACTGTTTTGATGCTGACATGGTTACCGGTCATAAGATTGTAGTTCGTACCCAGCCAGAAGGAACTAAGTTTGTTACCCTCGATGGTGAGGAACATACACTTGGTGAGCACGATTTGAGCATCTGCAATGCAGAAGAGCCAATGTGTATCGCTGGTATCTTTGGCGGTAAGGGTTCTGGTACATACGAGACCACCAAGAATGTAGTTCTGGAGAGTGCTTATTTCCATCCAACCTGGATTCGCAAGAGTGCACGTCGTCATGGTTTGAGTACAGATGCCAGCTATCGTTTTGAGCGTGGTGTTGATCCAAACGGACAGATTTATGCTTTGCAGCAGGCTGCTATTCTCTGCAAGCAACTTGCAGGTGGTAAGATTTCCATGCAAATCAAGGATGTTTATCCAGAGCCTATTCAGGATTTCCCTGTTCGCTTGAACTATGAGTACGCTCATCGTCTCATCGGTAAGGAAATCGGTGTGGAGACTATCAAGAACATTGCTACATCCCTGGAGATGAAGATTGTGAAGGAGGATGCTGAAGGCATCGATCTCCTTGTTCCTCCATTCCGTGTAGATGTTCAGCGTCCTTGTGATGTAGTAGAGGACATTCTCCGTATCTATGGTTATAATAATGTGGAAATTCCTACCCAGTTGAAGAGTTCTTTGACAGTTCAGGGAGAGGAAGATAAGCATTATCATACTCAGAATATCGTAGCAGAGCAGTTGGTGGGTGAAGGTTTCATGGAAATCCTGAACAACTCTCTTACCAAGGCAAGCTATTATACTGATTTGGAACTCAATGCTTATCCTGATGAGCATACTGTTAAGATCATGAATCCATTGAGTACTGATCTCGGTGTGATGCGTCAGACTATGCTCTTTGGCGGTTTGGAGAGTGTTTCTCGCAACATCAATCACAAGAGTCAGAATCTGAAGTTCTTCGAGGTTGGTAACACCTATATATATAATAAGGAGAAGTGGGATGCTGAGAATCCTATCAAGGGTTATACTCAGGAGGGTCATATTTCTCTTCTCATTACCGGTAAGCGTGTAGAGGGCAACTGGGCTCATGCTGATGAGCAGAGTAGCATTTACGAGTTGAAGGCTGTGGTAGAGAATATCCTTCGTCGTGTTGGCATGCCTGCCAATAACATTGTGGTTAAGCATAGCGACAACAATATCTTCTCTAAGGGTGTACAGTATGAGACACGTGCAGGTAAGGTATTGGTAGAGTTGGGTATCTTGAGTCTCAAGTTGAAGAAGGCTTTTGATATTGAGCAGGATGTATTCTATGCTGATGTGCATTGGGACAACTTGATGAAGGCCATCAAGAAGGTGAACCTCACCTATACTGATATCAGTAAGTATCCTTCAGTAAGCCGCGACCTGGCTCTCTTGGTAGATAAGAGTGTACAGTTTGAGCAGATTGAGCAAATCGCTCGTCAGACAGAGAAGAAACTTCTGAAGAGTGTCGTTCTCTTTGATGTCTATGAAGGTAAGAACTTGCCAGCTGGCAAGAAGAGTTATGCTGTCAACTTCATTCTTCAGGATGAAGAAAAGACTTTGAACGACAAGCAGATAGATGCAATCATGAAGAAGTTGATTGCCAACCTGACAGGCAAGCTCAATGCAGAGTTAAGATAATATTTTAAACAAAACGATAAACATTTTTAAAATTTATTCCAATGGGAAGAGCATTTGAATATCGTAAAGCTACAAAGCTGAAAAGATGGGGCCACATGGCCAAGACATTTACTAAGTTAGGTAAGCAGATTGCAATTGCAGTAAAGGCTGGCGGTCCTGAGCCAGAGAACAATCCTACTTTGCGTGCTATCATCGCTAACTGTAAGCGTGAGAACATGCCTAAGGATAACATCGCTCGTGCCATCAAGAACGCTTGTGGCAAGGATACCAGCGATTACAAGGAGGTAACATACGAGGGATATGGTCCTCACGGTGTTGCTGTATTTGTTGACACATTGACAGACAATACTACTCGTACTGTAGCTGACGTTCGTTCTATTTTCAATAAGTTCAGCGGTAACTTGGGTACTACAGGTTCCCTTTCTTTCCTCTTCGATCACAAGGCTGTGTTCACATTCAAGAAGAAGGATGGTCTGGATATGGACGAGTTGATTCTCGACCTGATCGACTATGGTGTAGAAGACGAGTTCGATGAGGATGAGGAGAACAATGAAATCACTATCTATGGTGCTCCTACAAGCTTCGGTGAAATCCAGAAGCACTTGGAGGCTGAGGGCTTCGAGGTAACTGGTGCTGAGTTCACTTACATTCCTAATGATTTGAAGGATGTAACTGCTGAGGAGCGTGAGACTATCGACAAGATGGTTGAGAAGTTGGAGGAGTTTGACGATGTTCAGACTGTCTATACCAACATGAAGCCAGAAATTCCTGCTGACGCTGAATAAGTTTTCTATGATCAACAACGAGAATGTAAAGCATCTTACCAAGGTGACTTATCAGACTCATGGTACCTGCTCCAAGTACATCTGCATCAGTGTAGATGAGAATGGAGTCGTACAGGATGCGCAGTTTATCGGTGGTTGTGATGGCAATACCAAGGGCGTTTGTTCCTTGATAAGAGGTATGAAGGCGCAGGAAGTGATTGCTCGATTGAAGGGTATTACCTGCGGCAACAAACCAACAAGCTGTCCAGACCAGTTGGCAACTGCACTTCAGGAAATGGGGTACTAAATGTAATAGACAGCATTACTGGTCGGCTTCCAGTAGAAACAATATAAAAGTCCCGAAGAATTAAATCTTTCTTCGGGACTTTTTCTGATTGTAATCTTTGTCTTTTCTGCTTTTAATCAATGACCTTTTCTGTCTTAATATTTAAAGGTTTCGTCCAATAAAACTTCCTTTGGATTTTTAGCAGAATGATAGATGAATCTGAAAGTAAAATGGGCTTCTTTGTATTTCTGAAGTCCTGGATTGTTGTCTAATGACTGCTTTTGTGCATCATAGAGTTTCTTGTGGTTCTGTTTGATGAGTATGGCATTATCTGCCTTGTTTCTCAAAGTCATATAATAAATATAGGTACGGGTATTCTTGTCGAATACCGTACTGTCTGTGCGCCCATCATTCACGAAAGGAGTAGGGCATACTTTCTCTGTATATTCCTTAGCCTCTCTTGCTGCTCTGTCTTCAATGCTTTCTGAGCATGAAGCCAACAATGTAATCAACATGATTGGAAAAATAATCTTTTTCATATCTTTCTTTTTAATATTTGTCCTTTATCGTATTTATCCTTTTTATTCTTTTTATTCACAAGTACAATATGCTGTTCTGTATTTGAATTGTACTGAAATTCGGGCACAAAGATAAGTTTTTTTGATGGAATAGCAAAGCAATCTGCTACGTTTTTGTGGGGAAGATTCATCAAATCATACTTTTTCTCATTTTATTTTCTTTTTTCTCTGGTTTTTGCAGTACCTTTGTATTACAAAATATAATATCTTTGAAAGCAATGAAATTTTTTAAGAAAACAAAATCATTAAAGTCAGCTTGTTTGTTGATGTTGATGTTGCTCATCCTGCCTTTGCAGATGTTGGCAGCAGAATTGGGTGAAGCTGGTAAACGGTTAGCGGCTCTTCCTGGTGTGAGTAAAGTGGAACCGCTGCAGAGTACTTGTTTCCCAGAAAAATACGTGTTCTTTATCAAGCAGCAATTAGACGCTAAGAACCCGCAGGCTGGTCAGTTTGAGCAGCGAGTTGTGCTCTGTCATCGCGGTTTTGACCGTCCAACAGTACTTGTTACAGAAGGCTATGATGCCAATTATGCGTTGCGTGAGGGATATATAGAGGAACTGTCCAAGCTTTTCGATACCAACATCATTACCGTGGAGTACCGTTATTTTGATAAGTCCATGCCAAACCCTTGCAACTGGGATTATCTGACAGTGGAGAATTCTCTTTATGATTTGCATCATGTGAATGAAGCATTACATGCTTTATATAAGGGTAAGTGGATTGCTACAGGCATCAGTAAGGGTGGTCAGACAACCATGTTCTACCGTTCCTACTTTCCAAACGATGTGGATATTTCTGTTCCATACGTAGCTCCACTCAACAGAAGTGTTGAGGATGGCAGACATGAGAAATTTCTCCAATATGAGGTTTCGACTCCTGAAAACAGACAGAAAGTGCTCGATTTCCAACTTCTGCTCTTTAAGCGCAAGGCAGCTCTTCTTCCTCTGCTTGAGAAATATTGCAATGACAAGCATTATACATTCAATGCACCTTTGGCTGAAATATATGACTTCTCAGTCTTTGAGTATGCGTTTGCTTTCTGGCAGTGGGGCTCTGATATCCAAAAGATTCCTACAAGAGAGGCTGATGATTTAGCAGTATTCAAGTATTGGATGAGTCATTGTGAACCCGATTATTTCTCCAATCAGAATCCTTATTTCTCGTTTGATGTGCAGGCGGCTAAAGAATTAGGTTACTATGGCTATTATACAAAACCATTCAAAAGATATCTGAGTATTAAGACGGCAAAGGGATATTTGCATCGGTTAATGTTGCCGAAGGATGCGGAGAACGTGAATTTTTCTCCTGTATTATATAAGCACACAGTAGATTTCTTGAGTAAGAATGATCCTAAGATGGTTTATGTTTATGGTTCTATCGACCCATGGAGTGCTTCTGGTATTTATGGACTTCCATTTACGAAGAACAAACACAATTTGCATGTTTATATGTGTCCGGGAGGTTCTCATAAGACCCGTATTCTTTCCTTCCCAGAGCCTACTCGTCAGGAAATTATTGATCTGATTGGTCGTTGGTTGAAAGAATAATAAATTGTCAAGGAAAGTATCACTATCTGAATTGTTTAAATAAAAATCGGTTATCATTAAATAGTCCTATAAAGGAATCGAATTATACGAATATAAAAATCAAACAAAAACGTGTAAGTAATGATGTTTACTTACACGTTTTTGTTGTTTTTGAATATCTGGCTCTGCTGATGTGCCATTTCTATTAAACTCTCGAAGTCATTGTAGAACTCGGTCATCTGATGGTAAAGAAGATTACTGCCTTTATCAGATAACTCATTATCTGGTAATGGACCGGAATTGATAGCTACCGTGAAGATGTTAGCAGCAACACCCGCTCTGACTCCTAATGGAGCATTCTCTACAACGATGCCTTCCCATGGTTGAAGATTGCCCGCTTTCTGCAATCCCATCAGGTATGGGTCTGGGTTTGGTTTTCCACGTTTCACGTCATACGCAGTTACAATATGCTCTTCATCCAGAAAATCGCCGAAGTCATTGAGTAGGCGCAAGATGAGAGGGCGCTGGCCGCTACCGGTAACCACACCCACTTGCATACCAGCATCCTTAATCTTCTGCATGATTTCCTTAACACCAGGGAAGATTTCTGCCGTTGGCATAGAGTGGAAGATATCCGTCTTTACATCATACATTTTCTGAGCTTCTTCCAGAGATATGTCGATACCTTTCTGTTTTTTCACCATCATCTGGATGGTGTCGATACCTCGTGCTCCCTCTGTGGCATAAGCATCAGCGGCAGTCATGTGGATGTCAAACTGCTTCATAGATTCCTGCCAGGCCACGGCATGATTAGGCATACTGTTGTATAGCACGCCATCCATATCAAAAAGAACGGCTTTAGGGTTGAATTCCCCAAAGCCGTGGTCTTTTAAGTATTTTGAAATAATTTCTTTCATCAATAATGAAATGATTTCTTAATATCGATTATTTCTCGTTAGCCAAACGCTCCTGGATTGCCTTGCTTTCAGCCTCATAACCAGGCTTGTTGAGCAATGCGAACATATTCTTCTTGTATGCCTCAACACCAGGCTGGTTGAATGGGTTTACCTCTTCCAAGAGACCGCTGATACCGCAAGCCTTCTCGAAGAAGTAGATCAACTGACCGAGGTAGTAAGCATTCAACTCAGGTACGTTAACCAAGATGTTAGGAACACCACCGTCAACGTGAGCCAAGCGAGTACCGAGTTCTGCCATCTTGTTCACTTCATCAACACGCTTGCCCTCCAAGAAGTTCAAACCATCGAGGTTTTCATCATCGTGAGGGAAGAGCAACTTCTCGTTAGGAGTCTCTACGCTGATAACAGTTTCGAAGATAGAACGCTCACCTTCCTGAATCCACTGACCCATAGAGTGAAGGTCGGTAGTGAAGTCGCAAGCTGCAGGGAAGATACCCTTCTGGTCTTTACCCTCGCTCTCACCATAGAGCTGCTTCCACCACTCAGCGAAGTAGTGAAGTTTTGGCTGGAAGTTGCAAACGATCTCAATCTTCTTGCCAGCTTGTGTATAGAGTGCCTGACGAGTAGCTGCATAGATAGCAGCAGGGTTCTCATCGAAAGCAACGTCCTTACCACAAGCCTTTTCCATGTCAGCAGCACCAGCAACGAGCTGTTTTACGTCGAAACCAGCAACTGAGATAGGCAACAAACCTACTGGAGTAAGAACTGAGAAACGACCACCTACATTGTCAGGAATGATGAAACTCTTATAACCCTCTTTGTCAGCGCAAGTACGGGCAGCACCTTTCTTAGCATCGGTAACGGCTACGATCACATCCTTAGCCTCTTCCTTGCCACGCTGATCCTCGCACTGCTTCTTCAAGAGACGGAAAGCGAGAGCAGTCTCTGTTGTGGTACCAGACTTAGAGATATTGATAACACCGAACTTCTTGTCCTTCAAGAAAGTAGTCAACTCGTAGAGGTAATCCTCACCGATGTTGTTACCTGCGAAAAGGATAGTTGGATTCTTCTTATCATTTACGAGCCAAGCGAAAGAATTGCTGAGACCTTCGATAACGGCGCGAGCACCAAGGTAGCTACCACCGATACCAGCAACAACAACAACCTCACACTTTTCACGCAATGTGTTGGCAACAGCCTGAATCTCATTCAAGAACTCAGGAGTGATAGAAGATGGCAAATGCAACCATCCCAAGAAATCGTTACCTTCACAAGTGCCGTTCTCAAGAGCTTCCTGAGCGGCTTTTACCTTAGGCTCGTAAGCCTTTACTGCACCTTCTGCGAGGAATGATGCAGCCTTAGTAATGTTTAAGCTGATACTTTTCATTTTCTTATTTAAATATCTAAATGAATGTGTTAATGTTTCTCCATTATCTGAACGAATCAGTCAAAAGTTTGATTTCGATTTGCGGACTGATGCGCTCGTACAGTATATTATATACAGCATCGAGAATTGGCATGTTGACGTGCATGTGGCGATTGATTTCCTTCATACACTTTGTACCGAAAAATCCCTCGGCAATCATCTCCATCTCTATCTGTGCACTTTTCACGCTATAGCCTTTACCTATCATGGTACCGAAGGTGCGGTTGCGTGAGAAATTACTGTAACCTGTAACGAGCAGGTCACCGAGATATACTGAGTCGTACATGCTGCGGTCGATAGGGTGGACGGCAGTGAGGAAACGGTGCATCTCCTGAACGGCATTCGACATGAGCACCGCCTGAAAGTTGTCGCCATATTTCAGACCGCCACAGATGCCTGCAGCAATAGCATATACATTCTTCAAGACCGATGAGTATTCGATACCGATGACATCGCTTGAAGTCTTGGTCTTGATATACTCGCTTGCCAAACAGTCGTTGGCAAAGGCGCGAGCCTTATCTGTGTCGCTACAGCCCACGGTGAGATAACTCAGACGCTCCAGCGCAACTTCTTCTGCATGAGAAGGGCCACCGATACAAGCCAGGTTTTCATAAGGCACGTCATATACCTGATGGAAATATTCCGAACAAACGAGGTTTTCGTCAGGTACGATACCCTTGATGGCTGTGATGATAAACTTGTCGCTGATGCGAGTCTTGAGTTTCTTGAGATGATTCTTAAGGTAAGGCGAAGGGGTGACGAATACGAGTGTGTCGTAGTTCTGCACAATCTTATTGATGTCTGAAGAGAAGAAAATCTCATCCACATTGAATCTTGCCGACATCAGATAGGCAGGATTATGCCCCAAGCGCTTGAAGTCCTCGATGCGGTCGTCGCGTCGCATATACCAACCTATGTGATGAGTATGCCCCACCACAATCTTGGCTATTGCCGTAGCCCAGCTACCGCCGCCAATAATAGCAATTTTTCCGCAGTTGAACACTTCGTTTTATGTTTAATGTATAACTAATAATGTATAATTGGAGTATGCTGCCCCAATTATACATTAATATATATATTACTTATTTGCTGCGTCAATCCAGCCCTGGATATCATCAACAGAAGGCTTCTCATAGCCGAGTTTGTACTTCTTGTTGATTTCACCGATCTTCTGCTGAAGACCCTGAGCCTTCTCTTCACGGATGTCAGAAATCAGGTTGAAACCTGCCTTGCGGAGCACGTATGCCCAATCCTCTGGCACGCCAATCTCAGCCCATTCCTTGATAGTACTCTGTGGCATCTTCTTCTCTGGCTTCATCTGAGGGAAGAACAATACCTCCTGGATGAAGGTCTTGCCGGTCATCAACATGACGAGACGGTCGATACCGATACCGATACCTGATGTAGGAGGCATACCATACTGGAGGGCACGGAGGAAGTCCTGATCGATGATCATTGCCTCATCGTCACCCTTGTCTGCCAACTTCATCTGGTCGATGAAACGCTCTTCCTGGTCGATTGGGTCGTTGAGCTCAGAGTATGCATTGGCAAGCTCCTTACCGTTAACCATCAACTCGAAACGCTCGGTCAAACCTGGTTTAGAACGGTGCATCTTGGTCAATGGAGACATCTCTACAGGATAGTCGGTGATGAAGGTTGGCTGGAGGAAAGTACCCTCGCAGAACTCACCGAAGAGCTCGTCGATCAACTTACCCTTACCCATGGTCTCATCTACATCCATGCCCTTCTCCTTGCAGAATGCGCGGATTTCTTCCTCTGTCTTGCCGTTGCAATCGAAACCAGTCTTTTCCTTGATGGCATCGAGGATAGGAAGACGGCGATATGGAGCCTTGAAGCTAATGATGTTACCATCTATCTCGCGTTCTGGCTTTCCATTGACTGCGATACAGATAGTCTCGAGCAATTTCTCAGTGAATGACATCATCCAGTTGTAGTCCTTGTACTGAACATAAAGTTCCATACAGGTGAACTCTGGGTTGTGGTTACGGTCCATACCCTCGTTACGGAAGTTCTTGCCAATCTCATAAACACCCTCGAAACCACCTACGATAAGGCGCTTCAAATAAAGCTCAGTAGCGATACGCATATACATATCCTGATCGAGCGCATTGAAGTGAGTGATGAATGGGCGGGCAGAAGCACCACCAGCGATGCTCTGGAGAGTAGGAGTCTCCACCTCTGTATAACCAGCATTGTCGAGAACGCTGCGGAGTGTACGGAGAACTGTAGCACGCTGCAAGAAAGTATCCTTTACGCCATCGTTGACGATGAGGTCAACATAGCGTTGACGATAGCGCAACTCAGGGTCGTCGAACTTGTCGTAAGCAACACCATCCTTATACTTTACGATAGGGAGTGGTTTCAAACTCTTAGAGAGCAGGCACAGTTCCTTGGCGTGAACTGAAATCTCGCCAGTCTGTGTGCGGAAAACAAAACCCTTTACACCGATGAAGTCACCGATGTCGAGAAGTTTCTTGAAAACAGTATTATAAAGGTCTTTGTTCTCGTCTGGACAAATCTCGTCGCGTGCGATATAGACCTGGATTCTTCCCTTTGAGTCCTGCAACTCTGCGAAGCTGGCTTTACCCATTACGCGTCGGCCCATCATACGACCTGCGATGACTACCTGGCGTGGCTCTTCCTCGTCTTTGAATTCAGCTTTGATATCAGTGCTGAATGCATTGGTTGGAAACTCTGCAGCTGGGTATGGATCAATGCCCATCTCGCGCAATGTCTGAAGACTTTGTCTGCGAACGATTTCCTGTTCGCTTAACTCTAAAATGTTCATATTCTATTTAGATATATCTAATTTTGTTATTCTGTCTGCAAAAATACAAATAATTTTCTGAACTCCACCTTATTTTTATGCTTTTTAATATAATAAGTCGGAAATAGTTGTGCAAACATTTGCATTATAGCTTAATGAAAATCTTCTTTTGGTACATCCAGATGCCCATCGCTGCATGAATGGCAACAAAAAACAGGGCATAGGTGAGGGAAACCAGATACTCGTCTGAAATGACATTCCTGATGAGGCCTAACAGGTCGTCCTTGATGCCGTATGTTCCGAAAACGATGGCAAGGAACTCGCTCAGGACATAAAGAAAAAGTGGATTCATTCCGAAAGACAGAAACAGAACTGTTATCGGATTCTCCTTTGTTTTTATCGTCTTTCCTTCTGCATTTGCTTCATTCTTTCCTTCTGCACTGATTTCACCCCTGTCAATCCATTGGATGAGCAGACTCAAGATCCAGGCAGCAAAACCACAGGTCACAAATACATAGCTTGGACTCCATATTCTCTTATTGATGCCGAAACCAATCAAGGAAAGGAAGAAACCAAGAATGAGCATGACAAGACCACTGATTTTCAAAAACTTAATTTTGGAATGAACGTTCTGACCTGCAATGCTGATGTATTTGCAACAGAGGAAACCTATCATCGTATGGGCGATGGCTGGCAATGTGCTCAGCAGTCCTTCGGGATCTACCGGACTCTTATGATAGAGGTGATCGTAGCCGAAAAAATGGAGATCTGCCTGGGCGATGATGTTGACTGATGCATCGTAGGCATAACCGTTGCCGAAAGCTAAGATGCTCATATAGACTATGATGATGCCGAGGATGATATGGACAAAATACCGTTGGTTGATATGGATGGCCAACAGGGATACAATGCCATAACAGAGGGCTATGCGCTGTAAGACTGCCCATATACGCAGATGCGCAAAGTCTAATCCATTACCCGAACAAATCATATCAAACCAGTTGATACTGAGTCCGATAAGGAAAAGCAAGATGGTGCGTTTTGCGATTTTTCTGTAGATAATTAGCGAGGGCTTAAACTCCGTCTTTCTCAAAGACAAATAGGTGGACATACCCATCATGAAGAGGAAGAAAGGAAAGACCAGGTCGCAGGGAGTCAAGCCGTTCCACTTGCTATGCGTCAGAATATGATAGTTCTGTTCACCGCCATTATTGACCAATATCATGAGGGCTACTGTGAACCCTCGCATGATATCCAGAGATTTGAGTCTGATCATAGTTTTCTGGGTGTTTTATCTTGTTCTTAATAGTTCTTATCTGATAAAATTGATAACTTCCTTCGCCACTTCCACACAGTCTCCTTCAGGTTGATCACTGTAGGTATTGTGCTGCAAAGTCCATGGTTCCTCTATAGCATACCAGTCAATTACCGGACCGCCAGGCAATGCCATTTGGAATAGTTCGGCAGCAGTCTTGTTAGCATTCTTGCCACCGCCTAACGCTTCGTAATCCACTTGGGTGCTGGCTTTCATCTGGTCTTCTAATGCCTTCATATAGGTACTCCATCTCTTGTAGTAGAAGTCTTTCAGTAAACCTTGCCATTCCTTGTGTGCATAGTCTCGGAGCCCTCCCTTATCAGCACAGGTGCGGTTTCCCCATGTGGTAATCTGTACACGAGCATTCCATTCATATTGGTCTTTCTCTGCCGTAGTCTTGCCGATTTTGCGTGCCTGTTCTGTCCAATGTCCCAGACGGAATTCAGAACGGGTGCCTAAGAGTTTGTCCTGCAGGAGAATCATCTTCAGGAATCGGTCTGCATTCTTGTCAAAGTCTTTACGGGCAAAGGCATTGTAGTCGGCAATCGTCTGCAGGTACTGTTTTCTGCCCTGATCGGCGAGAGCCTGTCGGCAGATATCCACGAGATCATATTCGTAGTTGTTGTTTCCTTTGTATTTATCAGCTACTTGTGCGAAGAGGATGGCAGCCTGTCGGGTGTCTTCCGGATCATAGTAGTTGTGCATTTTCGACCAGCTGGAAACCTGGAAATTGTTTAATGATGGGCGTCCGCAGAATATGCTCTCATGGGGACCTTGCTGGTTGTTGCCGAGCGGACAGTTGTAGATGCTTTTTGCAAGCAAAGTCCAGGCTTTCACGATTGTATCATCGTGGACGCCATATCTGGCAAAGCAGTATTCCTGGATCCATTCTTCCTTGGTCATCTTCTCTGCTCTCCAAGGCAGTTCGCTCATCAGTTCGAACATCACCGGGTTGTTTTCTGAACCTTCCATCGTAAAGCCCCAGCCCTTCAGTGAAGAGTTAGTGATGAGTGAAGAATTCTCTTGCTTTTGGGTGTCCGTTTTCCCTGTTCCGAGATAAAAGTTGTTGAGAAGCTGATCCATTCTTCCATGAAGACCCACGTTTCCGCCAAAGTTCTCCAGAAGACAGAAGAGCCATTGATGCTTGCCGTATCCACCTTCCCGTTTCCAGATACTCGGACTTCCGAACATCGGGCGGCATTCAGAGAAGAGGTCGAGTATGAGGAGGTCGCCAACCTTCAGATTTTCTATCATCTGTGGACGTGGATTCTCGGTCCATCCCTGAACCACCCACACTGCCTCAGAATTGGCACGCTTCATGGCATCCATCAGCACCTTTCCTGCTTTTCCGTAATCAACTGCAGCATCATCATTGCTTTCGTGGAAAGGATCCATGGAGTAATAGGAAGCCTTACCGAAGAGATGGGTGAGCTCCTTATAATATAGGTCTGCGATTTCTGCAAATCGGGCATCCGTAGGTGATAGGTTGGCAGGGCGCTGATAACCATTCCAGCGACCACCATCAGTCACGTTGAGTCCTAACTTTTCTTTGGCGTCATGAGGCATCATACCGCAATAGCCCGGCAAGACAGGTTTCATACCAAGCTCTTTCATTCTTGCCAATATCTTCTTCTGCAATACTTCCTGTTGCTTGTACCAGTTGAGTGGCAGCGGACCGCCCCATCCCTCGAGGTTGTTCATTTCCCACCAAGCCAGGAAAGCAGGACCGGCAATGAATTTGCCGACTTCTTCCTCTGTATAGCCTAACTTGAGGAGCATGTTTCTCCATACACATTCTTCGCCTACGATGGCAAGCGGCATGTTGATGCCATGCAGAGCCATCCAGTCGATTTCTTTCTGCCAACGGTTCCAGTCCCAGAAAGCCATCGAGTAGGAGAAGGTGCAGTAGTTGAAATCATAGCGCAATTTGAGTTCTGTCTCATGGCGCTCCTTTTTCTCAACTCGTGGCAATACGGCAGGTATTTTAGCCGTCATATTGTTCCAGGAGATATGGATGCCGGCATAGTGTTTGAGATACCAGTTGACACCCACGGCAATATTCACCCAAGAGTTGCCTCGGATGATGATAGGAGATGAAGTTTTCCTGCTGTTGGAGGAAGGATGAGACTTCTGGTCAATCTCAAAAAAGTCTTTGTCTGATTTTACCAGTATGGTCTGAAACTTGCGTGAAGCGCCTTTGTCAATGCGTTCCAGGATGTCATCTACAGGATTTGCCTGTATGCCCGTAACGGTCAATAGAAATAGGTAGAATAATATTTTTCTCATATACATTATATAAATAAAGGTTTAACATGATGATGAAAAGGTTTCATATTTGAATATAGAAAAGGTCTAAAATATAAATGTTGAAGAGTTTGTGTATCTTCATTCTTCCTTCTGCTGATACACATTCTCTTCAACATTTCATAAGATTATCCTTCTCTGAAGAAATCCAGTGCTTCCTTGATTTCGTCCACGGTAGCCGTCTGGTTGATGCGGATGTCACCGATGCCTCCCAAGAGGGTGAAGTTGATGATGCCGTTCTGGTTTTTCTTATCGTGGTGCATCAACTCTATCAGTTCATCGTAGTCATCACAGGTGATAGGCAATGTGCCGTAGTATTCCTTGATGAAACTTACGGTCTGTCTCATCTTTTCGGTAGGGAAACCTGTATGTGTGGCACTGAGATATAGTTCGCAGATCATACCGAAAGCAACCGCATGACCATGCAGGATAGGCTTGCGCTTCAAGGCCCAACTCTCAAAGGCATGACCGAAGGTGTGTCCTAAGTTCAGTGCCTTGCGGATACCCTGCTCATGAGGATCTTCTTCTACGATGCGTTCCTTTACCTTCACGCTGTCAGCCACCATTTGCTGCAGATGCTTTAAATCAGGATTTGCCAAATCGAAGGTAATCAGTTCCTTCCACATATCCTCCGTTGAAATGAGTCCGTGCTTCAACATCTCTGCATAGCCAGAACAGATGTTCTCGGCATCCAGACTACGCAGGAATTCCGTGTTGAGGATGACAAACTTAGAATCGTTGAATACACCTATCTCATTCTTCAGTCCGTTGAAGTTGATACCCGTCTTACCGCCAACCGATGCATCCACCATGGCAAGCAGGGTAGTAGGGATATTGATGAAGTTGATGCCGCGTTTGAAGGTGGAAGCTGCAAAACCGCCGAGGTCAGTTACCATGCCGCCACCGAGATTGATGAGACAAGAGTGTCGTGAACCGCCGCCATCGCCGAGCGATTTCCATACATGTGCTATTGTTTCCAGGTTCTTATGGGTGTCTGTAGCACCTATCTTGATGACCTGTGCATTTTTCAGCGTAAAGAATCCCTGGATAACCGGAAGGCATTTTTCCTTCGTCACCTCATCGACAAGGATAAAAATCTTGTCGTGCTCGCATTCTGTGAGCGCATTGGCAATCTCACTCTCCAGATGAGTAGATATGATAATTCTCTGATTCATAACAAAAACGTTTAATAATGTTGCAAAGGTACGTTAAAAAACTGACTTATACGGCAAAGAATCCTATTTTTTTTGATTGTTTACTCTATATTTGGCATAAAAATAGTATTTTTGTTTAAACCTTGTATAATTATGTACGTCAAAAAGGCAAATCAAAAATTATTTATTAGAAATGAAGAAATCAATTTTGACGATGCTGTTGCTTTTGGTCTCAATAGCATCGTTTGCTCAGGAACGCTTGGTTAGCGGAGCGATTATCGACCGGGATACCAAGGATCCTGTAGAGCAGGTGACCGTCCAGTTGCTCAAAACTGATAGTACCTATGTGACGGGTGCCATCAGCAACGAAAAAGGTCTTTTCCATCTGAATGCGCCTGAAAATGGCAAGTATCTTCTGAAGATTACGAGTGTAGGATATAAGCCTACCGTGAAGCGGGTGGTCATCGAACAGGACAAGAATCTGGCGTTGGGTAATGTCGTTGTCGGTGCTGATGCCATCATGTTGAAAGGTGCTGTAGTTACTGCTATGGCTCAGAAAGTAACGCTCAAGGAGGATACCTTCGTATATAACTCAGCAGCCTACCGTACACCGGAAGGTTCGGTGGTGGAAGAACTCGTGAAGCGTCTGCCGGGTGCAGAGGTGAGCGACGACGGTACCATCAAAATCAATGGTAAGGAGGTGAAGAAAATCCTCGTTGACGGTAAGGAGTTCATGACCGGAGATACCAAGACTGCCCTCAAGAACCTACCTACCAGCATCATCGATAAAATCAAAGCTTATGATGAGAAAAGTGATCTATCGAAAGTGACGGGTATTGATGATGGTGAGGAACAGACCGTGCTCGACTTCAATGTGAAGAAGGGTATGAACAAGGGTTTGATGTCTAATATCGACCTCGGTATAGGTAATAAAGATAGGTATAGTGCCAGAGGTATGAGTGGATATTTCAACAGTAATAACCACTTCATGCTTTTCGGTAATGCAAACAATACCAGCGACCGTGGCTTCGGTGGCGGTGGACCAAGACGTGGCTTTGGTGGTGGCAATGGATTGAATGCAAGCAAGATGCTGGCAGCCAACTATAATTATGAGGAGAAGAATAAATTTAAATTTAATACATCTCTTCGCTGGAATCACAGTGATGGTGATGTATGGAGCCGTCGTTCCAGTGAGAACTTCATGGGAAGCAGTTCCTCTTTCTCCAACAGTCTGAACCAGAATTTCTCTCGCAGTGACAGCTGGAATGGTAATATTCGTCTGGAGTGGATGCCGGATACAATGACCAACATTCTCTTCCGTCCTTCTATCTCATGGACTACCAATGATAGTCGCAGCATGGGACTTTCTGCATCGTTCAATCAGGATCCGTACCAATATACCGAAGACCCTCTTTCTGATGAGGGCATAGAAAAGATGGATGAAGTGGATGCTGTGATCAACAGACAGAAGTCTGTAAGCTTGAGTTATTCCAAGAACAACAACATCCGCGGCATGCTCCAGTTGAACCGCAAGCTCAATAATAAGGGACGTAACGTAACCCTTCGCATGGATGCCAAATATACCGATAAGGACAGCAAGAGCATCTCCTTGCAGAATGCTCATCTTTATCTGGTACAGAATGAAGCCGGCTTGGATTCCACATATCAGACCAACCGCTATAATCTGACTCCTTCCAAGGATTACAGTTACAGTGCGCAGGCCACCTATAGCGAACCGCTCTGGAAGGCCACCTTCCTCCAGTTCAGCTATAAGTTCACCTACAGCTACTCCAAGAGTGACCGCAGCACTTACGATTTCAGCAAATACAGTTTTGATGGAATCTCTCCAGAATACGGAGCGTGGGGCAATTACCTCGGCCGTTTGGATGGTGAACTGGGTGACTATCGAGATGACAAACTGAGCCGCTATTCAGAGTATAGAAACTATACCCATGATATTCAGGTGATGATGCGCTTCATCCGTCAGAAGTATAATCTGAACTTCGGTGTGATGATCCAGCCTCAGCGTTCCAAGTTCATACAGGATTATCAGGGCAAATATGTAGATACGGTGCGCACGGTGACCAACGTCAGTCCGACCCTTGATTTCCGTTACCGATTCTCCAAGATGAGCAATCTGCGTGTCAACTATCGAGGAACGACTTCACAGCCAAGCATCTCTCAGTTGCTTGATATCACAGATAACAGCGACCCGCTCAATGTCTCTATGGGTAATCCTGGTTTGAAACCTTCGTTCACTCAGAACTTCCGATTGTTCTACAACAATTTCGTTCAGAATCACAACAAGGGTGTGATGACCTATATCAACTTCTCTACGACCAGCAATAGCATCAGCAATAAGGTGACCTACGATGAGACGACTGGTGGAAGAATCACCCGGCCTGAGAATATCAATGGCAACTGGAATGTGATGGGAGCCTTTATGTTCAACTGTTCTATCGACAGTGCTGGTGTATGGAATATCAATACTGATACGAATTTGGGGTATAACCATTATGTGAGTTATCTGAGCCTCGACAAGTCGCAGGATTCCCAAAAGAATACCACCCAGAATACCACGTGGAATGAGCGTCTCTCTCTGAGTTATCGCAATGATTGGTTGGAATTGTCACTCGATGGAACATTGGCTTACAATCATGCCAAGAACAAGTTGCAGCCTAACAGCAACCTGGATACCTGGCAGTTCTCTTATGGACCTTCGATGACATTGACCGCTCCTTGGGGCACAAGTTTGAATACCAGTCTCTCCTGCAGCAGTCGCCGCGGATATTCCGATGCATCGATGAATACCGATGAGTTTGTGTGGAATGCTCAGCTTTCACAGGGATTCCTGAAGGGTAAGCCTCTCACCGTGATGCTTCAGTTCTACGATCTGTTGCACCAGCAGAGTACCTTCTCGAGAGCGATTTCATCCGTTTCGCGTACGGATACGGAATACAATGCCATCAACTCTTATGCGATGCTTCACATAGTATATCACATGAATCTCTTCGGAGGCAAGGATGCACGCAAGGAAAATCGTGGGGAAGGTCTAGGTGGACGTCCTGATTTCCGTGGTCGCCCATTTAATGGAAGTGGTCGTCCAATGGGTCCTCCTCCAGGACGTTTCTTTTAATAGAATTTTTTAGGAGATAACTGAACTTTCGAGTCTTTAAGACGATAAGAAATAATTTAGGTATGGCTTTATAAAAGCTGAACAGCCGCTTTCTCATGTGTTCGAGAAGCGGCTGTTCCTATTTTTTTTAGTTGGCTTGATCCAATATTTAGTTGGCTTGCTCCAACTTATTCTGTGCGATGATTTCCTCAGCTCGTTTGAGCGCCTTGCTAATATGGTCGGTGATATTCTCCTTACCGAGCATATTGTAGAAACCAGCGTGCTCCAACTGGAAGTTTACTTTCTCGCAAACACCGGAGAGAACGATCTGGATGTTTTCCTTCTGACTCATTTCGCAGAGGTTGGTGAGGTTGTGAATACCCGTAGAATCCACGAAAGGCACCTTGCGCATACGGATGACGCGTACCAGCGGGCGATCACCGAAGGCAGCCATCACTTCCTCAAACTTATTGCCGGCTCCGAAGAAGAAAGGACCATTGATCTCATATACCTCCACACCCTTAGGAATGGTATAGTGCTCCAGGTTGGTAGAAAGAAAGTCAAACTCCTTGTTGAGGTCAATCTCATCGTCGGTAATAGCCTTTACGTCGGTCGTCTCAGACATACGTTTCATGAAGAGCAGACAGGCGATAATCAGTCCCACCTCGATAGCTACGGTAAGGTCGAAGATGATGGTGAGGAAGAAAGTAATCAGGAGCACAGTAACATCGCTCTTAGGATTCTTCATCAGTGCTAAGAATGAACGCCAGCCAGACATACCATAAGAAACAACTACTAATACACCAGCCAGACAAGCCATAGGGATAAACTTAGCTAATGGCATCAGGAAGAGGAAGATGAACAGTAAGACGATGGCATGGATGATACCGGCCACAGGAGTCTTACCACCATTATTAATATTGGTCATCGTACGGGCGATGGCACCTGTAGCTGGAATACCGCCGAAGAGAGGAGAGGCGATATTGGCCAATCCCTGTGCCACCAACTCTGTATTGGAATCGTGGTGGTCGCTGATTACACCATCTGCCACGGTAGCAGAAAGCAGACTCTCGATGGCACCGAGAATAGCGATGGTGATGGCAGGAGACACCAGGTTCTTGATGGTTTCCCAGTTGATTTCAGGCACCTGTGCCGCAGGCAGTTCATTGCTGATAGAGAAACGGTCTCCGATGGTCTCGATGCTTGTCACACCGGCATATTGTTTCAGGATGAGCGCTACTACCGTCATCAGGATAATGGCGATGAGCGAACCCGGAATCTTCTTGCTGAAACGAGGAGTGATGGCAATGACAATCACGCTCACCACACCGATGAGGGCACACCAAGGGTCGATGGTATCGAAACTTTGGAAATAAACGCCCCATTTCTCGATAAAGTCAGAAGGATTGCTGGCTAAGGTCAAGCCAAAGAGATCCTTGATCTGTGTGGTGAAGATGGTAACAGCGATACCACTGGTAAATCCCACTACGATCGGGTAAGGAATGTACTTGATGATGGTGCCGAGTCGGAGCAGTCCGAAGAGTACCAGGAAGAGACCCGCCATCAATGTGGCGATGGTCAGTCCCTCCATGCCATACTTCTGGATGATGCCATAGATGATGACGATGAAGGCTCCCGTAGGACCACCAATCTGCACTTTACTACCGCCAAAGACGGAGATGATAAGACCTGCCACAATGGCGGTGATAATTCCCTTCTCTGGGGTCACGCCTGAGGCAATACCGAATGCGATGGCCAGAGGCAGGGCTACGATTCCCACGATGATTCCTGCCATGAGGTCAGACATGAATGTTTTCTTGTTGTATGTCTTCAGACAAGAAAACAAGCTTGACTTGATTGCTATTGCTTTCATTACCTTTTTTAAAAAATTATATTGTATTTTTTTGTTATCCAAAAATAGCGTTTGCAAAGGTACGACAAATATCTTAAATAACAAAATGTTTTTTAATGTTTCTTAATTGTTAATCTCGTTTCATTGATTTAGCGTACTTTTGTACGTCATCTAAGGTTTAGATAGCATACAGATTATGGCAAAAGACAAGATAGCATACGTTTGCAGCAATTGTGGACAGGAATCAGCCAAGTGGATTGGCAAATGTCCGAGTTGTGGACAATGGAATACTTTCAAGGAAATCCGAATCGCCGGAGATACGGGAACCCAGGCTGCCCGAAATGCGGGCATGACGATGAGACATGGTGGCGCAGCTACTATGTTTGGCGGCGTGCGTGCTTCGGACGGAGCAGCCCAACCCATGAAGCTTCGTGATATCTCTGCCCACGATGAACCCCGTATTGATATGCATGATGAGGAACTGAACCGTGTGCTCGGTGGGGGAATGGTGCAGGGCAGTATCACTTTGTTGGGTGGTGAACCGGGTATCGGTAAGAGTACGCTCACACTGCAGACCATTCTCAATATCCCTGAAAAGAAAGTGCTCTATGTGAGCGGAGAGGAGAGTGCGCATCAGATCAAGTTGAGAGCCGACAGGTTGGCTTCTTCGATAACGACCGTTGGAACGGATGTGAATCTCGACCATATTTCTATCCTTTGTGAAACTTCCTTAGAGAAGATTTTCTCCCATATCCAGCAGGTGGCTCCAGAAATAGTGGTCATCGACTCCATCCAGACCATCGCTACAGAGGATGTGGATAGCAGTCCGGGCAGTGTCTCGCAGGTCAGAGAGTGTGCTGCAGCTTTGTTGCGATTTGCCAAAACCAGTGGTATTCCAGTTATCCTGATAGGACATATTAATAAGGAGGGAACGCTTGCAGGACCTAAGATACTGGAACATATCGTGGATACCGTCATCCAGTTTGAGGGCGACCAGCATTATATGTATCGCATCCTCCGTAGTATCAAAAACCGATTTGGAAGTACTTCGGAATTGGGAATCTATGAGATGCAGCAGGGAGGACTCCAACAGGTCAGTAATCCGTCAGAACTCCTCTTGACAGAGGATCACGACGGACTTTCGGGTGTGGCCATCAGCAGTGCCATCGAGGGAGTGCGGCCATTCCTGGTCGAGACTCAAGCCTTGGTTTCCACTGCCGCCTATGGAACTCCCCAGCGCTCAGCTACGGGTTTCGACCAGCGCCGACTCAACATGCTTTTGGCGGTATTGGAAAAGCGCGTGGGATTCAAGTTAATGCAGAAGGACGTGTTTCTGAATATAGCAGGAGGACTGAGAGTCACCGACTTGGCGATGGATTTGAGCGTGATAGCCGCTGTCTTGAGCAGTAATGTGGATACAGCCATAGAGGCTGGCTGGTGTATGTGTGGCGAGGTAGGTCTGAGCGGAGAAGTGCGCCCCGTAAGCCGTATCGAACAGCGAATAGCTGAGGCTGAGAAGCTCGGTTTTCAGCACATCATTATCCCTAAATACAATTATTCGGGATTTGATCATTCGAAATACAAGATAGAGATTCACCCGGTCAGAAAGGTGGAAGAGGCGCTGAGATGCCTGTTCGGATAGAGGCTTTTTGAAAAGTAAAAAGGTAAAAAGGTAAAAAAGTAAAAATATATAGAGGAAATGAAAGATTCAGTGATTATTGTGAGCGGTGGTATGGACAGTATCACGCTGCTCTACGACAAGAAGGATGAAATTGCTTTGGGCATCAGTTTCAATTATGGTTCCAATCATAATGAGCGTGAGATTCCCTTTGCCAAAATGCATTGCGAGCGTCTCGGCATCAAGCATATAACCATCGATTTGGGCTTTATGCACCAGTATTTCAAGAGCAGTCTTCTCGAAGGTGCCGATGCCATTCCAGAAGGACATTATGCAGATGACAATATGAAATCCACGGTGGTTCCTTTCCGTAATGGCATCATGTTGAGCATCGCCATCGGTATAGCAGAGAGCAATCAGCTGAAGAAGGTGCTCATCGCCAATCATGGAGGCGATCATACGATTTATCCCGACTGTCGTCCTGAGTTCATTGATGCCATCGACAAGGCGGCACAGGCAGGAACTTTCGTGGATGTGCAGGTGAGTGCTCCTTATACCAATATCACCAAGGCAGATATTGCACGTATCGGCAAGAAGTTGGGAATCGACTATGCTGAGACCTGGAGCTGCTACAAGGGCGGCGAAATCCATTGCGGTAAATGCGGCACATGCGTAGAACGCAAGGAAGCGCTTGCCGAGGCAGGTATCGAGGACACAACCGTATATGAAGCCTGATAGCAACGTGTATAAGATAAAAATTAGTAAATAATAAAATAACAACAAAATGAAAAAGAATTTGATTTTGAGTGCAGCTCTTTTGCTTTCTGCAACTGCAGCGATGGCACAGAGTGGCACTTTCACGTTGAAGGCCAACATGAAGAACTTCGGTGATACCGTGATTGTCTTTAAGAACAGAGGTGTGAAGAACGATACCATCTTGGTAAAGAAGGATAAGTTCACTTATACTACAACTTTGGACAAGCCAATGTCTATCATCTTCGCTACTCCAGGTACCTTCCGCAACACAGAGTACAAGATGGCTCGCATCGTAGCAGTGCCAGGTGAGAAGGCAGAGCTCGTAGGTGATGTTCTCACCCGTTACGATATCTCTGGTAGCAATTTCTATAAGCAGTACCATTCTGTGGATCTGATGCTGGAAGAGGCAGAGAAGCCTTTCACTGAGTTGCGTAAGTCTATCGAGGACCGCATGAAGAACGGTGGCGATCAGAATGCCCTCCGTAAGGAATATCAGGGGAAGGCTATGGAACTCGAGAAGGCACGCAATGAGAAGATAATGAATTACATTTCCCAGCATGCCAACGAGGAGGCTACTGCAGCACTCGTTCCTCAGTTCCAGGAGTATGACGTCATGCAGAAGGTTGTCAATATGCTTTCAGAGTCAGTTCGCAATGGTCGTATGAAGGCATTCTATCAGCCAATGTTGGATCAGGCAAAGGCTCAGATGGAGGCAGAGGAGAAGGCAAAGAAAGTACAGGCAGCCGGTGTTGAGGCTCCTGATTTCACCTTGAAGGATATTGAGGGCAACGACTTCACCCTTTCCAGTTTGCGTGGCAAGTATGTAGTTCTCGATTTCTGGGGTTCATGGTGCGGTTGGTGCATCAAGGGTATGCCTCAGATGAAGGAGTACTATACCAAGTATGCTGGCAAGTTTGAGATAGTAGGTATCGATTGCAATGATACTGAGCAGAAGTGGAAGGATGCTGTGAAGAAGCACGAGTTGCCATGGAAGCATGTTTACAATCCACGTAATGGTGCCGAGAATATTTGTGACAAGTATGCCATTCAGGGTTTCCCTACCAAGATTGTTCTTTCGCCAGAGGGTAAGATTGTGAAGACCATCGTAGGCGAGGATCCTGCATTCTATACATTGCTTGACGAGTTGCTCGGTAAGTAAATCTTGCGTGCTGGTTATCAGGGGCAGATTGGCAGTAAATATCCCGCTGTTTTCCTTTCAGACGGGGTTATTTGCTTCTAAATAAGCATAAACAGCCAAATATTTGCAAAAATATTTGGCTGTTTCAATAAAAAGTTGTACCTTTGCACCCGCAAGTTTAGAAATTGCAAATGATTAATTGATGGTTCCGTAGCTCAGTTGGATTAGAGCAACAGCCTTCTAAGCTGTGGGTCTTGGGTTCGAACCCCAACGGAATCACAAAAATCATAGAAAAAGAGGTTTGTCAGGAGTATCTGGTGAGCCTCTTTTCTGTTTAATATAAGTCAATGGCTGCCGTTAGAATTGTGATTGCCTTGCTTTTTGGACAAAGCTGGGGCTTCACTCAGGAGGATATGTATAGACCCAACAACAAATATTGAGGGATGGAATGGAAAGGAGTCATGGACATTTAGAACAAAGAAAAACGCCCCTTCTGCAGATTTGTATCATAAAATAGTGGTAGTGGAGACTTCCCCACTCTGCAAAGGCTAAGTCTTGGTACGGAGAGGATACGGACTTGGTATGAAGGTGGTCTTGCTTTTGTAGAAAAAGAGAATCCTTTTCAAACAGATCTGTCAAATCATACTCTTTGTCTGAAGAAGTATGGTTTGACAGATCTGTCTGAGGAGATAGAGTCTTTCTGATGATCCTCTATCTCCTCAGGAAACAAATTTAGTTCTACATATTTTGCTTGGTTTCCTTTTGAATCTTTTTTATTTTTATGAGTCTCCTATATATATATGAATCTCCTATATATTTAATGGATATCAGACTCTTCCGCTACAGATGCTTTGCTTTCCTTGGATTGTGGTTTGGGTACGAAACCTAGAATGGCAACCAGACAACTCATCAAAGGACTGATGATATTGAAGAAACAGAAGGGGAGATAGATCAGAGTTGGGATTCCAAGAACCGTACTTTGCGTCATACCGCAGGCAGTCCATGGAACCAGTACGCTCGTCACGGTAGCACTATCCTCTGTACTTCGGCTTAAGAGTTCAGGTCGGTAACCTCGTTCTGCATACTCATCCTTGTAGATAGATGCATTCATGATGATACTCAGGAACTGGTCGCCCATAACGAGATTGAGCAACACACCCGATGCCACAGTACTGCATACAAGTGATATTGTGCTGTGTATGCTTTTCAGAAGCATGTGGGTGATAGCGTGAAGCATGCCGCTGGCTACCATACATGACCCGAAACACATGGCACAGAGGATGAGCCAGATGGTATTGAGCATGCCAGCCATGCCTCGGGTGGCAACAAGATCATTGATGTTCGCCATACCGCAATCTACCTGGGTATGAGTGTAGCAGGTGATCATGATTCCCTCAAAGAGACTCTTGGCAGTGATGCTGTCTTCGTCAGCAATCTTTACCAGTACTTCCGGTTGGAGGACGAGGGCACAGATGCATGCTGAAAGGGCAGAAAGAAGAAGTGTGATGAGAGAGGGGGTCTTACGGTAGATGAGCCATCCTGTAAAAGCTGGAACGAGCATCGTAAGTAGGGAGATATTGAAACCATGACTCAGACCGGTAAGATACTGGCTAATATCCACAGGCTTGGAATCATAGCAGAGTCCGATGATGAGATAGAGTACCAGCGAGAGCAAGATGCTTGGTATGGTGGTATAGAGCATGTAGCGAATATGCGAGAAAAGATCGGCACCGGCTATGCTTGAAGCCAGGACCGTGGTATCGCTCATAGGTGAGAGCTTATCACCAAAATAGGCTCCCGAAATGATGGCTCCAGCGGTATATGGGGCTGGTATTCCCAGGGCATCACCGATTCCCATCAGGGCAATACCGATGGTGGCAATGGTGGTCCATGAGGTTCCCGTCATCACAGAAATAATGCTGGAGATGATGCATGCGCAGGGAAGGAAAAAAATTGGTGACATAATCTGTACGCCATAATATATCAATGTTGGTACTACGCCACTGATCATCCAGGTTGCTGACATCATTCCGATGAGCAGCAGGATCAGGATGGATACACCGGCATCGCCCACCGTCTTTTTGATCATCTCTTCAAAGATATTCCATTTCATCCTATAGATGCCCATGCCGAGTGCCACACATACGGCAGTGGCTATCATAAGGGCCACCTGGGAGGCACCGGCCAGGGCATCGTCAGGGAAGAGTTTGACAACCATGACGATGAGGGCGATAAGTACTGCCAGTGGTATGACAGAGATGAAAGGATGTGGACTAGCTGGCTGCTGAGGTGGGCAGGATACCTGATTCTCTGCAGCTTGAGATTTCTGTTTCTTTTCTTCTTGTTCCATTTTTAATACTCTCTTATACAATTATTTAAAATCAAAGTCTTTCATTTACTTTGCGTTTTCATCAGTTTCTTTAACGCTTCTCTTCTGGGTATTCGGCAAGAATCCTGCTATGATGCCGAGCAATGGCAGGAAGGCACTCACCTGGAAGATAAACTCAATACTGGTCTTGTCGGCTAACCAGCCGAAGAACGCTGAACCAAGTCCTCCCAGTCCGAACATCAGTCCGAAGAAAATGCCTGCTATCAATCCCACTTTATCCGGCATTAGGTCGGTGGCATATACCACGATGGAAGAGAATGCCGATGCGATGATCAGTCCTGACATGAAGGTGCAGATGATGGTCCATGTGAAGTTCACAAAAGGCATGGCGATGGCAAAGGGTGCTGCTCCCAGAATGGAGAACCAGATGACATACTTTCTGCCAAACTTGTCACCCAGCATTCCTCCTGCCACCGTACCTATGGCAAAGGCGGCAAGGAATACGAAGAGGCACAGCTGCGAGGTCTGTACCGATACGCCGAACTTATCCATTAAGAAGAAGGTGAAGTAACTCGTAATGCATGCCGTATAGAAATACTTGGAGAACACGAGCATGATGAGGATGAACAGAGCCCAATACTTCACCCTTTTAGAGATATGGGTATTAAGAAGGGGCTGTTTCTGGGGATGGTTTACCACGTAAGCCAGTCGTGCCTTGTACCAGACTCCCAATCTTACCATGATGATGGCGGCAAGCAGGGCTGCAAGGGCAAACAAGGAGATGGCATGCTGGCCGAAAGGCAGGATGATGATGGCTGCAAGCAAAGGTCCTATTGCAGATCCTCCATTGCCACCCACCTGGAAGATGGATTGTGCCAGACTCTTCTTACCTCCCGATGCCATCTGTGCCACTCTCGATGCTGTGGGATGAAACACGGACGAACCCAGGCCGACCACACTCACTGCCAGGAGAATCAGGAAATAATTCTCGGCGAAAGCCAGCAGGAGCAGGCCCACCAATGTGAAGCACATGCCGATGGAGAGGGCATAGGGACGGGGATGCTTGTCGGCATACAGTCCTGTGAAAGGTTGCAGGATGGAAGATGTCATCTGGAAGACCAGTGTGATGATGCCTATCTGTGCAAACGAGAAGTCGAACTTATCCTTCACGATCGGGTAGATGGAAGGAATGATCGACTGAATCATATCGTTCAGAAAATGGGAAATACTGCAGATGATGAGCATGGAATATACCGTGCCCTCTATCATCTTGGGATTACCCTTGATTTTATTACCTATTGACTTGATATTCATTTTGTTTTTTACAAATCTTATTGAATTTACAAATGATGGAATGCTTTTATGATTATTCAGTCTCCAGCTCCAGCAAAATTCTCTTAGCTTCCAGTCCTCCGGCAAAACCTGTCAGGGAACGGTTGCTGCCGATAACGCGATGGCAAGGAATAAGAATACTGATGCCATTGACTCCGATAGCTCCTGCTACGGCTCTACTTCCCTTAGGATTGCCTATATTTTGAGCTATGTCCTTATAGCTTCTAGTTTCACCGTATGGTATTTCGAGCAATGCACTCCATACTTTTTTCTGGAAATCTGTTCCTACAGGATGCAATGGAATTTCGAATGACCTGCGGGTGCCCAAAAAATATTCATCCAGTTGCAGCTTGGTCTGTTCCAGAACAAGGGATGTTTCAATCTTGAAATCTGCATTCATATACCTTGTAAGTCTATTTTTATTGTGCTCTGCACATGGCATTTTATTCCAATCACAAAGACACAAATTATCACCCACTGATGCCAGAATTAACTCTCCGCAGGGCGAGTTGTAATATTGGATGTTTATTTGCTGCATTTTTTCAAATACGATTAAACGGAATCTTTATTTTTCATACAGTTCTATCGGTAAACCATCTGGGGCATTGAAGAATACAAATCGCTTGCCTGTATATTCATCCGTGCGAATGGGTTCATGCAAGATGGTGCAGACCGGCTGCTTCCGGATAGGAAGGACGTGCTGGTGGGTTAGGGAAGGAGAATAACTCGATGATATAGTTGTCATCAAGCCAGCAGTCAGCTTTCCAGGAGTCACGTTCCTTACGATAGTTTTCACTCATAATCTTCATTCCGAGCACATCTGTGTAGAAATGCTTGGATTTCGCATAGTCGGAACAAATCACGGCTACATGATGGATTTTGTTAAGCTTCATATTTCTTAAATATTTCTCATCGGTTTGTTTATCATGCTTTTCTATAATATGAATATTCCGATGAGACCACAAAGCAGCATGACTAAAATAGGATTCGTCTTCCTTACTTTTGTGAAATAAAAGGCGAAGGCAAAGAGGAGTATGCTGATGGTAAACTGGTATGGACTCTCTTCTGGCGAACCGAAATTCTCCTTGTTCATCAATAATACTGCTGCTGCGGATATCAGACCTATAATGGCAGGACGGAGACCGCTGAAAATGTTCTGCACATCCTTGGAATCCTTGTGGCTCATTAAATACCGACTGATTAAAATCATGATGATAAAGGGTAACCACATGATTGAAAGGGAGGCTATGAATGAACCTATACAGGCTACCCAATGGGAATAGCCTGCATGAAGTGCGGAGGTGTAACCTACATAAGTGGCACAGTTGATACCTATTGGTCCTGGTGTGGACTGGCTGATAGCTACGATGTCCGTGAACTCGGCATTCGTGAGCCAGTGATTTTTTACTACTGTCTCATTGTGGATGAGCGAAAGCATAGCATAGCCTCCGCCAAAATTGAATGTTCCTATCTTTGTGAACGTGAGAAATAAATCCAGAAAAATCATACTTGCTATTTATTTGTCCTTTTTGATGATTCTGCCATAAAGCCAACCGAGTACACCAGCAGCGATGATGACATAAATAGGGGATACGGCGAATATCGGCAATGCGATGAGCGCACAGCATACGATCGGTATCCAAAAATTGTACTTATTGATATTGGCTGTCTTTGCCATCTTGAAACAAGGTGCTGCTATCAGGGCTACTACAGCAGGTCTTACACCTGCAAAAAACTTAGCCACCCAGTAATTGTCCTTGAAATGCTGGAAGAACATAGCGATGATGAGGATGGCGATGATTGATGGCAAGGCTATACCGATGGCGCCCACGATGCCTCCCCATACTCCTTTTAATTTATATCCGATATGACTGGCCATGTCGATGGCAAATATTCCCGGAGTGGTCTGCGCTACTACCATGATGTCCATGAACTCCTGTTTGTCCATCCACTTGTTTTTATCCACAAACTCTCTCTCCATGATGGGAATCATGGCATAGCCTCCTCCCAAGGTGAAAGCCCCAATCTTGTTGCACGTCGCAAAAAAATTCAATAACATCTGTCTTTCTGTTTTAATTTGGCTGCAAAATTACACATAATTTGTTAAATATTGACCATAACTTCATGAGATTTTTTTATTTTCTTGTTTTATTTCAAGAATATTCATTATCTTTGCATTTTATAAAAACGCATTTTGAATTAAACTTAAAAAATATAATAGCATGAATTTAAAAGTACGTTTGGCAGTGATGAACTTCTTAGAGTTTGCTGTCTGGGGAGCTTATCTTACTTCTATGGGTAATTATCTTGGCAAAGCTGGCATGGGTGCCGAAATTGCCTGGTTTTACGCTATTCAGGGAATAGTGTCTATCTTTATGCCTACCTTGATGGGTATTGTTGCTGATAAATGGATTCAGCCTCAACGCCTCCTCGGATATTGCCATCTCTTAGCAGGTTTGGGGATGTGTGCGCTCTTTGCTATGGGACAGGCTGCGGCTCAACCGGACGAGGTGCTCTTTATGTCTGTCTATACCTTCAGTGTGGCTTTCTATATGCCTACACTCGCACTGTCAAACACGGCTGCTTTCACCATTCTCAAGGATCATGGACTGGATACGGTGAAGGACTTCCCACCTATCCGTGTGTTCGGTACTGTCGGCTTCATCCTCATGATGTGGGTGGTGAATTGTGCGACTTGGGAAGACGGTTCTTTCTCTTTCCTCCTTACAGAAAATGCAAATAAGTTCCAATATACGCATCTGCAGTTCCTCATGTCGGGATTGATGAGCTTTGTGCTTTTCCTCTATTGCTATTCCTTGCCTCAGTGTAAGATCGTCAGGAAGGAAAACCAGAGTATTGCGGAGATGTGGGGACTGGATGCCTTCAAACTGTTTAAGTCTAAGCAGATGGCGCTGTTCTTTATTTTCTCTTGCCTATTGGGCATGTCTCTGCAGGTGACCAATGGTTATGCTACTCCTTTTATTACCAGTTTCAAGGGAGATCCTGCCATGATAGATACGTTTGCTGCCAATAATGCTACACTGTTGGTTTCTATATCTCAGGTGGCTGAGGCGCTGTGTATCCTGCTGATTCCGTTCTTCCTGAAGCGTTTTGGTATCAAGGTGGTGATGTTGATAGCCATGTTTGCCTGGGTGCTCCGATTTGGATTCTTCGGATTGGGTAATCCTGCTTTCCCTGGTGTCATCCTCTTTGTGGCTTCCTGCATCGTATATGGTGTGGCTTTCGACTTCTTCAATGTTTCGGGTGGCTTGTTTGTTGACCAGAAATGCGACCCGAAGATTAGGGCATCTGCTCAGGGACTGTTTATGCTGATGACGAATGGTCTGGGTGCTACAATCGGTACGCTGTTGGCTGGACAGGTGATCAATCATTATTGCCAGTTCAACGAACAGGGTTATCTGATGGGCGACTGGAGAAGTTGCTGGTTGATTTTTGCCAGTTATGCGCTTGTTGTAGCCGTACTCTTTGCTTTCTTGTTTAAACCCAAGAAGCTGAACTAATGTGTGATTTTTTATAGGAGATGATTATTTATGGACTCTTTATTATTAATTAAAAGTGTTTCCGAGATTTTGGGAATCAAGGATGTGGCTCTGGTGTCTTTGGTTAATGCTACAGAGACAAGACAGATTGTCGTTTCTTGTGAGCTGGAGATGCGTGATCTGATCATGAAGTATATGACGGATAGGCCTGAGACCCAGATGCTTTTCCCCAGTGTGGTGAATGATATCTTAGCTACGCGGGATAAGAGTTCGCTGGAGGTCAGGATCAATGGTGTCAAAGATGGTGTTTATCAAACTGAAATTTATGATCGGTTGACACAGAAGTCTTTCCCTATCAGATGTAGTGATGGAATTTTTATGTCTGTTGCCTGCAAGCTTCATATTTATGCTTCGGCAGAGGTGATGCGCCTTCATTCAATTCCTTACGTGACGGGTGCTACGAAGGTTGGACTTCCTTTATCCGTACTCTCTGAAAAGTTGCTCAAGAATTCTCTCCAGATGGCGATTGAGACTGAAAACTATGAGATGGCTTCCAATTTGCGGGATGAACTCAATAAAAGACATAAAGATAAGCACGAATGAAAGAGATAAGATATTTTTTTGTGCCTGATGCAGGCAAAGTGACTGAATTGCCTCAGGAGGAGGCTAAGCATGCGCTGAAAGTGTTGCGCCTCACCACGGGTGATGAGATAAATCTGATGGACGGCGAGGGGAACTTCTATCGTGCTGAAGTTAGCCTCGCCTCCAGCAAGCACTGTCTCTATCAGATATTGGAGACCTTCCCTCAACAGCCTGCCTGGAAGGGAAAGGTGCATCTGGCTATTGCGCCTACGAAGATGATGGACCGTATCGAATGGATGGCTGAAAAGGCTACGGAAATCGGTTTTGATGAACTCTCTTTCCTCTCTGCCAAATTTTCTGAGCGCAAGACTATTCGTGTGGACCGCGTGGACAAGATTGTTGTTTCTGCCGTCAAGCAGAGCCATAAGGCTTGGAAACCGGTGGTGAATGAGATGATTCCTTTTAAGAAGTTTATAGCCCAGCCTCGCACGGGGAAAAAATATATCTGCCACTGCTATGAGGAGATAGACAAGGTGGACTTGTTTGCTGAACTCCAGAAGCCTTTGGATGATGAGGGGGATGTGACGATTCTCGTGGGTCCGGAGGGGGATTTCTCTATCGAAGAGGTGCAGTTGGCTTTGCAACATGGATATGTATCGGTGAGTCTTGGTACCAGCCGATTACGTACGGAGACCGCTGGTCTGATGGCTGTGGCTATGGCTAATTTGGCTCGACGCATTTAATTTAATTTATATAATGGAACTGATGAAAAAAATGAATATCAGCATGGCACTTGCCTGGCTGATTACGGGAATGGTATTTTTCTGTTCCTGTTCTGGGTCTGATTATATCAACGCTATTCCTGCCAACAGTTCTGCACTCATCTCTATCGATATGCAGAAAATGGCTGAGAGTAATCCGCAAGCCAGTAAGACTGGTGTATTGAAGTCTTTGCTTCATGTGGAGGATGTGACTGATTGTGGCATTGATGTTTCTGAAAAAATGTATCTCTTTGAGACTGTTGATGGGAACTTGGGACTTTGTGCAAAGGTTTCTGATGCTGCCGATTTGGAAGATTGGTTAAACAAATTATCGAAGGAACAGAAACTTTGCGAAAATGTAACTGAAAAGAAAGGCTTTCATTTTTCTGTGCTCAAGAATTCCTGGTTGGTAGGTTTCTCAGATCAGGCGCTCCTCATCATGGGACCTGTTGTTGCTGATGCTCAGGCTGAACTGCAACGCATGATGATCAAGTATCTGAAGGCTGACGAAGAACATGGCATCCAGTCTTCTCCGATGTTTGAACGTCTCGATTCAATCTCTTCTCCGATGGCATTAGTGGCTCAGGCTCAGGCTTTGCCAGAGAAGTTTGTGGCTCCTTTCACCTTGGGCGCTCCTAAGAATGCGGATGCTTCTCAAATCGTCATTGCTGCCGAAATGAATCTACAGAAGGGTATGCTCAGAATCAAAGGCGAGACTTTCTCTTTCAATCCTGATATCAATCAGGCTCTCCAGTCTGCGGTTGCTTCTTACCGTCCTATACAGGGCAAGTATCTGGAATCGATGCCTGATGATGCTACTGCTGGTATCTTCATGAATGTGGATGGTAAGAAATTTCTGCCGATGATGCAGACCAATAAGGGTATCCAACAGCTTTTACTTGGCATCAATGCGGCTATTGATATGGATAATATCATCAGGAGTGTGAATGGTGATATGGCTATCGTACTACCTTCTTTCTCTGATGCTAATCTGAAGATGACGATGGCTGCGCAATTGGCTCATTATCAGTGGTTGGCAGATGTAGATTACTGGAAAGAGTCATGTCCTAAGGGGGCTTCTATTGCCGACTGGGGGAAGAATGCCTATTATTACACGGATGGGAAAACGTCTTTCTATTTCGGCGTTAGCGATGACAAACAGTTCTTTAGCGGAAGTGACGAGCTGCTTGCTTCCTATGCCATCAAGCGTTCTAATCATCCGGTTTCTGCGGATATCAGAAAAGAAATCAAAGGGCAGAAGTTGGCGATGGTTATCAATCTCAACAAAACTGGTAACAGCGGTGATGCCATGGCGGCAGTTACTTCTCTGCTGAGTCCGATTTTCGGAAATCTCAATTCCGTTGTATATACATTGAAGTAATGGTAAACTGAGTTTTTAAAATATAAATAACTAAGTTTTTTAAATATATATCAAAGTGGAAACAATTCAGTTTCAATCTGTTCTCCCTCAGGTCTTTGCGCAGCGCAATGATCTTGATTCGGAGATTTGGCAGCAGGATGTCTCTTTTGAGAAAGGGCATCTTTATCTTGTTGAAGCAGACAGCGGAAAGGGTAAGAGTACTTTCTGCAGTTATGTTTTGGGGTATCGTCACGACTATAGCGGAAGTGTGTTGTTTGACAAGGATGTGACCGCTCATTATCAGGTGAAAGATTGGGTAGAGGTGAGAAAGCGACATATCAGTCATCTCTTTCAGGAACTTCGTCTTTTCCCAGAACTCACGGCGATGGAGAATGTTGAAATCAAGAACAAAATCACAGGATTTCAGCAGAAAGATACCATCCTTCAATGGTTTGAAAGATTGGGCATTGCTGATAAGGTGGATGCCAAGATAGGACGTATGTCCTTTGGTCAGCAGCAGCGTGTGGCTATGATTCGTGCACTGTGTCAGCCTTTCGATTTTATCTTGGCTGATGAGCCTATCAGTCACCTGGATGATACCAATTCTCGCATCATGGGAAATATCATGATGGAAGAAGCGGGCAGACAGGGGGCTGGTGTCATCGTGACCAGTATCGGTAAGCACATGGATCTTGCCTACGAAAAGATTGTAAGATTATAGTTTAGTTTTGGTGTTATGAATTTAGTTTGGAAATTACTTAGACAACATATCAGTATCTCGCAGTTTGCTGGTTTTGCTTTTGCCAATCTATTTGGTATGCTGATTGTTCTTTTCGGCTTTCAGTTTTATCAGGATGTCTTGCCTGTGTTCACCCAGCAAGATAGTTTTATGAAGGCTGATTATCTTATCATGAGTAAGAAAATCGGTATGGGGAATACGATCAGTGGTAGAACCAACAGTTTTGCGGATAGTGAGATTGATGAGATTTCATCGCAGAAGTTTGTGAAGAAAATAGGTAAATTTACTTCTACTGAATACAAAGTGGATGCTTCTATGGGCGTGAACGGTGTGAATGTACTCAACTCAGAACTGTTCTTCGAGAGTGTTCCGGATGGTTTTGTGGATGTTCCTCTGAAAGACTGGAAATATGAGCCTGGGGCACATGAGGTTCCGATTATTCTGCCTCGTACCTATATTAATATGTATAATTTCGGTTTTGCCCAGAGTCATTCTCTCCCTAAAATCAGTGATGGACTGATGGGCATGATTGATTTTCAGATTTTCATTCAAGCAGGAGGTAAGAAGGAACAGTTTAAGGGTAAGGTGATCGGTTTCTCTTCCCGTCTGAATACAATCCTCGTTCCTCAGGCGTTTATGGACTGGAGTAATCAGGAATTTGCTCCCGATAATCATAGTGATCCTACTCGTTTGATTGTGGAGGTGGGAAATCCTGCGGATGAGAATATCAGTCAATATCTCGATAATCATGGTTATGAGGTGGAAACGGATAAGTTGGATGCTGAGAAGACTACCTATTTCCTCCGTATGATTGTGATGATGGTGATGGTCATCGGTTTGGTTATTTCTGCTTTGAGTTTTTATATTCTTATGCTGAGTATCTATCTGCTGGTTCAGAAAAACTCATCTAAGTTGGAAAATCTGCTGCTTATCGGCTATAGTCCTGCGCAGGTTTCAAAACCTTATCAGATATTGACCATGGGTCTGAATGTGGCTGTGCTGATAATAGCCTGGGTAGCTCTTTTCTTTATCCGCAACTATTATATGGATTTCATTGAGGCCTTGTATCCTGATATGGAGGATGGCAGTATGCTGCCTGCCTTCGGATTGGGAGCGGTATTGTTTCTGATTGTTTCGCTCCTCAATATTGTGGCGATTCGCAGAAAGGTAGGGAATATCTGGAAAAGAAAAGAATAATTGCTTGATATTATTCATAGTACGGCAAAAAGAAAAGTCATTTGTCAAGTCCTCTTATGTAGGGCTAACAAATGACTTTTTTATTTTCTTATTTCTTCAAATGCGTAAACAGGTCTTTCTTTGGCATATCTGCCATGTATTTCTTTCTCAGTTTTTCGAAGAATTCCATGGAGTCATTGGAGAAACCATGTCCCTTCCAGGTGGAGGTGTTGGTGATCAGAATCCAGCATTGTCCATCAGGATATTTCAGGATGAGAGCGGATGTTCCTGATAGAGAACCTGTTCTGATCCAAGGTCTTCCCTTGGCAGTGAAATTCCAACCGATAGAGAAATTATGGTCTGGCTGTTCGCGTGTCATGAATTCTACGCTCTTCTTACTGAGAATGTCCTTGACGTGTGGCATTCCGTCGATACAAGCGATGAGTCTTGACAATTCTGCTGCCGAACCGCACCAGGCACCGGCACCTTCCAGTCTTGGAACATCGTTCTCTCCATAACAGCGAGGTACCATTCTGCCACTATTGTTGTATTCATATACATTTTCAGAACCCTGATGCATGTAATATTTCACCTCGTTAGGTCGGCGATCTTCGTAGTAGGTGCCTGCAATGTGCATATCATAGCAGCCAGCCGGATGCAATACGTATTTCTGTATGAAATCGGCATATTTCATTCCTGATTTTTTTGCGATGATCTCTGACAGGAGCATATAGCCCAAATTGGAGTAGCATCTTCCTTCACCTGGCGTATATCCGAGTCGCCTTTTCAGTAGGATTTTCAGCAGTGTCTTATGGTCGGGTGGAGTAGTGAGGTGATTTTGCATGATAATGTATCTTGTAGAGAACATCGGGTCTCCTGCTCCGTTGGTAAAACCTGCATTGTGTCTGAGCAACTGTTCTACGGTTATATCGTAGTATCTGTTGTCCTTGATGCTGTTGTTGTAGGTCGTATCGTTGAGAATTCCTTTCGGACCAAAGACTTTGTCGCTCATCCTGACTTTCTTCATCTCCACCAATCTCATGACACCTACGGCTGTGATGAGTTTGGAAACAGATGCGAATCTCATCACCATATTGGGCTGCATCAGGATTCCTTTTTCTTTATCAGCATAGCCAAATCCTCGTGCATAGAGGAGGGAATCGTTGCGGGAAATGACGAGCTGCGCTCCATTGATTTCCCATCTTTTCAGATAACGTGCCACAAGAGAGTCAAACTCCTTGTATTCCTTCCCGTCTGACATCTTATTGTTTAATACCTCATTCAGATGTACGCTTGTTACAGAATCTTTCTTCTCTGTATCTGTACTTGAACACTTGCTGATGCATCCTCTCAGGCAGAAAGCGATGATGGTGAGTAGGATGAGCAGGAGTGCTGCTATTCTTTTTGTCTTCAGTCTTCTTCTTTTCATTTTTCAAGGTTTATTCTTTAGAATCATTTTTATTTATTTTTTTCAATCTTCTCATGGCTTCAGGATGTGTCGGGTAGAGTTCGAGGGCTTTTTTATAATTATTAATGGCTGCCCCCTTCATATTCTCTTTCTCACATTCTTTTCCAAGAATCACAAATTCTGTAGCCAGTTTCTTGAGGTAATCTTCCAACTTGTTTCGTTCTTCGTCTTTTTGTCTAACGACTTCTTTTAGTTGGGCATTTTCATCTTTCAAACGGTTCACAATATCCAGTTTTCTCCGGATGAACCTTTTTGCAAGTGGCTTTTCTATATCATAGCGACTGTGAATGGCAAGATAGAAATTATCTAGTGCTCCCTGCATATCTCCCTTGTCGAAGGCTGCAGCAGCATCGTGATATTGCTTGTCGGCCTTGCTTTGCTGTAAGGCATTGTTGATGATGTTGTGGTCATTGTATTGACGTGCAAACTGTTTTACCTCATTTCTTACGAATACTTCATTGTGGCGGATAGGTTCCTGAAGGCTGATTCCTTCCAGGCTGGTACATCTGGAAAGTGCTACGTAAGTCTGTCCACCTGCAAATACGCCTCCAGTGAAGTCTATCTTTACCTGTTTGAAAGTGAGGCCCTGACTTTTGTGAACGGTGATGGCCCACGCCAATCTGAGTGGATATTGGGTATATCTTCCGATTTCCTCTTCTTCTATTTTTTTCTCTATTTCATTGAAATGGTAGCGCATATTGCTCCAGGCAGCCGGTTCCACCATCACATCTTCCCCGTTTTCTGTTCTTACATAGATTCGACTGTTTTCGTCGTCGTCAAATCCGATGACGGTTCCTAACGTTCCGTTAACCCATTGGTGGTCGATATCATTCTTGATGAAAATCACCTGGGCACCTGTTTTCAGATAGAGTTCCATAGGGGTAGGAAGACTGCTTTCTGGAAATTCGCCTTCGATGGTTCCCCTGAAGAGCGTAGGATCTCCTGGGAGCTCTTTCAACTTGTTTTCATTGATGAAATCTACCGTGTCTCGTCGGGTAGATAAGGTGATTGCCAGTCGTGAGTCCCCTTCATCCAGAGTGACTCCCACACGCTCATTGAGTTTTATGAGGTCGCTGTTTGCCACCTGACTGGTTCGGATATGATCGAGTATGTTGATGAATACAGGATCGCTCTGCCGGTACACCTTTTTCAGTTCGATGCTGACCAACTGGAACTGATAGAAAACTTTGGCATCAAAGAAAAAGTTGCTGGAATAAAAAGGACTGAGCAGTTTCTTGTCGTCTTCCCTAACTACTGGTTCCAACTGGTATATATCTCCCACCAAAAGCAACTGTTTTCCTCCGAATGGTTCACGCATATTGCGGTTGTAAACCCTTAGAATCTTGTCAATGAAGTCTATAATGTCTGCTCTTACCATACTGATTTCATCGATGATGATGAGTTCTACTTCTCTGAGAAGTTTGATTTTCTCTGAGTTGTATTTCATGGTATTTCTCAGGTTGCGTACACTATATTTGCTGTCGTTAGGCAGGAGGGGATAGAAGGGGAGTTTGAAAAAGCTATGTAAGGTAGAGCCTCCTGCATTAATGGCTGCAATACCTGTAGGTGCTAGCACCACGTGCTTTTTCTTAGTGTTTGCTGCGATATAGCGTAGGAATGTAGATTTACCCGTTCCCGCCTTTCCGGTAAGGAAAAGGGAGCGGTGCGTATATTGTATGATCTGCAAAGCATTTTGCAATTCTTCGTTCTGTAAATCTATATTCTCAGCCATATCGGTTATTCTTAAAAAAGAGAATCGGCGGTTTCAGTAATATGACGGAAACCACCGATTGTCCTATTGTTTATTATCTTTAAAAGCTTTTCTCTTGTAAGCTTAATCACTTGTAAGCTTAATTACTTGTTTTTCAAGCTTATCTTTTGCAAACTTATCTTTTTCAAGCTTTATAAATCGTCGAAATTGATGACCTGTTCTGCAGGTTTGGCTTTTTTCTTTTCTTTCTTTTCTTTCTTTTCGCCATTCTCTTCCTGCTTCTTTTCACCATTTGCTTTCTCCTCAGAGCTTGGAATCTCTCGGATAATCGGGTTGCCGTTTTCATCGAGAATGATTTCCTCGTTCATGGCAGCACTGTCTATCCTTGTAGTATCCACTTTGGCTTTCGGTGCATAACTTGCGCACATGTACATATCCTTGGTGATGTCGCCATCCTTCGGTTTGTCAAATTTAGCCCTATATTCCTTGAAGGCAGGATCTTTGAGTACGGATTGCATGAAGTAACCGCAGATAGGTAATGCCGTGCGTGAACCTTGTCCTAAAGCTCCGGTGCGGAAGTGGATGCAACGGTATTCGCCGCCTACCCAGGCACCGCAGACTAACTTTGGACTTACGCACATAAACCATGCATCTGAATGGTTATTAGAAGTACCAGTCTTTCCACCAAATTCAGTATCCTTATAGTCGCCTACATAGCCCCACAAACTTTGTGAAGTACCGCCTGGTTCCAGCATACCTCCTCTGAGAAGCTGCTGCATCAGGAAGGCGCTCTTATATGGAATCACCTGTTCGGCAGTAGAAGGACCCGTATATACTTCCTTTCCGTCTTTGTCAACGATACGTGTAACTAGTACCGGATCGTGATGCATGCCATTATTTGAGATGGTGCTATAGGCACATGCCAATTCCAGCAAATTGACGTCGCTTGAACCAAGCGCCAATGATGGTTCGTCCTCCAAAGGACTGTTGATACCCATCTTCTGAGCTGTTTCAATGATGCGCTTGATGCCCATTTCCTGTCCGAGTCTTACGGCTACTGAGTTGATACTCTTGGCAAACGCGCCCTTCAATGGGATGGAATCACCCGAGAAAGAACCGTTTGCATTGGATGGAGTCCATTTCACCATTTCATGTTTCTTCTTGTCGTAAACATCCATGGAGATGTATTCGTCACGACGCTTGTCGCATGGTGTCAATCCCTGGTTCATCGCTTCTGTATAAACGAAGAGTTTGAAGGTAGAACCCGGTTGGCGTTCTGCTGTTACCTTATCGTATTTCCATGCATCGAAATCGATGTCTCCTACCCATGCTTTCACTGCACCGGTTTGTGGTTCCATTGCCACAAAAGCACAGTGCATGAATGTAGTCATGTACTTGATGGAATCTTCTGAAGTCATCATCTTGGTGACAGTTCCCTTTTCATAGTCAAATACCTTAACAGGGTGAACCCATTCCTTATAATAGTAGTTGACTGAATCTGGATTATTAGGGAATTTTGCCATCAGATTCTTATAGAAGGTCTGACGCTCTGCGATGCCCTGGATGAAGTTTGGTATTTCCTTGTGGTTTTCGTCCTGCCAAGGATCTTGTCCCAACCATTTCCCCTCGCCAGCCTTGTCTCGGTTGATACTCCAGTGACTGTTGAAATTCTTCTGAACCTGCTTCATCTGTTTTATGGCAGCTTCTTCTGCATATTTCTGCATTCGGGTATCGATGGTAGTGTAGATTTTCAGACCGCTGGAATAGAGGTCGTAACCTTCTTCTTCGCACCAACCTTTGAGGTAGTTAGCTACGGCTTCACGGAAGTATTTAGCCTGTCCGTCGTAGTTTTCTTCCACCTTAAAGTCCAGTTTGATAGGCAATTCCTTCAGTTCGTTATATTTTTCCTTTGACAGGTCACCGTGTCTTACCATATTATATAATACGACATTTCTGCGGGCGAGACTGTTTTCTGGATTAGAACGAGGGTTGTAGTAGGTTGTGGCTTTCAGCATGCCCACTAACACTGCTGCCTGATCTGTAGTCATATCCAACGGAGTGGTATTGAAATAGGTCTTGGCAGCTGTCTTGATACCGTATGAGTTGGAACCGAAATCCACTGTATTAGCATACATAGTGATGATTTCCTTCTTGCTATATACGGTTTCGAGTTTAGCTGCGATGATCCATTCCTTGCTCTTGATGATGAGAATACGGAGAACAGGAATCTTGCCCAACAATCCTGTAGAGTATTGTGAGCGAACTCGGAACATGTTCTTTGCCAACTGTTGTGTGATGGTAGAAGCACCACGTGCGTCATGGTGTAAGAGCGCATCTTTTACAGCACCGAACAAGCCGATGGGATCGATACCTAAGTGTTTGTAAAAGCGTTCGTCCTCAGTATCTACAAGGGCTTTGAAGAAATCAGGGTTGACTTCTTCGTAAGTCACTGGTGTACGATTCTCATTAAAATATTTACCGATGAGTTTACCATCAGCACTATAGATTTCAGATGCCTCGCTTGTCTGAGGATTCAGGATACCTGAAAAATAGCCTGGTGTTTTTCCAAAGAGCCACAGAAAGTTGATATCTACTGCGCCAAGATACAGAATGAAGGCGACGATGCAACTCACCAGTCCAATGGCGGTTTTGGTGTACCATGCTTTGCCTCGATATAGATTTCTATACCAAGGCCAGAAGCCACTGAACTTGTGCCATAACCAGGCAAAAAATGTCTTGAGTTTTTTCATATTTTTTATTGTTGAGGGCTATTGAAGGAAGAGGTTTCCGAAGCTTTCTGACTTTCTGATGCCTTATTGACCTTAGAATCGACTTGGTCGTGTCTTTTCAGAAATCTTGAGAGACTTTTAAATCGATTTAGATCAGTCTATTCTGAAGTCTTTAGAAAGCTTTTTGAATCTTTCAATTCCTTTTCTAACCGTTTTTACGTGCAAAAATAGCAAAATTATTTCTTTTGCAAGCAGGTATCAATATAATTTATGATTTCTTTACTGTTGTCGGGGTGAAACCAGGTGATTTCTTCATCTCTTTTAAACCATGTCAACTGCTTTCTCATGTATTCTCTACTATGCGACTGGATTTGTCGGATGGCTTCCTGTAGGTCTATTTTCCCATCAAAGTAAGCAAACATTTCTTTATATCCTACAGTTCTGAGAGCTGTCAGTCCTTTTTGAGAATATACGTTTCTTGCTTCTTTTTCAAGTCCTTCTTCCATCATCAGGAGTACTCTCTGGTTGATTCGCTCATAGAGTTCTGCTCTATCTCGGTTGAGTCCTATTTTGATGATGCGGAATGGCCTTTCTTTCTTTTCTGCAGTACGGAAGGAGGTGTATGTCTTGCCAGTTTGATGACAGATTTCGAGTGCATGAACTACTCTGCGTGGGTTTTTCTTATCTACGATGTTGTAGTGTTCTGGATCCATCTTTTGCAGTTCTTCCACCAGTTTTTCCAAACCTTCTTTTTCCAGTCTTTCCTTCATCCATTGGCGGATATCATCTCTTATAGTAGGAATATCATCAATTCCCTTGCAAACGGCATCAATATACATCATGCTACCGCCCGTGAGAAGTGCAGTATCGTGACTTTTGAATAGGTCGTTCTGTAGGAGATTCATTACATCTGCTTCATACATGGCTGCGCTGTAATAATCTTCTATATTGTGATTTCCTACAAAGTAATGGGGTATTCGCTTTTGCTGTTCTTTAGTTGGAGCTGCAGTTCCTATCGGAAGTTCTTTAAAAATCTGACGGGAATCAGCATTGATGATAGGTGTCTGCAAATGTTCTGCTATGGATAGGCAGAGCTCTGTTTTTCCTACACCAGTTGGACCGAGAACAACAATGAGGGTCTTCATTTTATTGCTTTTAAAGTTTAAGATGATCATTCCCTTTTGGGAAAGGGAGTGCTTTCAGCTTCTTTGAGACTTTAAATTCTTTGACATTATCAGATTCATTTGAACCTTCTGATTTTGACATCATCTTGTTCATTTGAGTCTTCTGTTTTTTTGTCGCCAGAATTTTAAACAGAAAACACTCCCTCTTTTTTATATTTTAGATTCAGAATTACTTTCTTTTCAGAAAATTTTTCTTGAGAAATTTTCTCTCTATTTAGAAATACTTATCTTCATGATAAATATTTCTTTTATTTTAGAAAGTCTTCTCTTTTCTTCATGGGAAATAATTCTTTTCCTTTTAGAAAATTTTCTCTTTCCTTTCAGAAAATTATCTGATAATTCCTCGTTTTGATGTCTCTACGAAGTCGATGATGTATTGAATTTCAGGAGTAACATCAAGGTTGTTCTTGATTTCCTGAATACCTTCTTTCAGCACACCCTTAGAGTAGAGAAGGCGATAAGCCTCATGGATATTCTGAATGAGCTCATTGCTGAAACCGCGACGACGAAGACCTACGAGATTCAAACCACAGTATTTTGTCGGTTCCTTACCTGCAATAATATAAGGAGGAATATCCTGAGAGAAGCGGCATCCACCCTGGATCATCACATAGCCTGCGATGTGGCAGAACTGGTGAACGAGTACGTTTGCACTAACAATAGCATTGTCATCAACTACTACTTCGCCTGCAAATTTGGTTGCATTACCGATGATGCAGCCGCTGCCTAACTCACAGTCGTGAGCCACGTGCACACATTCCATCAGAAGGTTGTTGCTGCCCACTACGGTCTTACCTTTAGAGGCTGTACCTCGAGAGATGGTTACGTTTTCACGGATACTGTTGTTGTTGCCCACTTCACAGATGGTTTCCTCGCCACGGAACTTGAGATCCTGTGGCTTGGTAGAGATGCTTGCACCTGGGAAAATTTCATTTCCATTGCCGATGCGAGCACCTACATGTATTGTTACACTATTTTGAAGTACATTATTATCTCCTAGCACGGTATTTTTGTCGATATAACAAAAAGGACCGATGATATTGTTGTCACCGAGTTTTGCCTCTGGATGAACAAATGCTAAAGGACTTATTTGATTCATATTTTATTCTCGTTATTATTTATTTTTACTATCTGAGCGGTGAATGTTGCTTCTGCTACTACCTGATCGCCTACGAACATGTAACCTTTCATGCTGCTAATGCCATGACGTACTGGAGCCAACAACTCAACACGGAAAAGCAATGTGTCGCCAGGAACTACCTTTTTGCGGAACTTCACGTCGTCAAGTTTCATGAAGTAAGTGCTCCAACGTTCAGGTTCTTCCAACTGGTTGAGTACAAGCAAGCCTCCACACTGTGCCATTGCTTCTACCTGGAGTACACCTGGCATTACTGGTTCTTCAGGGAAGTGGCCTGTGAAGAATGGTTCGTTAGCAGTTACGTTTTTCACACCTACGATGCTGGTTGGACCCATAGCGATTACCTTATCTACGAGCTGCATAGGGTAGCGGTGAGGTAAGAGCTGGCGGATACGGATGTTGTCCATGATTGGTTCCTCATTAGGATCGTAGATAGGAGCCTGGATTTCATGTTTGCGGATTTCCTTGCGCATCAGTCGCGCAAACTTGTTATTGACGGTATGTCCTGGTCTGGTAGCGATAATGCGACCCTTGATAGGTTTGCCAATGAGTGCCATATCACCGATGATATCGAGCAGTTTATGGCGTGTACATTCGTTTTCCCACTGCAATGGTTTGTGCTGGATATAGCCGAGTTTTGTAGCATCCATGCGGGCCACCTTGAGGTGGTCAGCAAGCTGATCGAGCTGTTCCTGTTCTACCTGACGTTCGTAGATAACGATGGCATTGTCGAGGTCGCCACCCTTGATGAGGTTGGCTTGGAGCAAAGGCATGATGTCACGTACGAAAACAAAAGTACGTGCAGATGAAATCTCTTCAACGTATTTCTCCATTCTGTCGAGTGTAGCAAACTGGCTATTGATGAACTTGCTTTCGAAAGAGCACATGGCAGTGATGCTGAATTCTTCATCTGGGAGGATGGTGATGACGGAACCATTGCCGTCTTTCACTTCTATCTTGTGACGGATGATATAGTAATCTTTCTCTGCATTCTGTTCCTGAATTCCTACACTCTGAATTTTCTCTACGTAGAGTGCTGCAGAGCCATCGAGGATAGGAAACTCTGGTCCGTTGACCTGAATTAGACAGTTGTCAATGCCGAGTGCATAAAGTGCAGACATTCCGTGTTCGATTGTACTCACACGGATATCGCCTTTGCCAAGTACTGTACCACGCTGAGTTTCAACTACGTTTTCTGCCACAGCTTGAATAATAGGTTGACCTTCGAGGTCTATGCGCTGTATCTTATAACCAGTGTTCTCTGGTGCAGGATTGAAGGTAACAGTGAGGCTCAAGCCAGTATGAAGTCCTTTTCCGCAGAGCGAGAAACTACCTTTCAGTGTTTTCTGTTTTGACATAACGATGTATTTTAATGTTAAGTGTTAAGTGTTAAATGTTAAGTGTTAACTTGTTGGTGGCATTCGCTCATTTAACACTTCACATTTAACTTTGAAAAATTACTTTTTCTTTAGTTCTTCAATCTGCTTCTTCAAGTCGTTCAGTTCCTTATACATTTCCGGCAAGCGACGGAAGATGGCCTGAGACTTGAAGTAAGCACGCTGCTCCATAGGAGGAGTACCGATGAGTTGCTGACCGCTCTTGAGACTGCCAGGCACACCGCTCTGAGCTCCGAGGAAAACCTTGTCGCCGATGGTGATATGACCTGCAATACCTACCTGACCGCCAAACATACACCACTGACCAACCTTGGTACTGCCTGCAATACCTACCTGTGAGGACATCACGGTATTTGCACCGATATCGGTATTGTGGGCTATCTGTACGAGATTGTCGAGCTTCACCCCCTTACGAACGTAGGTAGAACCCATTGTAGAACGGTCGATACAGGTATTGGCGCCGATTTCTACATTGTCCTCGATGGTAACGATACCGATTTGTGGAATTTTGTCGTAGCCTTCAGGACCCGGAGCGAAACCGAAACCATCAGAGCCAACTACACTACCAGCATGAAGTGTTACATTATCGCCCAATTTGCATCCGTGATATACGGTTACGTTAGGGTAGATGAGCGCATTTTTGCCCACTTTCACACCCTCACCGATATATGCGTGAGGATAAATTTGGCTTCCTTCACCCACTTCTGCGCCATCACTGATGTATGCGAAAGCACCTACGTAAACGCCGTCAGCCACTTTAGCCTTTGGAGAAACGAAAGCTAATGGATCAATGCCAGTTTTCTTAGGCTTCATAGAATCATACATCTGGAGCAGTTTTGCTACGCATTCGTATGCATTCTTCACGCGGATCAGCGTAGCGCTGACAGGCTTTTCCAGTTCCACGCTTTCGTCAATGAGGACGATGCTTGACTTTGTGTCGTACACGTAGTGAGTATATTTCGGGTTAGAAAGGAACGAGATAGCGCCTTCCTTACCTTCTTCGATTTTAGCGAAGGTGTTCACGGTTGCGTTCTCATCACCTTCTACCTTGCCCTGAACAAACTGGGCAATCTGTTGAGCGGTAAATTCCATATTTATCTATTCTTTTTGATTTTAGCCAGCTTTAACCAGCCGGCTGGTTTGCTTTGCTATATTATTTGGTGCAAATATAGTAAAAAAGTTTCGAATTCTTGTAATTATCTTGTAATATTTCGCTTTTTTCCCAAACAAACCTCTATTTTTTAGGCGCAAAGCCTCATTCTTGATGAAACAATGCGCCTAAAAGATACTTTTTATCTTTTTATAGAGTCTGGCCGTTACTCTTTTAGAGTTTAGCCAATTCTACTTTAGATTTTAGCCAATTCTGCAGCCATTTGCTCCTGGAGTTCCTTCGCCTTCTGACCAGCTACTTCGGCGAAGTCCTCACCATTGCTGGCATAGATGATACCGCGAGAAGAGTTGACGAGCAGACCGCAGTCCTTGATCATGCCATATTTGCAAACTTCCTGCAAGCTTCCACCCTGTGCACCTACACCTGGTACGAGAAGGAAGTGGTTAGGAGCTACCTTGCGGATGTCCTCAAACATGCTGCCTTGAGTAGCACCTACTACATACATCATGTTTTCTTCGTTGCCCCATTCCTGACTCTTTTTCAGTACTTTCTCGAAAAGTCTTTCGCCTTCCTTATCCTCTGTGAGCTGGAAGTCGTGGCTTCCCTTGTTGCTAGTAAGAGCCAACAGAATTACCCATTTGCCCTCATACTCTAAGAATGGTTTCACTGAATCCTCGCCCATGTAAGGAGCCACGGTGAGAGAGTCGAGATCATACTCCTTGAAGAAAGTCTGTGCATACATCTTGGATGTATTACCGATATCGCCACGCTTAGCATCTGCGATGATGAAGTGGTTAGGGTAGTACTTCTTGAGATACTTCACGGTGTTCTCGAAGGCAATCATGCCATATACACCACGGCTCTCATAGAAAGCGAGGTTTGGCTTGTAGGCTACGCAGTAAGGAGCTGTTGCATCGATGATAGCCTTGTTGAATTTGAAAATCATACTAGCCTCTGCACCCTGAATCTCTTCACTTTCAGTAATGCATACTGGCAATTTGTCGATATCTGTGTCAAGACCTACGCAAAGAAAACTTTTCTTTGCGAAGATCTGTTCAACTAGTTCTTTTCTATTCATATTCTTTGTGATTTTTATAGTTCGGTTTCTTTCAATTTTTCTGCGTTTTCAGCCACGGTCAGCGCATCAATCATGTCCTGGATGTTTCCTCCGAGGAAACCATTCAAGTCGTGAGTAGTGTATCCGATACGGTGGTCGGTTACGCGTCCCTGAGGGAAGTTGTATGTACGGATTTTCGCACTGCGGTCACCTGTAGAGACGAGGCTTTTACGGCGGCTTGCGATATCATCTACATACTTCTGATGCTCGCGGTCGTGGATGAATGTGTATAGTCGGCTCAAGGCGCGCTCCTTGTTCTTAGGCTGGTCGCGGGTCTCTGTACATTCGATGAGGATTTCCTCCACTTCGCCTGTATTTGGGTTCTTCCAAGGATAGCGGAGGCGGACACCAGATTCCACTTTGTTGACGTTCTGACCGCCCGCACCTGAGCTTCGGAAAGTATCCCACTTGATGTCGCCCTCGTTGATGTTTACCTCAAATTTGTCTGCTTCTGGCAGAACGGCTACTGTGGCTGCTGATGTGTGCATACGTCCTTGAGTTTCGGTAGCAGGCACGCGCTGAACGCGGTGAACGCCAGATTCATATTTCAGCGTACCGTAAACATCTGTTCCGCTTACGGCAAAGTCGATTTCCTTATATCCACCAACGGCGCCCTCAGAGACTGAAGTTACACTCACGGTCCATCCCTTAGACTCGCAGTATTTCTTGTACATACTGAAGAGGTCTCCTGCGAAGAGAGCAGCCTCGTCGCCACCTGCACCACCACGGATTTCCATCTGCACGTTCTTGGCATCTTCTGGATCCTTTGGTACAAGTGCTATCTTGATTTCCTCTTCGAGTTTAGGCTGCAGAGCTTCGTTTTCGTTCAACTCCTCTCGTGCCATTTCTTTCATTTCCGGGTCACTCTCGTTGGCGAGAATGTCCTTGGCTTCTTTGATGGAATTGAGGCAGTTGATGTATCGCTTACGAGCGGCCATGATGTCGCCGAGGTCTTTCCATTCCTTGGTCAACTTTACGTATCTGCTCTGGTCTGCGATGACATCCGGGTCGGTGATGAGGGTGCTAACTTCCTCGTATCGGCTCTCTAAGCCTTCCAGTTTCTGTAATATATTGTTATTATCCATTTTATAATGATTATTATTCGAATGTTCTATTGATTAATATTCGAATGTTCCAAATTCGCTCTTGATGGTGAGGCTGCGCTTGCCTTCCTCGATGTGACCTACGATCTGTGCATCGATATTGAAGCTCTTGCTGATGGCGATGACCTTTTCTGCAATTTCTGGGCGTACATAGATTTCCATGCGATGACCCATGTTGAATACCTGGTACATCTCCTTCCAGTCGGTGCCAGAACAGTCGTGGATAGCCTTGAAGAGTGGTGGTACTGGGAACATGTTGTCCTTCACTACCTTGCAGTCTTCGCCTACGAAGTGGAGCACCTTGGTCTGTGCACCACCTGTACAGTGTACCATACCGTGGATTTCTGGGCGCAGTTCGTCGAGCAATTTCTTGATGACTGGTGCGTAGGTGCGGGTTGGTGAGAGCACAAGTTCTCCTGCATTGATAGGTGCGCCTTCCACCTCGTCGGTTAATTTGTATTTGCCGCTATAAACCAATTCACTTGGTACTGCATGATCGAAACTTTCTGGATATTTCTCAGCGAGATACTTGGCGAAAACATCGTGGCGAGCAGAGGTGAGTCCGTTGCTGCCCATACCGCCGTTGTACTTTTTCTCGTATGTAGCCTGACCTGTAGAGGAAAGACCTACGATAACGTCGCCCGGACGGATGTTGGCATTGTTGATGACATCGCTGCGTTTCATTCGGCAGGTTACGGTAGAATCTACGATGATAGTGCGTACGAGGTCGCCTACGTCAGCAGTTTCGCCACCTGTAGGGTAGATGCCGATACCCATTTCTCTCATTTCGTGGAGGAGTTCATCAGTACCATTGATGATGGCAGAGATGACGTCTCCAGGAACGAGCATTTTGTTTCTACCGATGGTAGATGAAACGAGGATGTTATCTACAGCACCTACGCAAAGCAAGTCGTCTGTATTCATTACGACTGCATCCTGTGCGATACCTTTCCATACGGAGAGGTCACCCGTTTCTTTCCAGTACATGTATGCCAGGCTTGATTTTGTTCCAGCGCCGTCGGCATGCATGATGTTGCAGTACTCAGGGTCGCCGCCCAGAATATCAGGTATAATCTTGCAGAAAGCCTGTGGGAAAATACCCTTGTCGATGTTCTTAATGGCGTTGTGTACGTCTTCTTTAGCTGCGCTCACTCCGCGCATCATATAGCGATTGTTGCTCATTTTTCTATTTTTTATCGTTTTAACTTAAAGTCTTTTCTCCTTTACATTATTATATATTATATAATCTGAAAAGTTTTCATCGGAAAGTCTTTTCATCAGATGATTTCCTTCTTCAGAATAATCCTTCATCTGAAATTCTTTTCCTTTGATGTTTTCTTTCTTCTGAAAAAATATTCTTCTGAAAGTCTTCTCATCTATTAGAGAATCTTTCTTCAGAAAAAATCTTTTTTACAGTTGCTCTTTCCCTTCCCAGAAATCCCAAGATGCGAAGGCTTGCAGGAGCAGCATTTCCAGTCCGTTCTTTACGGTGGCTCCCTGCTCTTTGCCCTTCTTCATGAAGAGGGTTTCATCGGGGTTGTAGATCAGATCATATAATAAGGTATGGCTGTCCATGGCCTCGTATGGCAGTGGTGGACACTCATCTACGTGAGGGTACATTCCCACAGGAGTACAGTTGACAATCACGTTGTATTCTTTGATGATTTCAGGTGTAATCTTGTCATATTGCAGAGTGCCAGGACGCTCGTATCGGCTCACGAAGACGGTTTCCAGTCCGAGTGACTTCAGTCCATAGCAGATGGCCTTGGAAGCACCACCCGTACCGAGAATAAGGGCTTTCTTGTGGAAAGACTCGATCAACGGTTCTATGCTCTGGGTGAAGCCTATCACATCACTGTTGTAGCCTCTGAGCACCGTTTCGTCGCCTTTATGGGTAACTCTTACCACGTTTACAGCACCGATGGCATTTGCCTCAGGACTTACGTAGTCCAGATAGCTGATAACCTTTTCCTTGTAAGGGATGGTCACATTGAATCCTTTCAATTCAGGATTGGAGTCGAGCACTTCTGCCAGGTCTTCGATGGTAGGTATCTCGAAGTTGATGTAGGTAGCGTCGATACCCTCGTTCTCGAATTTCTCGTTGAAGTAATTCTTTGAGAATGAATGCCCCAGAGGGTAACCTATGAGTCCATACTTGTCCATACTGATTATTTTTTTGTTTTTATTTTGTTGCGAAATACATCGTGCAGATGCCGAAGGTGAGTCGCTTGAATTCAGCTTTCTCAAATCCTGCTTTCTTTAGCACCTCCATCATCGTTTCTCCCTGTGGGAAGGCTTCGATGGTGGCCGTCAGATAGCTGTAGGCACTCTGGTCTTTAGAAATCAGCTTACCGTATATCGGCAATACCGTGTGGGAGTAGATGCGGAATAGCTGCTTCATCGGGAATTTCACGGGATGTGTGAGTTCTACGATACTCAGATGTCCGCCCTTCTTCAATACTCGGCACATTTCTTTGAGTCCCTGGTCGAGGTTCTGGAAGTTTCGTATGCCGAATGCTGCCGTCACTGCATCGAAGGTTTCATCAGGGAAGGAGAGGTGCAGACAGTCTTCTTTCTTGAAACTGATGATGTCTTGCAGATTTTCCTTTTCTACTTTCTTTCTTCCGATTTCCATCATGCCCTCGGATATGTCTGCTCCGATGAGCTGTTGGGGATGCAGTGTTTTTGCCGCCAGGATGGCGAAGTCGCCCGTACCGGTGGCGATGTCGAGCATCTTTTCAGGGTGGTGGCGCTGCAGTAGTCCAATGGCTTTGCGACGCCACCCCTTGTCGATATCCCATGAGAGGCGATGATTGAGGGTGTCGTAGGTAGGAGCGATGTTATCGAACATTTCTTCCACCAGCTTGCCCTTGTCTCCTTCGCCTTCATAGGGCTTAATTTGTTCTTGCTTGTACATTAATATATATAGTACTCTTTTCAGGGAAAAACTAACTCCTCTGCGGAATAATTATTTCCCAGGAATGATTACTTTCTTGCTGCAAGCCATTCGCTTACGTTCTTCTCGATGCGGGCAGCGATATCGCCTTCCTCGGTAGCCTTGTCAAACTTCTCGCCTGTAATGTGCTCGTAGAGTTCGATGTAGCGGTCTGATACGCTCTCTGCATACTCATCGGTAATCTCAGGCATGGTCTGTCCTGGCTCGTTCATGAAGTTGTGCTCGATGAGCCACTGGCGTACGAACTCCTTAGAGAGCTGGCGCTGTGGTTCGCCCTTTTCGAACTTCTCCTCGTAGCCATCAGCATAGAAGTAGCGGCTTGAGTCTGGAGTGTGGATTTCGTCGATGAGGTAAACCTTGCCATCGCGCTTGCCGAATTCATATTTTGTATCTACGAGGATGAGTCCCTGCTTGGCAGCAATCTCCTGTCCGCGAGCGAAGATGCGGCGGGTGTAGTCTTCCATCACTGCATAGTCTTCAGCACTAACAATGCCCTGGGCGATGATTTCTTCCTTAGAGATGTTCATGTCGTGACCTTCGTCAGCCTTTGTGGTAGGAGTGATGATTGGTTCTGGGAAACGCTGGTTCTCGCGCATACCCTCAGGGAGTTTCACGCCACAGATTTCGCGGCAACCCTTCTGGTATTCTCTCCATGCGCTACCTGTGAGGATAGAACGGATGATCATCTCTACACGGAAACCTTCGCACTTCAGACCAACGGTGACCATTGGGTCTGGTGTAGCCAACTTCCAGTTAGGACAGATGTCTGTCGTAGTATCCAGGAACTTCGCAGCTATCTGGTTGAGTACCTGTCCCTTGAATGGGATGCCTTTTGGCAGCACAACGTCGAACGCTGAGATTCTGTCGGTAGCGACCATCACGAGGATGTCGTCGTTAATGTCATACACATCACGTACTTTACCGTGGTAAACACTCTTCTGTCCATTGAAATGGAAATCTGTCTTTGTTAATGCTTTCATTTTTATTTTGAACTTTGAATTTTGAACTTCGAACTTTCCGTCGCCTTTCCTTTCTCTTTGTAGAGGGGTTGCTTCCTTCAGTTCCTTATTCTAAATTATTTTGAATTTTCTGTCTTTTCTGCCTTTTCTGCTTTCATAGCTTCCCGGGCTTCTGCTCTTTCCTTGTCGTATTTGTCGTATGCATTTACGATGCGGGTTACGAGCTTATGTCTTACGATATCTTTCTGTCCGAGGTTGACCACTCCGATACCTTCCACACCTTCGAGTATCTTGAGGGCCTCTTTCAGTCCGCTTCGCTGTTCTCTTGGCAGGTCTATCTGCGTGAGGTCTCCCGTGATTACCATTTTGGTGTTCATACCCATACGTGTGAGGAACATTCTGATTTGCTGGGAGGTGGTGTTCTGAGCTTCATCGAGGATGACTACAGCGTCGCTCAGTGTGCGTCCGCGCATGAAGGCAAGTGGAGCTATCTGTATGATATGCTTTTCCATCATGTCCTGCAGTTTTACGGCAGGTATCATGTCTTCTAAGGCGTCATAGAGCGGTTGCAGATAAGGGTCTATTTTGTCTTTCATGTCGCCCGGTAGAAATCCGAGTTTTTCGCCTGCTTCTACGGCAGGGCGCGAGAGGATGATTTTCTTGGCTGTTTTTTCCTTGAGAGCTTTTACTGCAAGTGCGATGCTGAGGTAGGTCTTACCTGTTCCTGCAGGACCTACGGCAAACACCATGTCGTTTTTCTCGTATGCATCAATAAGCTTTTGTTGGTTGGTGCTCCGGCTCTTGATAGGCTTTCCGCTGATGCTATATACCAGTACATCCTTAGCTGAATCGGCCTTGGTCTGCTTGCCTTTCACAATGTCAAGGATATCCTCTTCGTTGAGCATGTTGTATTTCACCAAATGCTTGCGCATCTGCTCTATTTCTTCTTCCGCTTTCGCCATTTCCTCCTCGTCGCCAAGCACACGAAGTACATTGTCGCGTGCAACGATACGCAACTTCGGATACAGTGATTTAATCATCTGCAGGTGACTGTTGTTCACTCCGTAGAACATCACTGGGTCAACGTCTTCGAGTACAATATGTTTCTCTATCAAAACTCTAAAAATAATATAGTTTAAACTTATATGATATTAATACGCTGCAAAATTACTATTTTTCCTTGAAATGAGCAAAATTTCTGATATGTTTTGTTTAAAAAGACTTTAAAAAGTTTTGCATTTTCGTTTTTTTACCGTACTTTTGCACTACATTTTTGATTAGGCAGGTCTAAAAGCTTGGCTTCTGCTCTGGGATTCTTTCTCTCATCGGAATAAGGCTAGGGCTTATCTCCCTTGGAACCTTGCTTAGGGATTCTTTTCCTATATGTCCTATATGTAGAAAGTAATCTTCCGAAACTGGAGCTTGATCAAAATGAAATTGAAAATACTCAAATCATGAAATTGAAAGAAATCATACGAAATATCATCAGAATTCTTCGTGCCATGTCGAGCAAAAATCGTTTTCTGCTCGGATTTGTTGTGATAGTCCTGATTCTCGCCCTGATAAGAGTAGCGAAACCGAGCGTGGCGGAATCCTGTTTGACAAAGACTGAGGCTGTTGATTCTTTGAAAAATGATTCTACTGCTCTGTTGGCAGAGGATGATGCTGCGCTGGAGGCGGAAGCTTCTCGGTCTAATGAATCACAATTAAATGTTGCTTCTGCTGGGAATATAGTGGATGCTGTGCCTGGAATTGCTTTGGACTCTGCTGCAAAGGGGAGTTCGATTTTCTTTGATAAGGACGGCAAGGAGGTGAAACACCGCATCTTTTCTGTTCCGCATTTTGGAAATACGTTTCCCGATCAGCAGGATGTGCAGATACTGGCAGCCAACCATTATGGGGTAAAGCCGGTGCAGAATCGTGATGAGGCTGAACACAGCAAGGGAGCGCTGGTCTATGTGGGTAGTAATCCATTTTTTTATGTTGATAAACTCAACAATAGTATTCCTTATCTCGTACCCCGTGCTTCGGTGCTTTTACAGGATATCGGAAGGGCCTATTTCGACTCGCTCCAGATTAAGGGCATTCCGCTGCACAAAATCATTGTGACGAGCATCCTCCGTACCAAGGATGATGTGGCGAAACTCCGCACAAGAAACGGAAATGCAACTGAGAATTCCTGCCATCTATACGGCACAACTTTTGATGTTTGCTATAATCGCTATAAGACTGTGCAGACGGCTAAAAATCCTCGTCGGGAGGTGAGAAACGACTCTCTGAAATGGGTGCTCAGCGAGGTGCTGCGCGACTTCCGTGAGCGTGGTCGCTGTCTTGTGAAATATGAGGTGAATCAGGGCTGTTTTCATATTACTGTGAAGTAGGTCTTAATCTTTGAAAATTTGGTAAATCAATCTTGTAATAATTAGGAAGAAAATTTGATATTAAATATGGATTTGAAAATGGTGATGGCGAGCATAGCACTTGTTCTTTTCGGGCAGCAAAGCTATGCTCAGGATTATATGAATGCCAAGGAAGTGACTGTCTTGAAGGGCATTGCCGTGGAGGGTGTTGATACGGCTGGAGTGCATCAGGATCCTACCTGTCCGGAAGTCTTGCTGGAGACTACGATGGGCAATATCCGCATTGCGCTCTATAATGATACGCCTCTGCATCGCGACAATTTTCTGAAGTGGGTGAAGTGTGGCTATTATAATGGCTGTATCTTCCATCGTGTCATCAAGAATTTTATGGTGCAAGCTGGTGATCCGGCTACCCGAAAGGTGGATCCTCTGAAAAAGGAGGTTTTTGATACAGCTTATGCCGTTCCTGCAGAAATCCGCTATCCGAAATATTACCATAAGCGAGGTCAGCTCTGTGCTGCACGCGAGGGGGATGAGGAGAATCCAAAGTTTGCTTCAGCTCCCTGCGATTTCTATATTACTTGGGGTAGGAATTTCTCGCGCCGACAAATAGAATATCTGATAGAGAAGGAGGCCAGAGAGGAGAAGGCCTATGTGCTGCCTAATAAGCAGGTGATTGACGGGTATGTGAAATACGGCGGTGTGCCTCATCTCGATGGCGGCTATACCGTTTTCGGGGAAGTACTTGAGGGTATGGATGTGGTGGATAAAATCCAGAATGTGGCCACAGAAAAGGGTAATAACGACCGCCCTCTTGAAGATATTATTATCCTGAAGGCTTCGGTTGTCCGATAGCCTTCATGAGATGGAAAGGGAAGATTCTTCCTCTTTGGAAATTTTATTCCTTACAGAATCTGTGAATCACATAAGTGACGACGCCCCATATCATAAAGCGGTTGTTTTCGTCCACTCTAATGGGTGAGTAGTCGTTATTCCACGGCACGAGCCAGCCGAAGTTTCCGCTTTCGTCCATCTTGAACTGCTTGATGGTGAATTCTCCGTCCACGAATGCAATCACGAAGTTGCCATTACCGGGTTCTATCAGTCTGTCCACCACGGCCAGATCTCCGTCCAGGATGCCAGCATCCCTCATACTATCGCCCGAAATTCTCACGTAGAATGTTGCTTCCCTGTGTTTCACGAGCACATCATTGAGGTCTATTTCTCCCTCCATATAGTCTTGTGCAGGCGAAGGAAATCCTGCCTTTACACTCTGTTCAGCCATCGGAATGACCATCTTTTCCCCGATTTCTGCGGGGTGTATAGTTAGTTTTATTTTTTCTTTCATTCTGTTTCTTCTATTCTTTATTATTAATATCTGTTTTGTTTTCCTTTCTTCTTTTGCTTATTCTTTTTTCAAAAAAAGTTGTTTTTGAAGGAGTCTTTCTACCTTTTTTCTCAACCTTTCTCTCAACCTTTTTTATGGATAATATTCTCAACATTTCACTTCCAGTATGTCGCTAATATCTGTGGTGAAACGTTTCGACATGTATTCACGCTTCAGGTCGAAACGGCAGTCTGTTCCCTGGATGGCTTGTCGGATGGTTCCGTATCCGTTCTTGTGGTTGATGGCATCGATGGCTGCCATCAGTGCCTTCTGGCGCTCACGGTTGATGGGGTCGAAGAGGTCCTGCTCACGTGGCGTGGAGGGGGATATCTGCCAGAGTATCACGCCTGCCTTCTTGAAGCGGAACGACAGGTCGGGACGGTCGGGGCGGTCGGACACAGATTTCGGATAGCGGGCGCGTAGGATGGTGAGCGCTACTCCTACTATCTCGTCTTGAGCATCTGTGGCGATGGGCAGTACGAGCGATTCGTGGATGGTATATTCCGGCACATGATCGTTGAAACGAGAGGTCCAAGCAAATACGGTAACACCCTGACATACACTGCCTTGTCTGCGTAACTTCTCTGTGCAGCGTACGGCAAAATTGGCCACGGCCTCCTCCATTACATTCTTGTCGCTAATGCCCTCGTCGGCAAAGCTCCTGCTCGTGCAGATACTTTTCTTCTGGGGTAGTTCCTCGATGCTGATGCAGTTTTCGCCGTTGAGTTCCTTCCAGGTTCTCACGGTGGTGATATTGAAATGACAGCGCACCCAACTCTCTTTTTGGTCGGCCAGTTGAGCTGCGGTTCTGATTCCCATATAGTCGAGTTTGCGGACTATCTGTCGGCCGATTCCCCATACGTCTTCTATAGGGAAAAGCGACAGTGCCTTGTGTCTGCGCTCCTCGGTATCGATGATGCAGCAGCCCTGATAGCCCTTGTATTTCTTGGCGAATTTTGAAGCGATTTTGGCCAGCGTCTTGGTCTCAGCGATGCCGATGGAGATGGGAATACCCACTGCCCGGAGTACGTCGGATGAGATCCTTGCGCCGTAACGGTGGAGCAGGGAATCCGTTTTTTCGGAGGATTGATTTTCCTGAAAGAAGGTAGCGGCAATGGATTTGTCCACTTCGAAGAAACTCTCGTCGATGGAGTATTGGTCGAGTTGGGGAGAGTAATGAGAGAGCATTGACATCACTCTGTTGGACAGTGAACCGTAGAGAGTGTAGTTGCTCGAAAATATCGCTACGCCCTCAGCCTCCAACTTTTCCTTCATCTGGTAGAAAGGGTCGCCCATCTTGTAGCCAAGAGCCTTGGCTTCTTCCGAACGGGCGATGATGCAGCCGTCGTTGTTGCTCAGTACAACCACCGGCTTGCCCACCAGGTCAGGGCGGAAAACCCGCTCGCATGAGCAGTAGAAATTATTGCAGTCAGCAAGTGCTATCATTTTGCTCCTTTCGTTTTAATTGTTAATAGAATTTATATCTTTATCCATAGAATTTTCCTTTAGGTTCTTCCCTTGACATTTCCTTTGTTTTTTTTTATTAATTATGTATTATTTTGCCCATACTTACGCAAATCTGAGTGCAAAGGCATTTGGGGAATAAAATAGTAGGCGTATGTTCCCATCACGAGAACAGTACGCCTACTATAAATGAAACCTAAACTTTAATTCAATTTGTATTTCTTCAGATATTCATCCACTCTGGTATCACCCAGCTCCTTAGCTTTCAGCAGATTACCTTTGGCTTCCTCTTTCTTGCCTTTCTCTGCTTGCAGAATACCGAGGAGAAGATAACCATCAGCGTATTCCGGTGCCAGTCTGATACAGGCTTCTGCAGCGCTGATTCCCTCATCATATCTCTTCACGCGGAGATCGAGACTTGCCCATTCTGCAAAATAGGTTGGTTCGTTCGGATTGAGATAACAGGTGCGGGCGATGTCCAACAATGCTTGCTGCCATTGGTGCAACTTCATCTCGCATTTGTATCGGGCATAGAAGAAGGTAGGGGCTATCGGACGAGCTATGCTGTCATACATATTATAGTCTGCCAATGCTTCTCTGGTCTTGCCCTGGGCATCGAGGAAATTGGCACGTGCCAGATAATAAGGGGCTGCCATCTTGGTGCGTACTCCTACTGATACGGCACTGTCCAGAAGTACTTTCAACTCATCGTATGGTGCTTTCAGCTGACTCTTAGCTTGGGCTGCCTCATACCATATCTCGCCACTGTTCATCGGTGTCTTGGTCAGTTCCATAAACAGGTCGTATGCCTTCTGATAGTCCTTTTTCAGGTAGTTGATTTTACCCTCCTGGTGCTTGTAAAGCGGCTCAGCCTTGATACTATAGGCTTTCTGTGCTTCCTGCAAAGCCTTGTCTGCATTCCAAGCAGGGTAGATGGAATCGCCTACGTATGCTACCTTCTGATAGATGAGGTCAGCAAAATCGCCGTGAGCCTCATTCTTCTTGCTGCATTTCTTGATGCTTTCCTGCATCACTTTCTCAGCCTCCTCAAATTGCTGTTTGTTGACCAACAAGGCTGCCTTTTCTTTATAACCGAATGAGGATGTAGGGAACTTTCCGATAAACTCGTCTGCATATTTCATGTTGTCATCAGCCGATTTCTGTCCCTTGCTCAGCGTCATCATCGTGATGGCATCTTCCTCCTTGTCTGGCAAGGCGGTGCGGATGCCGCTTTCTCGAAGGGCTGCGTCCAGGGTGGAGAGACCGGTTACATGCAGTTGTTTGGCATAGTTGGCATCGATGGCCGTAACGGTACCATTGGAGTGCATAAGTCCGATTACCTGTCCGTCTTTATTGACAAATGGGCAACCTATGGCATTCTCTGGTACGGTATTGCTGAAAATATAGTAGTTGTAGGAGGTGTTAAACTGCTCTACGCTACTGATATCCTCTTGCTGGTATTGTGGCTTTTTGATGGAGTAGGGAACCAGCCATACCTTGTTGCCAGCTTCTGAAGCCTTGCTTGCAATCGGTGCAGCATTGGTATTGCCGATGACTCTGAATTTAGCCATATCATACAACTCGTCTGCACCCATGATGGCATCTACTTCCATCGATTTGCCATTGGCATCTACTACGGTTGCCTTGGTAGCGCCGATAAATGGCTTGAAGGTACTGATGGCAGTGCCCTTGTTGTCGATGAAGACGCCCTGGGTAGAAGCGATGATGCCTCCATCTTTGTTGAAGGTGGTGAGTGAGAAGACACTCTTGGCTACCTTCTGCACAGAACCTGGCTGTGCAAGGAGAGATGATGCTCCGACCATCCATCCTATCATAGTTATATATATTCTTTTCATATTCTTAATAATTCCTTGGCATTAGCGAGTGCCGCCTCACTGACATCACTTCCACTGAGCATCTGGGCGATTTCCTGCACACGTTCCTGCTGTGATAGTTCCGTCATGCGACTGATAGTTCCTTTGTCGGTTTCTTCCTTGCTCACCTTGTAGTGGTGACTGCCCATGGCTGCTATCTGTGGCAGGTGGGTAATGGAAAGAACCTGTCGTTCGTGGTTGCCCATCTCTACCATGATCTGTGCCATCTTCTCTGCTATCTTGCCACTTACTCCAGTATCTATCTCGTCAAAGATGATGGTTGGGAGTTTCACGGCTCCGCTGATCATAGCCTTCAGCGAGAGCATTACACGGGCAATCTCTCCTCCTGATGCTACCTGGGTAACAGGTTGGAGTGGGGTGCTCTTGTTGGCACTGAAGAGGAAACTTACCTTATCTCCACCATCGTGGCTGAGCGGTTTCTCTGTCAGACTGATGCTGAATCTTACGTTTGGAATGCCCAGCGGGATGAGGCGCTGCTTCATTTCCTCCTCTACTTTTTTGGCAGCCTTCGTACGGATAGCGGTCAATTCCTTTGCCTGTTTCTGTGCTTTCTCTAACAATTGGGTCACTTCCTGTTCCAAGGCTTCCACATCTTCGTCGCTATGGTCGATGTGTGAAAGCTGTTCCTTGAGCTGATGGTAGGTTTCTATCAGTTCTCCCAGGTCTCTGACGTGGAATTTCTGCTGCAGTGAGTTGAGTTTGTCCAGTCGTTCATTGATGGTCTCCAGACGGGCAGGGTCAAATTCTACATGATCGGTCAGTCCGTTTACTTCCTGGGCAATATCTTTCAGTTCGATATAACTGGAATCGATACGCTCCAACAGTTCGGTTACTTCGGGATAAACATCCTTGATATTAGCGAGTTGCTCTGATGTCTGTTTCAGTCTTTCGATGATATTGCCGTCATCTCCCGACAGATGGTTGTCTGCCTGATAGAGTGCCGTCTTGATATCTTCGGAATGACTGAGCATCTCATATTCCTGTTCCAGTTCTTCCTGTTCTCCGTTCTGCAGTTGTGCCTCATCGAGTTCCTTAAACTGGAATCGGAGGAAGTCCTCGTTCTCCCTGTTCTTTTCGATTTCAGCCTTCAGAGCGTTCAGTTTCTGGTTGGCTTGTTTATATTGATTGTACGCAGCCTCATAGTTCTTCCGCTGTTTCTCGTCCTGTGCAATAATATCCACCACATTGAGCTGGAAGTCTTCCTTCTGCAACAGGAGATTCTGGTGCTGCGAATGTATATCGACGAGTTGTTCCCCCAGTTCCCTCATCTTGGTCAGCGATACCGGTGTGTCATTGATAAAGGCACGGCTTTTCCCTGCTGCCGTCAACTCACGGCGGATAATGGTATCCGACAAATCTTCATCGATGTCATTGTCTGTGAAGAACTGTTGCATATCATATTTAGACAGATCGAAGTGTGCCTCGATGACGCAACGATCTCTGCCAGCCTTGATAGACTTGCTGTCAGCACGGTTGCCTAACAACAGACCGATGGCTCCGAGGATGATACTCTTTCCTGCACCCGTTTCACCCGTGATGACAGAGAAGCCTGGGTGCATTTGGATGTTGAGTTCGTCGATGAGCGTGAAATTCTTGATATATAATTGTTTGAGCATAATTATTGCTTGATTTTGTCCCACGAATTGTTCTGTGTAGGATTGATGGAGAAGAGGAGGTCATAGATACTTTCCTTCTCTTTCTGAGTTCCCTTTCCCTTGTAGATATTGGCGAGCTCGTCTTTCTTGTAGTCCGTCCATATCTGTGGCAGGAGACTGAGCGGCTTGTTTTCCCTTGCCTTCTTCAGGTTCTCCTCCAGTGTGGTCGTGATTTCTGTACGTCCTCGTTCTGCATTGTTTGCCATCTCGTCAAGTCCCTTTCTGTAATAATCGTATTGGAGTTGGCGGAATGGTTTCATACCTCCGTCCAGATAGTCGGCGATGATGGCATAGCGGTTCCGGTTGTTGTCGAAAGCTTTCCATCCCGGGAAGTCGAGGTTCTGGGCATTGTTGGTGAGGTTCATGCAGCGCTGCAGGATGTCTTCTCCTCCCATCGGGGAGAAGGTGTCGAGATCCAGACCTATGATGAGATAAGCGTAGTAGGCGAAGAGGGCAGTCAACTGGTTGTCGAGTGTTTCCTCATTAAACTCAATCTGGTCGAACTCTGCAAACTTGAAGATGAAGTTCTCGTCCACATTATTATATATAGTAGTGGTGTAGGCGGAGTTATAGACGGGGCGGTTGGCCTGTATGAGTGCCTTGCAGGTAAAGAGACCTTGGCTCTTGTCATACTTGCTCACCGTCAGATTGAAGTTGCAGTTGATGCGCTCGTTCTTCTGGAATTGCAGATGCGTCCACTGTCGTTCGTTGACGAATCTCTCCAGTGTCTGCTGCAGGTTGTCGAAAACAGCGTTGTCCGTGCCCGAAATCTGGGCATGGTTGATGGTAATCTTCGCTTGCAGTTCCTGCGCATGAATATAGGATGCACCACTAACAAGCAGGGTGCATCCTATCATCAGTATCTGAAGGCAGAAGCCTTTCATATTAGAAGAGCTTAGCCAATTCATCGATGATGTCGGCAGCCACTTCTGTCTTTGGCTTTTTCTCATATTCTATCTTACCCTTTTCAGAAATAATCGTGATTTGATTTTCGTCTGTCCGGAAGGTGGTGCCTGGGTTACGGGTGGAATTGAGCACGATGAAGTCTGCGTTTTTCTTGATACGCTTCTTCTCTGCATTCGTTTCCTCATCATTGGTTTCCAGTGCGAAGGCTACGATGTGCTGGTCTTCCTGTTTCATCTGTCCCAATGCGGCAGCGATGTCGTGGGTGGGCTCCAGGCGAAGGATCAAGTCGTCCTTTTCGCGTTTGATCTTCCTGTCTGCCACCTCAGCTGGTTTAAAATCAGCCACTGCGGCACAGAGGATAGCTGCATCCATCTTTCTGCCCGTTGAGTTCCCATTGGTTTTTCCTTCAAAAGCCTTCGTGGCAGCCTGATACATCTCTTCGCAACTCTCCACGTCGATGCGGTGGATGTCCTCATGACAGGAGAGTGATACTGGTCCGGAAACGAGGGTTACGTCAGCTCCTCTCTGTCGGCATTCCTCAGCCAATGCAAATCCCATTTTGCCGGAAGAATAGTTGCCGATAAAGCGCACAGGATCTATCTTCTCATAGGTAGGTCCGGCTGTGATAAGGATACGTTTCCCCATCAGATCCTTTCCCTTGATACAGTCCTTCATGCCTTCCTTGTTTCCATCCTTCATTCCGTCCAGCAGGTCGAAATACTGGTCGATGAAATCCACGATGACCTCCGGTTCTTCCATACGTCCTTTACCCTCCAATCCGCTGGCAAGGAATCCCGAAGCCGGTTCGATGATGATATTGCCGTATTCCTTCAGTCTCGCCATGTTGGCTTGTGTAGAAGGATGCTTATACATATCGAGATCCATGGCAGGAGCCAGGAATACAGGAGCCTTCATGGAGAGATAGGTGGTAATCAGCATATTGTCAGCGATACCGTTTGCCATTTTTCCCATGGTAGAAGCCGTACAAGGAGCGATGACCATTGCGTCTGCCCAGAGACCGAGATCTACATGAGAGTTCCAGGTGCCGTCGCGCTGAGAGAAGAACTCGCTTACCACGGGTTTATGAGTGAGGGCAGAGAGGGTGATAGGGGTAATAAACTCCTTTCCGGCAGGAGTGATGACCACCTGAACCTCAGCGCCCCGCTTGATGAATCCTCGTATAATCAGGCAGGCTTTATAGGCTGCAATCGAGCCTGTGATGCCCAATACGATTTTCTTTCCTTTTAACATAATCTGTGATTAGAAGAAATTACTTTCCCATTCGTTTGTTGTACTCACGGAGACGGATGCGGGTGAGTACCTGCTTGGTGTTGTTGGTAAATTCGCTTCCTAATATCCAGGTGTAATAGCCTGGGTCCTTGGAAAGGATTTCTGCCACATCCCAACCTTTGTACTTACCGAAGTTGAACACCTCGTGCTTGAGTGGTTCACCTTTCTCGTCGAGCACTGCTTTTCCGTTGGCATCCACTACTTCTTTCCAGATGATGCGTCCGGCGAAATCCACGTTGTCCTTCTGCTTAGAGAATGCTGCAAGCTCATCCATATCATTGTTGAGTACACGGTCCGGTTCTTCCTGTACGCCTGGAGCATATCTGTCCAGTTCACCCATGAGTACACGGTAGGTAGCCTCTGTATCCTGGTCGGCACGGTGAGCCTCGAAGTCTTCCTCCATCTTTCTGCCGCAATAGAACTTATAGGCTGCAGCTAAGTTGCGTCGCTCCATCTTCATGAAGATAGTCTGTGCGTCGATGAGGCGGCACTTGTTGAAGTCGAAGTCGATGCCTGCACGGAGGAACTCTTCTGCGAGCATAGGAACATCGAAATGGTTGGAGTTGTAACCGGCAAAGTCGCAACCGGTAAATTCCTGTTCGAGTGTGGCAGCCAACTGCTTGAAGGTAGGCGCGTCTTTCACGTCCTCATCGCTGATACCAGTCAGTTCTACCACCTCTTGTGGAATTGGTCTTCCCGGATTGACAAAGAGGTTCTTTCGAACCTCCGTGCCGTCTGGACTGACCTTAATATATGACATCTGTATGATGCGGTCTTTGATGAAGTCGAGACCCGTAGCCTCCAAATCAAAGATGATCAATGGTTTCTTAAGATTCAGTTTCATTTTCTTTCTTTTCCTTTCTCTGCGTGATTAGTCGTTGAGCAACATAGGCATGAGCAGCATGAGGACATCTTCGTTTTCAGGCTGTTCGGCTGGAACGATGATACCGGCACGACTTGGGTCTGCAAGTTGGATAATCACCTGCTCGCTGCTGAGGTTGTTGAGAATCTCCTGCAAGCTGCTGCCCTTGAAACCGATGCTCATGTTGGTATTGTTTGACTCGCATACGAGCTGTTCCTTGGCTGATGTAGCGAAATCTACATCCTCTGATGAAACCTCCATATGGTTGTTGTCTATCTTGAGGCGAACCAACTGGCTGCTTTCGCTGGCGAATGGCATGACACGGCGCAAGGCACTGATCAGGGCACGGCGATCTACAGTCACCTCGTTAGGGTTGTTTGGAATCACAGAGTTGTAGCTTGGGTATTTTCCCTCGTAGAGAATACATCTCAAACTGCCGTCTGTAAAGAGAATCTCTGCACTCTTCTCATCAAACTTGATGGTTACATCACCTTCTTCGCGTGAGAGGATGTTCTTCAGAAGTGTAGCTGGCTTCTTAGGAAGATCGAAAGCAGCAGGAGTATCGCTCTTGATAGTGAAGTTCTTGTTGCGTACCAACTTATGTCCGTCACTGGCTACGATGTTGAGTGATTCTGGTGTCAAATCGAAGTAGATACCATTCATCACAGGGCGCAACTGGTCGTTGGCAGTAGCAAAGAGGGTACGGGTGATATTGTCGATGAGCACAGCTGCGTCGATGGCTACTGTATGTGCAGCATCGTTAACGCTCTGTGTGCGAGGATATTCATCAGCACTTTGCGCTGTAAAGTTATAGAGACCATTCTGGTATAAGATCTTGATAGCCAAGGTACCCTCAGTATCGATATCGAAATCGAGTGGCTGCTCAGGGAGTTCCTTGAGAGATTCGAGGATAACCTTGTTAGGGATACAGAATTCTCCTTCACCATCGCACTCTGTGAGTTCGATGGTAGTCTTGAGAATATTGTCACTGTCGCTGGCTGTGATGGTCATCTCGCCTCCGGCTACTTGGAATAAGAAACAGTCAAGGATAGGCAGAGAGTTCTTTCCACCGATGACCTTGGCAAGCATGTTGAGCTTATTGCTCAACGCAGTACTGGATAATGTAAATCTCATGAGTATTTTGTATTTTAAATATTATCTGTTACTGATATTGTTGTTATTAATCTATTGTTTCTGTTATATGACGAGCCAGTAGGCAACTTGTTGTTTCCTAAAAGCTGTAATATGAGCACAAAAATACAAAAAATATCGGTTATAGGCAAAAAAAACAGAGAAATGTTTTAGTTTTTGAACTATTTTTAGTAATTTCGCAAACTGAAAGGTAACTTTCTTCGTTTTTAAAACAAAATATTAATCGAGAAATATATGGAATTACAAGGAAAGGTCATTGCCGTTTTGCCTGAAAGAAGCGGTGTCTCTGCAAGAGGCGAGTGGAAGTCGCAGTCGTTTGTCATCGAGACTCACGAGCAATATCCTAAGAAATTAGTGTTTGACGTATTTGGCGCTGACCGTCTGGCTCAGTTCAACATACAGAGTGGTGAGGAGATTAATGTTTCATTCGACATTGATGCTCACGAATATAATGGTCGTTGGTTTAACAATGTACGTGCCTGGAATGTAGTGAAGGTAGATCCTAATGCTGTTGGCATGATGGGTGGTGTTCAGCCTGGTGCAGCTCCATTCCCTCCAATGGGTGCTCCTGCTGCTCCTGCTGGTGGTGCTACAGCTCCATTCCCTCCAGCTCAGAATGCAGCTCCTGCTGCTGATGCCAATGCTGGTGGTAGTGCAGACGATCTTCCATTCTAAATGATGCCACATCTAAAGGATAAAAAATCGTTTAAATGATAACAAAAAATCGCTTCTTTCGAAAAGATTCGAAAGAAGCGATTTTTTTATCTCTGTACCCACTTTTAATTTATTCTTTCCAGATTTTATCCCAAATTGTTAATCATATCTTTGAAGGAATATATAAAGTCACTGAACTTTCGTATATAAGGAAGTTAAAGGAGTTAAGAAAGTTAAGACGTATGTCTTGTTGCTTAAAAAACTACGTCAAAAAGACTATTGTCTTAACTCCTCAGCGACCATAGGGAGTGATAACTCCTTTAACTCCTTTAACTTCTGAATTTGCGAAACTTGAATTAATTTAGAATTATATTTATATTTTTTCTAAATTTTCGGTTTTCTATTCCATTCTTCTTCTTTTCTCAAAGAATTTTTTGGAAGCGAGGAAAAAGAGGGCAACACTGGCAGCATTTTCTATCGCTACCATCCAGAAAGTTGTATTGTAACTGAAATGTTCTGCCACAATGCCTCCTAAAAGACAACCGATACCGAAACCTAAATCCCAACCGGTAAGAATACTACTGTTGGCAGTACCTCGCTGGTCATGGCGGGCTACATTGATAAACATGTTGAGGAAAGCAGGGTAGAGGTGTCCATTGCCCAGTCCGATGAGGGCAGCAGAGAGATAATAAGCTATCGGATGATGAACGCCTACGAAGAGAAGAAATCCCACCAGAGAAATGCACATACCTTCGGCTGCATTCTGAGTTAACTTGCCTTGGCTCAATGCCTTACGACCTTGCAGACGGGAGGTGAAGAGACCGATGGAAAGAATGGCAAAATAGGTGCCGGTTCCTCCCGTAATGCCCAATTCCTCCTTGCTGTAGATGGCAAGGTAGTTGCTGAGTACTCCCCAACAGAAACCAAACATGGCGATATTGATGGCGAGCAACCAGGCACGGGTCAGGAAGAAACGGTCGAAAGAGAGTTTCTCCTTGTTCTTGATAATTTCCTTTTCGGGCAAGCGGATGGCTCCTGCGATGACCACTGAGGCTAAAGCCACTAAAAAGGCTATCCAGAAAAGAACCATGTAGCTCCCCACGAAATCGTGGAGATAAATTCCTATGGATGGAGCAATAGCCATGGCGAAGTTATTGCTCAATCCATAGAGACCGATACCTTCATTGCGGCGACTCGAAGGGAGTACATCGATGGCACAGGTACTGTTGGCTACTGTCACTGCACCGAAAGGACCGCCATGAAGGGTGCGGCAAATGGCAAACATGAGGATGGTGCCAGCGGCGATATAACCGGCAAAGAAGATGGCAAAGCCCGACAAACAGAACATGAGCACCTTCTTGCGGGAGAAACTGTCGACTACATAGCCACTGAAAGGTCGGATGATGAGAGCTGCCACCGTATAGCCGCTCAGTACGATTCCAATGGTATCCTTCGTTGCTCCGAAAGTCTCGCTCAGATAGAGTGGGAGCAGGGGAGTAAGAAGGTAGAAGGCAAAGTACAACAGGAAATTGGTTGTCATCACCTTCACATAGTTTGCATTCCAGAGTTTCTCTTTATTCGTTGACATACACCTACATGTTTTACCGTTAATGAATTATTTTTCCTCCAACCAGGCATCAATGAGCTTTCTGGCGATGGAAAGTTTCTCAGGGAGGATAGGGAGGTTGTCTTTCCTGAACCATCTTCCGCGGGAGAGTTCTTCTTTCTGAAGATGAATCTCCCCATCTACGTAATCGGCTGTAAAACCAATCATCAGTCCGCTCGGATAAGGCCACGGCTGGGAACCGAAGTATTTGATATTGGTAATGGTGAGTCCGGTTTCCTCCATCACCTCGCGGCGAACGGCTTCCTCCAGGCTCTCACCAGTCTCTACGAATCCCGCTACGAGACTGTCGAAATTACCCTTGAAGTTGCGGGCATGAACAAGAAGTACCTCATCGCCCTTGTGGATGAGTACGATGATGGCTGTGGCGAGGGAAGGCCAAACTTGTTTGCCGCAGTTGGTACATTTCTTACTGATGTCTGTTGCCATCTCCATAGGCGCACCGCAGACACCGCAGAAGTGGGTATTCTGGTCCCAGTAGTTCAATTCCTGACACTTGCCAGCCTTCTGGTAGAGTGCCGGAGAGAGCTTGTAGAAACTGGGACGGAGCCCGCACATCTCGTATTTCGGATTGTCTGTGATAGGTTCGGGAATAGTGAACGTTTTCACCTCCGTACCATCCTCCATCGGAGTAATGTTGAGGATATGTGTCCAGGGCTTCGTCTCTATCGGGCACTCCTCACTGCATGGAATCGTGTAGGTTCCGTTTTCTCTCTTTTCCAAGACGATATCCGTCTTGCAGAATATAAACCAATATTTCATTTTTTCTTACCGAATAAAAGTTGATAGTCTCTTTCTGCGGCAGGCTTCACCCAATTCTCTGGCACAAATTTCCAGTTGCCGTTAGCCTTTGCCTCAATTTCGCCCATACGTGAAATCTCCTCCATGAGATAGAAACGCTGGTCTTTCTCACTGCGATATACGATGCGCTTCTCCAGTTCTTCCTTTGGAATACCGGCACCTTTGGTCAGGAGTTCACCACCGCCATTGCCGCGATAACTGTTCACTGCCACATTGTAGAATTTCTTCTCATCGAAAGGTTGTCCGTTGCTCATGCGCAGGATCTTCACCTTCTCTCCGTCTGGCTTGGTGACATCCACCTCGTAGTCGATGCCCGCAGCACTGTCGAAATTGAAAGAGAAATTCTTGAAACCGAGTCGTTGCTGGTCGCCGAAAGTCTTTTCATCCAGCAGCAGGAGATGGTCGTCAGGACTCTTCATGGTGTTAACCCAGAGGTCGTAGCTCATTTCCAGATGCTTGCGTATCTCTTCACCGGTGAGGCGCATGGTATAGAGTCCGTTCTCATATTTATAGAGATTGAACATATCGCTGACATGGATAGGTCCCTCTTCAATGACAGCATTCATCTGCAGCGGAGCATTGAAAGCGATGTCGGCCTTGGTAATCTGGAGCATCAGGTTGAGGATGAAATCATTGAAAGCGCAGTCGCCGAAGAATACCTCACGACTGTAGATGGCGTTCTTGAAAGTTCCGATTTCCTTGTTGACATACTTATCTACCGCTTCCATCTGAGGCTTGAAGGCTGCCATGAATTTCTCATCGATAGGACAGTCTGTCACGTCTGCTATCTTGCCATGCACCTGCTTGTTCTGCAGGATATGCGCCGTTTTGTTGTTGATGGTATGCTCATCGATGGTGATGGTGATTTCTGCATCTGCCACGCTGATGGCATTGTTGGCAGGGTCGAGACAAACCACCTGCTTGCCCTCGTTATTGGTGATGGTCTTGCAATGGCGAGTATGGTCGTGTCCGAAGAGTACCAGGTCGAATCCCGGAACCTCCTGTGCCACCTTCTGTGCTGCATCTTCCTCGTATTCCTCGGTCTTGATGCCGCCGTCCCAACCGCTATGGAAGAGACCGATCACAACATCCGGGTCTTCCTTCTCCTGCAACTGCTTCATCCAGTACTTGGCAGAAGTCACCATGTTCTCAAAGCGGAGACCGCTCCAGAGGTTTTCTGCCAACCAGTTAGGGATGGCAGGAGTAATCATGCCCAGGACGGCAATCTTCACACCCTCACGGTTGAGGATGATATAAGGTTTCACGTAAGGAGCCTGGGTCTTGGTGTCGATGATATTGGCACCGATCACAGGACAGTTGAGTTCCTTGATCCATTTGTCGTAAACCGCATGGCCGGTCTCAACATCGTGATTACCAAAGGTTTGTGCGTCATACTTCAAGTAGTTTACCACATCTGCTGCCACGTTTCTTTCCTTCGTGGCGATATAATTATAATAGTAGCAGGTAGGTTGTCCCTGCAGGATATCTCCGTTTTCCAGCAGGATGAGATTATCCTTGTAGGTTTGGCGGAGAGAATCCACGTATGAAGAAACACGAGCGAGCGAACCAGCCTTCGGCTTGCGGTTGATGAAATCGTAAGGGAAGAAGGAACCGTGTACGTCACTGGTTTCTATTACTCTTAGCTTGACAGTTCTTTGTTTAGCCATGATTGCATTTGGATTAAGAGTTAGCGCCATCAGTAGCGCAGCCATTAATTGTTTCATAACTGAAAGAATTTATTAATTTCTGTAAATCAAGTATCAGTGAATGGGTATGTCACTGTTTCTGACAGATGGGTCATTATTTCTGTCAGTCCACATGAAAATTTCCCATTTGGATGCAAAATTACAAAAAAGAAATGAATACGGCATACTTTTTGTAGGATAATTGCTAAAAACTTTAAAAATGGAGGAATTGTAATTATGGCATTTGTAGATTATTATAAGATTCTCGGTGTGGATAAGAATATCCCTCAGAAGGATGTCAGAGCTGCTTATCGTAAACGCGCAAAGCAGTTCCATCCCGACTTGCATCCTAACGATCCGAAGGCGAAGGCAAAATTCCAGGCTTTGAATGAAGCCTATGATGTCATCTCCGATCCAGATAAGCGCGCCAAATATGATCAGTATGGCGAACAGTGGAAGAATGCGCAGGCTTATGAACAGGCTGGCGCTGGATTTGGAGGCTTCGGCGGCGGTGGTGCTGGTGGCGGCAATCCGTTTGAGGGCTTCGATTTCAGTAATTTCGGTTCGGGAGGCAGCGGTTTCAGCAGCTTCTTTGAAAATCTCTTCGGTGGTCGTGGCCGTAGCGCTGGTGGTGCTGGAGGTTTTGGTGGGTTCGGTGGCTTTGGCGGAAACGCTGGGGCTGATTTCGGTGCTGGTGGTTGCAACGGCGGATGTGGTGGTAATGCCCGTCATAGTACTGGTGAGATGAACATGAATGTGAATATCGATATGTACACTGCCTTGTTGGGCGGTGAAGGTATTGTGAAATTGAGCAATGGCTCAAAGATCAAACTGAAGATCAAACCAGAAACGCAGAATGGTACGAAGGTTCGTGTTCGTGGCAAGGGTTATGACCGAGGCGACGGCACATTCGGTGACCTGATTATCACCTATAATGTGAAACTTCCTACGGGACTCACCGAGCGTCAGAAGGAATTGCTGAGAGAAATGAAAGAAGCAAAATAAGGTAATAGGTTGCAATATAACATTTTGTTGTTAAAAAGTAAAACTCCGATGGATATCAATCACATCGGAGTTTTTTTTGTTTTTGAGTTTAACCTGTTATCTTCTTACCTTTCATACCTGAAAATTATTCTGCGTTAACCTTCGCCATGTTGAAAGCAGAAACCTTTCCGTCTGGCGAAACGGTAGCTTTGATCTTGAATTTGTTCTCTACCTTGCTGCCATCGGTCTTGTCGATGTCCTGACGAGCAGAGAACTGTACCTGGAATTCATATTCCTGATCGCCTACCTCGCGTTTCTTGATCTGGTAGTCGTTGTTGAGGTGCCAGTTCATATTGCTTACATCTTCCTTGTAGAGTTTGTGCATGAAAGTAGCCACATCTGACTTGGTGGCAGAAGCCTTGCCGAGCAGCGAAGAGAGGATATCCTCGCAAGTTGCCGTCAGACCATCCTCATTGCGTGAGTTGATGCTCTGGAAGAACTGTCGGAAGAGACCGCTTACCATCTGCTTCTCTTCTGGCTGTACCTCACTGCTCTTGATTTTCTTTATGGCAATCTCAGCCTCTTCGATATGAGCACCGTCGGCATGTGCATCCAGGTATGCCTGATAAGCATCCACCGAGTTGTCTCTCTGGGCTAACTGCCAGTCAATGGAGTCTATCTTATTCCAAATCTCGTTCTTATGCGGTGTGTTTGGATATTTCTGGAGATATGCCTCCAGAGCTTCTTTGGAATCACTGACGAGGGCATTGGTCCAGTCCTGATCTACCTGTTGCAGCATGTTGAGATGTGCAGTGATAGAATCGCGGTGAGCCTCATCTGCATCCTTATATGTATCCAGGTAACTTTTGAGTACCATCGGGTCAGAGCTCTGCATTGCATATTCGTAAGCCTCCTGTTCCTTGTTCTTGTTGGCACTGTCGTAGAAATAATAGAAAATGCCGCATACCAGAATAGAGAAGATGGCTGATATGATGAAGACCAGACCTGGCTTCTTCTGTTTTGGCTGTTCCTTTCCCTCTGCATCTTGCTTGGATCCCTGTGCTGTAGGGCGAGGAGTTGCCGGAGCAGTTGGAGTTGCTGATGGAGTAGGAGAAACCGGTGAAGCTGGTGCCGCAGGAGTTGTCGGTGGTACAGGAGGTACAGGTGGAGTTATAGGCTTTGGGTCTGTAACGGGTGACACCTGAGCTTGATAAGTAGGTCGATGGCAGTTAGGACACATCTCCTGAACTTTGAAGTAAACCTCTCCGCAGTTAGGGCATTTGATAACCTTGCCTGCTATTTCTACGCCGCAACTTGGGCAAACGGGTGCTTTGTCACTGATTTGATGTCCGCACTCTGGACATTTTATAATTGCCATGTTATTTCAAAATATTATATATTACTAAATAATTCTTGCTTTCTCGTTATCAGATTCTGATTCCCCTTTATCGGTGTCGGAATCTGATTTCTCTCAACTTATGTTTTCCCATAAACCGGCTTTTATCTACATATCCGTTTACGCCGTTGAGTCGTCCCTTTCCGGTATATTGCCACATCTCAATATCCCTGCCATCACGTAGCACAGGCTCTCGCTTGCTGTATTGGGCTATCATGATCTTGTAACTGTTGAGCTTGCCGAGCAGGTAGTTGTCGTAGAAGTTGGCACCTGTATAGACGAGCGGTTTCTGCTTGTAGGCTTTCTCCACGAGATGCAGGAACTTGAAGAGCGAGTCACAAAATTCCTTTGTAGGCAGGTTACTCTTGGTTTCCACGTCTATCATCGGCAGCAGATCCTGATCGCCAGGTCGGCATTGTGCCATGAAGTTTTCCAGCTGAGTCTGTTGTGGAATACGGGCACGATAGAAATGATATGAACCAACTTTCAGTCCATATCTGTGAGCCAGGTCTATGTTTTGTTTATATTTACTGTCCACGTTGGTCGCTCCTTCCGTGGCTTTGAGATATACATAAGCCATTTTGGAGTTATCACCTACAGTTTCCCAGAACACATTGCCCTGATAGTGGCTCAGGTCGATGCCATGTACATGCTGACAGGTATCCTCGCATTGTACTTGTGCCTGGATGCCGAGGGACATGATTATTGTTATGATTACTATAAAAATACGCTTCATAAGTGCAAAGTTACGAAAAACGTCCGATATATGAGTCAGGCGTGCGCTTTTTTTATATAAATTTTATATTTTATTCTTCGATTTCAGAGAGTGATCTGAAGAAACCGTTAAAGAAGTTGCTGGCAGATTCTATTGGTGCATATCCGAAGAATCTCATACTTCGGCTCAGGTTCTTGCGCATGGAACCGCCTGTAGTATGCACGAATCCTACCTGTGATTGCTGGAACTTGATGTCTTCCATGTCCTTGATGTTGTAGTATAGTGAGCGAAGGGTCAATTTATAGGCTCCTCTCTCTACCAACTTGACAAACGGGATTTCATCCTGTTCAAAGTTGAAGAAGGTGATGAGCACGCTTCCTTCCAGTTGAGCCATTCTCTGCAGATGCAGTTTGGTGAGCCAATTGTCGAGTTTTACGAAATCCACCTTGTCTCCTCTGGTGCGCAGATACTGTCCCAGTTGGATGATGCCTCTGATGCTGATGCCGCCAGAAAGCATGGCATTGGCATTGCTCACGATCAGTCGGAGCAGATAGACAGTTTCCATGGACGTATCAATGACGTGCGGTTCCTCTTTCTGAATTTTGTTCAAACGTCTGTTGAGAAAACTGTTGTGCATGAGCACTTCCACTGAAGGTACGTTGTTCAGGTTTTTCATCATCTGCGCAATCTTCTTTTTCTTGAAGGTGGTCATCGCCTCCAGTTCCTCCTGCGTACCGAAGTTTTCCGAGCGCAATTTCGTGAAAAGATTTCTCTGTAAAAAGTCCATCGTGATTCTTATTTTAAAAATCCTTATTTCCTTTCATTTTCCTCTCTTTCATTCTTCTTCCTCCTTGTTCATTCCTTCCTCTCTTTCATTCTTCCTCCTTTTTCATTCTTCCTTCTCCCAGAAATTGAATTTCCTATTTATTCTTTAACTGAATCTTCTTGGGTATCTGAAGAGAATGGCAAATAGGGCTGCTAAGCCGATAGCCATTGGATAATAGAGGTAAGGGATGATGTCGAGCGGACTGAGACCTGAGAGTCCTGCCGCCAAGAGCATCTGCACACCGTATGGTATCAATCCCTGTATGGTACAGGAGAAGGTATCAAGTATGCTTGCTGCTTTGCGGTTATCTACCCCAAACTTGTCACCTATCTTCTTAGAGATATTTCCCACGGTAAGAATCGCCACCGTATTGTTGGCAGTACAGATATTCACCATTGAGACAAGGGCAGCGATAGACAGTTCGGCACCTCTTTTGCTGTTTACATGAGCTGTAATCTTGGAGATGATGAAGTCGATGCCTCCGTTTTCACGGATGATCTCAAGCATACCTCCAGCCATCATAGCGATGATGATGAGTTCTCCCATTCCTATCACGCCATTTCCCATGGCAGAAAACCATCCGAAAATGTCGTAACCGCCATCGATGATGCCGATGATGCCACAGAGAATGGAACCCAATGTCAGTACTGCCATCACATTCATGCCAGCAATAGCCGTGACGAGTACTACTATATAAGGTAGAACCTTCATGTATTGTACCGCATCGATATGGGTCGGTGCCTTGGTTCCTGCGCCCAATATTCCATATATAATCAGGATGATGATGGCAGCAGGGATGACGATGAGGGCATTTACCCTAAACTTGTCACTCATCTGGCAACCTTGTGTCTGGGTAGCTACGACCGTTGTATCAGAGATGAAAGACAGGTTGTCGCCAAAGTAGGCTCCACCCACGATGATGGCTACGGTCAGTGCCAGGTTAGCATCCACAGAGTGGGCGAGACCTGCCGCGATGGGCACGAGAGCTACGATGGTTCCCACGCTGGTGCCTATCGAGAGCGATATGAAGCAGGCAGCGAGGAAGAGACCGGGTAATATCATGCTGGCTGGCAACAAGCTCAGGGCAAGGTTGACGGTGGCATCTACTGCTCCCATCGCCTTTGCCGATGCAGCGAATGCACCAGCCAGCACATATATCCATAGCATGAGCATGAGGTTGTTGGCTCCAGCCCCTCGACTATAGGTGTCGATGCGTTTTCTGATAGGCATACCGCCCGAGATGGCTACGGCATAGATGCTTGAAATCATGAATGCCACGGTGAGCGACAGGCTCGTATCCTTATGACTTTCCTCTGCGGAATATCCCGTAAAGAGGGCTATCAATGCTATCAATAAAATCAGTGGCGATAAAGCCAACAATCCTTTCTTATTACTCATTCTTCTTATATTTAGTAAGAGTGTAGGGTTCTTCTCTCTACACTCTTCGTTCTTCACTTCTTTAAAGTGTTACTCCATTTTTGAAGATGGAAATCTCGCGATAATCATTCTCCTCGTTGCGAGCATCCTCTCCACTGGCTACGGAGATGATCTTGTCGATGAACTTGCGTACGAGATCTTTCATCTCTGTGCCCTCTACGAGCTCGCCGGCATTGAAGTCAATCCAGTTTGGCTTGTTCTTTGCCAAGGTGCTGTTGGTAGAAATCTTCATGGTTGGTACGAAGGTGCCGAATGGGGTACCGCGACCGGTGGTGAAGAGAACCAACTGACATCCTGCTGATGCCAAGGCTGTGGCTGCCACAAGGTCGTTGCCTGGTGCTGAAAGGAGGTTCAAGCCATTTGTCTCCAGACGGTCACCATACTGCAATACACCGCTGACTGGTGCACGACCGCACTTCTGTGTACAACCGAGAGCTTTATCTTCCAATGTAGAGATACCGCCCGCCTTGTTGCCTGGTGAAGGATTCTCGCCAACAGGTTCGCCATGACTCAGGAAGTATTCCTTGAAATCATTGATGAGGTGAACGGTTTTGTCGAACAATTCCTTGTTCTCACAACGGTTCATGAGAATCGTCTCTGCACCGAACATCTCTGGTACCTCAGTAAGGATGGAAGTACCGCCCTGAGCAACGAGCCAATCAGAGAACTCACCTACCAATGGGTTGGCAGTAATACCGCTGAACCCGTCAGAACCACCGCACTTCAAACCTACGCGCAACTTGCTGACAGGAACTTCCTGACGCTTGTCAGTTTTAGCCTTGTCGTAGAGCTGCCAGAGCATATCCATACCCACTTCCAGTTCGTCGCCTTCCACCTGCTGGGTCACGAGCAACTTGATGCGATCCTTGTCATAGTCGCCGAGCATCTCCATGAACTCGTCTGGCTGATTGTTCTCACATCCGAGTGAAAGAACGAGCACAGCACCAGCATTTGGATGGAGACAGATGTCACGAAGCACCTTGCGGGTATTCTCGTGGTCGCCAGAGAGCTGAGAACAGCCGAAGTTGTGGTGCCAAGCGTGGATGGCATCAATGCCTTCGCATTTTGTTTCCTCCTTGAGTTGCTCTACCAGTTTTTCCGCTATGCCATTCACGCAGCCTACGGTAGGAACTACCCAGATCTCGTTTCTTACACCGACCTCACCATTCTTGCGCACGTAGCCCAGGAAGGTGCGGTCTTCCTTCTCGATGTTCAACTGCTCATCTACAGGATTGTAAGTATATTCCAAAGTGCCGGCAAGGTTGGTCTTGAGGTTATTCTCGTTGACCCACTCACCCTGTTTCAGATCTTTCTTAGCATGACCGATAGGGTAACCGTACTTGATGATGTCTTTTCCTTCAGGTGCATCGTTAATGAGCACTTTGTGTCCGGCAGGAGTATCCTGCAAGAGGGTGATAGACTTACCATCTACTTCGATGGTCTCGCCCTTCTTCATAGGGCACAAGCAAACCACTACCGAGTCGGCAGGGTTAATTTTGATAAAGCTTGATTGTTTCATCTGTAGTTATGTTTTTTAATATTTATAATTATATGAAATTCTATTAATTCCTACTATCTTCCTATAATTGAGTTCGGCGGTAGAAGTCGATATTCTCCTTCATCAGCAACTCGATAGGCATATAGTTCACGGGTGTTACCTTTTTCTTGAGAACGAGTGCCCGGAAGAGCGTCTCCACACAGTTATATCCCTGCATGTAGGCATGCTGTGCGATAAGGAAGGAGATGCTTCCTTCTCTCAGGCATTTTGCATTCTTCTCCACCATATCATATCCCATAATTTGAACATCACGGCGGTTGGTCTTCAGCAAGAAGTCCCCCACGATATGAGCTTTCGAGGTGAGGGTGATGCAATGGTGCGTATTCGGATTGGTGGCAAAGTATTTTTCCAGCATCTTCGTGAACTCAGCGCGGGAACCATCGAGTGGCAGGTCGAGCACATTGATCTTGACGCTTGGGAAATGGTCGTGCATATAGTGACGGAACCCTACCTCGCGATTGTCCTGCTGCTTGCTGACCACGATTCCGTCCTTAGTCTGTCTCATCAGCATAATCTCCTTTTCTTTGAAGGCAAGCATCATGAGCATCTTGGCAGCGAAAAAACCACTGCAGAAAGAATCCTGTCCGAAGAAGGAAAGTGGGCGGAGATCAGGCATGTAGGAGTCGAGCAAGATGAACGGAATGTTCAACTCATGCAACTGGTCGGTAAGCGCTCTGGTTATTTCAAGAGATGAAGGTACGACGATGACCCCCTCCGGCTTTTCTTCGACGATAGCCTTTCCCTGTTCGATGAAAGACTCCTCGCTGGAGCGCTCATAGAAGTTGATCTTCACGTTGATGTGAAAATCGCGTTTGCTTTCCTCGCATTTGCGTGCACCTTCCTCAATCTCCTCCCAGTAAGCCTCAGATTCATGCTTCGGAAGTAGCAAGTAGAAGGTATATGACTTGTTGTATGCCAGAGCACTGGCATACATGTTAGGCTGATAGTTCATCTCCTTGAGCGCCTGTTCCACTTTTTCGCGGGCAGGTTTGGAGACGTTAGGGCGGTCGTGAAGAACTCTATCAACAGTACCTACAGATACGCCAGCCCTTTCGGCGATATCTTTGATTCTTATTTTTTCGGCCATGTTTTAAGTGTTTGCTGGTTTTTACCCCATTTATTATTAAACTTAGTCCATGATGCACTTTCTTTCACGTGCGTACATTAATATAATATATGTCGATACGCTTGTGTACTGTGCGAAGAAGGCAATTCTGAGAACTTCCAATTTTCGAGTGTACGTCCACATATAGAATATTCGGTACAAATTTACAATAAAAAAATGAATTGTGCGAATGCACAGCCACTTTTTTGCACAAAAACTAAAAAAAAACTCGATTTTGTTTCGTTATTTGAGAAATTATGATTATTTTTGCCACGATATTCGGAACAGAATGCAAATTATTTGATACTGAATTCGAAGAACAACTATAAAGAAACAAATTAAAAAACATTTCAAGCAATGGCAAAAATTGTAACATTAGGTGAGATCATGCTTCGTTTGTCCCCAGAAGGTAATGATCGTTTTATCCAGAGTGAATCATTCCGTATCATCCCTGGTGGTGGTGAGGCTAACGTAGCAGTCAGTGTAGCTAACTATGGTCATGAGGCTTACTTCGTATCTAAGTTGCCTAAGCATGAGATTGGTCAGATTGCAGTTAACGCCCTCCGTCGTTATGGCGTGAATACCGATTTCATTGCACGTGGTGGCGACCGTGTTGGTCTCTATTATGCAGAGACAGGTGCTTCTATGCGTCCTTCTAAGGTAATCTATGACCGTGCTCATAGTTCTATCGCTGAGGCAGATCCATCTGATTTCGATTTCGACAAGATTATGGAGGGTGCTCAGTGGTTCCACTGGAGTGGTATTACTCCTGCTATCAGCGACAAGGCTGCTGAGTTGACTAAGTTGGCTTGTGAGGCTGCTAAGCGTCACGGTGTAACTGTATCTGTTGACCTCAATTTCCGCAAGAAGCTCTGGACTTCAGAGAAGGCGATTTCTGTTATGCGTCCATTGATGCAGTATGTAGATGTCTGCATCGGTAATGAGGAAGATGCTCAGCTCTGCTTGGGCTTCAAGCCAGATGCTGACGTAGAGGGCGGTAAGACTGACGCTGAGGGATACTATGGTATCTTCCAGGGTATGATGAAGGAGTTTGGCTTCAAGTATGTAGTTTCTACACTTCGTGAGTCTCTCTCTGCTACACACAATGGTTGGAAGGCTCTTATCTACAATGGTGAGGAGTTCTACCAGAGCAAGCACTATGACATCAACCCAATCATCGACCGCGTAGGTGGTGGTGACTCTTTCTCTGGCGGTTTGATCCACGGTCTCTTGACTAAGAATACTCAGGCTGAGGCTTTGGAGTTTGCAGTAGCTGCTTCTGCTTTGAAGCACACTATCCCTGGCGACTTCAACCTGGTTTCTGTTGACGAGGTAGAGAGTCTTGCTGGTGGTAACGCTAATGGTCGCGTTCAGCGATAATTTAAGTGAAGAGTGTAGAATTCATTTGCTCTCTTCCTATTTAACATTTAATATTTAAATAAAAAATGGCAAAGTTTAGCAAAATGCAGGTCATGGCAGCCATGAAAGAGACTGGTATGGTTCCTGTATTCTTCAATAAGGATATTGAAATTTGCAAGAACGTCATCAAGGCTTGTTATGAGGGTGGCGTACGTGTATTCGAGTTTACTAACCGTGGTGATTTCGCTCACGAAATCTTCGGTGAGTTGGTAAAGTGGGCTGACAAGGAGTGCCCAGAGATGATCCTTGGTGCTGGTACAGTCGTTGACGCTGGTACAGCTTCTCTCTATCTCCAGTTGGGTGCCAACTTTATCGTAGGTCCTAACTTCAACCCAGAGATTGCTCCTGTATGCAACCGTCGCCTGGTTCCTTATTCTCCAGGTTGTGGTTCTGTAACTGAGATCAACAATGCTCAGGCTGCAGGTTGCGATGTAACTAAGGTATTCCCTGCAGGTAACGTAGGTGGTCCTTCATTCGTTAAGAATGTAATGGCACCTTTGCGCTGGAGCAATATCATGGTTACTGGTGCTGTAGAGCCAACTGAAGAGAACTTGACTCCTTGGATCAAGGCAGGTGTCCTCTGTGTAGGTATGGGTTCTAAGCTCTTCCCTAAGGAGACTGTAGCTGCTGGCGACTGGGCTGCAGTTACTGCTAAGTGTAAAGAGGCTCTTGGCTATATTGCCAAGGCTCGTGGTTAATTGAGAATTTAATGGCTTAATGGCCAAAATTAATATCACGCAAAAGTTCAGCGCCTTCATCGTGATGATGTTGGCGCTGTTTTTCTATTCAGCTTGTGGTCCTTCTCATAAGCAGGAGGTGGATCGGTTGAATACACTTTCATACGCCTATCACTATCGTAATCTTGATTCTACTAAGATGTTGGCACAGAGAGCTTTAGCTCTTTCTGATGACTATAGTGCCGGGTATGCTGAGGCTTGCAATAACTTAGCATTTGTAGAGATGGCAAAGATGAACTACAAGGAGGCTCGCCGATGGCTCGGTCTTGTGGAAGAAAAGAGCAACAACCAACTGGAGCTTCTCATTGCTGATGTGCAGATGATGCGCATCTGTCAGCGGGAATCTCACAACAAAGATTTTTATTCCTATCGCGAGAAAGCGATGGTGCGCTTGCGCCGCTTGGGCGAGGAGGCTTCCAATCTGCCACCCCGTGAGCGCCGACGTGCCACCTATGCTCATAGTGAATTTGATATCGTTGATGCCACCTATTGTTATTATGTTGGTCTGGAAGAATCGATGCTGAAGGCTTTGAACGATATCGATGCAGATGCACTTGAAGCAGATACTGCCCAGTATCTCAACTATCTATATAATATCGGTTCGGGTGGTGCGATCACCAATGGAACGTCTGAACAGATAGCACAGACGGAATTTGACTATCTGATACAATGCTATATGTTGGCTTCAGCCGGACGAGTCGTCATGCCCGATGGTACGATGGCCGGCGGTTATCCTTACTGGCAGGCTAATGCCCTTCAGGCTCTCAGTGAACATCTGCAGAAAGCCAAGATGCGGGATTTTCTCATCCGGAACAATTTGCCGGCTATCCAGTATCTGAATGTAGAACAGATGCCAGATACACTCTTGGCTGGTAATTTAGCTCAGCGTGCTCTCAATCTTTTCATCTCTTATGGTGATACCTACCAGATAGCGGGTGGTTACCGTACGCTGTCTGAATGTTACTTCGCTATAGAGGATTATAATTCTGCAGGCGACTGTCTTGTTCGTGCCTTGCAGGTGAGCAAGAATATCAAGTCGGCTCCCGATCTGGTGGCTTCTATCCGTGAACGACTTTGTCTGGTATATTCTGCGCTCGACAATAAACAGCAGAGTGACTACAACCGCAATATCTATCTTGACTTGCAGGAGCGAACCCGTCAGGACAGGCAGTTGGAAGCTCGCGCCACCTTGCTTGATGATAATGCTCTGCAGCTCAATCTCATGATAGCAGCGGTACTCGTCATGATATTGCTCGTGGTCATCCTCCTGTATCTCTTCGACCGTATGCGAAGAAGAAAGATACAGTCTAAACCGCTGTCATCCCTGCTTGAACCATTAGAGCAGTGGAAACAACGTAATGCTCAGTATATTAATGATATAAATGAAAGAAAAGAAGAATTGGATGAAGAGATATCCATCGCCCGTTTGCATCTCGCTGATAATAAGAAACGCAATCTGGAACAGCGTGCTAAGGTCTCTTTAGTGAATAGCATCACACCTTTTATAGATCGCATGATTCATGAGGTGGATAAGTTGGTAGAGGATGATGAAAGTACCCCGGATGAGGTGAAACAGGAGCGGTATGAGTATATCTCAGAACTGACGGATAAGATCAACCAGTATAACACCATCCTGACCAACTGGATTCAGATGCGACAGGGAACTTTGAATCTCCGTATTGTTTCTTTCCCTCTCCAACCGCTTTTCGATATTGTGGCAAAGGGCAAGATGAGTTTCCAGATGAAGAAGATAAAACTCGATGTGCAGCCAACTGCAGCTAAGGTGAAGGCAGACCGCACCCTGACACTCTTTATGATCAATACGATAGCCGACAATGCACGCAAGTTTACTCCTGCAGGAGGTAAGGTTACTGTTTCTGCAGAGGAACATGATAAATACGTAGAAATCGTCATCGCTGATACCGGTAAGGGAATGGATGAGGAACAATTGGCTCATGTCTTCGACCGTACCTATACGGGCGGTCATGGATTCGGACTCCTCAACTGCAAGGGTATCATCGAGAAATATAAGAAGGTGAGCAGTATCTTCAATATTTGTCATATTGAGGCAGAGAGCGAAGTGGGTAAGGGCAGCGTGTTCCGTTTCCGACTGCCTAAGGGAATCGGACGGATAATCGTTGGTGTCATTCTTTTGTTGGCATCATCCGTGTCGTCTTTTGCATCCCAGATACATCATCATACCCTGGCTACCGGAAAGGTTTCCCGAGAACTCACTTTGGCTGATGCCTTTGCCGACAGTGCTTATTATAGCAATATCAATGGTACATACCAGCGTACCTTGGCATTTGCTGATTCTGCCATCTACTATCTCAATCAGCATTATCTGCGCCTGTATCCTCAGGGTAAAAATCTGATGGTGAGCAGTCCCAAACTCTCTCAAGCTGCCGAACTGAAATGGTTTGCTGATAGTGTGACGACCGACTACAGCATTATTCTCGACATCAGAAATGAGAGTGCGGTGGCTGCGCTTGCCTTGCATCAATGGACTTTGTATGATAGAAACAATAAGGTTTATACCAAACTCTTCCGGGAACGGAGTACTGATAATACACTGCCTGAGTATGTCCGCACGATGAAGAGTTCGGAAAACTCCAAGACGGTAGCTGTCATCCTGCTCTTTCTCCTGTTGTTGCAGTTGCCGATAGCCTACTATCTGCTCTATTATCGCCATGTAGTGACCTATCGCTTTGCGGTGGATCGCATCCGTGATATCAATCTTCTGTTGCTCAGCGACCAGTCTATACCGGAGAAGTTGAAGCGCATCAGGGAAATATGGAGTAAGAAGTCCCGGCATACCCGTGCCAATTTCCGTTTGGATGAGGTGGTGCATGAGATTGAGGAAGAACTGAAACGTGGACAGGATTTATCGAATGGCAAAGAGGCAGATAATCAACTGCTGGAAGATGAGTTGAGACGGGTGCGATTTGAGAATGATCGTTTGCACGTATCTAATTCTGTATTAGACAATTGCCTCTCTACGTTGAAGCATGAGACGATGTATTATCCGTCACGTATCCGACAGTTGATAGAAGCATCCCCCGATGATGTAGCTTCTCTGAAAGAATTGGTAGATTACTATAAATCCATCTATCTGATGCTGAGTGCGCAGGCGATGGAACAGGTGGAAACCAATCTGAAGTGTGATGTTGCGCTGAAGGATTATCTCTTCCGGCTGATACAGGAAACCGTGAAGGATCTTGCCAAGGCGCATGGTATTGCCATCACGCAAGTGAAACAGGAAATCAAAACTGTGCATACGGCTTATGCCACCTGCCAGTTTGTCTTCTCAGGATTGAGATACGACGATTCCTTGCATCATCGCCTTTTCACTCCGCTGACCGAGGATATGAGATTCTTAGTTTGCCGCCAGATAGTGAGGGAGATGGGAGAAACGACCAATCTTCGTGGCTGCGGTATCCAGGCAAAGCCTTCTGATGATGGATTCCTGGTCATTGAGGTGGTGTTGCCGGGGATGTTAGTATAGAATCAAAGATAGTTAAAACATAAATTCAACATAGACTCAAATAAACGACGATGGACAATTTTAAAGTAATCATAGTAGAGGATGTACCTTTGGAACTGAAAGGTACGGAAGGAATTTTCAAAAACGATATACCTGAAGCTGAGATTATTGGAACAGCTGACAGTGAGGTGAGCTATTGGAAACTCATCAAACAGCAGTTGCCTGACCTCGTGCTTCTCGATCTTGGTTTGGGCGGTTCCACTACGGTGGGTGTAGAAATTTGCCGCTATACCAAGGAACAGTATCCTAACGTAAAGGTATTGATTTTCACGGGAGAAATCCTGAATGAGAAGCTCTGGGTGGATGTTCTTGATGCAGGTTGCGATGGTATTATCCTGAAGAGTGGGGAACTCTTGACCCGTGGCGATGTGGCTTCCTGCATGAGTGGTAAGAAGATGGTTTTCAATCAGCCGATTCTGCAGAAGATCGTAGAACGTTTCAAGAAAAGTGTCAATAGTCAGTTGATGCGCCAGGAGGCTTTGGTCAATTATGAGATTGACGAATATGACGAGCGCTTCCTTCGCCATCTTGCCCTCGGTTATACCAAGGAGCAGATTACCAATTTGCGAGGTATGCCTTTCGGTGTGAAGAGTTTGGAGAAGAGACAGAACGAACTGGTACAGAAACTCTTCCCTGATGGCAACAATGGTATGGGCATCAATGCTACCCGTCTGGTGGTAAGAGCCTGCGAACTTCGCATCTTAGATATCGACAATCTCGAGGCTGATCCAGAATAAGCTGCGGCATCAAGAAAGATATAGAATAGGATTTAATCAGGAAAAGAATAGAGAGAACGATGAAGAAAATGAAGGTGTTTTCGTATTTGGCTTTAGGTTTGGGCGTGGCTCAAATCCTGCTGATGCTGACTTCGTGGCTGTTGACGGCTGCGATGCCGGAGGACTATAACCGTTCGCTCTTGAGTTCTGAGGGCATCCGCTGGTTCTTCGGTCAGTTCCAGGATCATTTAGCTTCGCCCGTATTAGTGTGGCTGGTGTTGGGTGGTATCACCTATGGAGCTTTCTGTAGAAGTGGTATTGTCCATTATAAGCCAGACGAGTATCGTCAGCGCTTTGCGATGGGCGTGGCAAGTTTTGAGTTAGGGGTATTTGTGATTATCATGTTGGCACTCACCCTGCTGCCTCATGCCATCCTTCTGAATGTGATGGGCGGTCTCTTTCCAAGTAGTTTTACGCAGAGCATCATACCTTATACCGCTTTTGCCGTAACCGTAGTCTGCTGTAGTTTCGGTGTTATCAGTGATAACCTGAAGGGAGTGGAGGATATTTTCCGCTGTATGTCGTATGGCATTTCTAAGGTTTCTCCTCTCATCGTGCTCTATGTATTCGCCGCCCAGTTGTTCTATTCAGTTCTGTATCTGATATAAGAACAGTTTCTTGAACGAATCATCATACGTGTTTTTATTATCTTGAAAGAAACGTTTGATGAATATAAAAAAATGAGGCTTCCCGTATTCTCCGTTGCAGGAGAAAGGGGAAGCCTCTGTAAATAACTCTCTATTGGTCCTTTTACCTATGTTGAACCTATTGAACTTTCATCTTTTACTATACTTAATTATTCAGCATGGTAAATGTTATGCATATAAATGGTCTGTTCTTTAACTTATTATCAGCGTATTGTATAACTCTCTTTTGTTTTTACTTGAATTTTATAACTCTTTTGTTTTTATATCTTATGAATTAATGTCTTCAAAATTATCTGCGTCCTCCGAAACTGCCGTGAGAACCGCCACCATTGCTTCTTGTAGGTCCACCTATAGAACGGTTGCTACCACCGAAGGAGCGAGAACTGTTTCCGAAAGAAGCACCACCGTTCCCTGGATTAGAGCGAGGAGTGAAACTCTTGGATGGGCTGGTAGTATTGCCACTGCCAAAGCTGCGCATCATAGAAGAACCACTACCGAAGCCTCTACGGTTGCCTCCGAAAGAACCACCAGGTCTGCTGTTGTTTGATGGATTCTCGCGGGTAACAGTAGTACGGGTACTGCTCTGGCGATTACCAAACTGACGGTTCTGGTTGCCGAAACTGCTGCTCTGGTTGCCGAAACCACCATTATTCTGTGGTCTGTTCACGCTCTGAGGGCGATAGTCATTGTTACGGTTTATGTTACCATTGCCACGACTCATGTTTCCGAAGCTCTGTCCGTTGTTGCGATTTAAGTTTCCATTATTTCGGTTCATGTTTCCGAAACTCTGTCCACGACCGAAATCTCCTCTGTTGAATCCGTCACGCATACCCACTCTTGGATGACCGCCAGGACGTGGACCACCGAAACTGCGTCCATGATACCAGCTTCTACCACCATTCATTCTCCAGCTGTGTCCTCCACAATAGGAAACGTAGAAGTGAGGGCGACCGAAGTAGAAGTAGTCGCGGTGAGGATATCTGGCATAGATGCCGAAATGCCAGTAACCAGCGTCCCAGTAGAGAGGGCGATAGAAGTATGTGGCATTGATGAATGTGCGATATTGCCAGTCCAGGAGGATATAGCTCAAGTCCATATTGCGCTGTCTCCAGTAGATTCCGTAGAGGTCATCCACTGTATTGACACTCATCAGATAATCGAGGTTGGTTTCGTAAGCAGCCTCATACTGATCGTCTGTGAGGTTCAACTCGTATGCCATTTTATCTGTCAAGAAGAGAGCTTGCTGGCGAGCCTGCTCGTAACTCATTGCAGATGCAGTAGTGAAGGTCATTGTGACCATTGCTACAAGGGCTAATATAAACTTCTTCATAATCATATCTCTTTATAAATTAGACTTCTTGTTTTATTTCTGCTGCAAAGATACGGCGAAATATCTGGCTGCGGAAAGGTTTTTCCCTAAAGAGGTGGGGGAAATTCCCTAAAGGTCATTATCTTAATGCAATAACTTGTCCCTTATATATAATAAAAGGTGAAAAATTCCGTTATTATTAAAACTTTCGAAAGTAATTATAGATGAAATTTTATCAGACTAATAAGAAAAAAGCGTTTGTCTTTAGTGCATTTCTGCTTTTACCTCTCTCAGTTTCTGCCCAGTATCTTTGGCAGGAGGATGTAGATCCGGGTAAGTTGGATTTGGGCAAGGACATTCATTACAATGTGGAGATGCAGGGGTCTTTTTCCAAGGGTAAGACTCCGCTCTGGCTCAATGCCAATAAGCATGGACTCAGTTCCCTGGAGAAGAATAATGGGTATCTCCGTGGTAGTGTCATCCGTCCGTTGGGTACTGATTCAGCCCGTCGTTGGGGCATCGGATATGGTTTGGATGTAGCAGCACCGATTCATTATACGAGTAATGTAGTAGTTCAGCAGGCTTTTGTGGAAGCTCGCTGGTTGCATGGTGTGCTGAGTATCGGTGCCAAGGAGTATCCGATGGAACTGAAGAATCAGACTTTAAGCAGTGGTAGCCAGACTTTGGGTATCAATGCTCGTCCTGTACCACAGATTCGCCTGGCATTCCCGGAGTATTGGACCCTTCCTTTTGCCCATCATTGGTTAGCCATCAAGGGACATATTGCCTATGGTAAGATGACCGATGAGAACTGGCAGCACGACTTTACCCAGCGCCAGTCCAAGTATGCTGATGGTATGCTCTATCATAGCAAGGCGGGATATTTGAGGATAGGTAATGAGGGCTCTTTCTTCCCGCTGAGCGTGGAGTTGGGACTGGAAATGGCTACACAATTTGGAGGAACACCGTATAAAAATGTGGATGGCGTGATGCAGGCTGAACCTACTCAAGGTGGTTTAAAGGGTATGTGGCAGGCTTTCCTTCCTGGAGGTTCAGATGCTTCCGATGGAGAGTATCATAATGTAGCTGGTAATATGCTGGGCAGTTGGGTGTTCCGTATCAATTATGATGCTGATTTCTGGAAACTCGGATTTTATGGAGACCATTTCTTCGAGGATCATAGTGCTATGTTCTTCCTCGATTATGATGGATATGGTACGGGTGATCAATGGAATACTCACACCAAGCGCCGTTATTATCGATATAAGTTGAAGGACATGCTTCTTGGATTGGAGTTGAATATCAAATATGGTACTTGGTTGCGCAATGTGGTCTTAGAGTATATTTACACAAAGTATCAGAGCGGTCCTTACAATCACGATCGTACACAGAATATTCCAGACCATCTTGCAGGTTGTGATAACTACTATAATCACTCCAATTATCCAGGTTGGCAGCATTGGGGACAGGTGATGGGTAATCCGCTTTACCGTTCTCCAATTTATAACACCGATGGAAGCATCCAGGTTTTAAATAACCGTTTTGTTGCTTATCACTTAGGTTTTGACGGTATGCCAACTGAACGTTTCGGATATAGAGTGTTGGGTACATTCCAGAAAGGATGGGGTACTTATTGGATTCCATTCAATAAAATGCATCACAATGTCAGCTTCCTGGTTGAGGGTGCTTATCACTTTAACCATGATTGGAAGGTGAAAGGTGCGTATGGTATGGATTTTGGAAGCGACCAGATGTTGGGTCATAATGCTGGTTTCCAGTTGACGGTAAGCAAGTCTGGCATCTTTAAACTTTAATAGCGGAGTATGAATATGTTTACGAAAAAATATAAGATTGTTCACGCCATGATGGTAGCTTTTGTAGCTATTAGCATGTTTGCTTTCTCTTCCTGTGAACTGGAATCCAGTGACAATGGCAAGCTTGATGGCTTCTGGCATCTGGAGAGTATTGATTCTCTTGAGAATGGCAAGACGGTTGATATGTCTAAGTTGCATGTCTTCTGGGGAATTGAGTTTAAACTGATTGCGGCAACACAGTATGACAATAATACTGAGCGGATGTATTTCCGCTTTGAGCAAACTTCTGATAGTTTGCAGATTACTCAGGCTTTTATTGATCATGGCCATCAGGACAATGGTGAAGATGGTGGTGATATTCCTTTGACTGAGGTTACCAACGATTTGCGATACTACGGAATCAACAATCTTCCTGAAGGTTTCGCTAAGGAAGCACTCAGCGGTAGCAAGATGATTCTTCGTTCGAAGACCTTGCGATTGAAATTCAAGAAGTTCTAAACGGATTCTTGTTTTGAAAATATTCAAAAGTCGGATTGATGTCAATATCAGTTCGACTTTTTTGTTGCTTTCTGAAAGTGTTATTTGCTTTTCCATTTTTCCATTTTTTGTTTGTTATACCAAATTCTGCCACTTCAAGTTCTGAAGGACGCTGCAAAGTTACAGTTTCTTCGGCGCTTACTTATCCCTTTTGATGCTTTTCTATCCCTTTCTATCCCTTTTGATGCTTTTCTATCCTTTTCTATCCCTTTTGATGCTTTTCTCTTTTGTATTTGTTTTCCCAAATAAGTCATTTAGCATCTGTAAACAAGTCATTTAGAACAGCGAATCAAGTCATTTAGGACAGCGAATCAAGTCATTTGGGACCTGTAATCAAGTCATTTAGGACTACTAATTAAGTCATTTCCTCATTGCAAACAAGTCATTTCCTTCCTTCAAATGGCTTGTTTCTGAAAAGCGTAAAGTTTTACAAAAAAAATCTCAAGGGTGTCGGTGACACCTACTTTTCATCTTTTTTTAATGCATTGGATCCACTACCCTCCAATTTGGATGTCTCCCTCTGATTATCAATCTTTTATCTATTTTCGCGCGGTAAGTCATAAAAAAAAGAGTATATAAAAGTGTCACCTGTCACCGTTTTCTGTCAAGCCCTTTATTGGAGCCAGTTTGTTGGGTGACACCAGTGACAAGAGTTTTCTTTTTTTTTGTGGAGGGGTCTGTCACCCCTGTCACCCATCGGTATTGCGAAAATATTTGTCGTTATTAAATAAATAGCTATAATCATTTGGCAGTTTCGTGGAAAAAATGTAACTTTGCGGAAAAATGTGAGCAATATGAAATATCCAATAGGAATCCAGACATTTGAACAAATCATAGAAGAGGGCTACTCTTATGTTGATAAGACAACTCTGGTCTATCAGTTGGCACATTATGCCAAAAATCAATTTCTGAGTCGTCCTCGTCGATTCGGAAAGTCATTGCTTGTGTACACTATTTTGCCATGTTAGGAGCGGATGTTTCTCCAGAACTTCCAACTTCTGATGGTAGAATTGATTTAGTTTTGAAGACTGTTGATTGTATCTTTATCTTTGAATTAAAGTATGGAAAGGATGCGGTAACTGCAATTAATCAAATAGAGGAAAAAAAGTATTTTTCTGCTTTTGCAGATGATAAGCGCAAAAAGTTCCTTGTGGGTATTAATTTCTCAGATGATAGTCGAACTATTGATGATTGGACTGTGATAGGAGGGTAGTTATTCCTATGGCGCTGAGGATGATGAAGATGCTATAAAAGCAATTAGGGCAAGCAACCGGGATAGGTGCTTGCCCTAATTTCTTAAGTTTATTCTTAGAATTTCTTTCCAAAAACGATATTGATGAAAGTCTTGATGAGGATCTTAGCATCAAACCAACATGATCGATTCTCTAAGTAGTAGAGATCTAAATCCAGACGTCGCAGCATCTTCTCCATGGTGTCAGTATAACCATTGTAGAGGGTAGCGTAGGAGGTGACTCCTGGACGAATCTGATAGAGATACTCATAGCGAGGATCATGTTCCATAATCTGATCAATATAGAACTTGCGCTCAGGGCGAGGACCAATAAACGCCATATCACCCTTGAATACATTCCAGAGCTGAGGAAGTTCATCGAGGTGATGGTCGCGAAGGAAAACTCCAATATTTGTCATACGAGTATCCTTTTTGTGCCCGAAAAGCTGAGGACCATTCTTCTCTGCATCCACTCTCATCGAACGGAATTTATAGATATAGAAAGGTCGTCCAAAGCGCCCGATGCGTTCTTGCTTGAAGATAGCAGGACCTCCATCCTCTCTTTTCACCAGAATGTAACAGATGACAAATAGAGGTGAAAATATGATGAGACTTATTCCTGAAAGCAAAAAGTCACCGATGCGCTTGATATTGCGCTCAAACTCATTCATGCCATCAGCAATGAATCGAGGATTGTTTACATCGGAATTCATCTTGATAAAAGATGGTATTTGAGATGTTTCTTCTATTGGAAGCTCAACTTCTTTGTAGGAAGCAAGCTTATTTATAGGCATTGTGTTCATTTTTTAACTTTTACATTTATTTTATTAACGATAGAGTAATATGAATATTGTATGAAATTACTTTTTTTTTCAATTTTTCTCTCTATTTTTTTCGACTACTACATATTGATATTAGAAAATAGGTAGTTTCCTTAAAAATATGAGTAAAATTTTGGAAAATCCGTAGAAAACCCTTATCTTTGCAGAAAACTGAGTATTATGGCAAAAATAGTTAATTTCTATCCTGTAGGAATACAGACTTTTGAGAATATTCGTGAGGGTAATTATCTCTATGTAGATAAGACAAAATATATCGTGAATTTTCGAGAGAAAAAAATGAAGTTTATCTTTCTGAGTCGTCCCCGACGATTTGGAAAGTCTCTCTTTGCATCTACCCTTCAGGCTTATTTCGAAGGAAGAAAAGAACTTTTTGAAGGACTTGCCATTGCTGATTATGAGAAGGAATGGGTGAAATATCCAGTCTTTCATTTTGACATGAGTGGTGCTAAGCACATGGATGCAGAAACATTGGTCAGTTATCTAAATCTGGAGCTTTTACCTTACGAAAAACTTTATGGTAAAGGGGAAGGTGAGACTTATCCTAATGAAAGACTGGAAGGTATCGTAAAGCGCGCTTACAAGCAGACAGGTCAGAAGGCTGTAGTCATCATTGATGAATATGATGCTCCGTTGCTGGATGTGGTTCATGAGAAAGACAACCTGCAACAACTCCGTCGTATCATGCAAAACTTCTATAGTCCTCTGAAAAAGCTTGACCCATACTTGGAATTCGTTTTCATCACTGGAATTACCAAGTTCTCTCAGCTCAGTATCTTTAGTGAGTTGAACAATCTGGAAAATATCAGTATGTTCGATCAATATTCCGCCATTTGCGGTATAAGTATGACCGAACTTACTTCTGTAATGAAGCCTGATGTTGAAGGGTTGGGTGATGCTCTTGGATTAACCTATGATGAATGTTTAGAAGAACTTCGCTTATATTATGATGGTTATCACTTCAGCAAGCATTCCGAGGATGTTTTCAATCCTTTCAGCTTGATTCGCGCCATGAATGGTCAAGCCATAGAATCCTATTGGTTTGGTTCTGGTACGCCAAGTTATCTGATAAAGAGTTTGCAGAAATACCATGTTAACGTGATGGATATAGAGACAAAAGGAGTTACTATTGATGATTTCGATGTTTCTCCCGAGCAGATGACTTCCGCCTTACCTTTGCTCTATCAGAGTGGCTATCTTACAATCAAGGGCTATAAGCCCCTTACCAAGAGCTATCAGTTGGGTTATCCTAACAAGGAGGTGAGGATAGGAATGTTGCGAAGTCTGTCTCCTAACTATCTGTCTCCAGTTTCAATAGACAACAATGGTTTGGTGACAGAGTTCATAGATTTTCTTTATGATGAGAATATTGAAGGGGCAATGAATCGTCTGAAGGCTTATCTCTCAAGTATTTCTAACCGCTTAAGCAATAAAAATGAGCGTGATTTTCAAACGGTTTTTTATCTGATATTCAACCTGATGGGAGCGTTCATTAAGGTGGAGGAGGAGAGTGCTATTGGTAGGGCTGATGCTGTACTACAGTTGCCTAATACGATTTATGTGTTTGAACTTAAGTATGATGGATCTGCAGAAGATGCATTGCGACAGATTGATGAAAAGGGTTATTTAATACCTTATACTGCAAGTGGTAAGAAATTAGTGAAGGTGGGTGTGAACTATGACAGTACCCAGCGGACGATAGGAGAGTGGCTAATTAGAAAAGGTTAGCATAATTCTAAAAATGTTCAATAAGGGCAAGCAATGATTTCGTTGTTTGCCCTTATTGATACAGGTTCTTTGAAAGAGTTATGTCTATATTGCGTATTTATTTTTGTGTAAAACTACTATGTTTCTTAAGATATTTATAGCTGTCAATTTTTCTTCTTATGATTTTTTTGAAATATGATGGTATGAAGCCTAATAAGAATGTAGTATAGGCTTTTATTGGATTATAACCTAATATTTCCTGATATACTGCTAAATTGTATTTTATCATTGAAAATTTATTGCTTGATAAGGATTCACTTCTCAGACAATAGTAGGCAAGTGGTTCCTCTGTATAGGCATAGCAATCCTTACATGCTTTTATTATTTGTAAGAATAAAGCCCAATCTTCACTTTTATATAATTTGGGCATGAAGTATTTCTTACCTAATCTTTTAATATCATATATTGCAGTAGTGCAGCCAATCTTATTATCATATTTCATTTGATTTAATGTAATGTGCTTAGGAGGGATGTTTATGCCAACGATATTGTTATGAATATCACAGATACAGTAGGCACTGCAGCATAGTGCGCAATTCTTTTTCTCCATTAAATCAATTTGTTTTTCGATTTTTTCGGGATGCCATTTGTCGTCACTGTCACAAAATGCAATGTATCGCCCTGTGGCTTTTTCTATTGCAATATTACGGGCATAACTTGGTCCGTGATTACTTTTCAGATAGGTAACATTTACTCGACAATCTTTCAGTGAAAAATCATTAAGAATTCTTTTTGTTTCCTCGTCTGATGAGCAATCATCTACAATGAGCAATTCTATATTAGAATATGTTTGGTTCAGTACGCTATTGATGCTACCAAATAGTAATTTGCCTGTATTATATGTAGGCATAATTACTGAAACGATATTATTTGCCATTTTTATTATTTTAATTGCAAAGGTACTATAAAAATATTATTAAATGTTATTTTTGGTTCAAAAAAATCATAAAATATTTATTTTGTGTGTTCTGAATTAATATGATGGAGAAATATGTGATTGAAAGGAACATGAATAGTGGTTGGTTTTGAATTTTCTGGGTTTTAAAACAATATCAAAAAAAACTAATTTTTATTGAATAGACCAAACGATATTTGTGTGTTTCAAATAAAAATCGTATATTTGTATTGATTTAGAATCAAATTTAATTTTGGAAGATAATACAAATTTTAAGAAGCATATTAAGTTTGCTTTTAGAATTATCCATATAAATAACATACCTCATGTTATGAAATATGGTTTGGTACATAATAATTCACCTTTTGCAAGTGATAGCTATGTACCTATAGGAGATATGTCGGTTATGGATGCCCGCTCAACGAAGCTGCTGCCAGATGGATCTTTACTATCCGAATATATTCCTTTCTATTTTGGACCAAGATCCCCTATGTTATATAATATTCAGAATGGTAATGGTATTTTGACAAAGAAAGCCCCAGATGAGATAGTCTATTGTGTAATACGTATAGAGGATGTAATTTGTAGTGATTTGCATTGCGTTTTTACAGATGGACATGCATTAAATAATATGAGTAAATTCTATTCTAAGTCAGATTTGCAACGATTGGATAGTTTTGTAAAACTGGAGGATGTATATGCAACATATTGGTTCAATCAATCGCCTTGGGACGATAGGAAACGGAAAAAAGAGGCTGAATTGTTATTTAAGGATGAGATTCCACCTCAATTTATAGTAGGATTCCTTGTTTATAGTGAGAAAGCTTTAGAAAAAATGATTTCTTTTGGGATTCCTAAAGAAAAAATTATTGTTAAACCAGAATATTATTATTAGATATGATTAGATTTGTAAAAGGCAATTTATTGGAAAGTTCTGCTCAAGCACTTGTCAATACAGTAAATACTGTGGGAGTGATGGGTAAAGGTATAGCTTTGCAATTTAAGGAGGCTTACCCTAATAATTATATTCTATACAGAAAGGCATGTAAAGATAAACTTGTTCGGGTTGGTTCTATGTTCATAACTCATGAACAAAATGTATATGGAATAAATAAAATCATAGTAAATTTTCCTACAAAAACGACCTGGAGAAAGCCCTCTGAGTATTCCTATATAGAGATGGGACTTAAAGATTTGAAAGATAAGATTCTTGAATATCATATCGAGTCTATAGCAATACCTCCATTAGGCAGTCATAATGGTGGCTTGGATTGGAATGTTGTAAAACAGATGATTATTAACCAATTGTCTGAGCTGAATTGTGACATTATACTTTATGAACCAAATGAAGCAATTATAGAGTTGATGAAATCTGAACGAGTGAAATTGACTCCAGCAAGAGCTATGTTGCTATATATGCTCTGTTCCTTGGTTTCTGAAGGTGAATTTGCGTCTGAATTTGCTGCAGAAAAGCTGGCATATTTTCTGCAAAAATTTGGAGCAAAGGATAGTTTTAAATTACAGTTTAGACAGTATTATTATGGTCCTTATTCCGGTAAGGTAAGATTTGTTCTTCATTACTTAAACGGAAGTTATCTAAAAGGTGTAGGACAGATGGAACAAAAACCATTTGATCCTATTTGGTTGTCACCAGATACTTTCAAAGATGTCCAGGACTTCTTTGCAAAAGAAGAGAATAGGCATTATGAGGATATTTGTAAGAAAACAGCAAGTTTCCTCTCTGGCTTTTATTCCAATTATCTTTTGGAGTTATTGTCAACTGTTGATTTTATCTTGCATAACAATGCTGATCTTAAGGAGTGGCTGATAATGAAACCTCAAAAAGTATATGAACTGGTGATTTTGCATATTAATCAATGGAGTGAACGCAAAAAGTATTTATTCAATAATGAAGAGTATGTTCGTCTGGTGTTAAATCATCTGTATCAGTTCGAAAAACAGAATACAGGATTATTATATGTGTGAGTACATGTTATACATGGATTTCTTGCATGACTTTAAGGACGTCATACAAATATAAAAATATTATTAAAAGTTATTTTTTTTTTGTTCAAAAAAATAAGTTTTTTGTGTTAACATTGTAAGAAAAAAATATGAAAGTTAATTGTATTAGGTTATTTTTATTGCTTTTATGTGGATTATTAATTTCTGACTCTATTCCTGTTCAGGCTAAAGAAAAAAGTTGGAAATTGATTTTTTATGATGATTTTAATTCTATAGGAAAGGAACGTTTTGATACGACAAAATGGATAGTCCCAGATCGAGAACCTTATAAGTGGTCAAGATGGATATCTGATTCTAAATCAGTTGTTCTTAGGAGAAATGGTAAATTGATATGTCGGGCTATACCAAATACTGCTTTTGCTGATTCTGCGAAAATGTTAACTGGCGCAATTTGTACTAAAGGTAAGTTTTCTTTCAAATATGGAAAATTAGAGGTGAAAATGAAAACCAATTTTTTGCCGGGTAATTTCCCTGCTGTATGGTTGTTGCCAGAGAATCAAGGAAATCCTTATAGATATGGTGAGATTGATGTTGTAGAATTTTTTGGTACTGACCAGAAATCCCATCAAACAGTACATTCTCATAGTTCTTTTATATTAGGTAAAACTGAACAGCAAAATTCTTTTGCTCAGAAAGTGACACCTAATCAATGGCATATCTATGGAATGGAGTGGACTCCTGCTTATATAACTATGTATGTTGATGGAAAAATAACAGGAACGTTTCTTAAATCAAATGACTCCGAAGAGGTCGAAGAAGGACAATGGACATTTGATCGCCCATATTATATTATCCTTAATCAGAGTGTAGGGGATGAAGGCTGGAATACTCCTATGTTGAATGCAATTTATGAAACAGAAATAGATTGGATAAAAGTTTATCAATAATAATTTCCGCAATATTATAATTTGTTTTTTTTTATAAGTACCTGAGCAACATTAGGTTGCTCAGGAGACTTCTATTATTGCAAAAGCTCTCTAAAAGTTTTTAATGCAAAAGAATTGGAATAATTGTTTTCGAAAATAGAACGTGAATATGTATTGTACTTTGGCACTGAATTTTCAGCAAAATAATTAATGGCTTCGATATATTCTTTTGCTGTATTGCAGAGTCTACCACACAACGAGGTGTCAAGTTCATAGCCTTCAAATGTTTCGGATGTACCTAATATGTTCTTACCGTACATCAGAGCTTCGCATGTTTTTACCTTCATACCACTACCAGAAAATATCGGGAATACCATAAAGTCTGCTTCTTCGAAGAAAGGTGAAAGGTCGGGAACATTAGAGAATACAGGAATGTCTACCAAACAAGGCTGAGATTTTTTCAGCTGGTCCATGTCCTTGCCTATTATCTTGAAATCTATGTCTACATGTGGCAACACATTCTTTACAAACCACAAAAGCCCTTCGGTATTGGCAGGAAAATTACTTCCGATGAAATAACATTTAGGCTTTTTGCCGGTAAACCCCTGCTTGTCGAAGTTCTTGCCTACACATTTGTCTTCAAATGTGATAGGAACTATGTTATCAAACGGCTTGCCATAGAGCGACTTCATGATGTTGCTGTCGCGCATACATAAGCCCACAGACTTATCCGAATAGTCAATGCTGTATCTGTCGTTCTTGGCAGCACAGTCAATGACAATTTTCCTTAGTGGGAACTTCTTGCTGACCCTTGCTTCATAGTAAAGGCTTTCTACATTATGGAAGAAATTGATGATGATACCTTTGTATCCATGTTCCTTAAGTTTCTTGGATATTATTCCAAAAATACTGGTATTGATGAAGATATAGTCATACTTGTTAGCCACGTTTATAATGGTGCGGATCTTACCTGGTGTCAACCCGTAAAAATAGCCGAAAGGAAAGAGTATAGCTGACTGCAGCATTGAAACAATACTGTTTTTCTTTCTGTTGTCGTTGATGAAAAAACAGTCAACATTTTCTTTGCCAAGGACATTGACAGCCATTTCTACATTGCGTCTGTTGGCTATGCTTCCTCCGTCAAAGATATTATGGAAGTCTTGAAATGATATGAATAAAACTTTCTTCATATAGTTTTATGGTTTTATATGTTATGTCGCACATCTAAAGTTTGTTGTATATTTCTGCTTTCAGTTCCAAGAGCACGTTTAGCTGGCTTTTGTTAGTTATGCTCATTAGCACCTTTATTCGCTCACGGTCGATAAGCAAATTGGTGTTTTAAGTCTGTTATTTTAGTTACCATGACATGTAACTTATTTTGCATATTTAACTTCAATACCTCCTATCTCGGCAGCAATCTGAGAATAAGAAGAGCCCACGCTTCCAATAATCTTGTTCGTTTTACTGAGGCAGAATAAATCTAAAACAGCAAATTTCATTCCTTCCAAAGAATTGCGGTTGGTATCATCCATTAGGGTAATGATGTTGTTTGGATACATAGAATTCAGATGTTCCTTAACCTCATCATCATCGCTGGCTACGTAGAACTTGGTATTGGCATTCTTCTTGATTTCTGCATCCATTATTTTGGTGAAGTTTTCTAATGGAGAAGATTGGATAGATACCAAATTGTCGGTTCTTCGGATATGTACACCAATGGTATGCTCTGAAAAACCCGCAATAACTTCGTCTATCCTTTGCTGGATATCATCCTGTGGGATGAACAATCCCTGTATGGTATATTTTGTACACATTGGATGGCAAGAGATGAGAAGGAGCGAGCGTGAATAGTTATTCTTCAATTTGCTATATACTTCACCTTCTTTATAAGTATTGAAGTTGAACACAGTTTGTTCAAACTGTGTTTTCAGCAGGAACCATCTCAACAAGTAGTCCTTAGTGCCATTGATGTTGTATAGCCATTGCTTGTTCTCTATCAATTTTACATCATCTTGTGGGATTGGCTTGAAAAGTTCGCAATAATCAGCTTTTAAGCCCTGGCTGTTATTCCAGTAGATAACAGAAGGACAGTGATAGGTCTTTGCGACAGCCAATCCTGTGGCTATGGCACGCAATCGGTTGCAAAGTCCTCCGGTTGGTATAATCTTAACTTCCATGTCTTGTTATTAATGTTGTGATACTTTTATTTTTTGATTGTCTTTTTTAAGGCATCTAAGAAACCATGACCATACTTGGTATCTGGCTCTACATAGTTGCCTTCTCCCCATTCATTCCATGAGCGGAGGAGAAGTATCTTTCTCTGCTCAGGTTTGTTCTTGATGAGCTGCAAAGCATCTTCTATATGATGTTCAAAGTTCTTTGGAGTGGCATTTATGTATATGCCTTCATGTTTCCCGGCTCTTGGTGTGCGGTCCCATTGTGGAAATAGTGTTGGAAACACGTTGTCCCAGTTGTCTTCGGGTGAATAGAAATTCTTCATCACCTTCGGATAATTATACTTCAGTGCTGGTAAGAAAGGTAATGCCTTCTGCATTGCTTTTCTTGCATTTCTCCAATATTTGCCTAAATACATCATCTCGGCTCTTCCTTTCCCAATAGGGTTGATACCATCAAAGCCAAGTTCAAGGAACGAATTGTAGACATCGGCACTGCTTTTGAGGTTTGGCAGCACACGTCTGATGGTGCCGTCCTCTTTTCTCTTGATAGTTGTAGTTGATGCACACATGGCAACAAAGAAGATACCTTTTAGACCATTCTCTTTTGCCATCTTTCTCCAGAGTTCCATGAAGTGGCGAACGTCTTTGAAATGGTATGGGTCGTAAATCATGAATAATGGCTTATCATCTACAGTGATGTAACGATGGTCTTTAAATGCTTTGAGTACATAGTTGAAATGCGCAATATAATCTTCATCACCAGGATATAATTGCTCACAGATCATTTGGTTGCCACCTTTGTTTTTCCATGTATTTGTTTTCCAATCATGGTTTGCCCATGCCAGGCAAAAAGGGAAGTCGGGCTTGCCAGAATTAAGAACCTCATCGAATGGGCGCTTCAATAAACGTTTCCCGTTACCCATCCAATAATGCCAGTAGCAGAATCCTTCTACACCAGCTTCACGTGCCAGCTGAGCCTGTTGTTCTCGTGTTTCTGGTAGACGAAGATCATAGAAACCTAAATCGGCTGGTATTCTAGGCTGGTAGTGTCCACGAAACACAGGACGAGCTTTGGCTACATTGGTCCATTCTGTAAATCCCGGACCCCATACATTGTCATTTTCTGGAATCGGGTAAAATTGTGGTAAATAATATGCAATTACTCTTGCTTTCATGTTGTTATATTAATTTTTTTATAATTCTGGCAGGATTGCCTGCCGCAACGCAATATGGTGGAACGTCATGTGTTACGACACTATTTGCGCCAATGATAGCTCCTTTACCTATATTAACGGAAGAAAGTATGCAAACATTGTTTCCAATCCAAACATTTTTTTCAATATGAATGCCTCCTTTGCTATAAATAGTTCTTTTTAAAGGGAGTATTTCAGACTCTTCCTTGTTTTGTATATTACCATGTGAATTGTCTGAGATTAATACATTGTTTCCAGTTAAAAGTCCATCTTCTATTACAATAGAATTATAAGCAGTAATGTGAGAATTTGCTCTTATTAAACAGTTGTTCCCAATTTCAATCATTGCATTATCTCCCCATGCTTCTAACTGTATTCCTTTTTCGAATGTACATTCATCTCCAATTTTGATGTGCTCTGGTCCTATTATGGATGATGCAGGAAAGACAATGCAGGAATTTCCGATTTTCTGGAATTTATTCTTGTAAATACCAGTGTATATTCTATCTCTTATAGATCTACAGCAATGTATTAATTGTATATATCCTATTACTCTTAAAAAAGTTCCAATAGAATATAATATATTATTGATTATTTTCCTCATTATTTATTTTGCTTTAAATTTTGCTATTAATATATCTTTTATGATAAGTTTTTCTTTTTTATTTAGTCCTATGATGCAGGATATGCTAATTATGAACAGAGGCAAACAGATGATGCTGATTAAAGCATGGATTGTTGCATTAACTGGTATATTTTCTATTAAATGTTCTATAATTATTCCGCAAGCAATAATAACTGATGCAGGAATACACAATTCTTTAATATAGTCTTTGTATTGAAAAATTGAGTATGTCTTTTTTAAACATCTTAATCTCTCAATATGTGCTAATCCGCATACAGCAATCATGGAGTAGTAAATCCATGCAGATGAAAGTCCAGCATAGAATGCCAAATATGAAATAGGCAAACATAGTAGAGATATACCCTCTACGTTTATGGAGTATTGCCTGATTTTTCCTGTAGCTTGTATTATTATAGTAATCGGGTTGTTCAATGCAAGAATAACTATATAGGTGATAGTTAATTGAGCAAATAATACAGTTTCCGGTGTCGTTTCATGGAGCCAAATTTTTATTATAAGTTCCATGTTTGCGATCATCGGGAATGCGACAGCAAGTAATATGTATAAGATGAATTTATTGCTAAGATTGAAAATCTTATAAAGATAGTCGTTGGACTGATTCGAATACGCTTTTATCATAGCAGGGCGAACTGCTAAGACCATACTGTTGCAAAGTGCATTGAATGCATTGCTTATTTGCATAGAGATTGCAAATGCCGCATTGGAAATAGGACCAAAAAAGATATTAAGAAGTATAGTACTTCCTTGAACCATGCAAACCTTTGAAATAGATCCTAACATAGTCCATCCTGAAAAGAAAAGTATTTTTTTTGTTAATTCAGAATTCTTTACTTTTTTATACTTGCATTCGGCATATTTTAAATGGCTGTAGAAACTATAATTTGTATATGTGATTATTGCAACTATAAGAAGTCCTAAGCTATAGAACGAGAGGTTATCCATTGCTATTTTTCCTATTAAAAGTGCAACAAATAATTTAAGAATGCAGTCTATGGATGAGAATAAGGCATAAATGTTCATGTCTTCATGTGAAAAGACAGCAGAAGAAAAAGGTATTTGTAACAGTGTGAGTATAAATGCTGCTAAACCGAAATGAAAACAATAATATGCTGCATCCAATCTTTCAAAAGGAATGTTTAATTTATTGCTTATGAACCATAAACCTGCACTTTCAAAAGCTATAAATATAACTATAGAAATGAAAATCGTAATTTTTAGACTGATGGAAAAAATTTGATTCAGACTTTCCTGATCATTTTTCCCCAACGAAATAGAGTAGAATCTCTGAATCGCTAATTCTAAAATGCTGATAAGAAATGCAGATGTTGTAACAACACCGGCAACAGCGTTGAAAATTCCGTAATCAATGACTCCTAATCCTTTAAGAACCAGTCTGACAGTATAGAGGTTGATTATTGTCAGAACGAACATTCTAATGAATAGTATGATTGTATTCATTGCAATTCGTTGTGACTTATTTATATTTGTAGATGAACTCATTTTTTATAATTTATGAATCTTTCCAAAAGAGATTTGTGCCAATGTTAGGTATGGCATAATTAAAGAAAATAAATGCGATTAACGCAACAAGTATAATACCTGCCCATTTGGGTTTTATCGTCGATACGATGTTACTATATAATATTATGGTAACAGTACTATATAACATATATCCTCGAACCGCTAATACTGGGAAAAATGAAAATAAGACATGGAAGACGATTCCAAAAGTGAGTACTTTCATCATGATGGTAAAATATACATTTTCCTTTCTTAGTGTATCATAGAAATACATCATATAGTAATATAGCAATAGTGAAAATAAGTTTAATGGACTAAATATATTGATGCTTGTATCAGCCATTCCTTTTTCCTGGGCTTTTTGATATAATGCCAACTTATTGCCTATATAAGGAATATTTAAATCATTGTTGAATAATACCGCAAAACCTAAAATCGCAATTATATATGCAATTAGTATTGCTGCTCCCCAATACAGACGTCCTTTTTTGTTTAAGGGTTCGTTTGAAAAAAAAAGAAATGGTAATAGAAGTAATGCAGAATAATGAAACAATAAACCTATTAGCAAAAGAAATATTGCTTTCTTTTTTTCCCCATCTCCGATTGCTTTTATATACAATAAGAATACGGCGGATAATATACCTGTTCTTATCTGCATGCATTCATGCATAATAAAATAATATCCGATATATACTATTACAGGTAAAAAATATGTATTTGATAATTTTCTAAATGCAAAGAATTTAATGCCTACACCAAGTAATGCATAAAATAGAAATAAAATATGCACATCACTTGTTATTTTGTTGAAAATCATTGATAGGAAAAGGTATGAGTATTCAACTCCCTCTAATGCATTTGGTGTGTCATAATGGATATATGTATATTCGTAGTTGCTTGAGTCCGGATCTATTCCTACGGGTCTTAATCCTGCTATTAGAATCAAAGCAAACGATATAAGGAAATACAAAAGTAATTTGTATTTCCTTATGTATCTCTCTATGAGTGCTAAAAATGTTGTTACAGTAAATAATACAACCGTAATATATCCCATTTTTTTATTCTTTTGTAAAGATGACGTTTCTAATGAAATATAATGTCATAATGACAAATGTCAGCAGTGTGCAGGTTAATGCAAAAATCATTCTTTTTGGTCCTGTTGGCTTCAAAGGAACTGAGGCATTTTGTAATGTTGTAAATGCCGGAGTTTGCATTAATAATTTTGCTTGTGCTTGTTGAACTTGTGTTGTCAATGCAGTATAATTATTATATAATAACTGCATTTCGTTCTCTAAGTCATTTTCTTTCAGTTTAAATGACTCCAAGACAACGTCCTGGTTAGCGTCGGAATAACTTCCATAAGTACGACGTACCTTTTCATATTTCTCTTTAGCATCTTTGCACATCTTCTGATAATATTCCAGGTCTGTACGAGCTTTACTTGTACGATACTCTGTAATAAACTGCTGGAGTCTTGCTCTTACTGTGTCAGCTATTGTTGCGCAGATCAAAGGATCTTGGTCATCGACAGATATTGAGATGACATAGTCTTTCTTATCAACGCTACATTTTATCAGAGTACCCATGCATTTTGCTACTTCATCTTGTTTTTTAGTCAACATAAAAGAATTAACTTTTTGCTGACTAATGCCTGAAGCCTCTTTGCTTGCAAATATGTTTTTGATGGCTCCAATGGCTTGTGTCCACCATGGTGCTTTTTGCATCGTTGATAAATAATTGTAGTATGTTGTATTTATCTTACCATCTTTAGATTTTACTTTCACATCAAAAAGACTGGTTATAAAATCATTAGATTGAATCAGATCAGGATACAATTCAGGAAAAAGAGCATCACCACCACCCTTAGATGTTCCCATATCAAATCCAAAGGAGGATGCTATATCGCTCAAAGAACTTGAATTAAAACTGGAAAGTTCAGGCGCTAATTTTACAGTAGATGTATATGTTCTTGGTACACAAACTATGAGTAAAAAGGATACTACTGCAACTACTGGTAGTACAATTATGTATGCCTTTTTATGTTGCCACATTGTTTTGGCAATAGCAACTACATCTATTTGCTTTGTTTTTTCTTCTTTATATTCCATGTTATTTTTGTTTGCTTATTTTATATATAATGCAAAATTACTAAATTTATTTTGTTTGAGCAAAGATATTTTTCATTTTATCCCTCTTTTAGTTGAAAAATGCAATGAATGGAAGAAAAATAAGATGAAGTGATGAATGGAGGATGATTTTATGTTTGATATAAAAACGAGCGGAAGATTTTAATTTCTTCCGCTCGTTTTGCTAATGTTTATATCTCTCCAATCTCTGTCGTCTTTTATTTCGCAATAGTCTAAAATAAAACAATGCCTGAATTATCCTACCTTCCAACTCTCTACTCCTCTTGTCTTGCTTGAGAAGTTGATGCCGAGCTTGATAATTGTTCGCTTATCCATAGCGAAAGGAGCTGCATAGTTTTTGGACTCTATCTGTTGCAGGGCTTCTTCTGCACTTCCGTCTAATTTGCATTCAATGATGTAAATGTAGTCGGAAGTTTGAATGAGAACGTCCATCCTGCCATCACTTGTCGGTATTTCTACCTGTGTGCGGAATCCCATAATCTTAAAAATGAGATATAGGGCATTTTGGAAGTAAAGTTCTGCTTCGCCTGCTACCTGATAGTTGTTGTCTGCAAAGAAAGCGGTAAGCCGATTCATAAATTGTTCAACATGTCCTGCTTCCACATCCTTGACAAACTCATCAACCATAAAGGCGGAACGATCACCCGCAGAACAGTATAGCGGCAGCAGGAAGTTAAGGAAACCTTCTTCCACTTCCTTGTTAGGGAAACCAAGTAGGTATTTCTTAAACCTTTCGTCATAGCCTTTGATAGTGAGATAACCACTCTGGTATATCACAGGTATCGGATTGGTTGACAGTGAATCCACGCTGTTGATTACATCGTCTGACACCCTTTCCTTTGTCATGTCTGGCAAACGATAGTTGTGCATTTTCAGCAAGTCAACTAGAAATGTGGGTGTGCCAGTCTCAAACCAGTAGTCTTTATAGCGAAGTCTTGACAAAGTGTTCAGTACGCTGAATGGGTTATAGAGACCTACTGTATTTTCCTCGAAATGATATCCGTCGTATCTTGCTTTCAGTTTTGCAATTGTGGCTTCTTCTGTATCGCCATTGGCTTCGGCTAATTCGCTGATACCTTCCTTGAAATTCGTAAGCAGTTCCTTCTCTGTCATTCCGCAGATGCTGATATAACGATGATCCATCGATATATCCGTCAGGTTGTTGAGGTCGCTGAACACACTAACCTTGCCAAACTTGGTTACACCGGTGAGGAATGCAAACTTGATATATCGGTCTTGGGTTTTCAAAACCGAATAGAATGCTTTCAGCTGTGCACGGTGTTCTGCCTGTAACTCAGGGTCGCGCAGGGTCTGAAGTATAGGCTTGTCGTATTCATCTATAAGAATAACGACACCACATCCTTCTTTCTCCGCAGCTCTTGCTATCACACCCTTGAAACGAAGGGCAAGTGTGGCTTCTGACTCACGGGCTCCATATTTGCTTTCCCAAGTTGTGAGGTAGTCATTAAGAACTGTATACAGACTATCTTTCTCTCGAAAGTTGGCTGTGTTGAGATCGATATGGAAGATTGGATATTTCTTCCATTCGGTCTCCAAGTCATATATGGCTAAGCCCTTGAAGAGTTCTTTCTTACCCTGGAAGTATGCTTCCAAAGTAGACAGAAAGAGGCTCTTTCCGAATCGGCGTGGGCGACTGAGAAAATAGTATTCTCCCTCTGTCGCCAACTTGTACACGAATCGGCTCTTGTCTACATACGAATATCCATTTGTACGTAGTTTTTCGAAATTTTGTATTCCTATTGGATATTTCATTAGAATGACTCCTTTCTTGAGGTGTTTTGTTGTTTCTTACTTCGTCATTTTAGCAACAGTTGCTATCTTATGACATGCTTCCTAAATGCAAAATTAAGCATTTTTTCTGAGTTACCCAACTTGTGAAGTGTTAAATGTTCATTGGGAATGAAATTATGGCACTTTTCGCCCGATTTGGTCTTGGGTAACATGTATATAATGCTAATGTTTATTTCCCTTCTATTTCTTCTTCTTTCCCTTCTTCGCCTTTCTTCTTGATCTTACCCTTGATCTGGTCGAAGCCTTCGCCATATACGCCAATCACGGCACTTTGACTGACGAAGGCGTGAGGGTCTATCTCTTCGATGAGGCGGAAGATGGTTTGTGACTGGCGCTGTTTGGCTAGTACGAAAAGCATCTTTACTTGCTGACCGGAATAGAAGCCGGAGGCATCTACTACAGTTACTCCACGATCGGCATCTGTATTGATACGTTTGCCTATCTCCTGATATTTCTTGGAAATGATAAAGAACTGTACGCTTCGGCGACGACTGTTGACCACCTGGTCGATACAGAATGCCTGGACATAGAGTACTACATATCCATAGAGTACTTTCTCCCAGTCGTGGACTACAAAGTAGCTGGAGGAAATGATGAAAATATCACATATCATGATAACTCTGCCCAGGGAAATGTCGCGATACTTATTGACGATGGCTGCTACGATATCTGTTCCTCCCGTAGAACCGCCCGCAGAAAAACCGAGTCCGATACCACATCCGCAAAATACTGCTCCTAAGAATGCTGCCCAAAGCGGTTGGCTCTGGAGAAGATGCAGATTTTCTGTATGGTGTGAAAAATAGGAGGTGAGAAGGGTTACCACGATTACGGCATAGATGGTTTTCATGCAAAACTTCTTGCCGAGAATAATCCAAGCTGCTACGATAAGACAGGAATTGACTATAAAATAAGGTATTTGTACTGGACATCCTGTGGCCCAATAGATAATAGAGGAGATACCAGGTAAGCCGCTGGCTGTTACGTTGGTAGGAAGAAGAAATACATTCCAGCCGATGGCATAGGAAATCATGCCGATGGCGATGAATACATAGTCTTGAATCTCTCGAAACAAGGGTCGCTTTGTTATGTTTGCAGTCATGTCTTATTTTATTTTTTTATTTATTCTTGTTCGTTTTTCTTGTTTATTAAACTGATCTCTTTCCGAGATAATTATTGTGGCTGCAAAAGTACATAAAAAAACTCAGATAAAATAAATTATCTGAGCTTTTCTTGCATAATAATGCTAATTGATGCCGTTTTACCAGAACTTTTTCTGCTCTTCTGACCATTCGAAACCCTGGGTTGCCATTTTAGCTTCCAGATCGGCACGGTTTACATGGAAATGATAGCAAATCTCATCCAGTGTATCAAACTCATGGTCGCGAAGCAGGAAGTTGATTGCGCTTACCAGCATCGGCACATCATTCATAGGTAATTTATCCATAAAGCAATCTTTTTTTGTTAAAATATAGTGTTGAAAATCTTATTTTTTTTCTCTCTTGAGTTCTTCTGCCAGGAATCTTGGAGTGAATCCTTTCTTGCTCTTGGCTACTTCCTCTGGGGTTCCTGCACACAGCAACTGACCGCCTCCTCGGCCGCCTTCTGGACCCATGTCGATGATATAGTCTGCCAACTTGATGACGTCGAGGTTGTGTTCGATGATCAGTACCGTATTGCCTTTATCGACCAACTTCTCCAATACATCCATCAGGATGCGGATGTCTTCGAAGTGGAGTCCGGTTGTCGGTTCGTCTAAGATATAGAGGGTCTTGCCGGTATCACGCTTGGAAAGCTCTGTGGCAAGTTTTACTCGTTGACTTTCACCGCCAGAGAGGGTTGTGGAACTTTGTCCTAACTTGATATATCCGAGTCCGACACTTTGCAAAGCCTTGACTTTCTGAAGAACCTGCGGTACGTTCTCGAAGAATTCTACAGCCTGATTGATGGTCATGTCAAGCACATCTGCAATACTCTTTCCCTTATATCTTACCTCTAAAGTTTCACGGTTGTATCGCTTGCCGTGGCAAACTTCGCATGGTACATATACATTCGGCAGGAAGTTCATCTCAATGGTCTTATATCCATTTCCCTTACAAGCCTGACAGCGGCCTTCACTAACATTGAAAGAGAAACGACCAGATTTGTAACCGCGTATCTTGGCTTCCGGCAAACCGGCAAAGAGTGTGCGGATATCAGCGAACACGTTTGTATAGGTAGCTGGGTTACTGCGTGGGGTGCGACCGATTGGACTCTGATCAACATTGACCACCTTATCTATGTTGTCTATGCCTTCGATACTGTCGTATGGCATCGGCTTTTTGAGCGAACGGTAGAAATGGCGAGAGAGTATCGGTTGAAGCGTCTCATTGACGAGTGTTGATTTGCCCGATCCGCTGACACCTGTTACTACAATGAGTTTGCCGAGTGGGAACTCGATATCTACATTCTTCAGGTTATTGCCCTTTGCGCCTCGGATGATAATACTCTTACCATTGCCTTCACGCCTCTTCTCAGGAACTTCGATTTCCGTCTTGCCATTCAGATATTGCGCGGTGATAGTCTGGGTCTTCAGCATTTCTGCTGGTGTGCCCTGAAAGACAACTTCGCCTCCCTTGCGTCCTGCCTTCGGGCCGATATCTACTATCCAGTCGGCTGCAAGCATCATATCGCGATCATGTTCTACTACGATGACGGTATTGCCGATGTCGCGAAGTTCTTTCAGACTGTTGATGAGGCGCTCGTTATCACGCTGATGCAATCCGATACTTGGCTCGTCGAGGATATAGAGTACATTGACCAACTGACTGCCAATCTGCGTAGCAAGTCGTATGCGCTGGCTTTCACCGCCGGAAAGGGAAGCAGACTGACGGTTGAGAGAGAGATAATTCAAACCGACATCGAGGAGGAAGGTTACGCGGGAACGTAATTCCTTTACGATTTCATGAGCCACCTTGGCTTTCATCTTCGGTAGATGCTCCTCAACATGTTCGAGCCAATCGAGCAATTCGTCGATATCGAGGGATGCAACTTCTGAGATATTCTTATCCCAGATGCGATAGGAGAGAGACTCCTGTTTCAGGCGCATACCGTGACATTTTGGGCAATCTATGGTGGAGATAAACTGATCTGCCCACTTCTTTCCTGCAGTAGAGTCATCATTCTCCATGACTTTGTGGAGATAGTCGATAACGCCATCGTATGCACAGATATAGTCGGAAGAGGTTTTTGTCTTTTCCTTCGGTATCTTTACATTTTCAAGTGTACCATATAAAACTTCCTGCATGGTGTCTTCGTCAAGGTCCTTGATAGGTGTCTTGAGCGTGGCATCATGTTTCTCCAACAATGATTCTATCTGCCAGAAAATCTTCTGATCTTTGTATTTGCCTAAAGGAGCTATTCCACCAGCATAGATGCTGAGGTCTTCGTTTGGAATTACCTTCTTGAGATCTATCTGGTTTACCTTTCCCAAACCTTTGCAGTGTGGACATGCTCCTTCGGGAGAGTTGAAGGAAAACATGTTTGGAGCTGGATCCCGATAAGCCATTCCGGTAACAGGGTCCATCAGTCTCTTGGAGAAAATCTTGGATTCATCCTTCTCCTTATCAATGACCATCACCATGCCGTCGCCTTGTTTCATGGCTGTGGTGATACTCTTGCGGATGCGCTCTTCATCGTCATCGCGAACTGCAAGTTTGTCGATGAGAACCTCGATGTTGTGGTTCTTGTATCTGTCCACCTTCATTCCACTTTCGAGTTCTATAAATTTTCCATCAACCCGCACATATAGGTATCCCTTGCGGCGCATACTCTCGAAGAGTTCGCGATAATGTCCTTTGCGCTGGCGGACGAGTGGGGCAAGGAGGAAGATGCGATGACCTTTGTAATCGCTGAGAATCATGTCGATGACCTGTTCCTCGGTATATTTTACCATCTCCTCGCCACTATGATAGCTGTAGGCAGTACCGGCACGTGCATAGAGCAGACGCAGGTAATCGTAAATCTCTGTGGTTGTGCCCACGGTGGAACGGGGATTCTTGTTGGTAGTCTTCTGTTCGATACTGATGACAGGACTGAGACCTGTAATCTTATCTACATCAGGACGTTCCATGCCGCCCAGGAAATTGCGGGCGTATGCAGAGAATGTTTCGATATAGCGTCGCTGGCCTTCGGCAAATATGGTGTCGAAGGCTAAGGATGACTTGCCGGAACCGGAAAGTCCTGTAATTACTGTCAGTGAGTTGCGGGGAATCTCTACGTCCACATTCTTCAGGTTGTGAACTCTGGCTCCCCACACGTTTATCTTTTCTTCTTCTGAATTCATTGAAGTTAATTGATTCTTGTTGAAATGCTATTTTTTTGTATAGAAATGCTCCTTGAAAAGCTTTTCTCTTCTTGAAATACTTCTTTTCTTATGGAAATACGACTTGAATGATTCCCTTTCTTTCTAATCCTGTTGCTCTCGGGTTTATTCCGTGGCCGTAGAACCAGATTCGATGTAGCCCCTCAAGAGGTTGACATCCTTTTTGATGTTGTAGGCCTTGCCATCGGCTCCTTTTGCCTTGACCAGGCAGAAATAGACACCATCTTTCACAGGCTTACCCTTATAGGTGCCATCCCAACCGCCTGCAGGGTCATTCCACTCATAAAGTTTCTGTCCCCAGCGATTGAAGATATATGCATGAAATTCGGTCAGACTCTGGTATCCGTCTTTCGCCTTGTAGATATCATTAATACCATCGCCGTTTGGTGAGAAGGCATTAGGCATCTGCAAGAAACTTTCAGAGATGGTAAGAGTGAGAGGAGAATCCTCATTGTTCTGTTCGATAACCTGTCCATCTTTCGTGAATTTGGCATAGAGGATGATGCGGTGCAGACCTGACTGATTAAATTCAAGATCTGTATTTTCTTCATACCTTATTATATATGGTTCCGTATCGCTGTCGTGATAGATATGCCACTCATAGTAGGGTGTCCATCCAGAAATGTCAGTTGGGTTTGCCTTGAAAGCTGCCTTGATAGGAGCGGAACCTGAATAGGATGCGTCCTCATTAGTCTCACCATCACTGGTTGTATAGGTGACTGATGGGGCTATAGATGGTGCATCGTCTGCAAAACTGGTTGTTGCCATGGCAAAAAACACCATCAATAATAATATGAAATTCGTCTTTATTTTCATGTCTTTATGTAAATTTCTGCAAAGATAGCGCAATTTTCTGAATTAGAGTATGGTTGAATGAGAGTTTTTTTGTATTTTTGCAAATGAAATTATAAAATTAAGCAAAAGAAATCATAATTTTGTGGATTAATAACATAAATCAACGAAAAAAATGAAACAAAAAATGAGATACATCTTGTTGGGCATAGGATTGATTATTTTCAATGCCTCTGCGTTCTGCCAGACTACTAAATGGCGTGATATCTATACGGTAAAGAAAAAGGATACGATTTTCGGTATCGCCAATAAGTATGGACTGAGTTTGCCTGAACTGATGGAAGCCAACCCGGAAATGAAGAAGGAAGGATATATGCTCCAGAAGGGTGCTACCATCTTTATTCCTTTCGAGAAGAATACTGCTACTACGGCTGGTGCTGCTCAGACCAATTTGGCTCAGAAGCAGGTGGCTCCTCAGAAGAAAGCCAATACGGTGAATGTGGGTGTGATGCTTCCTCTTCATGATGTAGATGGTGACGGCAAGCGTATGGTGGAGTTCTATCGTGGCATTCTGATGGCTTGCGAAAAATTGAAGCAGCAAGGTATCTCTACGAATATTCATGCCTGGAATGTGCCTATTGATGCGGATATTCGTACTACTTTAGTACAGGAAGGTGCCAATCAGTGTGATCTTATCTTTGGTCCGCTTTATACCAAGCAGGTGGCTTCATTGGCTGATTTCTGCAAGACCTATGGCATCAAGATGGTGATTCCTTTTTCTATCAATGGTGACCAGGTGGATCGCTGCAAGGAAATCTTCCAGGTTTATCAGTCTCCGGAATCGCTCAATGATGCAAGCATCAAGGCTTTCCTAAACCGTTTTAAGAATGTACATCCTATCTTTGTGGATTGCAATGACAGTACTTCCCGTAAAGGTAACTTTACTTTTGGTCTCCGCAAGGAACTGGAGAAGAGAAAGATTACTTATAGTGTGACCAACGTTAACTCTTCATTGGAATATTTTGCCAAGTCGTTTGTTCCTTCCAAACAAAATGTAGTGATACTCAATACGGGACGTTCGCCACAACTGACTCAGGTTTTGAATAAGTTGGATGAGTTTACCGCCAAGTATCCTGGTGCTGACATCTCCCTCTATGGTTATACCGAGTGGTTGATGTATGCCAAGTACAATCTCGACCGCTTCTATAAATATGATACTTATATCCCTTCCACATTCTATTATAATGCAAATTCTGCTAAGACGATAGATTTGGAGAGTAAATACAATACCTGGTTCCATCAACCTATGCAGATAGCAATGCCGCGATTTGCCATTACGGGTTATGATCAGGCGATGTTCTTCATTCAGGGTGTCAATAAGTATGGCAAGAATTTCACAGGGCAGTTGACGCAGGTAAACTATACTCCTGTGCAGACTCCTCTGCATTTTGTCAAGACTTCTAAGGGTGGCTACCGTAATGAGATATTACAGTTGATCCATTATACATTCAATCGTCAGATAGAGGCGGTAACCTATTAAAAGTGACATATTAAAGATAAGTAAATGAAAGCAATTAAGATATTGGTGATGTTTCTGATGCTGGGCGGTATGACAGCAAAGGCTCAGATAGGAGAACATCGCAATGACTTCTCTATAGGTGTAAATGGTGGTTACTTGATGAGTAGCGTGGGCTTCACTCCCAGTATTCCTCAAAGCCAACATGGAGGACTGACCGGTGGTTTCTCTTTCAGATATGTTTGCGAGAAATATTTCAAGAGTATCTGCTCTGTCTATGGAGAGGTGAATTTCGCTCAGGCAGGATGGAAGGAGAAAATTCTGGATATCGAAAATGCACCGGTCATCATCACCAATACGGGTGAACCGATGGCATACGAGCGTACCATCAGTTATGTTCAGGTTCCCATCTTTGCACATTTAGCATGGGGTAGAGAAACACGTGGACTGAATATCTTCGTTAACGCGGGTCCTCAGTTCGGATTCTATCTCAGTGAATCTACGAAGACCAACTTCGATCCGAAACACCTGCCAGCTACGGATAATGACAGGGTGAACAACATTATGGTGCAGGATACGATGGCTGTGGAGAATAAGTTTGACTATGGTATAGCTTTAGGCTTAGGTGCAGAATATAGTATCCCGAAGGTAGGACATTTCCTGGCTGAGGCTCGTTATTACTATGGATTGGGCAACATCTATGGCTCTTCCAAGAAGGATTTCTTTGGAAAAAGTAATTTCGGTCAGATTGTGTTCAAAGTATCATATCTTTTTGATATCGTAAAAACCAAGGATGTAAAGAGAAAATAATAAATATATAGATTAATGACAACTACAGAAAAATTTCAACAGAAATTGAGCGACTCTAAGTCTGCTCGCTGGTCAGCCTTACTGATCGTGGCTATCACCATGATGTTTGGCTACTTTTTTACAGACGTAATGTCACCATTGGAGCCGCTTTTGACAGCAGCCAGAGAGGATGGTGGCTTAGGACTCGGATGGACATCAGATGAATATGGATTCTTTTCTGGTTCGTATGGATTCTTCAATGTGTTTCTTCTACTCCTATTCTTTGGTGGTATTATCTTGGATAAGTTTGGCATCCGTTTTACAGGTGTGATTGCTACATTATTGATGTTTGCTGGTGCGTTGGTAAAATGGTATGCGGTTAGCAATCAGTTTACGGGTACTATCGCTGTGCCTTTCTTTGGTGAATATCAGACCCAAGTGGTACTTGCTTCTACTGGTTTTGCTATTTTCGGTGTAGGTAGTGAGATTTGTGGAGTTACAGTAACCAAGATACTTGCTAAGTGGTTTACTGGTCACGAAATGGCTTTGGCGATGGGTGTGCAGGTTGCTTTGGCTCGTCTGGGTACAGCTGCAGCCTTGAGTGCTTCTCTTCCGTTTGCCAAGATGATGGGTAGCGTTTCTGCTTCTGTAGGCTTAGGTCTTGCCCTGCTTTGTGCTGGTATCATGGTTTATCTTGTTTATTGCGTGATGGATAAGAAGGAAGATGCATCTGTTGCTGCTGTTGAAACGGAACCGGAAGAGGGATTCAAGTTCTCTGATTTGGCTGGTTTGGTGAAGACTACAGGTTTCTGGTATGTCGCAGTGCTCTGCCTCATGTTCTATGCAGGCGTGTTCCCATTCCTGAAGTTTGCTACCAAGTTGATGATTTTCAAGTATGGAGTAAGTGAAGATGTAGCTGGCTTTATTCCAGCTATGCTGCCTTATGGTACTATTATCCTGACTCCACTTTTTGGTAGTATATATGATAAATATGGTAAGGGTGCAACCTTGATGCTTATCGGCAGTTGCCTCTTGACCTTGGTTCATGTCGTATTTGCTTTGCCAATGGATTCATACGTGGTGGCTATCATCATGATGCTTATCTTAGGTGTTGCTTTTGGATTGGTTCCGTCTGCCATGTGGCCATCCGTACCTAAGATTATCCCGATGAAATTCTTAGGTTCTGCTTATGCTCTTATCTTCTATATTCAGAATATCGGCTTGGCTCTTGTTCCAGTTTGGATTGGTAAGGTTAATCAGGCTAACACGGCGGCTAATGGCGTGATAGACTATACGGAGACAATGACTATCTTTGCCGGTTTCGGTGTAGTGGCTATCTTGATTTCCATTCTTCTTATGCTGGAAGATAAGCGCAAGGGATATGGCTTGCAGAAGCCTAATATCAAGAAATAATTTTTCTCTGATAAGGTCTGCTGATTTTCTGATGCATTTTTTCAGAAATCATATTTGAATGATATTGAGTACTAAATAATTATAAACCCGGATGTTCTCTCATCCTATTGGTGGGATGAGGAACATCTATAAAAAAGAAAGGACTAACCATGAACACGACACCTGAAGCTCTTATAAAAGAGTATGCTGACCCGATAGAGCAGCAAGAGATTGACAAGTTCGTCTGTGCAGAAATGGGAAGACAGATTCACCGATATATCAAAGGTATGTCGGGTACTAAAACTGCCATGCTCAAGTTTGAGGAACGCTTGGCAAGTTTAACCTTGCCAGAGAAAGAAAAGGCGATAGCCAAGTATATTGACTTGAATAGAAAGGCGCTGGATGGCCTTGATTTGAAGATGATACTGGTTCGCTCTGTAGCTAACTATTGTGATACATTCCAATATATGTTGGAATTTGTCAATGACAAGCGCAAGATGATTTTCTATTATCTTCGCCTCAAAGAGAAGTATATCCAGTATCATGAGGTATTTGAGCAGAATGGTAAGTTTGGTATGAAGAATCATACGGGTGAGATTATGCTTTCGCCTCAGTATGACTTCCTCCGTACTTGCTATATTTACAATGACGACTTGAGCATGATGCCTGTAATAGCAGAAAAGAATGGCAAGATGGGGTTGGTTTATCCTGATGGTAATGATACCATTGTTGCAGACTTCCTCTATGATGAGATTTGTTTACGCGATGAATATCCTTATTTTGAAGCTGTCAAGGATGGTATGTCTGGACTGATAGATAAGGATGGAAATTTCATCCAGCATTAATTTTCATCCAGCATTAAGGCAAGACTTGATGTAGTAAAAGAAACCCTTTTTAGTTAATAGAGAAATATAAAAAAGCTTGGCAAATAAATTTTGCCAAGCTTTTTTTTATCCTAAGTATTTCATGAGAATTTTTATCTTACCACTGTCGCGAAGCTTCAGAATACTTTTTTCGCGAATCTGACGTACACGTTCACGGGTGAGATTGAACTCGCTTCCGATTTCTTCCAAGCCTTTCTCATGGCATCCGATGCCATAGCAATAGCAGAGAATATCACGCTCACGAGGTTTGAGAACAGCGTCAAGTACGCGCTTCAACTCACTGCTCATTGACTCGAAATCCACCTGCTTGTCTGTACGTGTGTCATCACCTGATGCCATCACGTCAACCATCGCATTGTCATCATCCTCGCCACCGAATGGAGCATCGATACTCATGTGGTGATTGTCAGCCTTGATGGTCTGGTCAATCTTAGTTTCCTCCATGTTGGTTATCTTACTCAATTCTGAAACGGATGGCTTGCGCTGATGCTCTTGCTCAAACTTACTAATCTCAGCCTGGATTTTACTCAAAGCACCTACCTGGTTGAGTGGCAGACGAACAATACGGCTCTGCTCTGCAATGGCCTGAAGGATGCTCTGGCGAATCCACCAAACTGCGTATGAGATAAACTTAAAACCGCGAGTCTCATCAAATTTCTCAGCAGCCTTTACAAGTCCGATATTTCCCTCATCAATCAAGTCGGTGAGCGAAAGGCCCTGATGCTGGTACTGTTTTGCTACAGAAACCACGAAGCGGAGGTTGGCTTTCACCAATTTATCTTTAGCACGCTCACCCTCGCGACCGCCTTTGCGGATCTTCTGTGCGAGTTCGATCTCCTCATCAATAGAGACCATAGGTTCACGACCAATCTCCACCAAGTACTTATCAAGTGCTTCACTGGAACGGTTGGTTATACTCTTGCTAATCTTAAGTTGTCTCATAAATATTTATCTTTTTACCTGTATTTAATTGTCTATTAAATTATCTGTTTTATTATCGCTGAAACCGATATTACGTGTTTCGGGGTGCAAAATTACAAAAAAAACTGCAACTTCTTTGTCATATAAACCGAAAAAGTTTGATTTTATTGTGTATCTTCTTGAATATTTTTATTTTTTATCTGGCAGATAATTAGTAAAAGAATTGGAAATGTGCCTAAGTTGTTACATGATTTTACAACAAAAGTGAGGTAAAATTGAGGAAAATAGTGCATATTGTTTGTATATTCAAAGATTTTCCGTATCTTTGCAAACTGAAAAACAAGTGAAAAAATAAATAAATTATTATGTTTGAGAATCAACCTAAAGGTCTTTGGACCTTAGCTTTGGCGAATACGGGTGAGCGTTTCGGCTATTATACGATGCTTGCTGTCTTCGCTCTGTTTTTGGGTGAGAACTTCGGCTTTGATGCAGGAACAGCATCGGAGATTTATACATGGTTCCTCACCGCAGTGTATTTCTTGCCTCTTTTTGGCGGTATGGCGGCTGATAAGTGGGGGTATAACAAGATGGTTATCATCGGTATCCTCATTATGTTCTTAGGCTATTTCTTCCTTGCTATACCTTTGGGTGGAGGAGCTGTGGCTGTGGCTGCTATGGGAGCAGCGCTGTTGCTTGTAAGTTTGGGTACAGGTTTCTTTAAAGGTAACCTCCAGGTGATGGTCGGCGACCTCTACAATGATCCAAAGTATTCTCAGCATCGCGACTCAGGCTTTTCGCTCTTCTATATGGCTATCAACATTGGTGCCTTGTTTGCTCCTACGGCAGCAACCACCATCATGGCTTGGGCGCAGAATGATCTCGGTTACTCCAAGGCAGACTCTTATCATTTCGCTTTTGCGGTGGCTTGTGTGTCTGTCATTGTTTCCATCTTGATTTACTTCTTGGGTAAGAAGACTTATCAGCAAGTGTTGACTTCTGACAAGAAAAAGGGTGGCGAGAAGACGGAGGAAGTTGAGGAGATGAGCCCTGCTGAGACCAAGGAGCGCATCGTTTGCCTCAGTTTGGTATTCGCTGTGGTTATCTTCTTCTGGATGGCTTTCCATCAGAATGGTTTGACCTTGACTTGGTTTGCCGATGAGTTTACTGCTCGTGAGGCTACTGGTATTACAGGTATGGAATTCAATGTATTGAACCTTGTATGGTGCATCTTTATGGTGTTTGGTATCTGCGGTTTGCTGACTGCTCCTAAGGATGCAACAGGTAAGAGCAAATTGACTAACCTTGCGCTCATCGTGATTCCTGCAGCTATCTTAGTTTATACTTATATTCAGCACGGCAATGATACTGTAGCTATCGATGCTCCTATCTTCCAGCAGTTCAACCCATGCTTCGTAGTGGCTTTAACCCCAGTGAGCATTGCTCTCTTTGGATGGTTGGGTCGTATTGGCAAGGAACCTAAGGCTCCTGTTAAGATTGGATTGGGTATGCTTGTAGCTGCTGTCGCTTATCTCTTGATGACTGTTTCAAGTATTGGACTCCCAGCAACTGATCACCCTAATCATGTGGCTGATGTGTCTCCAAATTTGCTTGTCAGCACCTATCTCATCTTAACCTTTGCTGAGTTGCTTCTTTCGCCTATTGGTATTTCTTTTGTATCTAAGGTGGCTCCTCCTAAGTACAAGGGTATGATTATGGGTGGCTGGTTTGTTGCTACCGCTCTTGGTAATAAGTTAGTTTCTATTCCTGGACATATGTGGGATATGCCATTACCTGTAGTATGGGGTACCTTGATGGTTATCTGTCTGCTTGCAGCTCTCTTCATCTTCTCTATTATCAAGAAGTTGAATCGTGTAAGTTAAAGGTAAAAAGGTAAAAAGGTAAAAAAGTGAAAATGGCATGTTGCTATTTACTTTTTTACCTTTTTACCTTTTTACCTTTTAAAGTTTTATCGTCTTATTCAAGAGATAATTGTCGAGGATGACCATAGCTGCCATAGCTTCGACAACAGGTACTGCACGAGGCAGGACACATGGATCATGACGACCACGGGCTTTCAGTAGGGTAGGATTGCCCTCCAGATCTACTGTATGCTGTTCTGTTAAGATCGTAGCTACGGGTTTGAATGCTATGCGGAAATAGATGTCCTGACCATTGCTGATACCACCTTGGATGCCTCCGCTATGGTTGGTTGTCGTAGTAACATCCTGTCCGTCTGTAGGAGTAACGGCCTGAAGAGTACTACCTTCCTTGGCAGGAATAAATACATCGTTCTGTTCGCTGCCACGAGTAGTGACTCCTTCAAATCCTTCTCCATACTCAAATCCCTTGACGGCATTGATACCCAACATGGCTGCACCCAACTGCGCATGCAATTTATCGAATTCCGGTTCACCCAGACCAACAGGACAACCCTTGATAACACATGCAATAACTCCTCCAATGGTATCACCTTCTGATTTTACCTTGGCGATGAGATCTTCCATCTGTTTAGCTTTTTCCTGATCAGGGCAACGTACGATATTGTCTTCGATAGTTGTAAGATCATACTTCCGGTAGTCTCTATCAAGGGCAATATTGCCAACCTGAGATGTGTATGCGGTGACGCTGATACCGAGTTGACGCAGTGCCAATTTAGCAAGAGCTCCTCCTACACATCTGGCGATGGTGATACGGGCAGAAGAACGACCTCCGCCGCGATGGTCGCGGATGCCATACTTCTCATGATAGGTATAGTCTGCATGAGAAGGACGGAACAGACAACGCATGTTCTCGTAGTCCTGTGAATGCTGGTTGGTGTTCCTTACCTCGAATCCGATAGGTGTTCCTGTGGATTTACCCTCGAAAACGCCACTGAGAAACTCCACTTTGTCAGCTTCGTTTCTGGAAGTTGTAATATGACTTTGTCCTGGTCGGCGACGATTCAGTTCACTCTGAATGAAATCCATATCAATTTCGATGCCAGCAGGGAAGCCGTCAATTACACCGCCTACAGCTATACCATGGCTTTCGCCAAAAGTGGTAAGCGTGAAGAGATTGCCAAAAGTATTTCTCATAAAATTATGGGTTTATTGTCATGAAAAAAATGGGGCATGAAAGCCCCATCTTCATATTGTATGATTATTTATTGCAGTCACAACCGCCCTCGCAGTTGCCACCTTCGCAATTTCCATCCTTGCAGTCGCCACCGCAGTTCTCGCAGCTACCGCCGCAACCCTGCTGACCTTCACCGCTCAGGAGCTTTGCCATGTGTGCAACCTCTTCTGCAGTAGCTTCGCGGTTTTCCAAAACCTCACCACAGAAGTTGAGCTTCTTGCCTGACAATGGGTGGTTGAGGTCGATCTTAACCTTGTCCTCTGAGATAGCTAACACAAGGCCCAAGAAACGGTTACCATCCTCGTTCTGGAGAGGAATTACTGCACCAACCTGTACATGCTGAGCATCAAACTGACCGTTGATAGTGAAGATTTGCTTGTCGAGTTCGATGACACGCTCGTCGAAATGCTCACCATATGCCTGGTCTGGAGTCAATTCGAAGTCAAACTCAGCACCTTTCTCGAGGTTAACTACCTGCTCCTCGAATGAAGGGAGAGTAGCACCCATACCACTTACGAAGATGAAAGGACGCTCATCAGCAGTCTTCTCAAGCAATTCTTCGTTACCATCGTCACCTTTAGTTGTGTCATAGAGTGAGTATGACAAAACGATAAATTTGTTTTTTGTTTCTTCCATTTTATTTATTTTTTATTTTATTATAGTCACTTTTTACCATTTATTTTTTTTGCTAACAATTTTGGATCTTTGATTTTTACTGTGGTTTCTTTATTGATAATTTCGAAGATTACCCCAGTATATGAAAAGTCCAAAAGGACAAAGAACCAAATGGTTTATTTCTTGGTTCTTTTTCTTTTCTGAATTTCTTTTACCATTTCCATGCGCTCCAGATAAATAGGGCGCCATTTGTCAATGATGTCTTGCAAGCTCTTGCTTTGTTGCGCGAGTTGTCCATATTCCTCAGAATCCAACAGATTTTCCTTCTTAAGTTCAAGCATGCGAGCTAAGAGATGTTTCTGGTGTTCTTCCGCAGCTTTGAGTTGGTTTCCTAACTTTTCCAGACTCTCCATGAAAGCAAGCGCTTTGTCTATATGATTTTGTTCTTCCATATATCTTATTCTACATGATTATATATAAAGGTGTTTGCACATTGACTGCAAAGGTACAATAAAAAATCGACAATCGGCAAAGAATGTGAAAGAAATTATTCCACTTTGCTATATTTCCCCTTTATATTCTTGATTATATACTCTTCTCCTTGAATATTGAAACCGCGTTGTCTTGTCCTAGAAAAAGTTGACACAGTATAAATCAACTTAAAAATAATAAATA
>ENA-ORSO01000015-ORSO01000015.1-human-gut-metagenome-genome-assembly--contig:-NODE-15-length-159422-cov-4.207138_pt1 | contig 159422 bp, 152 predicted proteins | sample MGYA00241902_ERZ509168 | MGnify/ENA primary metagenome ERZ509168 (study PRJEB26280, sample SAMEA2338806) | human gut metagenome | biome: human gut; feature: human-associated habitat; material: faeces... | reverse complement strand
ATATCAGTTCATTATAAAAATCTTAGATTTTTGTCTTGACAACTGAGCCACTATAGAGATTATAATAACTGAATTATTAACTTTATAACAAGAGCATCATAGGATTGATACTGTTTACAGCACCAATCCTATGATTATGGTAAAACTCAAAAATGCGGTTATTGCAATAGAAAACCGCCAATGCTATAATATAAATATAGCATTGAGTTTTACAGGAAAGGGGTGAGAAAATGGATGGGATTTATGCGGTAAGCGAAATTAGCAGGATCATTGCGCCGATACTTGAAAAATATGGCGTTAGCAGAGCCTATCTGTTTGGCTCTTACGCCCGTGGGGACGCCCTGCCTGAGAGTGATATTGATTTGCGTATTGACGGCGGGCAGGTACGGAGTATGTTTGGGCTCGGCGGACTTTACAGCGATTTGACAGAGGCGTTGCATAAGCCGGTGGATTTAGTTACCACGGAGGCGCTGAACCACCGTGCCAACGCAGAACGCACAGAAAGTTTCAAAAAGCATATCAAGGAGGATGAGAAGCTGATTTATGAAGAAGAAAGCCGCTGATATTTTAGAGCATATCCGTCATTATTGTATTGATGTGCAGGAAACGCTGGAACGATTCGGAAAAGACAAAGCAGTTTTTGAAACGGATAAGGATTTCCGCAACTCTGTCTGCATGAGCCTTTTCCAGTTAGGAGAATTGACAGGACACTTGCCGGAGGACTTCCGGGGAGCGACGAAAGCAACTATTTACTGGCCGGCGATTAAGGGGATGCGTAACCTATTTGCACACAATTATGGTGCGATAGACATTGACCGTGTGTGGGAAACTGCACTGGAGGATATTCCGAGGTTGTTGGAGTTTTGCAACAAGACGATTGAAATGCATCGCATGATGGAGCAGGAAGCCGTGCAGCCCGAGCCGGACAGGGGGGCGCTAAAAGTAAATAACTGACGATGAAAAGTATCATGGGAAACCATGGTACTTTTTTTGACCCTTATCAGGGTGGAAAGGGAAAAGCTACGAAACCAGTTTTGATTTGCGGCGGGATTGCCGCTGGACTTGCGTTGGTGGTATTGGCAATCTGTGACTGGCACACCGGGCAGATGCAGGTATCTCTGCTCTCAACAAAAAATATCAGAAACCTCCTTGCAGGAGAGGTTCCCTGGGACTTTTTTCTTTCTGTATAATGTTACCGCCATTATACAGGTCAAATCCCGGACAGGCAAGTAGAGCAGACTTCGGTCAAATCAAGAGATCAATAACAACATAGCAAAAAGGGATACTCCCCTATCGGAACAGGAAAAGTCTATCTGTAATACTATTATTGACACCTACATTTCTAAATACTCTTTTGGAGAAATGTACGAGCCATTTTGTGTGTATGATAATTCCAATCCGACAGAGGAAAACGTCAGTTTTGAGGGAGCCACCAAATTACCGCTTGATGAGGGTGAAGAACACTGTGCGGAAGTTTTTGATTATTGGGGAGAATGTTTGCAGGAGATTGTCACTATATTGATGGGGGGTGGGTGGGTACACATTTAGACGATACGGATATAACAGCGCAGTTTGATTTTCCTGGATAAGGATGGAAATGGAATTGCAATTTAAAGAGATAAATTCCAGCTTTTCAGGATAATGTACTACGACTTTTATGAGGAAGAGCACGCCGCGCTGGACCGGGCCTACAGCAATAAACATCTCCTTTGGATGGACTGTGACGAATCAGCGGCGTCCTCTCCTTTTGGGGTCTGCTCTGCCTTCGGAGAAATAGGGCTGCATAATAATTATGTGTAAAAGTGGTGTGATTATCCAGTAAAAAATAAGACAGCCTTGATTTCTCAAAGCTGCCCTGCCGAAAACTGAATGCAGTTATAGCTCGTTAATTGTCTCCGTCACAGATGTATTCCGTATTCTTTTAGCCGGAGCATAAGCAGCAAGCGTTGCCGCAAAAGCAACAAACAGAAGAATGATTACTAATGAACGCACCGGTAAACTCCATACCGCGTAGGGGAAGTGATCAGAAATGAGAAAGTCATATAGCATTTTGCTAAATGGCAAACCAATTGCACAGCCAATTCCGCCGCCCCAAAAGGCATAGGTCAATGCCTCCGCAAAAATCATTTTTGTGATTTGCTGTTCGTCCATTCCGACTGCCCGCATAGCACCATATTGCTTGATTTTGGCCGATACACTCATTGAAATGCTGTTCACGATATTCAGTACCGTAACCAATGTAATAATTCCTAAAAAGCAATAGATACAGAACACAAATGCCAGATAAGTGCCTGATGTGCGCTGGTCCCGCTTATCACTGAAATGATTGCCGCTCTCCGCCGCGGTATTGCAGAGCTGAGATACATCTTCGTCCGTTGCTTGAGAAGTTGTCTGTACCATAATGAGTGAGTATCCGGTTATGCCTGTCAAGCGGGTGAAGGTTTGGCCGGAAGTAATCAGTGTAATTTTTCCGTTTGTAAGACCATTGCTGCTGAATGGATCGTATTTCAGTAAACCGGCAATTTCAATTTCTTCATCCCCGATAAGGATTTTATCACCAATTTTCCACGAACTGTCTTTATCCCAAGCTGCAAGCGCATAGTTACTGTTTCCATAGACTTTAGAAAGATTACTGCCTTGACGGAGCGCTCCGTCCTTTTTGAGACAATCCAAATCAAAATCGTCAAAGGAGACAAGGTCAACGGTACTGGAAACCATTGTCCCTGTGTCCCTCTCTGCCGGAATATCAAAGCTGCCCCGGCGTCCGTACACCTGTTTTACGCCGTTCATTCCCCGAAGTGTTTCCGCCAATGCATTGTCGATAGAATTTAATCCGTCACTGCTTGAAATATCAATATCTGAAGTGGCTGCCGATTGGGGCATAAGATGGTTGACAAAATCAATCAGGACCGTAAAGCTCAAAAAAAGGATAATGCTAAGGGCAAACGAGCCTGTCATTAAAAGCAGGTTTTTCTTTGCAGAAGTAGCGTGGTGGATGCCAAGTGCTGTTTCTATTTTGATAGAGCGGGCATGGAACGTGTGATTCTTCATTTTTCCATGTTCTGAATTTCCGGAAACAGCCGTAACGGGAGATACCTTGGCCGCCTGATTTGCTGGAGACCTTGCCGCCAATAGCACCGTGACAACTCCCACAATAATGCCGCTGACAATCCCAATTACACTAATGCCAAAAAGCGGAATATTGGAAAATTCTTCTCCAACAGCATACCGCAAAACACCGCACAGTATCCAGGAAGCTGACACACCAAGGGCAAGCCCGATTGGAACTGCTGTCTTACACCAATTTAATGCTTCCAGACGCACAAATCGAACAATCTGTTTTTTGCTCATTCCAATACAGCGCATCATTCCAAAGAATTTCGTTCTTTGTGCCACGCTGCTATTGAGACTGCTGGAAATCATCAATACGCCTGCAAATAAAATCAGCAGGAATATAATCCCGGCACTCAACAGGAGCGTCTGCCCCATGGTGCTGTTAAACAAAACAGATATGGAAAATCCATCATGCTTCTCCGCGAGCCTTGCCTGTTCCATCCTTGCCCCCATTTCCGCCATGCTGAACACTGCGGTTACCATGAATACAGCAAAGATGATACAAAGTAATGTCATACGGTTTTGCCGGCGGTGTACCTTTGCAGAGATTGGAATTAAACTTAAATAGCTTTTCATTCCCGGCACCTCCCAAAATCAGTCAGTACACCGTCCGACACCTGCAATACCCGGTCTGCTGTCTGGGCGATGCTGCGGCTATGGGTAATCATTATAATGGTTTGCTCGTATTTTTTGGATGCGTCTTTTAAGAGCGAGATTACTTCACTGGTATTTTGCGTATCCAGGTTACCGGTCGGCTCGTCTGCCAGAATCAGGGAGGGCCGTGTAATCAGTGCACGACCAATCGCTACACGCTGTTGTTGACCGCCGGATAACTGGCTGGGAAGATGGTCCCGCCGTTCTTTCAGATTCAAAACCGTTAAAAGCTCTTCCAAATATTTTTTGTTGGGTTTCTGGTAATCCAGCAGAACCGGGAAAATGATATTCTGCTCAACCGTCAGTTCCGGTATCAAATTAAAAGACTGAAAAATAAAACCGATGTTTCTGCGTCTGAAAACCGTAAGCGCCTGGTCCTGCATGAAGAATATATCTTTGCCGTCAATGAAGACCTTACCAGAAGTGGGTGTGTCCAGCGCCCCCAGCATATTCAACAGTGTACTTTTCCCGGAGCCGGATTCTCCCACAATTGCGACAAACTCCCCTTTCGGCACGGAAAAGGTGGCAGCCTTTAAGGCATGAACCGCAATATCACCAGTACCATAGGTTTTAGACAATGATTGAACTTCTAATAGATTCATGTTATTAACACCTCTTTTTTTGATGATACCAAAAGATTACCACCGCCACCTTACTGTGACATTACCGTAAGACTACAATTTTGTAGGAATCAGAAGGTTGATACGGAACGTTGTGCCAGCTCCCAGTACACTTTCGACTTCAATCGTGCCGTCATGTGCTTTAATGATTGCCTTTGCCAAAGGGAGGCCCAAACCAGTGCCCTGCGTATCCTGTAAGAAGCGGCTCCGATAAAACCGTTTGAAAATGTGGTGTAAATCCTCTGGATGGATGCCACAGCCTGTATCCTTCACTTTAATCTGAATGATGGACGCAAACTGTTCCCATTCAATCTGAATGGAATCGCCCTCTTTCGTGTGGTCAAAGGCATTTTTGACAATATTACTGATTGCCTCTATCAGCCAATCCCGGTCACAGGGAAAAATGATATGATTGTTTCCTGAGAGTGTAAGCCTTTTGTGTTCCAGCTTGGCACGATAGGAGAAATGAAGCTCTATGTCATTCATCATATCGGGAATATTCTGAGGAGCCTTTTCCATCTCCAGCGTTCCTGCGTCCAGGCGGGCAATTTTAAGCAAATTCTGTACCAGTGTTTCAATCCGGTCAATTTCCTGTTCGGACAGCTCGGCAAACTCTTTAATTTCCGGCAGATTTTCTGCTTCATTTTGCAGAAGTCCGTTATAGATGTTCAATGCCGCCAGAGGGGTCTTGAGCTGATGGGAAATATCAGATAGGGTGTCTTTCAAAAAATCTTTGTCCCTCATCCCGTTTACTGCATGGGCGTTCAATACCGCCGCCATTGTATTGATTTCATGGAACAGACGGTATAATTCCCCCTCATAATCACAGTCGATACGGGCTTCCATATCGCCATCGAGATAGGCATCAATCTGATGGAGCGCACTTTTTATGATTCTGCTCTGCCGGAGTAGGTACCGAACATATATTGTAAGGATACAGGCTGCTAAAAGCAGGAACAGGATAAAAAACACCACGGACAGCTTTTTGCAGTATACCCATATTAAGGCTTCACCGAGTATCGCGTACAGAAGCAGAACGGCAGCAGCAGCACCGATAAACCGTTTATTTTCATTATTTACAAATAGCTTCATGGTATACCTCACCGTACAACATTCCATTTATAGCCCATTCGCCGGACCGTTACTATCATCTGCGGCTCGCCGGGATTGTCCTCTACTTTCATACGCAGCCGGCGAATATACACGGTGAGTGTATTATTGTCTATATAGTTGCCCTCACAGTCCCACAGCTTATCTAAGATTTTTTCTTTCGATAACACCGTATTGGGATTTTGCATGAAGAAGCACAGCAATTTGTACTCTGCCGCAGTTAATTCCAAACGTTCCCCGTTTTTATACACCTGCCCTTGTAATAGCAGTACCCGTATTCCGTTGGATTGAAGTTCTGTATCTGCTGTACCAAAATCTTTTACCCGGCGGAGAAGCGCATTGATTCTTGAAATCAGAACCCCCAGCTTAAACGGTTTCGTGATATAGTCATCACCGCCCATGTCCAGTCCCATGATAATACTTGTTTCCTCGTCAGACGCGGTTAAGAAGATAATCGGGACTCTGGAAACTTGCCGCACCATCTTACAGAAATCAAAGCCGGAGCCATCCGGCAAAGAGACATCCAGAATCAGCAGATCATATTTCCCGTCAGACCATATTTTTTCTGCCTCATCCAGTGTTCTTGCAATGTCAGCCTCATGGCCCTGCTTTTTGAACGTAAATGTCAGTCCGTTAATTAAACTTAAATCATCCTCAAGAAGTAAAATTCTACTCATATTTATGCCCCTTTCGCCATTCATCGGCGGGCTTTTTTGCATCTTTGGGCATCAGCCGCATTGTGCCAATCGTTCCAGCCCTAAAAATCCTGCCAGCAGTACAATCGTAATTTGTTTTACGGGGTGCGGCACCCCATTTTAACTCGCTTTTCTCAAAGCCATATAGTCCACCATGTACCACCTTCGTATAAAACACATTATAGTTCTTCTGATGGAACAGTTCAAGTTTGGGCCGCATGATACCAAAATTATGGAGTGTAGGTTTAGAGGAAAATATAGCGTAAAAATTGGATAAACAAGATGATAGAGAGAGCTTCGTTTTAAAGGAATCCGGCTTTGGAGCAGAAAAACTGTTCCGGGGCCGGATTTTTTGGCAGGGGTGCGTTTCCTCAGCATGCGGACATCCTTACAAATGCAGATGTGCAGACCCTCCGGTTTCCTGGGAGAGGATGGATATTGATACATATGATAATTTCCTGCTTATAAAAATGAAAAATTTGTCGAGATATAAAGAAAAGGGGGTTGGAGGGGGTTATAACCAGGGCAGTGTGTAAGACGGACAGTTCACGATTTTTACGAAAGAGAAAGTAAGCATACAAGGTAATGGAGAAAAAATATCTGAAACAAAATGTTTATGAAGCATTATTAGAACGGTTACAATTTATTTTTTGCGAGTTTGAAAATATCTACATATCATTTTCAGGAGGAAAGGACAGCGGCCTGCTTTTAAATCTGGTTCTGGATTTTAGAAAGAAATATTATCCGGATAGACAGATTGGGGTATTCCATCAGGATTTTGAAGCCCAGTATACTGTAACAACGCAATATATTGAAAGAACGTTTGAACGCATCAAGAGGGAGGCAGAGTTATACTGGGTTTGTTTGCCCATGGCAACCCGGACTGCATTGAGCAGTTATGAAATGTATTGGTATCCTTGGGATGATACGAAAAAAGAACAATGGGTCCGCCAGATGCCTGACAAGGAATATGTAATCAATCTGGACCATAACCCTATAACCACTTATCGCTATCGCATGCATCAGGAGGATTTGGCCAAACAATTTGGCCGATGGTACCGGAAGAGCCATGGGGATAAAAAGACGGTTTGTCTGCTGGGAATACGTGCAGATGAGTCGCTTCAAAGGTATAGTGGGTTCTTAAATAAAAAATATGGGTATAAAGATGAATGCTGGATTAGCAAGCAGTTTAAAAATGTCTGGTGCGCATCCCCGCTATATGATTGGAAAGCAAACGATATATGGCATGCCAATTATCTGTTTTCCTATGATTATAATAAACTTTATGACCTTTATTATAAAGCGGGGCTTACAGTGTCCCAGATGAGGGTGGCTTCGCCATTCAATGACTATTCGAAGGATGCCCTTAACCTGTATAGGGTGATAGACACGGAAATATGGTGCAGGCTGGTGGGGCGCGTTCAGGGAGCCAATTTCGCTGCGATTTATGGGCGTACAAAAGCGATGGGATACCGGAGTATTGCACTGCCGCAGGGACATACCTGGAAATCCTATACACAGTTTCTATTGGATACGCTTCCAAAGAGGCTGCGTAATAATTATATCCGTAAATTTAATACATCAATCCATTTTTGGCATGAAACGGGCGGCGGCCTGGATGAAAAAACAATAAGGGAGCTGGAACAGAATGGGTACAGAATAAAACGCAACGGGGTCTCTAATTATACGCTGGATAAAAAGTCACGGATTATTTTTCTGGGGCCGATTCCTGATGATACCGACAACATAAAATCCACAAAGGATATACCAAGTTGGAAACGAATGTGCTACTGCATCCTGAAAAATGATCATATATGCCGTTTCATGGGATTCGGATTAACACGTCAGCAGCAGAAGCGGTTGGATTTGATAAAGAAAAAATATGAAAGCATAGAGGATTTTAATTATGGATTATCGGAGTCCCGTGTATAATGTGATTGCTGTGCCGATAGAAAAGATAGTGCCGAATACCTACAATCCGAATAAGGTTCCCACACCTGAAATGCGGCTCTTGTATGAAAGCATTAAAGAGGACGGCTATACAATGCCGATTGTTTGCTATTACAGCAAATTACAGGATAAATATATGATTGTTGACGGATTCCATCGTTACACGGTCATGCTCAAGCATCCAGATATATACGAAAGGGAACATGGACTTTTGCCGGTAACGGTTATTGATAAGCCACTTGATAAACGCATGGCCAGTACAATCCGGCATAATAGGGCCAGAGGAAGTCATGATGTAGATTTAATGAGTAACATTATTAAGGAATTGCATGAATTGGGACGTTCGGATGCATGGATATCGAAACATTTGGGGATGGACAAGGACGAGATACTGCGTCTTAAGCAAATCACGGGGTTAGCGGCGCTCTTTCGGGATGTTAAATTTGGACAGGCCTGGTGTCCGGCCGATGAAGATGACAAATCATAATCTATGAACGGAAAGGGGATGTGGATTTTAATGGAAAAAAGATTATTTACCTCTGAATCTGTGACGGAGGGGCATCCGGATAAAATGTGCGACGCCATTTCAGATGCCATTCTGGATGTGCTGATATCTCAGGACCCGATGAGCCGTGTGGCTTGTGAGACGGCCATTACCACTGGCCTGGTACTGGTGATGGGGGAGATTACAACAAATGCATATGTGGATATCCAGAAGCTTGTCCGCCAGACTGTCCGGGAGATTGGATATAACCACGGGAGTTACGGGTTTGATTGTGACACCTGCGGCGTAATTACCACGATTGATGAACAGTCAAGGGATATTGCGCTGGGGGTGGATAAGGCTCTGGAAGCAAAAGAAAACAGGATGTCTGAAGATGAGATGGATGCCATTGGCGCAGGAGACCAGGGAATGATGTTTGGCTTTGCCGCCAATGAGACAGAGGAGTATATGCCATATGGTATTTCCATGGCACACAAGCTGACAAAACGCCTGACCGAGGTAAGAAAGAACGGCACGCTCAGCTACCTCCGACCGGACGGCAAGTCCCAGGTAACCGTGGAGTATGATGGGAACGACAGGCCAGTGCGCCTGGAGGCAGTGGTACTTTCTGCGCAGCATGATGATCGTGTATCCCAGGAACAGATACATGCGGATGTCAAAAAATACATTTTTGATCCGATACTTCCACGGGATATGGTGGATGAAAATACGAAATTCTTCATCAATCCCACAGGACGTTTTGTGATCGGTGGGCCGCACGGAGACAGCGGTCTTACAGGTCGGAAGATTATTGTTGATACCTACGGTGGTTATGCGCGCCATGGCGGCGGCGCTTTTTCCGGCAAGGATTGCACCAAGGTAGACCGTTCCGCAGCATATGCGGCCCGGTATGCCAAAATATATTTGGAGGAAATAAAATGAATTCAAATGAGATTGAAGATATGTCAATCACAATAAAGATGTTTGGAAGACAATACACGATTAGCTTGATTTTTCGCTTAAGAGAGAATGCAGGTTCTGCTTGCATAACGCCGGAAATGGTTGCAGCTGCGAAAAAGTTTAGTGAAAATATCAATGTAAAAATAGCTGAAGCTACAACGGCAATACGACACTTTTATGAAACGGAAGTAAAAGACAGGGCAGAAGATGGTTTTTGCGAATATTCCAAACTATGTACTTCAGCAGATTTATGTAAAGTTGTAAAGCCCAGTCGAATTTATATTGATGATGTAAACGATGGAAATACAAGTGAGGTTTTTTTGGGATTCATCTTTGAATGCAGCTGGAACAAGGATGGTTTTGCAATCAGATATGATTCAGATGGAAACATTGTGGGGGTGGGTACGGCTGCTATAATGGAATAAGGTCTTTCATGCCGGCTGGGGAAAGACCGGCGGAAGGTGCTTCATGCGGTAGAGGCTGATTGATACGTCCATTTTTGTAACAGCGGTATTTCCGCTATCCTAAGAGAGTAAGAATTTGCGGCGAAGCTTGTACCGCTTTTTTCAAAGATTGGAGAATTGGCATTCCTCTTAATGCCTTTGGGCCTGGAACTCATCGGATCTTCTAAACAATACACTTCATGGTGCTCTGGCAGAGTTTTTGGCAGGCTCCGCTCTTGGGGGTGACATCACCATGTCCCGCCGGCACGCTCATGGAGTGCAGAAAATGGTTTCAGCTCAGACCTGGAGCGCTGTCGGTCACGTGATATTACAAAGCGGTACTTTCAGAAGCTCCAATCGTGAATCACCAATATCTTAAATTATCTACAATGTTCTATAGCACAATGTCGCACCCGCTTATATCTAAGCACCTTCAATTATGTTTCTATCAATACCCTAAAGCATATCATGGACGAAAATGTTTGGAAGAATTCTTAAAGAGATACAGAAATAGCCGTGTAGATTACCAGAGAATCTGCCTGGAATCGGTCAGATGTCCATCCCAGACGAACATATCCGTAATAAAAAAACATAGTCGTCCAAAATGCTATATGCATATTACATTTTTAAGTTTAGACATCTTACTTTATCACCAAGAAGGCCTATCCCATATGTACATGTCTGAACAATCATTTTTCATCATGCAGGTGTCTTGATTCACCTTCATGCAGGAGTTTTTGCTGGATTTTAAGAAGCTCTTTTGCGATTACAAGGAGATATTCCTGTGTTTCCGGTACAAGCTTTCCATAAAGTGTAAGAAGCTCCTTTTCATATGGAGAAGACTGGAACATCTCACCTTCCCCGGTTAGTAAGTAATGCTCAGATACATTGAAGGTAATGCAGATAACCCGGACATATTTATCTGATAATGGCCGGATGCCATTTTCAATCATAGAATATGCGGTCTGTGTGATACCTAAGTATTTTGCAAATTCAGACTGGGTATACCCAAGGGTCTTTCGTAAGAGCTTTAAACGTTGAAGCATATGATAACCTCATTTCTAATCACGTTTTTCTGTTGTTGGTGGTGCTGTTTTAATACAGATGTGATGAATGTAATACACTAATATCACAAATATAATCATATCATAGGCCGAAAAAAATTCAAGCTGTTTCATTTTTAAATAAGCAAATCGTAAAAATGCATTACGGGCTCGGTTTGGAGCATATGATTTTAAAATGTTTTAATGCAAGGGAGATTGTCGAAATAGACAATACTTTTTTTGGGAAATAATAGCATCAAATCTTGATTTTTTATTAACTTAGTGATAGTATTGTATAACAAAAGAATAAAAACTTTGGTATTCTACGATATACAACGTACAGGCGTGATATGAATTCTAAGAATATTGTTTCCTACGCATGATAGCAAAAGCCATCAATTGAAAGGGGTGGATTTTATGGAGAAAACAAAGGAGGAGATAATAGTAGAGATTTTTAGACAGTTTACTCCAGCAAATAAAAGAAATTTTATGAAAATGCTGGGTGTGGCAGTAAATGCGGAACATAATATGAGAACATCCATGGAAAATGAACAGGCGGCCAAGGTTTTTGCTAACCGGCAGGAATTTGAGGAATAGGTGTATATCACCCTAGAACAGAAGAGGGGGAGAAACGTGTCCGGATTATATGGGAATGGAATCATGATGACGGAAAGGGTACTTGATTATCTGTGGGGAAGACAGATTGTTACCCTGAACAATATTGCCAATGTAGATACGCCGGGATTTAAGGCCCAGTATGTGACATTTGAGGAGGAACTTGCGCATCGTATCCAAAACGCGGCCAAAAGACCGAATCCGAGAAACGGCATAGCGCATGCCATTGGACAGACCAGGGTGGGAGTGAATACAACATGGGCTGAATCCAGCCGGCTGGATGGCAATAGCGTGGATATGGATCAGGAACAGGTGGAGCTGGTGAGGACCGCATATGAGTATCAATACATGCTCAGTTCTATCAACAGCGATATTAACCGTTTGAAAAGCGCTGCAAAGGTATTTTAAGCAAAGTTCACAGGACCTTGTAGATACAGATGATTACGGTAAGGGAGAGATGATTGGAAATGGAGGCAATGACATTTATCACACCCATGAAAGTGTGGGACACAGCGGCTGATTTATTGCCGGGCAAAGAAAATCAGGCCGGAAATAATGAACCAACGTTGTTTAAGGATATCTTTCATAATGTAGTGGACCAGGTATATGCCGCAGAGAAGGACTTGGAACAGAAGCAATACCTTCTGGCTGCGGGAAAGCTTGATGACGTACATAGTCTGCCGATTGCACAGGCAAAAGCCGCGCTTAGTCTGGATGTGCTGATTTCATTAAGGAATAAGGCCATGGAATCGTATAACGAACTAATTAAGATGAGTATTTAAATATTGATCTGATAAACAAAAACAGAAGGCTGGGTATTAAAGGTGCAGAGGGTAAAGGACTATTGGCAGAAATTATCGGACAAAACAAAGAAAGTGATAATAGCAATTGTGACAGGCACTGTCGCAATTGCTATTATCGGTGTTTTGGCATTGAAATTTGGGCTGGGACGGGATTACAGCACATTATTTACAGGTTTGAACCAGGAGGAGGCCCAGCAGGTGGTCGCCTTGCTTTCGGAGCAGGGAGTTGACTACCGTTTTAATGACAGGGAAGGGGCGATTCGCGTATCCTCCGCCAATGTAAATCAGATCAGGGCAGAGTTTCTTAGCATGGGATATCCCAAAAGTGGTTTTTCATATGACACATACCGTAATAATACCGGCCTTATGACAACGGAATCGGATAAAAAGCAGTACACGCTTTATGAACTGCAGGATAGGCTTGGAGCACAGATTCGTTTGTTTGACGGTGTCCAGGACGCTAAGGTAACCATAGCGGAGGCTGAAGAACCGGTGTATGCCTATGGGGATAATACGGAAGTAGAAGCGTCCGCGTCGGTTGTGGTCACGATGATGAGCGGGAGAAGCCTTTCGGATAACGGGGCCGCTGCGATTAAAAACCTGATAGCCACATCTGTCAGGGGGATGAACTTTACAAATGTTGCGGTATTCGATGCAGATACCATGATGGAGGTCGGCGGCCGCTCAGATGACGGAGACTATGGAAGCGCTAAGGATGTGACTGCGCTCACAAGTCTGGTTGAAAATAACATAGCGGCCAATGTGCGCAGAGTGCTTGAGAAGCTGTATGGGCAGGGTAAGACTGCCGTATCGGTCAAGGGCACGCTTAATATGGAAAAACTGATTCAGGAGAATACCCGGTATACAACTCCTGAAAAGATAGATGAACAGGATAAAACAGGTCTTCTATATAAAGAAGATACGGCGAATGAAAATTCCGGAGCTGCTGTTCCAGGCAGCGGAGGGGTTGTGGGCGCGGACGCGAACGCGGACACGCCGAGATATACCAATCAGAATGGCACGCAGACCTCTACCGACCTATATGCAAACAGCAGTGCTGCCAGGGAATGGCTGTATGATTCCGTTAAGGAGCAGCGCCAGGTGGACCCGGGGGTATTGGAGAACACTACCATTGGTATCGTGATTGATACAGGCGATACATCCATACCTGTACAGGACCTGATTAACCTGGTGGCGGATTCGGCTGGCATCAGCAGGGAGGAAGCGCGGCAAAAGATAACTATCATCAGGGCCCTGTCATCATCCGGTCAGGCAGCTGCACAGCCTGTTGCGGCAGCGTCAGCCCAGACCCAGGCCAGAAGTTTTCCGCTTCCTATTATAATAGCCGTGATTGCGGGAGGCATCCTAATCCTTCTTCTTTTTGTGCTGCTGTTGGCAGGAAGAAAGCGGAAGAAGAGGGATAGCTTGGATGACGTGGAGCTGACGGTGGAGTCCGCGCCGGAGGAAGAGTTTCCCAGTGCCCCTGCAGCCGAGACAGGATTGGATACGCAGTATAGAGATGAGGAAATGGAGAAAAATGAACAGATACTTAACCTGCGAATGCAGCACAGCCTCAAGCTGAAACAGAATATAGGCGAGTTTGTGGACCAGAATCCTCAAATTGCGGCAAAACTGGTGCAGAGCTGGCTGAGAGGGGAGGGAGATTTAAATGGCGGAAAACGCATTGGCGAATCAAACAGCAAATAAAAGCAAACAGGATGCCGTTCCCGCAAAGGATAAAACAGATTTCAGGAATTTGGATTCGAAGCAAAAAGCCGCGATTGTGGTGGTATCTCTCGGAGCAGACAGGGCCTCCCAGATTTATAAATATTTAAATGAACAGGACATAGAGGATTTGACCTATGAGGTGGCTAAGATGGGAAAGACCACCAACAGCCAGGTGGAGGGGGCATTGGATGAATTCTACAAGCTCTGTCTGACCCATAAGATGATGACGGACGGAGGGCTGGACTATGCCAGGAACGTACTGGAAAAGGCGTTTGGCGAGACCACGGCCAGGTCCCTTCTGGAAAAGGTATCCAAAACCCTTCAGTCCAGGCCCTTTAACTTCTTTATGAAGGGGGACCCAAAAGCGTTGTTGTCCCTTCTGCAGCATGAGCGGCCGCAGGTGATTGCCCTTATCATGTCGTATATGGACCCTGAACAGGCGGCCAGGGTGCTGGAGCAGCTGCCGGAAAGCAAGCGGATTCCCACCGTGGAGGGCATGGCAAAGATGGACCGGGTTTCCCCCGAGGCCATTGCTATTGTAGAGGAAGAAATGAAACGCAAGTTCGCCACCATCATAACCAGTGAGGACAATATGAATCTTGGCGGCGTGGATTATGTGGCGGATGTGATGAACCATGTAGACCGCAGCAATGAAAAACGGATCTTTGATGAGCTGGATAAGAGAAATCCCGAACTGTCCAAGAGCATCCGCGACAAGATGTTTGTATTCGAGAATATCCTTGATATGGACGACCGCTCGGTACAGCGTTTCATCCGCGACTGCGATGCCAAGGATATTGTGTATGCGCTTAAGTCTGCATCGGATGAGATGCAGCAGATATTCTTTACAAATATGTCAAAACGTATGGCAGAAACCGTACGTGCGGATTTGGAGATAACAACCAATGTAAGAATGAAGGATGTGGAAGAAGCACAGCAGCGTATTGTTAACATCATACGCCGTCTGGAAGATGCAGGTGAGGTCATTATTAATAAGGGAGGAGAAGATGACAACATTTTCATCTAGAGGCATCGTCCGTTCCGATAAGACAGCGGATATACAGGAGTTTGTCCTTCCCGTACAGGCATACCCGCAACCGGAAGATGATGAAAACCGCGGGGAGGAATGCATTCAGCCAAAGCCGCCTGCAGAGACAGTTACCAGAGAATGGTCTCCGGTTGGTGTAAAGGAGGGAACTCTTAACGAGAGTGACGAGATTCTGGAAGGGGTAAAGCGTGAGGCAGAACAGCGGATACAGGAATCTAAAAAGATGGCGGAAGATATCCTGGATGCTGCGAGAGAACAGGCGGAACATATTATGAGTACTGCCGCAGATGACGGTTACCGCTCCGGGTATGAGGAGGGGTTTAAGGCGGGGGTCGATAAGGCCGTAGAGGAGCACGGAAAGGCCATGGCCGGTCAGAGGGAAACGTTCAGGCAGGATATGAAGCAGGCGCTGGCTTCCGTTGAAGAAGCGAAAGAACAGTGCCTTAGGACATATCTGGAGGAGCTAAAGGATTGTTCCGTGGCTGTGGCTGAAAAGGTTATACATATCAGCCTGAAATCCAGTGGAGAAGTCATTAAGCGTATGATTATATCCGAGACGGAAAGGCTTAAGAAAACCGCATGGGTCAAGATTTATATGGAAAAAACAGAATATGAAATGATGATGCAGGCGGATGCGGATATCATCAGTGAGCTATCCAGATTATCGGACAATATCAAGTTTATTGTCATGGATAAGGAGGATAGCGGCAATTGCATCATTGAGATGCCGGAAGAGATCATAGACATCAGTGTGGATACGCAATTGGAAAATATTAAGGAGATACTGCAGAATATCAGGGTTTAGGAGCGCCATGTTTGAGAAGATACCGGGACTGATAATGAAGTCGGAGACAGTAGGGCATATTGGAAAAATTGAGAATGTAGTAGGCATGTCCATGGAGGCCTCCGGCGGACGTTCCAGTATTGGCGACATTGTATTGATTTACAATGAGGAGCAGAACCGGCAGATGCCTGCCGAGGTGGTCGGTTTCAAGGACGGAAGAATACAGCTGATGACCTATGAGGCCACCGGCGGCATCGCGTCAGGCAGCTTTGTGCGCAATACAAGGCGGCGCCTGAAGGTGCCGGTAGGAGATTTTCTTAAGGGCAGGATTATCAATGCCATGGGAAGGCCGATTGATGGACGGAACATTTTTCACGCCAATCAGTATTATACGGTCAACAGCCCCTACACGAATCCGTTGGATAGGCCCCCGATCCGTGACCGCCTGGAGTTTGGAATCAAAGCAATCGATGGCCTCAACACCATTGGAAAGGGACAGAGAATTGGGATATTTGCAGGCTCCGGCGTTGGTAAAAGTACGCTGATGGGTATGATAGCCAAGAATGTTAAGACGGATATCAATGTCATTGCCCTGGTGGGAGAGCGCGGCAGGGAAGTGCTGGAATTTGTTCAGAAGGATTTAGGGGAAGAAGGGATGAAGCGTTCTGTTTTGGTTGTGGCCACATCAGACCAGCCGGCCATGCTGAGAATGAAGTGTCCGCTGGTCGCGACTACCATAGCGGAATATTTCAGGGATCAGGGTTTCGATGTCCTTCTTATGATGGATTCCCTTACACGTTACGCCATGGCACAAAGAGAGATTGGGCTGGCTATAGGGGAACCGCCGATTGCCAGAGGATATACACCTTCCATTTATGCGGAATTCCCAAAGCTACTGGAGCGGAGCGGCAATTTCAGCCAGGGTTCCATAACGGGGGTATATACGGTCCTGGTGGAGGGGGATGACACGAATGAACCCATTGCCGATACGGTCAGGGGCATATTAGACGGGCATATCGTACTCAGCCGTCAGCTCGCCAATGAAAATCATTTCCCGGCCATCGATATTGGCGCCAGCATCTCCCGTCTTATGGTTGAAATCGTAGATGAGGAGCACCGCAGGATTTCTTCCCGTTTTCGTAATATGCTGAGCCTTTACCAGAAAAACTCGGACCTGATTTCCATTGGCGCCTATAAAAAGGGAACAAATGCAGCCTTAGATGAGGCTGTTTCTAAAATCAATAAAATGAACGCCTTTTTACAGCAGGGAATAGACGAACGCTTTTCCTATGAGGAGACCCTGGGATTCATGGAATCCATTGTTGGATGATAAAAGCAGCATGGATATAGGCAGACGGTATGACTTGGAGGGCAGAAATGAAACGGTTTAAATACAGCCTGGAAACCGTGCTTGATTATAAGACACAGGTTTTAGACAATCTGAAAACAGAGCATGCGGCAATCGTCAGGAATGTAAATCAGAAAAAGGAAGAGATAGAACAGCTTAAGGAGCAGTTAAACGGTTTTCAGTACGGATTTGACTGTACCAAAACCCAGGGAGCATCCATTGAAAGCTTCTGGCTGTATGACAGATGCATAGAAGGAATGGAAAAGAAAATTGATGAACAGAAGGTACAGCTGAACCTGTTGGAGCGGCAGGAAGAGCAAAAGAAAAATGAAGTGGTAGCTGCCAACATTGATACATCCAGGTATGAGAAATTGAAGGGACGCCGGTTTAATGAACACCAAAAGGCAGAGATGAAGGAAGAAGAGGCATTTATGGAAGAATTTGTAATACGCGGCATCACGGTCGCGGGCAGGATGAGGCATGGAGGAAGAGGATAATTACGGCTGGAGACAGCTGATAATTATAAATTATATCTTATGGAAAGGAGGTAGGAGACATGGTGAGAATCGATACGGTTCCAATCAGACGCCCTACGGAGCTGGTAAAAGATAAGGAAGCTCCATTGGATGGTCTTGAGATCAACATGAGTTTTTCACAGATGCTGAAGGGAAAAGAACAGGCGGTACAGGAACAAAAAACGGAAAAAGACGATGGCCCATGCAAGACAGAGGAAGCGGACAGCATAAAGAAAAAGCCGGCTTCCATACCGCTTCAAACGGACGAAATCGTCCAGAACCCGGCAGAAACCATGGTTCAGCTGCAGGCCGCATTCAATCAGATGCTGGAAACTGTTGTAAATCACACGCCGGATTCTGAACTGACGAATCAGGAGCAGCCGGAACCCCCATTGGAGCCGGACAGCACGTTTACAGCTGCGGCAGCAACGGATGTCCGGCCGGAGCAGATGACAGCTGCCAAAGCCGGTGACAGGCGGATGCCGGATTATGCGGAGCTGAAAGCGGAAAGCAGCCTGCATACTATGAAGTCCCGTGCGTTTTTGCCGGACAGAGAAGCAGAAGCATCAGAACGTGATTCGGAATTAAGTCAGGCCGGTTTCGCCAGGGTGGACAAAGAAATGCAACCTGTAATCCTGCGCGAGGAACATTCTGGGCACCAGGAAGCAGCCGATTGGCAGAAACCATCCTTCAAAGGGAAAACCCTTTTGGATATACAGGACCGGGACGGCAAAGCCTTGAAAGTACCGGTGCATGCTGAATATATCCATCCGGCAAACAGCCAGGACATGTCCGGGCCGGCAGCAGCCAGGCACATTCCTGAGACCGTTACTGTCAGGACCGCCCCGGAAACATTTCCTGTGGATGTGGGCAAAACCATTGCCGCAAAGCTCCCTGGAAACAACGGTATGCTGACAATTGAGCTTGAGCCGGCAGCCCTTGGAAAAATGACCATAAAGGTCGTATATGAAGCGGGGCGGGCAGCCGTATCCATTATGTCGGCAAATCCAAAGACACTGGAGCTTTTAAGCCAGAGCGCCGGTGAGATTGCGAACATACTGGAAGAAAAGACAGGGCAGCAGACGGTGGTGTATACGCCGGAGATGTACCAGGAGTCGGAGGACTACCGGGGCCATCAGGAACGTGGTAATCAGAGACAGGACGATGAAAAAGAGAAAAGACGGAGCCAGCCGGATTCATTCGCGCAGCAGCTAAGGCTGGGACTTGTCTGAAAGGAGGAAACATATGGCAGATGATTTATTGGGTAGGCTCAGCGGCACTGGTAATCCTTACGCCATGAATACCTATACCCCGGCGGCCAATGAAAAGAATACGTTGACCATTACCGATTATTTTAAACTGCTGGCCGCTCAGCTTGCAAACCAGGATATGACAAATCCCATGGATAACAGCGAGATGATGGCACAGATGACACAGATGGCCATGATACAGGCTGTCAGCGCCATGACAGAGTCTGTTCAGACCTCGACCTCGGTCAGCACCCAGGTATATGCGGCGGGGCTTGTAGGGCAGGAGATTACGGTTGCAGTGACAGAAGAGGGGAAGTATGGGCAGGACATGGCGGTAGGAGTCCAGTATGGAAAAGTGGAATCCGTAGACTTTACGGGAAGTACCCCGGTTCTAAAGCTGATGGGGGATGATAACGAATACCCCTTATCTTATGTCCTTGGAATGGGGAAAATTGATGACCCTTATAAAAAGGATGAGGCTGACGGCAAACAAACAAAAGAAAAAGACGTGGAAAGTGAAAAGACGGATTTCCCAGCCTATGACTATGCGGCTGAAGAGGGCAATCCGTTGACGGATAAAGGGATACTTGCCTGATTTTCTTATACACGGCTGGAAAGGACGAATTTATGGGGATAAATGAAATACATAATTTGAATCATGCGCAGTCTTTTGGGGCAGGGCATGCGGCCCGCCAGCGGACAAAAGAGGAAATTCAGGGATTTGAAGAGCTTATCCAGGAAAAGGCAGGAGACAGGCTGAACTTTTCCAAACATGCTGCCAAGCGTCTGGGAGAAAGGGGCATTGCCATTGACAACCAGCTGTTAGGCGATTTGGAGCATGCAGTGGATGAGGCCCGTAAAAAAGGGTCCAGGGATGTTGCTGTTATTGGAAGTCAGGGCATGTTCATTGTGAATATCCCCAATAATACAGTGGTCACTACCATGTCCCAGGATGATATGAAGAACCGGATTTTTACAAATATCGACAGTGCTGTTTTTATGTAGGCGGGACCGGATGGAGGCCCGGCCAGCTGCCTGAAGCGCGCTGGCAGGAACAGCAGAAAGGAAAGCGTATGTTAAGAGCAATGGATTCAGCAGTCGCTGGGCTGCGTTCTCATCAGAACAAATTAGATGTAATTGGCAACAATATTGCAAATGTCAACACCCTTGGATTCAAGGCACAGAGCTACAGTTTTAAAGAGGCCATGTACCAAACCTCCACGGCTTCCACTGGCGGTACGGATTCCGCAGCAGGTAATAATGCGGCCCAGTATGGATACGGCACCATGACAGGTACCATAGCGATGGATATGATAGCTGGTATACCAACTTATGTGGGAAATTTTAATGCAGTCATTAACGGACAGGGATTTTTTATCGTGCGCTCCAATAAAGCGGATATAACAAATGAAGATTTGAAGTCATCGGGCTGTTCCTTCACTCGGGTAGGACAGTTCACTGTGGACAACAATGGATACATTGTGGACAGCGGTAATAATTTTGTGTTCGGTTTTCTGAAAGAGGACCTTGATGATCCTGACAGTAGCTATCAGACCGATACGCTGAAGCCTCTTAGACTTACGGACGTAGAGGGGAATATCATTGAGGGTGATGATGATGAACCGGCAATAGCAAGCAGCATTGAAATCAATAATATGGGAATCATTACAGCCAAGATTACGGATCAGGATGGAAATGAGAAAACGGTGACAATTGGCAAGGTAGCCATCGCCTCATTTCAGAACCCGGAAGGTCTGACAAAATCGGGCGGACATTATTTCACCACCAATGGGAATGACAATGCGGGCGACTGCACCGCATCGGAACCGGGCAGCGGCTCCACCCCCAGCCTGATGACCGGCTACGTGGAAGGCTCAAATGTGGACCTTGCAAAGGAGTTCTCTGAACTGATTATGGCCCAGAGGGGATTCCAGGCAAATTCTAAAATCATTACGGTCAGTGATGAGATACTGAACGAACTGGTTAATATGAAGCGTTAAGACCAAAGGAAGGGGCTGCTTACCGGTCTCTGCCGCAAGGCCCGGGCCGGTAAGGGCTTCTGATTAAGAAAGAGGAACGTATGATAAAGGTGACCCGTTTAAATGGAGAAGAGCTATTTCTCAATTATTTTCAGATAGAGTATTTGGAGTCGATTCCGGAAACCAAGATTAAGATGATGAATGGGGATTTTTATCTTGTAACAGATACGGTCGAGTCGATATTGCGCCAGATAGAGGATTTCCTGCACCGTTGTGTAGCCTTCGAAAATAAATCCGAATGAAATATATTCAGACAGTATAGTACAGGAGGCAAAGTATGGATTTAACAACACTGATTGGAGTTTTGGTGGGTACATTCCTGATTGTCCAGGGTATCGGACTGGATAAATTGGGTAATTTTTATGATATAAAAAGTATTCTAATCGTGGTTGGAGGAACGCTGGCCGCCACCGCGGCAAGCTACCCTTTATCTATTTTGATTGACATACCCAAACACATTATGGTGCTGTTCCGCGGAAGGCAGTATAACATCCCAAAGCTGGTTGATCAGCTGGTAGACCTTGCCATGATTGCAAGACAGAACGGTCTTCTGGCCCTGGAGGAGAAGGCGGAGGAGATTAAAAACCCATTTTTCAAACAGAGTATTCTGATGATTGTGGATGCCAATGACCCGGATAAGGTGCGTTTAATACTGGAACGGGAACTGGAAAATATGATGACGCGCCATGACGCGGCAGCGGGCCTGTATGAAAAAGCATCCGCATACGCCCCGGCCTTTGGCATGGTTGGTACGCTGGTGGGACTGATTAATATGCTCAAAGGCCTGAATCTGGACGGAAGCGGAGGCGCTTCCAGCTTGGGGGAGGACATGTCGATAGCTTTGATTACCACGTTTTATGGAAGCGTGCTGTCGAACCTTGTATTTCATCCAATTGCCAAAAAGCTGCGCATACGTCAGGATGAGGAGGAACTGTACTGCTCTACCATCATAGAAGGAATCATAGCAATCCAGTCAGGTGAAAATCCAAAGTACTTAAGGGAACACCTTTTGGCCTCCCTCAAGCAGTCCCAGCAGAAGAAGCTTCTCTCCAAAGCCGCGAAGAACGCGCCTGAGGGGGGTGAGGGGAATTGAGAAAAAGGAAGCAGCGTCCTACGGACGGCGGCGGCAACTGGATGGATACCTATGGAGATATGGTAACATTACTGCTGACTTTTTTTGTTATGCTTTATGCCATGTCCAGTCTGGATGTGGCGAAGTGGGAGGTTTTCGTACGGAGTATTTTCCCCAACCGTCAGGAAATATTAGAGGATCAGGTTTCTGTCAACACCCCCATTGGCGTTGAGGTAAGCGACCCCAGGGGAACACCTGAAATACCCGAGGAGATTGTACGGACCGATATGGATTCCCTGTACCTTACCATAGCCGAAAAGATGAATGAAATAGGCATTGATGGTGTCACTATCTCCAGAGGAGATGATTATACATTCATTGAATTTCAGGACAGGACGTTTTTTGACGGTGACAGTTCGGTGCTGACCGAACAGGGAAAAAATACCCTGGAGGTGTTCTGTGATGCGGTTTCACCGGCAAAGGATTTGCTGTCCCAGGTAAATATCATGGCCCATACTGCCCAGGGGGATCCGGAGCATCCCAATAATCCCAGAACAGACCGTATGCTGTCTGCCATGCGGGCGGCTGAGGTATGTATTTTTATACAGACCAGGGAATCAATCCAGCCGGATAAGCTGGTGAATATAAGCTATGGGCAGTTCCGGCCCATTGATACCAATGAGACCAGGGAGGGACGAGCCAGAAACCGGCGCGTTGAGATACTGATGATTGACGAGGGGGCAAGCGTTCGTTCCCTAAACGAGTACTATGAGGAGTATAGCAGCGGTAAAAATGCGGACAGGACCGTGGTTACCACAGGACAGCCCATGGACACCGGTCACGGCTTTGCGCCTGCAGAACCGGATCAGGACGGCGTCTCAGCCTCGATGTCCCCGTTAAAAAACAGCGCCGAAAAAGGACCTGCTGAAAACGAGACTCCCTCCGGGGGCGCGGCGGGAACGATGGCAGAATAATTGAGAAAAGGTGGCCTTAGCGATGGCAGATGTATTATCACAAAGTCAGATAGATGCGCTTTTAAAGTCCATGCAAAACAGCAGCGAATCGAAGCCGTCCAGGCAGGCAGTCGAGCAGAAGGCGGAGGCGGAAGAAACAAAGTACAGCAGATATGACTTTTACAGCCCAAGAAAATTCACAAAAGAGAAAATGAAAATTCTTACCAGTGTATTTGAGAATTATGCCAGAATCCTGACATCCCAGGTTAACGGTATTTTCCGCGTCATGACCGATATCACGGTCCTGGAGGTTCAGGAGCGCAGATATTATGAGTATGTAAATTCGCTGTATGAAAATGACTGCATGACACTGGTGGATGCCTATGTACAGGACAAAGGAAAAAACAATGTTCCCCTTATGCTGTACATTACGCCGGGGCTGGTCCTTACCCTGATTAACCATATGCTGGGCGGAGGGGACGAAGTAGTGAAAGTAGACACTTCTTACCGCTATTCGGATGTGGAAGTGGCGTTGTACAGAAGGGTAGCAGAATATTGCACCCAGGCATTGAAGGATGGCTTTTCAAATTACATAAACGTGGCATTTAAGGTGCAGAGGGTGGAGGAAAATCCCAGCATGGTGCAGGACGTGGGTTTGGATGAAACCGTGGCCATCATACATCTGAATGTGGATGTGGCCGGCCTTGCGGTGGAGAAAATACGGCTCTGCCTGCCGGGGACTCTCCTGGAATATATATTCCATATGATTGACAGCCGCAAGCATATAGCGCGCGGTTTCGCTTATGAAGATAACAAGGACATAATTCTGGACAATATCCGTTATACCCAGCTTCCCATGACTGGACAGCTGGCCACTGTGGAATTGGATGTGAGTGATATTTATCATCTCAAGGTTGGCGATGTGATTGACCTGAACCGGCCTCAAAACAGCAAAGTCAAGCTGTTTGTAGGAAGACAGCCATGGTTCTTGGGCGAAATGGGGGTTTATAAAAAGAATGTTGCTGTACGCATCCAGGACCGAATATATGGAGAGCCGGAAGGCCCTCTAAAGATGGAGGAACTGGTTTCCCGGGAACTGGAAAACCAGGAGGACGCGCTGTAGCGGCTTGGGAGCAGTGATAGGTCCGGTTGATATAAAAACGAAACGATAATTTCATAAGAGAGGTAATGAGAAATGGCGAAGATTATGTTGGTGGATGATGCGGCGTTTATGCGTATGATGATTAAAAAAGCTTTGACCCAGAGCGGGTACAGCGATTTTGTGGAGGCTCAGGATGGAGCGGAAGCCGTGAAAAAGTATGGTGAAGAGAAGCCGGATATGGTAATCATGGATATCACGATGCCGAACATGGACGGCCTGCAGGCTTTAAAGAAGATAAAGGAAAGTGACGCGTCCGCAAAGATAGTCATGTGTACGGCCATGGGACAGGAAAGCATGGTAGTAGACGCAATCAAATCGGGCGCAAAGGATTTTATTGTAAAGCCTTTTAACGCAGAGCGCATTGTTCAGACCGTGAATTCAATTTTAGGAAAGTAATCGTCAGGAGGATTGGAAATGGCATTTTTAAGTTCGTTTGATATCTGTGCCTCCGGCATGAGCGCGCAGCGTGTCCGGATGGACATAGCAGCGGAAAATATAGCCCACATCAATACCACGAGGACGGAGGCGGGAGGACCCTACCGGAGAAAGGATGTACTGTTTGAAAGTTTTGGAGCCGGCTCCTTTCGTGAGGCAATGCGAAGCGCGGCCATGGGGAATGGATTTGCCAGCCGGCATGCCGGTGTTAGGGTTTCCGGTATCATTGAAGATGACAGGGAAATGAAACGGGTCTACAATCCCGGACATCCAGATGCAGACGCGGAAGGATATGTCAACATGCCAAATGTGGATCTTCTGAAAGAAACCGTGGACAGTATGTCCGCGACCAGATCCTATGAGGCAAGTGTTACAGCTTTAAACGCAATGAAGCTGATGGCGCAGAAGGCATTGGACATAGGAAAATAAGGACTGAAAAGGAGATTAAACGATGGGCGCTAGCAGCTTTAACGAAATGGAGATAGATGCCATAGGCGAGATAATGAATATCAGCTTGGGCGCATCGGCAACAGCGGTTTCCACGATGCTGGGAACCACTGTAAATATCACAACGCCTGTGGTGAAGGTTCTGGGCGGGCATGAATTTGAGTTTAAAAAGCTGGAACCGGCCGTGGGAGTGGAAATATCCTATGTCGAGGGATTGGAAGGCAGTAATGTAATGATGTTCAGCCGCAATGATGTGCGGATCATTGTAGGCATGCTTATGGGCTGCGAGATACCCGATGAGGAATTTGAGCTGGATGAAATCAACAGAAGCGCTATCTGCGAAGTGATGAACCAGATGATGGGATCTTCCGCTACCGCTTTATCTGAATTTCTCGGGGTGGCTGTAAATATATCAACGCCCATTTCATTTGAGATAGAGGATGAGACGAGTTTCCGGAAAAAGTATTTTCCGACAGAGGCAAATAAGGTAGTGGTCAGGTTTTCACTGGAGGTAGAGGGAAAACTTAAGAGTGAATTCCTGAATATTATGTCAGTGGAACTGGCGAAGCGTCTGCTGGAGCCGTTTGCCTCAACCTTTGGGCAGATGGAGGAAACCGCAGAAGGTATGGAGCCAAAGCCCCAGGAATCAAAGCCCCAGGAGCCAACCCAGCCTGAGGAGAAGCTGTCCCAGGAGGAGATACAGGGGATGATGCAGGAATCCCGGGACCCGTCCTATCCTGAGGCGAAGCTGACCCAGGAGGAGATACAGAGGATGATGCAGGAATCCCGGGAGCCGTCCAAACCTGAGGAGAAGCTGTCCCAGGAGGAGATACAGAGGATGATGCAAAAATCCCAGGAGCCATCCCAGCCTGAGGCGAAGCTGTCCCAGGAGGAGATACAGAGGATGGTGCAGGAATCCCAGGAGCCGCTCCGTCCCGAGCCCAAGCTGGCCCAGGAGGAAATACATAGAACGGTGCAGGAACAGCCGGCTCCGGTAAGGCAGCCCGCCCAGCCGCAGCCAATATACAATACGGTTCCCCAGCCGGTATATCAGGCTGCTCCCGATCCCATGATGCTTCAGCTTCTCAACCAAATGCAGCAGTCGCAGATGCAGATGATGGAAATGATGCATGATATGAAGACCAGGGAAAAGGCACGCAGTTCTGAGCCATCCGTGATACGTCCAATCAATCCTTCCAGCCTGGGAGAGGGCGCGAAGGAGGGCGTGGAGGAACACGCAAACCGGGAAATGCTGATGAAGGTGCCGCTGGAGATATCTGTGGAGATAGGGCGGACCAAAAAGCTGGTAAAGGATATCCTGGAGTTTACCCAGGGGTCTTTGGTGGTACTGGATAAAATGGCGGGAGAACAGGCTGATTTGTATGTGAACGGTCAATGTATAGGCAGGGGCGACATTGTCGTGGTTGAGGATAATTTTGGCATACGGATTACTGAGATAGTAGCCAGGAACTTAAATCCGGAGAGCTTATGATGCCGGGGGATTCTTTATCGCTGGCAGGGGCGGTTATGACGGTCATCTGTGTCCTGCTTCTCGCATATTGGTGCAGCCGTATGTTAGGAAAAAACTGGATAAAGACTTCGGCGGGAAAGAATATGAAGGTGGTTGAGCAGCTGCAGGTGGGGGCTGACCGCCATCTTCTTCTCATAAAGATACAAGATCACGTTTACCTTATCGGAGCCAGCTCATCCGGTATACAGATGTTAGCTGAGATGGAAGGGGAATTCGAGGAAACAGATTCGGAACACACACCAGGCAGCCCTGGGTTCCGGAGTCTGATGAAAATGTACGGCTCTTTGAACCGGAAAAAAGGAGGAGACAAATGAACGACCTTCTGGCAGGACTGAACGGCGGGAATGTACCTGCCTTAGACCTTATATTCATGATTACCCTGGTAGCGCTCTTACCTTCCATAGCAGTCATGATGACTTCCTTTACCAGGACCATCATCATACTTTCCTTTACCAGAAATGCAATGGGAGTCCAGCAGACGCCGCCGAATATGGTTTTGGTCGGAATGGCGCTGTTTCTGACCTTATACATCATGAACCCGGTCATTGGGAAGATTAATGAGGAGGCGTATCAGCCTTATGTCAGAGGGGAGATAACACAGCAGGAAGCGGCAGGCAGAATGGGGGGACCGCTAAAGGAGTTCATGCTCCGCAACACGGAGAAGAGTACGCTGGACCATTTCGTTCAAATGTCGGGCACAGATATCCGTGAAAATGTAGAAGATTATCCGCTGACCGTTGTGACCCCTGCATTTATGACCAGCGAGCTGAAACGGAGCTTTATGTCGGGCTTCCTGATTTATCTGCCATTCCTCCTGATTGATATAGTGGTAGCTACAACCCTTATGTCTATGGGTATGGTTATGCTGCCGCCAACCATGATAGCGCTTCCTTTTAAGCTGCTTTTGTTTGTGACGGTGGACGGATGGGAACTGCTATTTTCCAGCATTATCCAAAGCTTTCGATAGAATGCCGGGAAAGGAGGGAGAAGAGCATGAATAATATTCAGGTGCTTGATATCATGTATCAGACATTCCAGCTGGTATTAAAGCTGGCACTGCCTTTTTTACTTGTGAGTATGGTTGTGGGAGTGACAATTGCCATCTTCCAGGCAGCCACGCAGATTAATGAACAAACCATGAGCTTTGTGCCTAAGCTTCTGTCTATTTTAGCAATGATGGGAGTCCTGGGAAGCTCAATGCTTGCGCTGCTGCAGGATTTTACCCGACAGATACTTTCCATGATTGCCGGGGGTTAGTTTTGTATGTTCATTCTGTTTTCACTGATTATTATGCGCATGAGCGGGGCCATTGCACTGAACCCGGTTTTCGGAAGGACGAACGTGCCGTCCCGCGTGAAGGCGGCCTTTATACTGGTTATATCACTCATGCTTTATATTGGCCCGGGAGGAATCCTTGTTCATGAGCCCGCTGTAATGGCGGAATATGGAGTCATGCTTATAAAGGAGCTTCTGTTTGGCTTTACCCTTGGTTTTGGCATGGAACTGGCTTTTTTGGCGGTTCGTTTTGCTTCTGCGATTATGGACTATTCCATGGGACTTACCATGGCCCAGGTTTATGACCCGCAGTACAATGCCCAGATGACCATTACCACAGGCATGTATTATGCCTTTATGGTCATGCTTTTTCTGGCAACAAACGGGCATTTGCGGCTGCTTACCATATTTTTCATATCCTGCGAACTGATTCCGTTCGGGACAGTGACCTTCAGGCCGGAGCTTGCGCAGGCAATCTTACTTATGTTTCGGGAAAGCATTGCCATGGGACTCCAGTTTGCGTTTCCGCTAATTGCAATGGAGTTGGTTGCAGAAACCGCGGTGGGGATACTGATGCGGATGATTCCCCAGATTAACGTCTTTGTAGTGAACTTTCAGATAAAAATTATCGTGGGCATACTTATGCTTCTCTTCCTTTTTAGCCCTATGTCGGATAAGCTGTATGTAATCTTAAACGGTATGTATCAGTCCCTGCAGCAGATCGTGACGCTGATGAGGTAGGAGGCAGGAAGGAAGTGATGGGGCTTGGCTGAGAGGAACGGACAGGAAAAGACAGAAAAACCAACCGGTAAACGGCGAAGTGATGCGAGAAAACGGGGAAATGTATTTCAAAGCAAGGATGTCAGTACAGTGGCCATGCTGCTGGGAGTTTTTATGATGGCCCGGTTCATGATGCCACATATATATACCACAATTCGGGGATATCTAGTATGGATTATTACTGGCATTGGGGGGGATGTTGCGCAGCTTTTGTCCCCACAGCTGTTAACGATAACGGTCATATCCCTTCTAAAATGTGTCCTTCCACTTCTTCTGACAGCAGTTGTGCTGGGGATTCTATCCCATGGGGCCCAGACACGTTTCAATGTGGCGTTCCAGGCGCTGCAGCCCAGGTTCAGCAAATTAAATCCAATAACGGGCATTAAAAACCTGTTCTCCTTAAAAAAGGTGGTTGAGCTTTTAAAGAACCTTATAAAAATTTCCCTGCTGCTGGCTCTTCTATACAACCTTTTAAAGGGAGATATTGTCCCGGTAGCCAGGATGATTGATATGAATCCGTTCAATTCAGCTGCCTATATGATGAATATGGTTTTTAACCTGGTCATTAAGATATGCATGGCTTTTACCGTAGTTGCCTTCTTTGATTTTTTGTATCAGCGCTGGGAATATGAGCGGGATCTTAAAATGACAAAACAGGAAGTAAAGGATGAATATAAGCAGACCGAGGGAAATCCGGAGATTAAAGGAAGGATTCGGCGGATTCAGAGGCAGATGGCTTTGAGCAGAATGATACAGAAGATTCCCCAGGCGGATGTTATTGTCAGAAACCCGACCCATTTTGCCGTTGCCCTCAAATATGACCCGGACAAATCAGGCGCCCCGATAGTACTGGCCAAGGGGCAGGATGAGCTTGCGCTGCGGATCATCAAAGCAGGGGAGGAAAATGGCATAGCCGTTATAGAGAACAGACCTCTTGCCAGGGCGCTGTACGCCTCCTGCGAACTGGACCGGGAAATTCCGGCGGAATTATACGGCGCGGTGGCAGAGATTCTTGTATTTATTTATAAGGCCAGCCACCGGGAGGATATGTTCAGATAAAAATAAACGGATGGAGTAACGGATGAAGAAGATATTGAGAGACTACACAGTGGTACTTTTTATGCTTGCCATCATACTGCTGTTGATTATACGGCTTCCGGCCGGAGTGGTGGACGTGGCAATTATTATAAATATGTCCCTGTCCATGATGATTCTGGTAACCACGATGACGATTCGGGAACCGCTGGAATTTTCCATTTTCCCGTCCCTGCTGTTGATTACAACCCTGTTCAGGCTGGGAATCAATGTGTCCACTACCAGAAATATCTTAACCGATAGGGGGGCGTCAGGCCTGGTCATTAAGGCGTTCGGCGATTTTGTCCTTCGCGGGAATGTTGTGGTGGGCCTTATTATCTTCCTCATCATTGTACTCATGCAGTTTATTGTCATTACCAAAGGAGCCGAGCGTGTGGCTGAGGTTGCGGCCCGGTTTAATCTGGATGCCATGCCCGGCAAGCAGATGGCCATTGACGCGGATTTGAGTTCCGGCCTTATTGATGAGCAGCAGGCGAAGAAACGCCGTGAGAAGATACAGCGGGAGGCTGACTTTTACGGCGCGATGGACGGCGCCACAAAAATCGTGAAAGGCGATGCGGTGATGTCGCTTATTACCACTGCAATCAACCTGATTGGAGGCAGCATCATAGGGTATATCCAGTCAGGAGACAGCATCGGCAATGTCCTTAGTACATATTCCATTGCGACCGTGGGCGATGGTCTGGTAGGTCAGATACCGGCCCTTCTCATATCGACTGCAACGGGCATGATTGTAACAAGGGCGGTATCCGAGGGAAGCTTAAATGAGGATGTATCAAAACAGTTTTTGGCACAGCCGCAGGCAATCATGATAGGTGGGGTAGCGGTAGCGGTCCTGGCGGTCATTCCCGGAATGCCTGTCATACAGCTTGCGCTGATTTCCGCCGGACTGCTGTCAGGAGGGTACTATCTTACAAAACGGATTAAGGAGGAGCCTTCATTGATAGCGGAATCCGCGTATCAGGACGCGGAAGCGGTAATTCCGGGAGAGGCGGCCCACCAGGAGGCGGCGGTATCCGGGAATGCGGCAGAAGAATATTATAAAGACGTCAACAACGTATATACGCTTCTGACGGTCGAGCCCGTGGAAATGGAATTTGGATACAGCCTGATTCCACTGGCGGATGAATCGGTAGGAGGAAGGCTCATAAGCCGCATTGTGATTTTCCGCAGACAGTATGCCCAGAGCATGGGATTTGTAATTCCATCCATCCGCTTAAGGGACAGCTCCGGACTGAGTACAAACCAATACTGTATCAAGATAAAAGGCGAGGAGGTAGCCCGGGGAGAAATTCTGGTTGACTACTATCTTGCGCTGGAGCCGGATCAGCTGGAACGGGAAGTGGATGGGATTGAAACCGTGGAGCCTGCATATGGAATTCCCAGCCGATGGATCAGGCCCGAGGACCGGGAGAGGGCAGAGCTGTATGGATATACGGTCATTGACCCGCTGTCCGTCATGGTAACCCACTTATCCGAAGTCATCAAACAGCATGCTTATGAGCTTATGACCCGGCAGGAGGTCGTGCATCTTGTGGAGAATACAAAGAAAACAGCCCCTGAACTGGTGGAGGAAGCATTTCCAAACCTTGTTTCATACAGCCTGTTCCAGCGTATCCTTACAAGTCTTCTTAAGGAAGGAGTCCCTATTAAGGATTTGGAAACCATCATAGAAACAATGATAGAGGTAATATCTGAGACCGGTCTTCCGGTAAAGGATACAGACAGCATTGTAGAACGCATCAGAACAGCTTTAAAGAGGACCATCACCCGTATGTACTGCGAGGATGGAACCATGAAAGTGATTACCCTGGATTCAGAGCTGGAGCGCACCATGGTGGGCTCTCTGTCAAAGGGGGAGGGAGGATACTATCTGGCACTGAATCCGGATATTCTTCAGAGCATCATCGGGCAGATGGCGGAGCAGCTAAGGAAGTTCAACGGTTTGGCACAGAGCCCGGTCGTACTTACCTCCCAGGTCATGCGGGTGCATTTTTACCGTCTGGTGGAGCAGTTTTATCCGAATGTGCGGGTACTTTCTTTTAATGAGATTGCGAATAATGTCCAGATACAGTCAATCGGCGGTCTGCGCCTTGAAGCGCCGGTGGGACGGAGAGTCTGATAGCGGAGGATATTCAGTATGCAGCAGTGGGAAGCTTTGAAAGAAAAAACAAACGAAGAATTATTTAGCCTGTACCAGGAGGACCGGAGGACAGAGATAAAGCAGGAGCTGACACTTCGTTATCTTTATATTGTAAAAGCCATTGCGGTTCAGACATATAACATTTATTCCGGCTTCATGCAGATGGAAGACATCATCAATGAGGGCGTGATTGCCATCATGAAGGGCATCGACCGGTTCAATCTGGATAGGGATAATAATTTTGAAACATATATAACGAGACGCATCAGGGGGATGGTCATTGACCTGGTCAGGAAAAGCGACAGCATGCCAAGGGACTATCATAAACAGAACCGAGCCATTGAAAATGCCAGGATGCAGCTTGCCGATGAACTGGGACGGCAGCCCTCGGACGAAGAAATTGCGGACCATCTTTCGATAAAGGTTAAAAAGTACAAGAAAATTCAGAGGATAAGCACGATGATGAATGCCCTGTCTTTGGATATGGTTACCAATGAGGAGCACCAATCATTCCAGATAGCAAGTGAAGACATCCGAACGCAGCCGGAACAGGCGTTTCTGCGGGAAGAGGCGCTGCAGACCTTAACAGATGCAATCAATAATCTGGGAGAGAAAGAAAGAATGGTCATCTCACTTTATTATGTGGAGGAGCTTGACATGACCCAGATAGCCGGAGTGCTGCAGGTCAGTGAACCAAGGATATCACAGATTCACAGCGCGGCTATCCGGAAGCTGAAGGCTTATATGAATAAACATTTATAGTAGGAGGAGGACATTATGTATCAGGGATTCTATAATCTTGCCTCAGGCATGCTTACACAAAACCGTAACCTGAATGTAATTGGCAACAATATGGTAAACGTACAGACGCCCGGCTATAAAAACGACACCATGGTTGCCAGTACATTCAGTGAGGAACTGCTTTACCGTACCGGAAGACACTACAAAGAGAATGCCGCACCGCTGGCCACTGTCTCCAAAATCAGTACGGCGTCCAGGACCTATGTGGATTACGGCCAGGGAAGCTTTGAGCAGACGGACGGGATTTATGATTTTGCTCTGGACAACAAAGGATTTTTCTGTATCCAGACCCAGAACGGCGAACGTTATACAAGAAACGGTTCATTTGCCGTGGATGACCAGGGCTATCTTGTACTTCCTGGTATAGGGAGGGTGATTTCCACGGATAACCAGCCCATTCAGATTGATAATGAGGATTTTCAGGCAGATGAGAGCGGTACGATATCCGTTTCAATCATCACCGGAGGGGATGACGGGGATTCAGAGATGGAAGTGGAGAAAAGGACCTATGGAACCTTGAAGGTAGTGGATTTTGCGGATTATGAGCAGCTTCATAAGGAAGATAACGGCATGATTTCCACGGCCCAGGCGCCCGTCCAGGCCGCTGAAGGCGGGGAAAAAACGCAGATTTTATGGAAGACCCTGGAGAAATCCAATGTTGATATGGTAAAGGAAATGACAGCCATGATGTCTTCCCAGAGGGCCCTGCAGAGCGCCGCCCAGGCTTTGAAAATGTACGATCAGATTATGAGCAAATCAGCCACTGATATAGGAAGGTTATAAGGAGGTCCCAGATGAATATGTCATTTTACGTTGGCGCCATCGGCGCCGGCAGCTGTACAGAGAAGCTCAGCGTTATATCCAATAACCTGGCCAATGTCAACAATACGGGGTTCAAGCCCAAGTCAGCGGTTTTTTCTGAATTGATAAATTATAACCTGAATGATTCGCCAGAGGCTGTCACCGAACTACAGGCAGGGGCGGGCATAAGGGTTCAGAGAACCTCCACCGGTTTTGATGTGGGCGGGCTTACCCAGACCGGGAGCCAGTATGACTACGCCATTACACAAGCCAATGCCTTTTTCATGGTCCAGGACCCGGAAACAGGAGAACGGGTATTCACAAGGAACGGCCACTTTCACCGGGGAGAATGGGACGAGGGATTCTATCTTATGACGGAGTCAGGCAAGCTGGTTTTGGATCAGAATCAGGAACCTATTAAGCTGGATGTGCTGGACACAGAGAAAATTCGTGAGGAGATGGAATCAGGGTACGAATTAGAGGATGAAGACGAGGACGAGGATGAGGATGAGGACAAGCCGAAAGTCAGCCTGTATACCTTTACCAATCCCAGCCGCCTTGCCAGTGCAGGCGATAATGAGTTTTCGGCCGATAACACCGGGATGGAACCTGTTCTGGTGGAGCGGCCATCCCTTGCCGAGGGGGCGCTGGAGACATCCGGGACGGACGTGGCCAGGGAATGGACCAGGCTGATTGAATGTCAGCGCGCTTTTTCCTACGCATTGAGGATGGTAACTGTTTCTGATGAAATTGAGGGCACAATCAATACACTGAGAGGCTGATGGATCAGATGGAAGGAGGGCCAGGATGAAAATCAGACATTATGAAGATATGAACCTTCAGGAACTGGATGTAATGAAGGAGATAGGCAGTATTGGCACAAGCCATGCGGCCACGGCCTTGTCCAAGCTGCTTTCAAAAGAGATTCGGATTACGCTTCCGGAGGTCAACGTACTGGGATATGAGGAGGCGGTGTCCCGCATCGGCAATCCGGAGGAAATCATAGCGGCAGTCCTGGTTAAGATGGACGGGGACGTGGAAGGCCTGATGCTCTTTCTGTTTAACCTGGAGTTTGCCAACACGGTGCTCGACAAACTGATGGGAGAGAGTTTCTCTGATTTTACGGAGCTTGATGAGATTTCCTATTCCGCGCTGGTAGAGGCGGGAAATATCATTATCTGTTCTTATATCAATGCCTTTTCGCAGCTTGTAGGTGTGGAGATGGAATTATCGGTTCCCAGCGCCACGGTTAACATGCTTGGGGGCGTGCTGACCGTACCCATTGCGGAATACGGATATGAAACAGATAAGCTGATGTATTTTAATGCCGACTTTGTTATGGAAGGAAAAAAACTGCCCGGATGGCTTCTCATGCTTCCTGATATTGACTCTCTCAACGGGATTTTGGATAAGTTAGGGGTTTTGTAATGATGGAAAAAGAGTTGAAGGTTGGTATTGGGGATATGAAATTTGCAAGAGGAGAGGGAAGCATCATTACATATGCCCTGGGCTCTTGTATCGGAATCGCTTTCTATGACCCTTTCATACACTTAGGGGCTTTACTGCACATCATGCTTCCTTCGCAATTCAACTACAATGATATCAACGCATTTAAATATGCGGATTCAGGAATCCGTGAGACAATCCGCAAGCTGACTGCGTTTGGCATGGTCAAGCCAAGGACGGTGGTAAAGATTGCAGGAGGGGCTAAAATGTTTGAAATCAGCGGAAACGCTGATTTCGGAAATATTGGAACACGGAATATAGCCAGTGTAAAAAAGGTACTCCTGGGGGAAGGGATGCGCATTGCCGCGGAAGACACCGGGGGAAGCTATGCGAGAACAATGAAGCTGGATTTATCTACCGGCAGTGTCACAATCAGGACCTTTGGAAGGCCTGAGAAAATTTTATAATTGAAAGAGGTAGGGAAGTCATGGAAAAAGGAAAAGACAGGGACGGTATCCTTTTGGAGTCCGGAACAAATGAGATTGAGGTCATGAAATTCAGTGTGCTCGGAGAATCCTATGGCATTAATGTGGCTAAGGTCCAGGAAATCATCATGAGTGATAAGGTAAAGCCCATGCCCCATGCCCATCCTGCGGTGGAGGGCATATTTAAGCCCAGGGATACGCTGATTACGGTCATTAACCTTGCTTTCTATCTGTCGGGTGTCAGGCCGGAGAATGGCGCCAGGGATTTATTCATTGTCACGAATTTTAACAAGATGACGGTTGCCTTCCGTGTGCAGAGCATTGAGGGAATCAGCCGTATTTCATGGGGCGACATCCAAAAGCCCGACAAGACCATTTCCAATGGGGATGAAGGTGTGGCTACAGGTATTGCGCAGTGTGATAACCAGCTGGTTACCATACTGGATTTTGAGAAAATCGTGGCTGAAATAGCACCGGAAACCACGATACAGATATCCGAGATAGAAAAGCTGGGAGACAGGCCCATATGTGATTGTCCCATTGTGATTGCGGAGGATTCCATTCTGCTGCGCAAGATGATTGATGATGCCCTGGAACGGGCGGGCTTTACGCATATCACCAATTTCAACAACGGGCAGGAAGCATGGGATTATCTGCAGTCGGTTAAGAATGATCCTGATTTATACGAGAAGGTGAACCTGGTCATTACGGATATCGAGATGCCCAAGATGGACGGGCACAGGCTGACAAAGCTTATAAAAGAAGATTCCAGGCTCAGGAGGATACCTGTCGTTATCTTTTCGTCCCTGATTGATGAACAGATGCGCAAAAAGGGCAAGGAACTGGGCGCGGATGAACAGCTGGCAAAGCCAGAGATAGGGCATCTTGTCAGTATCTTGGATGAGCTGCTGGGGAAGTTTGACCCGGGCCGGGCCCATGCTTAAAATCATGAAAAAAAACAAAAGCTGTGTAGTGGCATTCCTGATTACCGTGTGTCTTGTATACCCATGGAGCAAAGCCTGCGGGGCTGAGAAAGGGACCTGGGATTTATCGGAGAACGGAAAACACTGGATGTTCTTTTACTCTCCCGGCAATCCGGCTGAGGACGAATGGATTGAATATGAAGGAAAGGAATACTATCTGGATTCCAAAGGCTATATGAAGACCGGCTGGGTGACGGATAAAGAAGACGGGAATAAATATTATCTGGGGGAGGACGGGGCAAAATGCTTTAACACGTTTACCCCGGATGGGCATTATGTAGGTCCTGACGGCATTATCCTTAAATCCTTTGACACCTACCGAAAGGCCGTAAAAAAGGAGTTGTCAGCACTTTTGAAAGACAAGCAATACAAAGCGGCAGCTTCCCAGTCGTTGCCAGGATTCCTTCTGATTGATTTAAATGGGGATGACTACCTGGACATAGCAGTTGTTCATGGTGCGGATTCACAGGAGAGAGTCCTGTTAGCTGCCGTATGGAAACCCGGGGAGGAAGAGATAGTACGCTCGGCGGAGTCTGATTTTACAGGTACGGGAGAGTCGAGACTTTTGCGCAATCCCAAGACCGGCGCTGTATGGCTGGTGGCTGACGCCGGTAACGGCTGGGACAGGGACTACTCTGTGATGGATGAGAATGGCTCATATTTTGAAAATGTATGGCATTTCAGCGCTGAATTGGATGACTGGGGAGAACCGGAATACTATGTGAACGGTCAGAAGTACGCACAGGAAGACTGGTTCCTCGCCATGGCCATGGCGGAGGAAGAGGCAGGGGATTGCATAAAAGAAGGCTGCCTCCCTTTAGACGAGGAACATATAAAACAGGCGGTGGACCGTGAGCCAGGACCAGAAGAACTGCCATTATGGCAGCCCTGACCGCTTAAAAACATAAGATAAAGTTTGGAGGTAACACGTTGGCAACAATCATTACGGTTTCAAATCAGAAGGGCGGCGTGGGAAAGACAACCACGTCCGCGGCGCTGGCTACAGGGTTGTGCCTGGCCGGCAGGAAAGTGTTGGGGGTGGACTTGGACCCACAGGGAAATCTGGGATTCTGCCTGGGGTTAGAGGCAGCCAATCATCATACTGTCCTGGATGCCTTAAAGGGACTGGCGCCGGTGCGGGAGGCTATCTGCCAGACGGATTACTGTGACATCCTTGCCTCTGACATTACATTAAGCAGTGGGGTGGAGCAGGCGGCTGCTGAACACCGGGAGTGTATTCTTAAAAACACCCTGGCCCCTGTGATGGAAGAGTACGACTATGTAATCATCGACACTCCCCCGGCCTTGAACCTGCTGACGGTCAATGCATATACGGTGTCTGATTATCTGATTATCCCGATGGCTTCCGACATCCTGAGCCTGGTTGGGCTGGCACAGCTTAAGGAGACCATTGAATCTGTCAGAGGGGGACTGAATCCGCGTTTACATGTACTGGGCATCTTGCTGACCAGGTATAACAAAAGAACCCTTCTTTCCCGGGAGGTGTTAGATGTAGCAAGGCAGCTGGCGCAGCAGATCAATACGGTGGTGTTTGAATCCAAAATCAGGAATGGCGTTGCCATTGCTGAGGCCCCGGCTCATGGTGAAAGCATATTTGATTACAACCCACGCTCGGCCGCTGTCAAAGACTATATGGCGTTCATAGATGAAATTGCGGAAACTATCCACTTGAAGGAGGCATAAAGGTGGCAAAAAAGACTAACAAAACGTCACATGTACTAAATCTCATTACCAATGGAACGACTTCTGAACAAGAGATGAATCCAGAAGCTACAGCGGTTCTGGCGCCGGAGCCGGCTGTGGAAGGCCCGGTAACGCGGCCTGAGCGGACATCTGCCGGGGAAACGGTGCTGGAAGAGGAAGCAGTGGGAGAGCATGCAGCTGCCTTGAGGGAGAACGCGGCCGCTCTCAGGGAAAGCGCTGCGGCCATTCGTGAGGCGGTGGATTTAGGTGAGGAGGGAGGACTCTCATTGAAAGCGCAAACATCTCCCAAGGAAGAGCTGCCTTTGCAGACGGAAACCGTCCTCCAGGAGGCGGAGACCTCCCAGGAAGAGGATGCGAAAGTCAGACCGGTAAAGGAACCGAAAATCAGACCGGTTCTGCCAGGAGATAAAAAGGTGATTGTGGTAAACGAGGCAGGGGAAAATGATAAGATATCCGGAGAAATCCTTAACCAGCTTACCAGCTATGTGGAGGAAGAGGAAAGAGCAAGGCGGAAATCCTGCCATATGGTCAACGTGATGGAAGAGATTCTGAACCATGTCGACCTGGAGACGCATATGAGGGCTTATGATGTATGCCTGTGCAGCAGGTGCCGTGTGGATGTCAAGGCATTGACATTAACCAGCCTGCCGGCAAAGTACGTGGTAGTGGATGAGAACTCTGTGGCGCCAATCATCGGCTATTATGAGAGCCGGTTCAGGGTGCGGATTCTGACGGAAATCATCAAGGCGTGTATGACGGTAAAGAAAGCGCCGCGGCATGAGCGGCTGAATTCTCCAGGCTGGGCCGAGGCCTGAAAAAACGCAGGTTTTATGTAGGACTTGTATATTTTGTGTTATTTTTCCGGAAAATCCGCCGATAAATAAATTAGTAGGAAGCAATACAGAGGATTGAAAGGAGAATATGAATGGCAAGTGTATCGGGAACAGGCAGCCTTGGGAATACCAGCTTAAGAGGGTATGGCGGATTGGTGTCCGGGATTGACCGTGACCAGGTGATTGAACAGCTGACAGCAGCAACAAATGCCAAGATTACAAATAAGAAAAGTGAAATGACAAAACTCAGCTGGAAGCAGGAAGCATTTCAAAGCATCAGCAATAAGATACTGGCACTGCAGGATAATTTCATGTCCTATTCCTCCAGCAGTAATTTAAAGGACGCAAGTATTTTTGCCAAAAACCGGATCAGCATACTTGGGGATTCCAAAGTGACAAAGTTTGTATCAGCAACCGGAAGCTCCAGCTTAGTTAATTCACTTGCGATATTGGGGGTCCGGCAGACCGCCACTGCGTCAACCCGTATATCGGATAAGAAAAATGGCACGGATTCCATTACGGCTTACAGGATAACGGAGGAAAACCTGAATAATCCGGCTGCCTGCCAGACCTCCAACCTGAAGGGCAGCCAGCTGACATTCGGTTATTACAACGAAGTCACCAAGAAATACGATGCAACGGCTACGTTCAGTTTCCCCTCCGCCTATAAGGACGAGGACGGCAAAAGCCAGAAGATTGACTATACCGACATATATGGCGCGGACGGGAATGCAGATGCAGGCAAGATAAGAGAACTGACAGATAAGCTGAATACAGCATTGAAGCAGTCGGGGCTAAAGCTGGGAGAGAACCAGCTTTCCGATGTTTTTGAATTCGGTTTTGATGCGGACAGCGGAAGCTTCCGGATAAATACAAAGGCGGGCCATGAGAATACCAATATCGTTTTGCGCGACACCTCCTCCGCACTGGGCGCCCTGGGATATAAAAAGGCCGATGGAGCGGATACGTCAAAGGGTATCTCTCTGAAAGCGTCAAACAATGTCTTTAACGCCAATTCCAGTGATTTTGCCAGCAAGTCCGTAAAGAGACAGAGCGTGGTGCAGTATCTGACCGGAAGAAAGGTGAGCTTCAGTTATGGAGGCCAGACAAAGGAAATTGAGCTGGTAAAGAAGGGTGAAACCTTCAGTGATTTATCTGATTTGGCTGCTAAGATGACGGAGCGCCTTGAGAAGGCCTTTGGTGTGGGAAATGTTACGGCAGAAGCAGAAAGTGGCACATTAAAGTTTAAAGTAGGCGATTCCAGCCAGAGCTTAACAATCAATGAAAGTGATCCAGAGGTCAGAAGCATGCTTGGTATTCTGAACGGGGCATCGAATAAACTGAGCTTAAATGCCAGCCTGTGGGATAATAAAGAGAAACTGGGGCTTGATGCGGGTGATTTTGATTCGGACGGAAATGGTTATATCGAGATTAACAAGACCAAAATCAAGTTTACCAAAAATACCACGATTAATGAATTAATGGATAAAATAAATAACAATAAGGAAATCGGGGTCAAGGCATCTTATCTCAGCACCACAAACCAGTTTGTGCTTGTGGCAGATGAGACAGGCAAAAGAGGGGAGATTGACCTTGGAGCCAACGGGGCGGGAGAGAAACTGTTCGGCTGCACCTATACCGAGGATGGGAACGGCAAACGTACATATACCAATGGCGGTTCATCCGAAGATGGAAAGAACGCACAGATTCTTGTAAGCTATGGAAACGGAATCAACACCATGGTTGAAAGCCTTTCCAACAGCTTTGACCTGGCTGGTCTGCGGGTTACCGTATCCGGTGAGTTTGGTGACGTAGAAGGCAGCGAGGGAAACTGGTCCTATGATAAATCCCAGGCCGTCACCTTCAGCGCAAGTGCCGATATTGATGGCGTCACGGAAAAGGTCAAGAAGTTTATTGAGGATTATAACGCGCTGGTGGAGGAAATTAATACCCAGATTACGACAAAGCCGGACAGTTCCTATGGTCCCCTGACGGATGAGCAAAAGGACGAGATGTCGGAGACCTCCATTGAGAACTGGGAGAAGAAGGCGAAACAGGGCATTTTGTTTAACGATACGACCATGCGGGAACTCAGTATGGATATGCAGGGGGTATTGACAGAACTGGTTGGAAGCGTGGCCAACTACGCGGACCTGGAGGACATTGGGATTACCATATCCACCGACTATAAAGATGGAGGCAAGCTCGTATTTAACGAGAGCGCATTCCGGACTGCAATGACCGATGAACCGGATAAGGTATCCAATATCATAACCGGCGGCGGGGATGTAAAGAAAGGGCTGACCAAGATTATCGAAGACACCCTGACCCCCTATGCCAACAGATACCCGGAGCGAAACGGCGGTTCATATGGACGCCTGATTGCGGAAGCAGGGTCAGAAAAGCTGCCGCTGTCCGTTCAGAATAACCAGATATACAGGGAACTGAAGGAAATGGAGGAAGCCATAGAGAAATTCAGGCTTCAGCTTAAGAGCGAGCAGGACCGCTATATTAACCAGTTTACCAGAATGGAGACAATGATTAACCAGATGAACGCGCAGGCAAGTTACCTTTCACAACTGCAGGGATAGAACAGGGAATTCTGATTGGAAGGGAAATATATGAACGGTTATCAGAAATATAAAGAAAAAAGTATTTATTCCATGAGCAGTTCCGAACTGCTGCTTCTGCTGTATGACGAGGCAATCGGACGTCTGTCCAAGGCGGAATACGCTTTGGAGGACAAGGAATATGGAATGTTTGAAGACTGTTTGCTGCGAACTACCAGAATTGTCCGTTACCTGATTGATATATTGGATATGAGCCTGCCGATCAGCGGGGATTTGTACCGCATATACAACTATCTGATTTACGATATCAGCAGGATTAAGGCGGGGCGGGAACGGCAGAAGGATGAGATAGGCCGCATAAAGCACATTCTGTCCGAGCTGAGGGAGGCGTTTGAGGAAGCCAGCCGCAAGGCCGCGGATGTTCATATGGTCCAGAATAAAGGACTCATAGGATAGGAGGAGAATGTGGGGCCGAATATTGAACAGATTATGCTGCTTTTGCAGAGGCGATACAATGCACTGCGGGAAATCAGCAGACTCACAGAGGAACTGCAGGAAGCCATATCATGCAGTGACCAGGTATCAGCTTCCCTTCTCATGGAAATGAGGGCAGATGAGATGGCCAAGGTTGAGTCCTGCCAGAGTGATATATGGCTTATGGCAGAGAATAAGCCGGAGTATGCACCAGTTATCCGGGAATTAATGAGGTCCGATCCCTTCGCCGCCCATCCCTCCGGCCGCTTTGAGGAGCAGAAGATTTTTGAGTTACGGCAAAAAACAAGCGTGCTTATCAAGGATATACAGGAAAAGGATCGGAATATGAATCTGCGGGTGTACGGCGACAGGTCTTATTATGCTAAGACAAACAATAAAAGATAGGAAGGAGGAAAGGAAATGGCAATAAGCGGAATCAACGGTTATAATTTGTATGGCTATCAGAATGCAATGAACATGCTGAAACTGTCTTTTGTCCAGAACACACAAAGGCAGGCCGTAAGTCCGGTTAAACGTCCCTCATCGGTCAGCTCTTCATCCAGCGTTTATGGGGATATCCAAAGCTTTTTAAAGAGCTATCAGTCAGAGCTGACAGGGCTTGAGGCGGCCGCGTCCAGGCTGACCGGAGCCAGCAGCAGGAATGTATTCAATGACTACAAGGCGGCTTCAACCGATGAGCAGGTGGCTGTGGCGAAGGGCAGCTACAGACTGAGGGGCAACACGGATATTTCCCTGAATGTAGGAGCATTGGCGCAGGCCCAGAAGAATATCAGTTCGTCCCATTATTCACAGGAAACTGTGGATGAGGGAGCTGATATGGATTTTAAGATTACGAGCGGTTCCGGCGAGGCGCTTGTCTCAATCAGCAGCATGAATGAAAACGGTACGGCGAAAACCTACAACCAGATGTACCAGGAAGCGGCCAAAGCCATCAACGCACAGTCCAGTCTGGGAGTAAAGGCATCTGTGTCAAATGCAGAGGGCAAGGTTTCATTGATACTCACATCAAAAAGCACCGGGGAAGCGAACGGCTTTTCTGTTACCGGAAACGTGGGAGCCGCGGCCGGGCTTGAGAACGCATCGGTCCAGGCCCAGGACGCGGAATATACGGTCACTGAAAATGGTTACAGCCAGACCTATCATTCAAGCTCCAATACCATCAGCCTGGATTATGGACGGATTGATGCTGCGCTGAAGGGAACAGGAGACACCAGGGTCTATACCGGGGGTGATGAGGATGAAGTGGTTTCAGCTGTGGAAGACCTGGTAAAAGGTTATAATTCAGTTACCAAGCTCCTGGAAGAAAACGCAGGCCGCGGTACCGGTGCGGCAGCTCATTTATCATCCTTTAAGCGGGGAATGGCAGATGAGAAGACGCTAAAGGCGCTTGGAATTACCTATGACAAGGACGGCTATCTGCAGCTTGATAAGGATGCCCTGAAGGAAGCGCTGGAAAGCGATTTTGAGGGAACCCAGTCACTGATTGGCGGACAGTTTGGGATTGCGGACAGAGCTGCGGCCAGGGCCGGCAGTGCACTATCGGATTCGGTTCAGAGAATTGTCAATCAAGATTTAGCATCGGCAATCACACAGAATCAGAACGACAATTATGCCGGCTATACGCAGTTTGGCAATTTTGTCAGAAGCGGAGCATATAACCTAAGCAATTATTATACAGTGGGCCTTCTTTTCAATATGATGGCATAAAAGGTGATTTTATAAAGCTGTACATATCTTATGTGCAGCTTTCTTTTGAATCAGCTATGATGGGGGAGACGATGAATCGACTAATATTTGAGGGACGATTTCTTGTGAATTTGACGGGGTCCATTATGCGGCAGGACGATCTGCGTCCTGTGCATGGGAGACTGGACTGGGAACGTATGTACCGGACCGCAGATTATCATAGAATAGCCAATATCATATATCTGGGAGTTCTCGGGAACGGAGAGCGGGTGCCAGCGCGGTGGAAAAACCGCTTTTTCGAGCGTTACCAGGAAGCACTGCGTTTTGGAGACATATGCGCCCACGCGGAAAATGAGATATTAACCTTGCTGGACATGGGCGGGATTTCCTGTACGGTACTGGAATCCTGCGGAATCCGGGATTTATATCATATTCATGAGATTGCGGCAAACAGTCCTCTCCGATTATATCTTGATTCAGAAAGTTATTCACTGGCAAAAGGATATCTGGTTGATTTAGGATATGAAACAGACCGGTTTTATGATGGATTTGGGGAACATATGAAGCGCGTATCCGGATTTGAGGTTGATATTTATTACAAGATACCCTTTCCGGTACGCCTTTTTGAAAAGCAGATGCTATACCTGCTGGAGCATGCACAGGTCAGGAGCACGTATCAATATGTCAGGACCCTGCCTGTGGAGGATCAGTTTCTATTCCGCCTTGCTGAGGCAGCCTGTCATTATGTTACGGATGAGCTTTTAATCCGGGAGCTTTTGGATATATATGTTATCTACCAAGCATGGCAGGCCCAGCTGAATCAGGAATATATAATGAAGAAGCTGTCTGACTTTCACATCAATGAGCTGGCAGGAAAGCTGGTACAGATATCCTGCATGTGGTTTGGAACAAAGAAAGACGCTGTGTTTGGCCTGCTCCCTGAGGATATGGGAGTTTTTGATGTGTTGGAGAACCGGATGCTCAGCCGTGGGGCGATTATGAAAGAGACGGATACCCAGGCGGCCTGTCTTCTCCAGCTAATCCAAAAGGAGCAGGACCGGGAAAGGCATAGAAAGAAACTGGAAAGGGTAAGAAAGAAGGCAAAAGAATGCTGGCAGCGCTTTACACGCAGGCTTTCCTGGATATTTCCGGAATATAAATATATGTGCGCTATCTACCCGGTCTTGGAGAAAATACCCTTCCTGCTTCCGTTTTGCTGGATCAGGAGGGATATACGGCTGTTGCTTGGAATGTTTCGATAAAAAGCAGGCATCCCGCGGAGTAAAACCTGCCGCGGGATGCCTGTTTTTATGGTGATTCCTTATCCCCGTTCTTGAGAATGTATTGTTTGAAAGCAGCATGAAGGGAGCGGACGGAAGTGGCGTTGGGGGACATGGCATGTTTATTAATCTGCTCCGCTTCTGATAATTCTTCCCGGATAATAGAAACCTGCTTTGGCGCATCAATGGCGAGGCGTACACCGTCAGCCGCACATTCTATGATGGTTATCCGAATATCATTTCCTATTAATATACTTTCATTCTTCCTGCGCCTGAGAATCAACATGGCAATCACTCCTATTATCTGGTTGTTTTTGGACTGCTACATGGGGGAAGGAGTCCAGCTTATGGTGGAAACCATAAGGAGAATTCTCAAGAATTATCTGCATCCCTACTCGGGTAAGGGGGTTAATGGCAAGCGGACATTTTAAATTGACGGTATTGTCCATATAGTTATCCTTGATGACACATATGACATAATAGGACAATTCTCCGCTGTCTGACACCTTTAGATAGGATAACTCCTCCGAAGTAAGCTTTGGCAGATAATCGGGGTAGAGGAATGCGGGGTTGATAAACAGAAAAACAACCTCAGGCTTTTCTGTTGACTGAAGTATGAGCATGGAATCATCATCATCACTGAGACAGAGAGGAAGATAATACTTTAAATCAGGAAAGCCAAAGAGTCCTTCCGGAAATGTGACGAGATCCTCCTTGCTATATTCTATTTCACCATAATAATCTGTGTGAATTTTCATGTAAATATATTACTCCTATATTGATAGATTCATGTTTCCTTCTGTAAAATCCTCTGGGGGCGGAAAATAGTGAAAGCCTCCCAGATACTCAAAATGGATTTCCGGATACTGGGTTATGATGGTCATGGTCATAGGCGGAAGATAGGAAAGCTCACCTGTGGCTACACGCAGCTCGAAGGAGCCGCGCTGCGTGGTATAGGCCGCCTGTGTCTCGGGAATGGAAATCTGTGAAACAGGGATATCCGTTGTATAAGAAACAGGGCCTGAGCCGGATGCGGCCAATCCGTTTTCCTTTGATACCGCCTGAGGGCGTTGTTCGGCGCTCCTCCCGCCAGAAGGGGGTGGACCGGCTGACCAACCAGCAGAGCCTGTGGGGCGGCTGTGCGTTCTGGCGCCGGCAAAGGACCGGTTGACTTGATTTACATAATTTAAGTCAACGGTATTCCCCCTGCTGGAATAACGTGAATGGAAAGCAAAATGCCGGGCCATTGCCTTTCTTCGCTCAATATCCACATGATCAGCAGGTACCAGGCGGGCATTTTGTGAAAAACGCATTGTCTGCATGGGCACTGACGTGACTTTTAGCAGCTGTCCCATTTAAAATATCTCCTTTCTTCTATTGCATACACAGATATGGAAAATCCTATCTCATGAAATCAAATAATGAGGACTGCATCAGATAAGAGCTGACCCTCTGGGCGCAGGAATAGGAATACTGCTGATTATACATATCCAGAATAGCCTCATAGGGGTCTGCCCCCAGTTTATCTTTGTATTGTTCCGTTAAGTTCTGCTTCATGGAAGTGAGCTTATCCGCTGTGGTTTCAAGGAGGGAATATTTATTACCCAAATCGCTGTATACCGTGGTGACGTAATGTTCCGTGGCTGTCATACAGTCCATGATATCGCCCAAGGCAGAGGAGAATTCCCCTTTGTCTCCGCCAGCCTCATAATCGCTGAGGGCTGCAGCTGCCCTGCCCAGGAGCCCAACAGGGCTTTTATTCATTCGGTCCTCGATTGCCTTAAGGGCATCCGCTTCGCTCATGGTATTGACAGCGTCTGAATTAAGCCCTGTTAAAAGATTCAGGCCGCCGGTGTAGGTGTCTAAGAGTGTGCTTTTGTCCGATATGGTTCCATAACCAACATCAACGCGCCCCTGCTCCTTCATAGCCCTGAGCATATTGTTCAAGGTGTCCCCATCAAATTCATATTGGTAAGAGCCGTCCGCCTGCTTTTCCAGGGTCATCTTCATCTCCGTGGGAGTATCCTCCCCTGCAAACTGGTGGCTGAAGGTCAGCGTCTTGCCATCGCTGCTGAGGGAGAAGGGGGCAGTGGAAATATCATTGCCGCCGTATATATAAAAATTCTGATACTGGGCGTTTAAATCATTGACCATGGACTGCTGTTTTTGCAGCAAATCGTCCTTGACAGTCCCTACCGTACTCATTTTCTCATTATTACTGTCTGAAAGGATATACTGTACCCTGGTCTTGGCTTCTGATAGAGTTTTCTGGATGGAACGTGCCCCCAGTTCCTGCTGGTAAAGACGGTTTTTTACATCTGTCACAAGGGACAGCTTGCTCATCACATCGGAATACTGGCCGTCTATTTTCTTACCCTCATAGTAAGCCAGCGGGTTGTCGGCGGCAGCCTCATAGGCTTTTCCGCTGCCCACCTTATTTATACTCTTAATCAGCCTGTCATGCACATCATTGATGGAACGGGTAAAGTTCCGGTTGATGGTTGTGTTGGTAATTCTCATAGTGGTAGTTCTCATTACGGCGATACCTCCGGTGAAATTAGTTTATCTTCCCACAAGTCCTGTATTATTAATCAATGTGTTAAGCGCTTCGTCCATTGCGGTCATCAGCCGTGAAGCGGCATTATAGGCTGACATATAAGCCATCATATTGCTGGCCTCCTCATCCATACTGATGCCGGATACCGAGTCTTTGTAATCCTGAATGCTGTTTAATACAGTTACATTTGTCTTTAGTATGTTTTGGTTGGCACGGGAATCATTGGCCAGTATGGTGGAGGTGTTGTTCATATAGCTGGCAAAGGATTTATTGCCCAAACCAGCATGCGCCTTGGACATGGCTTCCAGCATATTGAGCACCGTATCCGTGGGGCTGTCGCCCAGCATACCGACATGGGCATTTCCATTAATCCAGTCCGTGCTGATTCCGATGTTGGCGGCCGTTATACCGTCGCCCGTATCCGTTGTCTTGTTGGCTAAGAGGAGGTAGGGGGTGTCGTTTACCTGCGGGCTTCCCTGGACTCCCTTCTGGTTGATATCGTTGATGATGCCTGCAAAGGTCTGGGCCAGTGCGTCTAATTTCTTCATATAAAACTGGTAACCACGCACATCATCAAGTGTGGCTGTTCCGGCAATCAGCTCACCAGTACCAATCTTACCCAGCATATCGAGGCTGGCCTGTATGGAACCATCGCGGAGCTGGCTTTCCGATGCGGAGACAACCGTGGAGGAACCGCCGGCACTGGCGGCCGCCGTAATCGTGACAGCGGCCAGGAGAGGCTTCTCGCGGCTTCCTCCCGTCAATTCCAGACTGCCGTAATTATTGCCTTTTCCGCCTTCCGTTCCCTCCACCAATGTAAGCTGTTTGGAGGCTCCGTTCTTATCCGTATAATTCAGCGTTACCTTTAAATCATCGGGCCAATCCCGCCTCCCTATGACCTTGCCCTTGCTGTCATACTCGTACATGCGGTCGCGCTTCTCAGTTACCGGATTGCCGTTTCCATCGATTACGGGCCTGCCGTCTGCATCCGTAATAGGATAGTCGTAGGTCCCGCTGTGCTCCGCATCCTTATAATAGGAAACCTCGATGGGAAGATATCCGGCCAGCTCATCCAAGAGCACGTTTCTTTCATCCATAAGCTCAAGGCTCTGCTGACCTAAAATCTGATTCTGTTTTATCTGAATATTAAGGTCGCCGACCTGGCGCAGAATCTCATTCACCCTCTGGACAGCGCCCTGTTCGCTGGTCCCTTCACCATTCAGCCGGTCAAACTCATTCTTCTGTGCTGTGTCAATCTGTCTGGCAGAATCATTTAAAAGATTGGTCAGGGCCTGCATGCGTGAGCGAAGCTCGCTTTCATATACGGGGTCGTTTACCTTGGCGGGATCCTGCATGCCGCTGGTCAGGACAGACTGAATCTCATTTAAGGTATCACTTATACCGGAAATGCTGCTCTCATCCAGAATATCCGCCAGGGAATCCAGGGAGGTCTGCATGGAATCCGTGTAGCTGGCCTTAGACATCTGAGCCCGATACTGGACATCCAGGTAAGGATCGCGTATCTGGGAAACCTTGTTCATACTGACGCCGAATCCCACCACTGTGGCGGAGCCGTTCATGTAATGGCCAACGGGGCCGGAATAATTCAGGCTGGATGTTTCCAGCTGCTGTCGTGTATAACCAACGGTATTCATATTTGCAAGGTTCTGGCCAATGATATCCAGACGCTTCTGGTTTGCCTGGATTGCCGTCAGGGCAGTGGAAAGGCCGGAAAATGTAGAACGTATCATAATGTATTACCTCCATATTACCTGATTTAACGGTCTGTAATTCTTAGACATATCTGTCTTTAAAGCGGGAAGGCGCCGGAGCATTTCCGTCTCCAGGGCAGGAGCTGCCTTCTTTTCCGGCAATGGCAGCTTCCAATTCCCTTAGCCGGAGTTTGATGACCCGGTCAGCCGATGTCCTGGTATCTGTCAGGCGTTTGACTCCCGCCTCCAGCTGTGCAAACAGAGGAGAAAGGCATTCCTTTTGACTGTTTTCCGGTTGTTCTAAAATCTGTCGGAACGTGAGCCCTTCCCAGCCAAGCGTCTGCGCCAGCCTGGTCCGTTTCTGCTCCAGTCCGCGAAGCTTAAGAATCTGCGCCTGTTCCGGATTCAGAAAACCGGCAATCAGATTGTGCTGGCTGTTCGCGGCCGCATGGGCTTTTTGCACTTCCATCTGCGTAAGGATATCCACTGCCTCTGTCAGCTGTTTTAACACCTCCGCGAATTCATCGAAAGGTGCGGCATGAACTGGAACCTGTTCCATGGCGTTTGACCTCCTTTTATATGCTAACGGTATCCCAGGATACGCTCTGCAATGCGTCTTGCATTGGGCTTATAGGTTCCGGAAGCAATCTGCTGCTGCAGTTCCATTATTTTTTCCTGACTGGCCCCCTGTTTTAGGATGCCAGCCGCTTCACGTGCCAGGATATGGGCAAAATCGGTGTCGTCAGCCGGAGCCTGTGTCCTGCTGAAGGTTGCTTTATCATAGTTCCCGGCAGCCTTATCCGCTGGTAAAGCCGGTTTGGAGGCCGCAGGTGAAAGGGTGCGGTAATCCGGATAATCCGCATTGCCGGCATACAATTTAATGTTCATGGCATTCTCCTTTTGTGACAGTATGGGAATAAAGAAGCGTCTTTCATACCCCGGTACTTTACTGACCATACAACAGTTGTTCTCCATATATATATTTACTTTATCGGCATTTTTTTTGTATGAATAAGTGATATAAAAAAATATTCTTTGGATATTTCACTTTTTTTAAAAAAAAACTAATATTAGGAAAGAATTCCGCCGATATATAAGATATACCGCAGGTTTGCGCATAACACAATAAATCAGTGGAGGTAATATGGCCAATATCTTACAGGTAACCAACCCTTCTCCCAATACGGATAACAGAATATTAGACAATCAGGAGGCCAGAAACCATCTAAACGGCCAGCGGATTCACAATCCGGTGGATCCGGCCCGGGTGGTCAGGGCAGACGGACAGGAGGAAGGAAAAACCGGCACTGCTACAGGTGAAGGAAAGTACAGCATAATTGATTATGAGAGTAATTATGGCGCCTTCATACAGAGGCTGGGGGATGGCGTGGAACTGCCAAGGCTGTTGGAACAGCTTCTGTTTGGCGACAGGGCAGGCGTTCTTTTTGCGGGCCAGGAGGAGGCGGGCGCTTTGGTCGAACAGCTGCTTTCCTCCATTCAGGTGGATTCGCCGGAAGCACTGAGGGAATTTCTCATGGAACAGCAGGCGCAGCAGGCCAAGTTTTCCGGTCCGTTTTTTGCGGGTTTACGGAGCCTTTTGACGCGGGGGGCTTCGGATGGCCTTAAAGACGCGGTCATGGCATTTGTAAAAGGATTTAACGACTATTCATCAGGACGCCACCTTTTACAGCAGATGCATTCTCTGACAAGGGATATTAGTCAGCTGATGTTAAAGAATTACAAGACGGATTTCCGGCAATTAATGGATGAGATGGACTGGGAGGCGGAAAATGGGGATACGGCTGCCAACACAGCCGTACTAAATGGACGGCTTATTCCCTTTTTATCCAACTATATTTCCCGAACCCATGATTATGGTGCTGTGCGTGAGGCGGTCATGCTCTTTATCCTCCATGCGGTTAAATATGAAAACGGCCAGGAGGATCGACTTGTGCAGCTGTTTGAGCGGATGACGGAGAACCGGGAGTTTGAACGGCTTTTTGCGGGAGATGCCAGGGACGGGTTTGCAAGTGCGCTTGAGGGTTTAGACCAAAGGCCGGGCAGCTTTGCGGACATGTTCTCCGCTCTTGTGCTGAAAGGGACCAACGGCCAGGCGGGCATAGAGAATATTCAGCCGTTTTATAACATATTAAACAGCATGCTTTTAAATGAAAGCGTCTATCTGCCGCTGTTGCATATCCTGGCGCCGTTTTGTTACCAGGGGAAGGATGTGATGTCAGAAATCTGGGCGGATCCGGATGCGGAAGGCCAGAAGGAGAATGGAAGAAGGATAAAAATGCTCTTTAAGTTCCATATCCGGGAACTGGGAAGATTCGACATGATTCTGGCGCTTCAGGACCGGCGGGTAGAAATGCAGCTCTATGTGCCCCCATCCCTTGCGGAGAAGGCGGAAACCATACAGGGCGGCATTGCAGAGATACTGAAAAAAAATGGAATGGATTTAAACCGGCTGCTGGTGCGGGAGAAGACAGGCGACATAAGACTGGAAGCTATATTTCCGGGGATTCGAGAAAGGGAGAAGGGCATTAATGTCAGAATTTGATGATTTGCTGAAAAAAAGAGCGGTAGCTTTAAAGTACGACCCGGAAAAGAATGGGGCGCCGGTCGTTGTAGCGTCCGGTATGGGGTATATGGCAGAGAAGATAACGGAAGCAGCCATGGAGGCCGGGGTTCCAATCTATGAAGATGACTCCCTGGCCACCCTTCTGGGACAGATAAAACTGGGGGCGGCCATACCAACGGAGCTGTACCAGGCGATTGTGGAGATTTACATCTATTTTCTGGGCTATGTGCCTGAGGAGAAAACGGAAGGAGAGGTGCCGGAGGATGGGTCGGAATCATAGAACGTGGGGGATGGGAGCGGTCGTGCTGCTTGCTTTTATCCTGGCGGCGCCTGTCAGAGTCATGGGAGCCACAAAACCAATCAATTCGGTCAGCATCCAGGTCAGCTCAAAGATGGAGCCGGGGGAGAGGCTTCCTGAAATTGAGATAGGGAGCGGAAATGCATCAGAGGGAAAGGTCCGGGTGCATGCAGGCGGAAAATACCATGTAAAAAAAGCGGAATGGCTGGATAAAAGCAGTATGGAAGTAAAGGCTGGCGATGAGCCGCGGATGAAGGTTACGTTGGAGCCTGAGGACGTGGGTGAGAATTATTTTCTGGCAGCCTATAAAGAATCCAGTGTGAAGATAAGCGGGGGAACTTTTGTATCGGCCAGGCGTGACGGCGATAGTCTGGCAGTGACCTTTCGCTTAAAGCCGGTAAAAGGTGATTTTGATCCGCCGAAGGACGCTTACTGGTACGAAAAAAATCTGGGAGAGGCCAGGTGGGATAAACCGGAAAACACCTCGGGATATTATGAACTCCAGCTGTACCGGGACAATAAATCCGTCCATAAAGTGTCCAAGGTCTCCGGCGTCAGGTACAACTTCTATCCATACATGACAAAGGAAGGGGACTACACCTTTAAGGTCCGGACCATTCCCGGTTCGGAATCGGTAAAAAAGTACGGCGGTAAAAGCGAATGGATTGAATCCGGTGAGCTTCACATAACAGACCGGTATGTATCAGATGGAAAGGGTCAGCAGGCGAAGGACAGCACCCTTGTGCGGGGAACCCAGGAAACCGTTGGCTGGAATAAGGAGGGGGATTCCTGGTCCTACCGCTATCCGGACGGCAGCCTTTGCAGGGGCAGGTGGGAATCCATCGAGGGGCAGTGGTATTATTTTAATATAGAAGGAATCATGCAGACAGGCTGGCAGCTGCTGGACAATCAGTATTTTTACCTGTACCCCAATGGACAGATGGCGGTTGGCTGGGCAGAGATGGATGGAAAATGGTATTATTTTTGCACCGGAGAAGAAGCCGGGGATACTGCGGGGAGCATGCAGGGCGCAGGCTGGAGGGTCATAGGCCCCTATTATTATTACTTCAACGAGGACGGCTCCATGTATACGGGATGGCTTAAGCAGAACGGAAAACAATACTATTTGAACACTGTGGATAACAGCCTGAAGGGAGCCTTGTTTACCGGCTGGATTAAGCGGGACGGAAAAACCTATTTTGCAGACTCCAATGGAGAGATTGCAGAGGGGTGGTGCCAGATTGACGGGAACTGGTATTATTTTTATCCGGAATCCGGAGAACTGGCGTATAACACGGTCATTAACGGGTTTCATGTGAACCAGGATGGAATCTGGGAGCGATAGGAGGTAGCGGATTGAGGAGACTAAAAAGGGCCGCAGCTGCGGCAGGGATGACAGCAGTGCTTATCCTTTGGACCGGGGCATCTGTCTTCGGGGCGGACTCCAGTGTCATTGAGAAGATAACAATCACATTCAAGACCGCCTATGGAGAGCCGGAGGAGATACCGGATCCGGAGATTACAGTAAACGGAACAGGGTGTTCCCTGGGGGATGTCCAGTTCCGGACAGAGTATGACAACTGGAAGCCGGGGAAAAAGGTAAGGACGGAGATAACGGTCAATGCGGACAGCGGAAAAATATTCCCCACGTCCCTGAACCGTTCCCAGTGCAAGGTGACGGGGGCTGATTTTGTGTCGGCAAAGGCGTTGGATGACACCACTCTCCAGGTTAAAGTGGATTACAAGCCGGTCACCGTGCTGGGCGCTACTGAAAAAGCGGGATGGAGCAGCAGTTCCAAGAAAAAAGCAGTTTGGAAATCTGTGGATTATGCACCTGGTTATACGCTGACCCTGTACGGGGACAATAAGGTGGTGAAACGCCTGACCGTGGAGAGCAGCAGTGTAAACCTGTCTGACTATATGAAAGATATGGACAAGACCTATTATTATGAGGTAAAGGCTGTTCCCATTACATCGGAGCAGAAAAAGTATCTGAAGGAAGGCGCGTATGTGACTTCCACGGACCAGGAGTTTGACTGGGAGGATTATGAAAAGGAAGAAAAACGATCCTCAGGTCCCGGAGACGGAGGCTCGATAAAAGGAGACAGCTATATCATGCCGGATGGAAGCCGGGCCTCCAATACATGGAAGATGGTCTCCGGGAAATGGTATTATTTTGACGGAAACAGCAGCCGGGTAAAAGGCTGGCTGAGCTATGGAGGAAAGTGGTACTATATGGACCGGAACGGAGCCATGTGCACCGGATGGGTGAATACCGGCAATGATTCCTGGTTTTATCTTGGCCCCGAGGGGGATATGTATACAGGCTGGATTCAGCCGGTGCCCGGGTCATGGTATTACCTGAACGATTCTGGTTACATGGAACGGGGCTGGGTTTATACAGACGGAAAATGGTACCACATGGACCAGGACGGCCGTATGCAGATTGGCTGGCTGAATGACAATGGAAGATGGTATTATCTGAACCAAGACGGAAGCATGGCGGTCAGCGCCAATGTGGAGGGCTGGAATATAGGGGCGGATGGAATTGCCCTGCGATGACAGGAGATGGAAGGAGTAAATTACAATGAGCTTGATTACATCAGTGGCTGAAGCAGAGGCGCTGCAAAGGAAGCGTACCGAGACAGAAGCAACGTCCAATTTGTCCGGAACCAGCTTTCGCAATGTCCTCAGGGACAGTCTTGGCAGTATATCGGAAGACATGGATGCAATATTTGAGGAAGCGGCCGCAAAATTCAGCCTGCCGGCCAATTTGATTAAAGCGGTTGCCAAAGCTGAATCTGATTTTAATCCCAAGGCCGTATCCCGGGCGGGGGCCATGGGCGTGATGCAGCTTATGCCCGGTACTGCCAAAAGCCTTGGGGTCACGGACCCGTACGATGCAAGGCAGAATATTATGGGGGGCGCTAAGTATCTTAAGGAAAACCTGGATTGTTTTGGCGATGTCAGCCTGGCGTTGGCCGCCTACAATGCCGGACCAAACAGTGTCAGGAAATATGGAGGCATCCCGCCTTACAGCGAGACACAAAATTATGTGAAAAAGGTCACATCCTATCTGAATGGAACTCCGATATATGCCAATAAGACAGTAAAAACCGGAGCAGGAGGGAAAACGCAGGGAAGCCTTTTGGCTGCAGGCAATCTATCCGGTTCCTACAGCCTCCCCAGATATCAAGGCTTTTCGGGTTACGGGAACCTGTATGGGCTGTACGGCCTCTATGGCGGGGACAGCGGACTGTCTGCCATGAGCCTGGCGTCCGGTTTGAATGTAAGCCAGGATGGCGATACAGTGACCATGGACAAGGAAAGCTTTGCAAATCTCATACAGATGCTGCGGCTTCAGATGATGATGAATGCCGGACGGGAAGTGGGGACCATTCTGATATAGGAGGAACAGTGTTAAATGGTGTTAAAAGACTGCAGCAGGTGCATGGTATACACACCGCAGGGAAAACGGCTGTCGGAAGCCAGGGTCATACATACAGGGGGCAGCGTTTCGCTGTTCTTCGCTGATTATGGACTTAAGGACGCCAGATTCCGTTCCAGGGTAGATTTTTATGATGAACAGGCCGGGCTGATTGCAACCGTATGTGAATTGGTTCTGCACAGGAATCCATCCTATCCGGATATGCCGGAGCCATGGATGGCAGAGTGCCGGGTTCAGGACGTGCTGGAGGTTGTGCAGAGGCAGAAGGATATACGGGCCAAGGTACATATAGAAGTCCGGTGCAGTTCCATAAAGCATGGGACGTTTTATATTACCATTGAAAATATCAGTGCGGGAGGCATGTATATGACAACAGCACAGCCTTTGAATAAAAATGAAGCCGTTACGTTTACTTACCGCTTCCGGACCCTGGAACGCCGGTTTGAGGCGGTCACGCTGTGGGTTAAGCGGATAGAGGGAGGAAGATACGGCTACGGGTGCCGGTTCGTCAATCTGACGGACGGAGCGGAGGCAGCGATACGCTCCTTTGTATTCAAAAAATTATTGGAAAGGCGGCAGGAAAGGGAGTGAGGATAAGTCTTGTAATGATTGTTAAGAATGAGGAGCGCTCCCTGGAGAAATGTCTCAGAAGCGCCGCTTCCTTAGTCGATGAAATGATAATTGCAGACACCGGTTCCACGGATGGGACGAAAGCCATAGCAGAGCGCATGGGAGCCAGGGTTTGGGATTATAAGTGGACGAATGATTTCTCAGCCGCCCGTAATTACGCTCTGTCTCATTCCAGCGGAGACTGGAACCTGATCCTGGACGCGGATGAAATCCTCCGTCCCTTTCAAAGAGATGAACTGGAACAGGCCATGGGCCGGTACGTAAAACACCACGGGGCGAGTTGGATGGGGGCTATTACCAGATATGACGTATATCCGGATGGTGAGGGGACAAGTGTGAGTGTTTCCTCCATACCCAGGCTGCTTCCTGCCGGTATGCGTTATACCGGAATCATCCATGAACAGCCCGATACAGAATATCCCTGCTATAAGCTTCCCCTGGAGGCGGACCATGATGGATATCTTAGGGGAGATAAGGGAGAGCGGAACCTTTCGTATCTGGAGGAGGCGGTTAAACGCTGCCCGGAGGATTTGTACTTCAAGTTTCAGCTGGCCGCTACCCTGAGGAATATGAAACGATTAGGTGACAGCCTGTACTGGTTCCGGGATTTTTATGCGGGCTATATCAGGCAACGGAAAGAAGGGAGAAATAATGGTAAGGAAGCAGGCATGTATCTGACGGAGGGGGTACTGCTGTATCTTTATACCCTGCTGGATATAGGGAATAGCGCCTGCCTTGAGGAAGCCTATGCCGTTGTGAAAAATGAAAGCCATATCCTGGGTGAACGGGCGGATTTTTGGTTTGTCTGCGGCCTGTTTTATATGAAGCTGGTTCTTTCCGATGTGGCGAAGTATGTGCATCTTCTGCCGGAAATTGAGGCCAGCTATCTAAGATGCCTGTCAATAGGGGAACGCAGGAATCAGGACAGGGTAATAGGAACGGGTTCATTTAAGGCTGCCTATAATCTGGGTACGTGGTATGAGGTGTCAGGGCAGAAGGATAAGGCGGCATATTATTACATGGAGGCAGCAAAGGAAGGATACGAACCAGCTGAAAAAAGGCTGGAGCTTATGGGAAAATGCCGGTAACCCCCTTATATCTCATTAAAAACAGCCGATATTATATAATATAGAGATGAGCGGCAGAAGCCCCGGCAAGCAGCAGGGACATTGCCGGAAAGCAATAGAAAGGCGGAGAGATTTATGCGGATAAAGAACAATATATCGGCGCTTAACTCGTCCCGGAACCACGGCATTGTGCAGGAGCAGCTGGGAAAGTCCCTGGAAAAGCTGTCTTCCGGTTACCGGATTAACCGTGCAGGGGATGATGCCGCGGGACTGGCTATTTCAGAGGAGATGCGCCATCAGATAAACGGGCTGGATCAGGCCATGAGAAATGTCAATGATGGTATTGGCATGACAAGAACAGGCGAGGGAGCCCTTGCGGAGGTGCATTCCATGCTTCACCGCATGAAGACGCTGGCAATCCAGGCGGCCAATGGCACATACAGCTCGGCTGCCAGAGCCAACATAGAGGAAGAGAGGCTGCAGCTGCTCGATGAGATAGACCGAATCAGCGCCAACACGGATTTTAACCAGATTCCTCTTTTTGATACGGAGGTTCCTGCGGAACCTTTTGAGCCTCCCAAGAAGAAGGATGACATAACGCTTCAGATTGGGCATACGCAAAAGGAAGAGATGCCGGTAGCGCGCTATCACATAAGCAGTAAGGCTCTCAAGCTGGATAAGACGGATTTTAAGGGCGTTGGCAAGGCCAATGCTTCAGTGGAGTATATTGATAAGGCCATCTGGGCGGTGACCACTGTCAGGTCCTCCTTTGGCGCGGCGGAGGACCATCTGGAGCACACGCATAACAGCCTGGGGGTAACCAAGGAAAATATGACGGCCTATGAAAGCGGAATCAGGGATACGAACACGGCCAGTGAAGTTACAAAGCTTACCTCTTTAAACATTGTGGGGCAGGCCGCCCAGTCCATACAGGCTCATTCCAACAGCCTGCCGGAGATGATACTGCGGCTGCTTCAGGCATAAAGGCTGATACGAACATGCAGGGACTGTCCGATCGCCTGTAACGATAAAAATCCACCCTCGCAGCGGCCAGGTACAAGGGTGGATTTTTTATGCCTGCTTCCAGGACTAGTCATGCTTTATCCGCACCACTGTCCATCTTATGTAAAATGGAAATATAAACACTAGGAGTTGAGCAATATGACAATGACAAGCACGACATTTAGAATGGATGCAGCTTTAAAAGAAGAACTGCGCCAGCTCATGTCAAATCTGGGACTTGATATGAGTACGTATTTTGTGATGTCGGCAAAGCAGGCCGTAAGAGAACAGGGCATTCCGTTTAAGATAACAATGGATGTTCCGAATGTGGAAACTATAAAAGCTATGCAGGATACCCGCGATGGGATTGGGTTAAGTAAGGGATTTTCTTCTGTTTCTGCACTGATGGAGGAGCTTGATGCTGACGATTAAATACCAGACCGCTTTTAAGAAAGATTACAAGAGAATCAAAAAGCGTGGTTATGATGTCCGACTGTTGGAGAAAGTAGATGATTTTTAGCGCAGAATGTCAAAATTTCTGCGCAGGAAAAACAGCTTATGACAAAGCCGGTACAAGAACAAGATTTCTGACTGCAAGACCTGCAGTAATGACTTCTTTGCATGTCATATACTCTCCGCGGCTGACTGCGGCAAGGACCTCAAAATCACGGGCATCAAAGAAATTCAGTCCCCGGTAGGACCGCTCATTTTCGATAACCGGGCGGGTAACTTCTGTCAGCTTCTTTTGACCGCCGCTGTGGTCATTCGGCAATCCCCCTTGGCAATCTGTATGGAAAGTTTTGAGGAAGAATCCGCATTGCTTGGAATCCCATTAGAGCCGATTGTCAAAACTCCATTTTCCAAAACCCTCCTTATCTCTTTTCCCACCGCATAAGCTACCGGTGGTGGAAAAGCATTGCCAATCATCCGGCAGGCATGTGTTTTTTTCTTTCCAAATCTCCATGTGTCTGGAAAACCTTGTATTCTTGCAATCATTCGTGGGGTAAGTCGCGGCATTCTATGTTTTAGCTGGTTGGGAGCCGGAAGGCAATGCCCAAATAACGCGCCAGGTTGTGTACCTGCCAGATTGGAAATGGATTCCCTTACAACTGCCGCTTCCAAGAAGCAGACGTTCGGTTACATCATTGAGGCTGATGTATCTCATCCTTCCACTCGGAAAACCGCCATAGCTTTATCACTCCTTTTTCTGTGGATTTGTTACGCTGTTAAACAGCGATTTTGAGGGAAAAGGCATCAATCCCTTTTATACATCAAAGACTTCTCCCCTTGTGGTCTGTTTGAATGAGTGTTTTGTGTTCCCACTTTTTGCTCACGAAATAAAGTAACCCCACAATCGCAGGAAGTACTGGTGAAATCGCCTGTCCATAATAAATGCCGGGGAACCCCATATAGAGCGCAAAAGCCAAGAGCCAGCTTACAGGCAGACGCACGATAACCGCGTCCAGTAAAGCGTTAATCATAGCGACATTTGCCGCACCTACGCCAATAGCAAAGGAATCCAGCGTGTACATGGCGGCATAAATCAGACTATTGACGCTGCAGCAGATACGCAGATAGTAAACGCCGTTGTTTACCGTTTCCGGGGTGCTGCCGAAAAGCAAAATCAACGGTTCAGCAAAAAGCTGTACGCCAATTACGGCAACGAGCGTTACGGCAACATTCATCACTAAACTGATTTTTATTACCTTTCGGGCGCGCCCGACTTGCCCGGCTCCCATACACTGGCCTGCCATCGCCGTTACGGCCTGTCCAATAGCCCAGCAGGGCATAGCGGCAAAGGTATTGATCTGCAGCCCCACATTTGAGGCAGCAGATACAGCAGTACCAAACTGATTGAGCATACCCGCCACAAGCAGATAGGCGGTGTTGACTACGGCCATCTGGATTGTTGTAGGCAGGCCGACTTTCACAATGGCGGCCAGCTTATCCCATTGAAGCGTAAACTTACTGTGATTTTCCGCAGAGAAGAATATCCTGTGCCGCTTCAAATAGAATAGGGAAATCACAAAGGAAAGTCCCTGCGCTGTAACGGTTGCGTAAGCCGTTCCTGCTGTTCCCATTCCAAAAGGGCCCACCAGAATAATGTCCAAAACGATATTGATGATGGCTGCAATTCCCACAAAGCAGAGGGAAGATTTAGAATCCCCCAGCCCCTTGAGCACAGAGCAGACAGCGTTATATCCAAAGACGAACACAGTCCCGCAACAAATAATTTTCATATAGCCGCAGGCATCTTGGTATGCGTCTGCCGGAACATTTAATATCCTGAATAACGGCTGGTAGGTAGCCAAACTCACAATCGTTACAAGCAAAGAAGATACCAGTGAGAGCAGGGCCAGCATCTGAAAGGACTCCGCCTGCCCCTTTTTATCACCTGCCCCTTTATATTGAGCAATCAACACGGCCCCGCCCATCGTCATTCCAATACAAATGGAATTGATGATATAGCACAATTTGGAAGCGTTACCAATGGCCGCAAGGCCTGTATCGCCTACAATCTGGCCGATTACAAGCATATCTGCAACATTATAAAAAGATTGCAGTATATTTGCTAAAAGCAATGGGAAGGCGAAAACGGCCAGTCTTTTCGGCACACTACCGGTCAGCAAGCTGTGTTCTTCAGTCATATCTATTTCCTCCAAAAAGAAAAACAAAAGGCCACAAACAAAACATTGTCTGTGGCCTAAACAGTCAATTATCTATCGTTGATCTGATAAAATGGTACAAAAACCAAAGACAGTTCATCCCTGCCTTGGCCCTTCCGCTTTATGGATCAACTTTCCGAAAAGGCTCCGCACAATGTTTCGTGGTATAAACTTGTGTGGAGCCGAAGTCAATACAAAACTTTCCGAACAACATCGTACTCACCTCTTCATGTAATATCATGTTTATTGTATTCTGTTTTCACTTTGTTGTCAAGTTTGACCTGTCAGTGGATTGGAATCTGGTAATGATAACAACTAACCTTGGACTGTTCCCACCGTAACGGGAAAAGAAAGCCCTGGAACTAATAGGAAATTTATTTAAAGTAAGTACGAAAAAATCAAAATAGCTCTTATCTTTCCTAAAAAGCGGACGATAAATAATGTATAAAACAAAACATAGTGGTTCTACGAATGCTTAGCTTTGCTATCCATGCCGGTCCGGAAACCGCTATGCAACTGGCTAATCATTTCTAACTTGTGAAAGGGAGTGCAGTTGCATGGGAAATCGGGAATGCCATGGATAACGCAGTTCTGTTTTCAACGAGGTGGAAGATAAAACATACACCCGTGTGCCCGGAGAGAGAGGCATTTCTGGAACGCTAAGGGAAAGGGGAAAACCAATGAGCGGTATGTTGGATATAACCAGGCTGTCAGGTGCGATACCAAGTCTGCAAGCGGACCGCCAGGAGAAGATGGATACGGCTTCTGCTGTGGAGCAGGCGAAAGACAAGCTAGGACCTGCTTCTGAAACCAGGCTATCGGCTGTCCGCATGGATGAATATGTACCGGGAGAAAATCCTGTTCCTATAGGCCTATACCAGGTTACCCAGGACGGGGACGGAAGCCGCAAGGTAATCTTTGATGCTCCGGCCAAAGAGGAAGGAGAGCCGAAGACCGTGCCTGAAGCACCAGAACCACCGGAGGAGGAAACGCCCGCAGATGCCTCTGAAAAGGCTGATAAAAAGGTAAAGTCTGAATCCTGTACGTGCAACACCGACCGGGTGGACCGGGAAATAAAAAGACTGAAAGAGAAACAAAAGGAACTTGAATTGAAAGTTTCCCGTTGTAAGGATAATCCCGATGAACGGGCTAAACTGGAGCATCAGCTTGCGCGGGTGGAAAGCGAATTGCGGGTAAAGGATACCGATTTCTATCGGCGGCAGCACGCCCAATTCACATATTCTTAGGCCGCTCCTCCCACTCCGGCTGCGTGGTGTCTTGTGTTTCTATTCTCTATGGAAAGTGGGACAGCTGCGTGTCCTGGCGGGCGCTGAATACGGGGAGCTTTACCGGCAGGGAAAGGGATATTTATAAAAATATAGTATGTCTGCAGCCTGGGCAACGGTTTTGGGAAATCAAAGCCGTTGCTTTTACTATGGCGCCGGTTTGGCAGGAGACACAGGTGAAAGTTCCCCTGAATCGGTTCGGACGCATGACGGTATTGTCGGTAGATAAGCGTTCGCTCACGGCCCTATGGAAGACAAGCCGGTTTGGGCCGCTGCCGCTGCGGGGCCAGCGTGCTGTCTGCTGCGGTAAAGGGGGGACAGGGGCCTTAGGAGAAGTAAAAAATTTCACAGAAAATCAAAAACAGCTCTTATACATTTACGAAAACTGACGATAATTATAGTGTAAAACAAAATACATAAGAAGTTTTACAGATGCTTTTCAGACAGGGCCCGGATGGAAGGTAAGCAAAGGGGACAGGGAGGTTCCCGGAAGATATAATCAAGGATTAGGAGGATTACTTTATGATTATTCAGCATAACATATCAGCGATTAACTCTTACAGAAACTTAGGCATTAACCAGAGCGCATTGAGCAAGAACTTGGAGAAACTGTCATCCGGATATAAGATTAACCGTGCCGGCGATAACGCGGCTGGATTGGCCATTTCCGAGAGCATGAGATCTCAGATTAACGGCTTAAACCAGGCATCTGCCAACGCCAAGGACGCCATCGGTCTGATTAAGACGGCAGAAGGTGCGCTGTCAGAAGTTCATTCCATGCTTCAGCGTATGACAACTCTGGCTGAACAGGCCGCTAACGGAACTTACAACACAGTTGCCAGAGGCAATATTCAGGAAGAGTATAAGGCTCTGACCAAAGAGATTAAGCGTATTTCCGAGAATGCAGATTTCAACGGAATCAAACCTTTGACAACGGGTAAGGAGATGACGATGACCTTCCAGATTGGTCCGACATCAGGCGAGACGATTACGGTTGATAAAGAAGATATTTATGGCAAAACTGTTACGGCGGCTATGAGCTTAAAACTTTCAGTTCAAAATGATGCAAAAAATGCGCTTAAGACGATTAAGACGGCGATTGATGACGTGTCAACCTACCGCGCTAAACTTGGTGCCGCCCAGAACCGTCTGGAGCATACCGTTAAGAGTCTGGATATTATGTCTGAGAACATCACAGAAGCTGAGAGCCGTATCCGCGATACAGATATGGCTGACGAGATTACAGCCTTTACAAAGAATAACATTCTGTTGCAGGCTGCTCAGTCCATGCTTGCTCAGTCCAATGCTGCTCCTCAGGGTATCCTGAGCCTGCTGCAGTAAGGATTTGGTTCATTAGCAAAGATTTAATTTAAGTGACAGCTAGTTGTCATAACCGGTTGATATGCTTTTGCGGGCAGGGGGCCGTTTCCAGGGTTAATGCTTTGGAAACGGCCCTTTTATACAGCCACGTTAAATTGCGATGCCTGGTGCTGCCGGTTATGATGCTGCCGTTCATTCTATGCTGAAGAAAATGGAGGGGCAAATGGGCAGAAAAATTCAGATATCCCAATGCATGATTGTTAAAAACGAAGAAAAAAATATTGAACGCGCCTTATCCTGGGGCAGGGAGATTGTATGCGAGCAGATTGTGGTGGATACCGGGAGCACGGACCGCACCGTTGAGCTGGCCTCGGCCATGGTAAAAGAAGGGGGAATCTACCATATACCGTGGCAGGATGATTTTGCGGCGGCTAAGAATTACGCAATCAGTAAGGCAAAGGGGGAATGGATTGCCTTCCTGGACGCGGACGAGGAATTTGCTCCGGGAGACGAAAAAAAGCTTCTGAAGCTTCTGGAAAGCCTTGAAGACACGGGCGTCATGGCCATCGGGACCGGCTGGATGCAGTTGGATGACCAGGGAAAGGTGTTCGCTGCGGCAACCCAGGTGCGGGTGTTCCGCAACCGTCCGGGGCTGGGCTATCGAAGGCGGATTCATGAGCAGCTGGAATGGAGCGATGGAAGGAGACTGCGGATTGCAGACGCCACAAAGGAGCTTTCCATCCTGCACAGAGGGTACTGCAGCCAGGTCATGGCGGAAAAAAACCAGAGCCAGAGAAACCTGAAGCTGATTCAGAAGGAGCTTTCCGATCACCCGGATGACTATGAGATGCTGGGATATCTGGGAGATGAGTACTACACAGCCGGCCAGTGGGATGAGGCGGAGCAGCAGTACGGCAAGGCGGTTGCATTGATGCCCTCAGTTCTGGGTGAGAATGACCAGAGAAGCGCTTTCACCTTTCTGCATCTTATGGAACTCATTGGGAGAAGGCATGGCAGGGAGGAAGAGTATCAGTCTGTCTATGAAAGGGCAGTCCGGCTTCTGCCACAGGAAGCGGATTTTGATTACTGTATGGGCTGCTATTGCGTGGACAGGAAAAACTATGAGAAGGGAGCACTGTATTTTAGCTGGGCGTTTGAAAAGCTGGAACGGTATGGGAGCTACAATAAGGCCATGGTGCTGATAGGAAACTTGAGAGAGGCCTATGAAATGCAGGCGCTGTGCTTTTTGGAATCAGGCCAGACTGAGAAGGCGGTTTCTGCCAGCGTGGCCGTGCTGAAAACCGAGCCTTATTCCGCCCAGGCCTTATACCTTCTTATGAGAGCCTTTCAGGAGGGGAGCGGGATAGATAAGGTAAGCCCTCAGGCCGCCATGGATTTCCTGCAGAAGATATATGACATTGGTATTCTAAAGGACCGGCTTATGCTGCTGCGGGTTTCCATAAAGGCAGGGTGGCCGGAGCTGCAGACGCTGGTGGAGCATGCCTTTTCAGCTGAGGAACTGGACTTTGTAAAGCGTGCGGAGGCTGCCGGAGGGCAGTGAGGCCGTGTCAGGCCTCGGGCAAGCTTCCGGTGCTGGGCGGATACCGGCGTTCGCATCCTTGTGCGGGAAGGCTGACTGCCCACAGCGGCGCGCCATGGTCGCGGCTGTCCTTGAGTTCGGATAACAGCTGCTCCAGATTCCATTCCTTTGTGCTGTTTTCGTAGCTGTTGGGATCTGCTATGTGTACATTCCCATTATCCAGAAGCTTCGTGATAAGGATGAAGTGCCCGTTTTCGGTCAACGAGCCTTTCCCCATAAGGGCAACCAGGATGTGTTTCGTGGCCAGTAAATCAGCTGCATTTTCGCGGGAATAATCCCTGATGCTTTCAACCTGCAGGCCAAAGCCGGAGAGGGCGTTGGGAATCAGGGAGTGGTAAGAGCCTCCCTTAGGAGCGTACTCCCCGTTGGCAAACGCCCAGTCAGCCAGGTTTACCGGGGTAACACCCAGACTGTCGCAGGAAAAGCTGTTGATTAGCATGGAGACAGCGGTAGGGCCGCAGCCATACGTTCCCATTGGGTCCTCGCCCCCGTAAAGATAGGAGGCCCATCGGGCATCGCCCTGGTTATAATAGAGCATGGGACCCATGGAGGTGTCCAGCATTACCAAATAGACAGAAGTATCCTCGTTACAGCTGTCTTCCATGGTCAAATCCGAGATGTCGCCCAGTTCATTGGAGGACACCAGAAAGGGAATGGATTCCGGTTCCATTGGAACCGGATCTGCTCCGGTTGTGTGTGCAACGTCTGTTTCCTCCTGGCTGGCCGTCTCTGGATTCCCGGCCTGGGAGAGCGGGGGGACCGCGTCCATAATCTCCTTTTCCGGCTCCGGGATACGGGGCAGGAAGTAGGCGGAAAGGCTGATTAGAAGGACGGCTGCTGATAAAAGAATGCCTCCCAGGGTTATATATTCAAATAAAAGTCTCCCGGATTTGCGTCCGGGAGTTGTTTTATGCAGTTTTCTGCCATTACGGTTCTTAAATTTTTGTTTTTTCATCTTGCGTTTCATCAAAGCTGAGTGAGTTTGTTTATTACAAGCTGCGGGATGGAACTTAAGGGGGACTGCTGGCATACGGCCCCGATTTTATAGGCTTCCATGGGCATGCCGTACACAACGCAAGTATCCCGGTCCTGTCCGATGGTATAAGCGCCGTTTTTCCGCATCCGCAGAAGCCCGGCAGCCCCGTCCGCGCCCATACCGGTTAAAAGGATGCCCATGGCCTTATTTCTCACAACACTGGAAACCGTGTCAAAGAGAACATCCACGGAAGGGCAGTGTCCATTCACCTTTTCCCCATGTACGCAGTTTACCGCATATCCGTTTCCCATGCGCACCACCTTCATCTGCAGCCCGCCGGGAGCCAGCAGGGCCAGGCCAGGGCGTAGCCTGTCGCCGCTCTTTGCCTCGCGCACCTCCATTTTGCACAGACGGTTTAAGCGTTCCGCGTACATGGCCGTAAAGCCGGCCGGCATGTGCTGGGTAATGACAACGCCGGGCATGTTTTCGGGAAACTGTCTCAGCACTTCCAAAATGGCCTCGGTCCCCCCGGTAGAAGCCCCTATGGCAATGACCATGTCCCGGCAAGCCGCCAGCTTCGTGGAAAGCGAGGTTCTTAAGGCCGGCATTTTTACGGAGGGAGGGGAAGCGGGCGCCGCTGGGGGGATACGCACCCGGGATGCGGCTGCTGCCGTCAATTTCGCCATGAGCATGGAGAGGAACGCCTCTTTGAGCACATGGCTGTCCATATCGGGCTTTCTGACAAAATCCACTGCTCCCGCGGCCAGCGCGTCAAAAACCCTCACATTCAGGGAAGACACCAGAATGACCGGAATCGGATGGCTGGGAAGGTATTCCTTTAAAAAGTCAAGACCTGACATACCAGGCATTTCGATATCCAGGGTCAGTACGTCAGGCTTTAAGACAGGAATCTTGTTTTTGGCATCAAAGGCGTTGACCGCATATCCCACGATTTCAAACCGCGGGTCCTTTTCAAGATTTCCAATAAGCCAGCTGCGGTAAACCGCGGAATCATCGATGACCATCAGTTTTATTCTGTTTTGCATAAGTTGTCTATCCTTCTTTCTGTTTCAATCCATGCCCGGTAATTTCGCAGGGTACCGGCGCCTCCTAAACAGATGCGCCGTTTGACTTAAGGTCAGTGGGGGATGCCGTTCATGTCAGGCGAATCAGCGCCGGGTTTTCTGGTAGATGGCGGGCATCAGATACTCATATGGGCAGGCCGCTTTATTCAGGCCTTCCGAATGGCCAATCAGTAGATAGCCGCCAGGCACGGTTGCGTCATAAAAACGCTGCACCAGGGCATCCTTTGTGGCCTGGTCAAAATAAATCATGACGTTTCGGCAAAATATCAAATCAAAGGGCCGGCGGAAACGGATGGGATTCATCAGATTGAAGGTCTGGAAAATCACATTCTGTTTAATGACCGGGGCAATGGTATAGGTATTATCCTTGTTCTTAACAAAGTATTTCTGCTTCCAGGAGGAGGAAAGGCGCTCCAGGCTTTCTTCCCGGTAGACGGGATTCCTGGCCTTATTGAGAATCTGCTGCGAGATGTCCGTAGCCAGTATCCGGGTATCCCAGCTGTTTGCCTGAGACCCAAAAAATTCCTTCAGGTACATGGAGATGGTATAGGGTTCCTCTCCGGAGGAACATCCCGCACTCCATATGGACAGCGTTTTATCCCGCGCATGCTTTTTAGCCAGGTCAGGAAGAACCGTATTCTGCAGGAACTGGAAATGGGCTTCCTCACGCAGAAAGTACGTATAGTTTGTGGTCAGCTTATTGAGCATGGAGGTGACCATCTCTTTATCCCGGCCTGTGAGAATTTCATCCACGTATTCGGAAAAACTCCTATAGCCGCGGGATGCCAGCGTATTCGAGAGACGGCTGACAATCAGCTGCTTTTTTTTGCTTAGGTCAATGCCGTAATTGGCTTTTATATAGGTATGCAGCCGGTTAAAGTCCGCGTCTGTTAATGCAAGCATGAAATCACTCCTTTTTCGTGTGTTTGATTCATTAATACCGGCAGCTGGCCAGTGAGGCGCAGTCAAATGACATAAGCACACTGCCGTCCTCCGCTGTAATCATACCATCCAGCAGCTTCTGCTGGCGTTTCAAAGGAATGGGGCGCACATAATCCAGGTTTATGTCCATGACCTGGCGGACTGAGTCCACCACGATTCCCAGGGGAATGTTGTCCACGTTAAGGACCACAATACAGGTTTTATTGGTATACTCTGCTTCGGGCTTATCCATGCATACGCGGATATCCACAACAGGAAGTATCTGCCCTCGTAAATTGATGATTCCCTTGACGAACGGCGGTACCAGCGGCAGATGGGTGATGGAGTGGCCGTTAATGATTTCGGTTACATATTTTGTACTGAGGAACAGGAGAAGGCCGCCGGACTCAAAGGTCAGACAGCGTTCCGCCGAGGACGGTTCCTCCTGCATTGCGGCTTCCTGCCCATTCTGGTTCTCTAAATGTTCTGACATGATTGATCCCTCCACTTATATGTTTTCAATGGCAGCGGTATAGAACCCGGCAATATCCAATATGATGCTGATATTCCCATCTCCCAGGATGGTGCATCCCGCGATGCCGCCGCTCTTTAAGTCAAAGCTGTTGAGGAACACCGGCAGGGGCTTTACCACTACCTGCTGTTCTCCAATCAAATCGTCTACAAACAGGCAGCAGGAGCGGTCGCTTGCCTCCACCCACATAAGGATTCCGTCTTCAATCGAGGTTATCTCTGTTTCAAGATTATAAAAACTGTGGAGACGGACGATGGGGTAGAAGTGCTCCATGCGCTTTACCATTTCATTCCCATATTCGTCCAGGACAATCTGCCCTGCATCGACCTTGAAGGACTGACGGATGTTGGAAATCGGGATGGTAAAGATGGAATTTCCAACCGTCACCTTCATGCCGTCCACGATGGCAAGGGTGAGGGGGATATTCATGGTCACAGTGGTCCCCTTTCCGTCTTCACTGGAAATGGAGATGGTACCGCCTACGGATTCCACATTTTTCTTTACCACATCCATTCCCACGCCGCGGCCGGAGTATTCGGTAACAGCCTGGTTCGTGGAAAAGCCGGGAAGCATGATAAGGCCTAAGGCTTCCTTTCGGGAATACTCGCTTTCAGGCTTGGTCAGCAGCCCCTTTTCCCTGGCTTTGGCAAGCAGCTTACCTGGGGACATTCCATATCCGTCATCGGATACAGAAATGACGACCTCGCTGCTGGTATGGGAAGCGGACAGGATGATTTCGCCCTGGCTTTTCTTGCCCGCGTCAATGCGCTCCTGGGCCGTTTCCTCAATACCATGGTCCATGCTGTTTCTCACAAGGTGCATAATGGGATCTTGAATGCTGTCCACAATGGTCTTATCAACTTCCGTATCCTCCCCAATGATGGTGAGGCGCACATCCTTATTCAGCTTTTGGTTCATATCCCGTACAATACGGTTCATTTTCTGGAAAACGCCGGAGATGGGCACCATGCGGAGCGACATGGCAATATCCTGGAGGTCATCCGTCAGCTTGCGCAGCTGGCGGCCGGATTTCATAAAATTATCAAAGCTGTCCCGGGGCAGAAGCTGAAGCTCCGGAGCCGATGTAACCATGGATTCCGTGATAACAATCTCGCCTACAATATCCATCAGGCTGTCCAGCTTCATCAGGTTCACGCTAATCAGGCTCTGTTTGACCGGTGTATGTATCTGCTGGGAAGCGGGAGCGGCAGGAGGAGCCGCCTTAGCCATAGGTGCGCTGTCCGGCGCGGGTACATCCGGGGAAGGGGACTGTCCCTCAGGCGCCTCCTCCGGCCCTGGTGCGCTAGCGGGATTGTTTACCAGCTCATAGGAGCGGATATGGTTCTGGGATTTGATGAGTTCCTCCGCATGGGACGCCATATCCCTTGAGTCAAACGCCAGGAAAAAGCCGTTGTCCACAATTTCCTGACAGGTTTCCGGATTGCTGTCCATATCTCCGGGATAGTAACGGAAGTCCACCTCACATTCCTTTAAGGAGTTGACAATCATGAACGCACGGAGGTTTTCCATGCCAACACCGTCATCAAGGAAGATGTGAAGATAAAACAGGGCGCTGGGGTCCTCGGGAAGGGGAGCGGTACTGTCCTTTGTATCACCGGTGGCTGCCGCCGCATCCGGATCCTGGCCGGAGGAAGGGGGGGCGTCCTGGGAAAGGCCGCTGATTTTCTTCAGGAAATCATTGATTTCCCGGCCAAAGGATTCAACATGATCGGACAGGGGCGCGCCGCCCTCAACCTTAGAAATCTCTCCGCGCAGGTAATCCTCGGAGCGGAACATCAGGTTAAAGAGCGCACTTTTGTGTTCCGGGTTCAGGGATTCAATGCCCTTATCCCGGATATAGAAGAACAAATCCTCTATATGATGTGCAATGGTAGACAGGGAGCCGAACTCCATCATTGCCGAGGACCCTTTAATTGTATGCATAATCCGAAAGATTTCATTCACATCATCTGATGAAAAGTCCCCGATTTTCTCATCCGCAACCAGCATCTCGTCCAACTGGTCCAAAAGGGAATTGGTTTCATACAGGTACGTGTCTAGCATGCTTTCCATACCGTTATCCATTCTATTTACACCGCCTTTTTTAGATTATTCAATGCTATATTATTTATCGGCATAAAAATTGAAATCATAAGGGACAGCAACAGCAAATTACGACAAATTTTTTTTGCCATATTATGAAAAATGGAAAACTGCCGATATGTAGATATAGGAAGTAACGAAAGAATATGGAACAGAATAAAGGAACGGGCAGGGCATAGGAGGAAACAGATATGGCAGAGAATTTAATGGGCGGATACGAAGTACATCCGGAAATAGGAGAAAAGGAACGAGTCATCTTTGAGTCAGCGATGAAAGGCCATGTGGGCGTTGATTTTAAGCCAGTGGCAGTGGCTTCACAGGTGGTAAACGGAGTGAACTATATCTTTATCTGTACCGGCACCCTTGTTGTGCTCCATCCACAAACAAAGCTGTACGCCGTTAAAATCTTTACAAAGTTTGAGAACGGCGCGTCAACCTTAGAGATACAGGGGATTGACGAAATTGATGTGGCATCTCTGGTGAAATAGAGCGTCAGAAACAATAGAACCATGAACTAAGTACTTTGCCCGTTCTTTTATTCTGTTCTATATAAATCAAAATAGCAAGAGGAAGTGTTTTATGAGGAAAGCGCAGATGCGGCAGGTGCTGGACTTTATTGAAAGCCTGCACCAGGCACATGAGGAAATAGAATCCGCGATGGGCCGGAAAAACTTAATATTGGCACAGAACATGCTCGGCGAATGCCAGCAGTTTGCCATTTCCTTTGGGGAGAACATAGAGAAGCTGGAAGGTGAGGGACATATCACGGTTTCGTATGTGGAAGACTACTGTGAAGTCCTGTTCCGTGTTTATGAGGACGTGTGTAATGGCCATGCCAATGAACCCCAAATACATAAAATATTAGAAGAGCAGTTAAGCAGGATTGAGAAAAGTGTCCAAAATGACATAAAGGTAAAAAAGGAAATCGCATTTTTCCCCTATAAGGCATCCATGTGGGACAGCCTTGAGAGCGTGTATCTGGCAGCAAGGGAAGATCCGGAATGTGATGCTTTTGTCGTTCCTATACCATACTATGATTTAAACCCGGACCGCAGCTTTGGGCAGATGCATTACGAAGGCAGGGAATATCCGAAGAACATTGAGGTCATGGACTGGCAGAGCTACCATTTTGAGAAACGGAAACCGGATGCGATATATATCCACAACCCTTATGACTCGTGGAATCTGGTCACAAGCATACCCCCCAGGTTTTATGCGGAGAACCTGAAAAAGTACACGGAAAAGCTTATCTATATCCCATACTTTGTTCTGAGCGAGATTGAGCCGGAGGACCAGGCCAGGATAGATAAGATGAAACACTTTTGTTTTATTCCCGGAACTGTCTGGGCGGATAAGGTGATTGTACAGTCTGAGAAGATGAAGCAGATTTATGTGAATGAATATAGCAAGGGAGCCATGGCGGCAGGTCTGTCAGGCAGGCACGTTGACAGAGACCTTCTGAACCAGAAGATTCTCGGCCTGGGTTCTCCGAAACTGGAAAAAATAGCCGGTTCCTTAGATGCAGAGATTCCGGATGACTGGCAGAGCAAGATGGTTACAAAGGATAACGAACGGAAGAAAGTGATTTTCTTTAACACGAATGTTAGCCTGATGCTGAATAACCAGGAACGATTTATAGACAACCTTCGGCGCATCGCGTGCATTATGGAGAGCTACAGAGAGCGTTTTACAGTAATTTGGAGAGAGCACCCCCTGACGAATGAAGCACTGAAATCCATGCATCCGGATTTGCAGTGTGACTATCTCGCGTTTAAATCAGAATTTTGCAGTAAAGAGTGGGTGATTCTGGATACGCTTGCAGAGGCGCATACGGCCATGGCGGTGTCGGATGGCTACTTTGGGGCAGGAGGTTCTCTGGCTGCGATGTATTTTGTTACAGGAAGGCCAATGATGGTTACGGATTACCATTATCCAAACGAAATCTCTTTGAAACCCACCACGCTTGAGAAATTAAAGCTTTCCATGAGGCATCGTACTTATTATAACGAAAAGAACATAAATTCCCTGAACCTTTTTCTGGAGAATATTGAGGACTTGAAGGTGTATCAGCGCCAAAGATTCCATGATTCCCTCATGGCTGATGGACTTGGGAAAGGTGCAGGGCGCAAAATATACCGCGTATTGTCGGACTGACTAAAGAAGAGTAAGGAGTGTTGTACATGAACTATGCAATCATACTTGCAGGTGGAAAAGGCGTGCGGTTTGAAGGAAATATCCCAAAGCAATTTGTGGAATTGATGGGAGAGCCGCTTCTGGTGTATTCCATGAAGACAGCCCAGGAAAATGACAATGTGGATGCCATATGTGTCGTGTCGCCCAAGGAATATTATGATCGGGTGAGGACGTGGGCTGATAAATATCATATTACGAAGCTGCTATTTGTAGCGGAGGCCGGCAGGGAGCGGTATCAGTCAGTACACAGCGGCCTTAAATCTCTTCCTGCACGGGCAGACGACACGGTCATTATCATGACGGCTGTGTGCCCATTTGTCTCCCAGCTGACAGTCGATAAATTATACAAAGCCATGGAAACAAAGGATGCATGTATCACTGTGGTAAAGGCGACCGATGCCATTACCTTCAGTAACAATGGGGAAAGCGTTCTCCGCACATTGCAAAAAAAGAAACTCTTTATCCAACAAGGGCCGCAGCTGTTTCGCTACGGTATCCTGGAGCAGGCATACAAAGCATATCTGTCAGATGAGAACCGTACAGAGGTAAATGAGGACAGTGAGCTTGTTTTGAACATAGGAGTAGAATGCGGCATGGTTATGGGCGACCGTTTTTGCATTAAGGTGACCTATCCGGAGGATTTGGCAATCGTGGAGGCGCTGTATCCGCTTTTTATAAAGCAGGAAGCTAAGATTGGGGAGAGAATGTGATGGACAAGATTATAAAGGAAGATGCTTTACAAATCGCATCCTCCAATTATGTGGATTGGAGAAAGCTGAGAGGAAAAACGGTATTGATAGCAGGTGCGAATGGCTATGTTCCCCAGTTTTTTGTGCATGGCTTATTAAAACGGAATGAAATCCGCGGGGATGGAATCAAGGTAATCGCATTATGCAGAGACAGACAGAAGGCAGAAGAGCGGTTTGGAGCATACTTTAAAAGAGAAGATTTTCAATTGTTGCAGCAGGATGTATGCGCGCCAATTGACATTAACAGAAAACCGGATTTTATCATTCATGCGGCAAGCCCGGCTGGAATCAAAGTGACCATGGAGCATCCGGAGGAAGTATTTCGGGCCAATGTTACAGGGTGTGAGAACCTGCTTAAGATGGCGGCAGAGAACGGGGCCAGATTATTATATATGTCCAGTGTCGATGTCTATGGCATGTTAGATGAAAAACGGTGGATTTCAGAAGAAGATATCGGGACGTTGAATCATGTGGGGCTGCGCAGCATCTATGCCGCATCCAAACGGGCGGCGGAAACCCTGTGCATGTGTTTTGAGCAGAAGGGAGCAGATGCTGTCATTGTCCGCCCATCTCAGATTATGGGACCGGGGATAGCGCTCCATGATGAAAGGCTGCATATCAATATGATTTCACAGATGATGAGGGGGAATCAGATTGTTTTAAAAGGTGACGGTACCCCCAGAAGATCCTTCATCTATATTACGGATGCGATTACCGGTATGCTGGCCGTGCTGACAAGGGCAGATAAGGGAGCTATTTATAATATCTGCACCGAACTGGGAGAAGCCACCGTAAGAGAGCTGGCTGAGAAGCTTGCAGGGCTGGTAAAGGACAGGAAAATAAAGATTGTATATAATATGGAGACCCGTCACAGCGACCCGGCAGTGCGCCAGGTAGTTTCCACAGTCTGCCCAAGCTCGCAAAAATTAAGGGGACTGGGTTGGGAGAGTAAGGTCACGTTTACAAGGGCCTGCCAGAGAATGATGCAGTATTATGGCCTGGAGGTCTGATAATGGGTGGTGAAAGTTTGAATATAGTGCTTGTGGAATATATTAACCGCAATCTGGGAGATACCGTAATAGCGGAATGCGCACGTTTTTTACTTGAGGAGGCATTAAACCGCAAGGGTATCTGCGGGTATACGATTCATGAGTACAATATGTATCAGCGTGACCTTGCGTTTATTCGTAAGGCCGATTTGATTGTCATGGCAGGCGGCGGTCTTATAAAATTCAAAAGAGAGAACTTCTGGCAGTATGTTCCGGAAATTATCGATGTGGCGCAGGAGCAGGATATACCTGTCTTTTTGAATGCAGTTGGCGTGGAAGGATTTGATGGAAGTGACGAGCGGTGTCTGAAGCTTAAGGGCGCCCTGAATCAACCATGTGTGAAAGGAATCACGGTAAGGGATGATTTCGATTTGCTTGTGAGACATTATCTTGATGATGAGAAAGAGTGGCTGGAGCGGGTTTTAGATCCGGCAGCGTTTTGTGCACATGTGTATGGATGTGAAGGTGGCAGCGGCTCTTCGGTCATTGGTCTTGGGATAGCGCGGGACGGCCTCTATCCGGATTATGGCCTGACATCTGCTACAAAACAATTCTGGCTTGATTTCTGGAAAGAGACCATTCAAATGATTGAAGCATCGGGATATGAATGGCAGATTTTTGGAAATGGCCTGTATCAGGATTATCTCTTTGAATTAGAAGTGCTGGAATACGTTGGGAAAGCGAAGGAGGTAAGCCGGTATCTTGCAGGCCGCCCGGTGGAAGGCAGGGAATTGGCGGACACGATATCCGGGTACAAAGGGATTATTGCCAGCAGGCTTCATGCAAATATTGTAGCGTATTCCGTTGGAGTACCAAGCATTGGTTTGGTATGGAACGAGAAAATGCTTTGGTGGGGGAAGAGGATAGGGCATCCTGACCGGTTTATGGAAGTGGACTCGTTTGTTCCCGAGAAGGTAATAGTGAAGCTTTGGCAGGCCATGGCTGAAGGATGCAGGCCTTATGGGGAATGTGATAAGGACAGGCTGGAACGGCCATTGGCAGAGTTTGCCTGGAAGTACGGAACGGCTGCACTTCAAAAAAAGAAGGAAAAAAAGAAAGACTCTGACATTAAAGGCTGGGAAGCACATCTGGTGGCAAGTGCGCTGGGAGGGAAGAAGTTTCAATACTGGGGAATGAATTGCCCGGAGACGGTTGCAGGGAAATATCAGGATGGATACCGGTGGTTTGAGGCAGATATAAAACTGACAACAGACTGGAAGCTGGTATGTGTGAACGGATGGACGAAAGCTGCCTTTCAGAAGCTGGGGTATAAAGATTGCGATGATTCACACGAGGGTATTGGCATCAGTTATTCTGAATTTATGAAGGGCAGCTATTATGACGGCCATTATCCGGTGATGGATTTTGACATGCTTATTTCAACCTTTTCCCATTATCCAGACACGAAACTCATTCTGGATGCGAGAAGTAATACTCCGGCAGGCATCAGGGAGATAGCAGATATTATGAAAGAAAAAATATGCGATAATCCGGGCAGCCACAACCACTTTGTGGTCAGAGTTTCATCTGCGTATGATGTGGAGTGCCTGTCAGGCTTGTCTGAATCAAATGAAAACCTGGAACTGATGTATGATGTTCCTGACCTGTCAGGCAGGTATTCGTTGAGCGATGTGGGGGGGGGGGAGGATTTGGAGCCGAGATGGATAGGATCTGCAGCAATCCATGTATAAACTACCTGTCGATACGCAGGAATCTGGCAAGCAGAGAGCTTCTGTTATGGGTGCAGAGGTATCAGAAAAAACTATGTATATTTTCCTGCAACTCCTTAACAGAGATTCAGCGTTTTCTTCAAATGGGCGCCGCCCTTGTGGGGACTGACTATTTGAGCGTAGACGGATTAAATAAGTTAGTATGAAGGTGAAATGATATGTTATTTGTATTTATGTCGCAGCCGGATTTTTCATGTAATCCGTATGCTCTGTGGAAATACATCTGTGAAAATACAGAGCATGAAACCGCCTGGGTTGTAAAAAGACCGGAGAGATATGAGGCTCTTCGGGAGAGAAGGATAGAATGTGCTGTTTATAATACCATCGAAGGCAGGAATCTGATTGACAAAGCAGATTATGTAATCATGAATTCCTATACCTTCCTTGAGGTGGAAAAGAGAGAAAACCAAATATTTGTGAATCTTTGGCACGGGAGCGGTATCAAAGCGCATGATTATTATAATCATGACATGAGCCCAGGACAGGCACGTAAGCTGCAAACATATTTTGAGAAAATCGACATGATGTGTGTACATAGCCTGGATGACCGGTTCCGCCTGTCCGCGCAGCTTCATTTTGATATGAGAAGGGCATTTGTAACCGGACAGCCCAGGTTGGATTGTGTCATGTCCTCGAATGGAAGTGAGAATCTGAAGAAACTGTATGGAAATGCACTGGACGGTTTTGACAGGCTTATTTTGTATGTCCCATCGTTTCGGGCAAACATGAGCAGCCATTCCGGACAGATATTTTCGGAGAATGTGTTTCGGCTGAATGATTATCACGATGCCCAATTGAACGAGTTCTTAGAAAAGAATCATGCTGCTTTGGTATATAAGCTTCACCCCATTGAGCAGACTGCCTTTAAAGGAAGACGGTTTTCCGTCAATGAACGATGTTTTGAACTGACGGACAATATGCTTTTTGATGCGGATGTGAGATACACGGAAATCCTAAATGCGTTTGATGTCATGATCAGCGATTATTCCAGCATTGTATTTGACTATCTTCTCTTAGACCGGCCGGTTATTTATCTTATACCGGACTATGAGGAATATAGGAGCCAGAGGGGATTTGTTTTTCGCAATATAGATTCCTATATGCCTGGCGATAAGGCATTTGATTTCCGGCAGATGTTAGACGCGCTGCAAAGGGTATTTGACGGGGCGGATGGATATCAGGAGGCCCGGGGATTTGTCCTGTCACAAAGATTTGATTACCGGGATAACCAATCATCCAAAAGGTGCCTGGAAGCGATACTGAACTATCAAAAGGAAGAGGAGGAAATGGACGGGTTCCATGAGGATGAACGAACCAGAATGCCGTCTGCCGCAGAACATCTGATGTCATTTTTACCGGAGGGGAGCTGTGTGGTTGACAGTACGAAGAGATATAGTGACGATGAAAAGAACGTGTTCCTGCATTCTGAGAAAAAGATTTTCTATATTTCATCTGAAATTCCTAATCCCTACAGACGGCTGACAGGGCAGTCCTCAGCTGAAATTGCAGACATAGATTTTTATGAGAAAATAAAGCATTTGGAAAACTGTAAGGTTGTTTTTGTGCAGGGCGGGGTGGATTACGCATTGTTCGCTGCGGCTGCCGGAAAATCAAGCAGCTGTTTACCGGCAAATGGGAGCGGTGCAAAAAAGCGGATTGGTTTTGCCGGTACGATTGACAACCGGATATATTTTTCCATGGTGCAGTGCATCTGTGAGACGTTCCCGGATTATGATGTGGTGTTTGCGGGCCATATTTACAGGAGCTATCCGATTTGGCTGGACGGGTTTGCGAACCTGCATTATATTGAGGCATCCTACCAGGAACTGCCGCAGATAATACAGTCGTTTGAAGTGGCCATACTGCCTTTTTTTGGACGGCATCAGCAGACGGTTCCAACAGAGCTGTTTCAGTATATGGCTGTGGGAAAACAGGTGGTTGCATCGGACATGCCAAACCTTCCAAGGCTTGAGGGCATATACAGAAGTGACTCTGTTGCCGATGTAATTGATAATATCAGAACCGCTTTAAGGAGGGCACACAATCAATATATTATAACGGGTTTGCAAGATAAGGCGGCGGAGCATGATTGGAAAGCCAAAGTGTTATCAAAAGAAATTTTTTAAAAAATTTCATTTCAGCCCTTACAATTAAGACTAAACCTGTCGATAGAATAATAGTGGGGTAAATTCCGAAAACAATGAAAGGGTCAGTGCCTCACAAAACTAGAACCAAAAATACAGGAGGGGAAAGGATGGATATGGTTATGAGCATAGCTTCGGCCGGACTGGCCATGCACACTTCGCGTATGATGACGGACGTGAATATGGCACTGATGGGCAAGGCGCTGGATTTGGCCGAGGCGCAGGGGGAGGCCGTGCAGGAGATGATGGAACTATCGTCCCCCAGCTTCCATGTATTGGATGTATACGCATAGGGAACCGCATTGTAAACCGGAAGAAAATTTTTATTGAATGAGGATGGGTAAAAATGAAAAATTTAAAAATGAACAAAAAGATTACACTTGCCTTTGGTGTTGTAATCGCATGCTTCTTCATTGCTGTTATCTTCTGCATCATGGGTATGAGAACAACCAGCAGCAGGTACGAGACATTCTATCATGTAAGGCATGAGGCGACCATGCGGGCGCGGAACATGCGTGTCCAGCTGCAGTCTGGAGTAAAGAATATCACGCTTTCCACCGTGGAGGACGATCCTGTCAAAACCATTGAGCTGATTACAGAAGCCCAGACAAACTTTGACGCGATTCAGACGGAAATGTCATGGTTTGAACATGATTTTGACGGCGATATCAGCCTGCTTGAGACCTTCAAATCAAAGCTGGATACGGCCGCCGGATACAGGGATAAAATCATAGAGCTGTCCAGACAGAATACAGATGCGTCCAGACAGGAAGCGCAGAGAATACTAATTGATAATTATAATCCGGTTGCAGTGGAGGCCGGTCAGATTGTTCTCCAGTTTACGAATCAGCAGAATGATATTGCAGAAGGCAACTTTAATAGCGCAATGAATTCCCAGCGTATTCAAATGACCCTTTCAATCACAATCTCAGCAATTGCGGTAGCGTTTGCGGTTGTCATGGCCGTGATGCTGATACGTGCTGTGGTTGTCCCGGTACAGGAAATGCAGCAGCTGATGGAGGACATGGAGGAAGGGCACCTCGATGTGGTGGCCAAATACGAGTCCAGGGATGAGCTGGGAATGCTGGCCAACAGCATACGCGCCACCTTAAAGTTTTTACAGGATGTGATTGGGGATGTGGATTATCTTCTGACTGGGTTTGGCAATGGTGATTTTACTGTTTCTACAAGGATTGGGGAAAAGTATGTAGGAGATTATAAGTCCCTGCTGACATCCATGAGTAAGCTGAAGGAAAACCTGAGCGGGACACTTTCCCAGATTAATCAGTCCGCGGATCAGGTTTCCGCAGGCTCCGACCAGGTATCCTCCGGTGCGCAGGCTCTTTCACAGGGTGCGACCGAGCAGGCTTCTTCAGTGGAGGAACTGGCAGCAACCATCAACGAGATATCGAACAACATTGAACAGAACGCAAAGAATGCAGAACTCGCCAGCACCAACTCTGAACATGTTAAGGAACAGGCGGAAGAGAGCGGCAAGCGTATGCAGGAAATGCTTTCAGCCATGGAAGATATAAGCAATACCTCAGGTGAGATTGGCAAAATCATTAAGACCATCGAGGATATCGCATTCCAGACCAATATGCTGTCTTTAAATGCGGCAGTGGAGGCTGCGAGAGCCGGAGCCGCAGGTAAGGGATTTGCCGTGGTGGCCGATGAAGTAAGGAATCTGGCAGCCAAATCGGCGGATGCCTCAAAGAATACTTCTGCCCTGATTGAGGGCGCGCTCCAGGCCGTGGAGAGGGGAACCAAGATTGCGAATGAGACGGCTTCCGCCTTAAATGATGTAGTGTCCGGAGTCGGAGATGTGGCGGCAACCATTGACCAGATTTCATCGGCAAGCAAGGACCAGTCGGATGCTGTCAGACAGGTCACCTTGGGAATTGACCAGATTTCCAGTGTCGTGCAGACCAATTCCGCTACAGCTGAGGAAAGCGCAGCAGCCAGTGAGGAGCTTTCCGGCCAGGCTCAGATTCTTAAGAACCTTGTGGGGCAGTTCAGGCTGCCGGGAGAGGGCAGGGGGATGCATACCCCATCACCGGCGTACTCAGATGAACCACACTCTTACATACCGGCAGGAGAAGATAAATATTGATTTCCTCTCCGGCGATTTTATCTTACATAGTTAAATAGGGAGAATCCACCTGACTTTTGTCTGCAGATTTGTTCTGTCCACTTCTCAAATCTGCTTACAGAAGAAAGGTGGTTTTTCTGCTTTCTGGAACCTGATTTTTCAAGCGAATCCGCCGATAGTATATGATAGAAGCAGTTAAATCTGGATCTGAAAACCGGGGAGGTCTGATACTGGAATGGGAGGCTTAAGGATACAAGGGGTTTACGCACATGGTCAGCCATGGACGGCTGGGATGGAGGGAAAGAAAACAGAAGACTGCGGCAGAGATAAACATGCAATTGTGAATCAGCATGCAGTCAGGGATATTATGTTTTTCAATCAAAGTGTCAATCGGGATGCTCCATTGCCGGAGTCATACTTCCAAACGGACTCCAATGCAGCAAAATCACTGCGCCGGCAATATCCTCAGGTGAATTTTATCTTTGTGGAGACAAATGTATATTCGGAAGAAATGGAGCAGTTCATTTCGCAGGTCAGGCAAGGGGCTTATATCCTGATGCCTTTCGATGTACTGGATTGGATGTCCCAGGGAGAGGAGGCGGCCGGACAGGGAATGGAGATGATTGGACAGGCAGTATGCCGGCTTGCCCGTAATTTAAAAGCCGGAGCCTATAGCACAGGCGTAGTGTTAGGGGAGAGAGGGGAGGATATCTATTGGACTGCCTTTGACACCCAGGAGGACACAGTAAAGGAAGAATGGGAACGGGAGGCGGAGAATGTCCGCGGTATGCTGGAGCGCATGGAAGAAAGCCGTAAAAGGAACCAGGAGCGGATGAAAAAGCTTAAACTGGTGCAAAAGAAAAAGATCAATTATCAGATGGGGCGGGACATGGCGCGTCTGGCAAAAGGAACCACTGTCAAGGAAATCCGATTCCTTATCAGCAGGGTTTATGCGTCCAGAAGGCCGATGCGCGAGAACCAAATTGCGTCAGCTGAAAGAGGAAAATCAACTGGAGATACGCCAAAAAAAGGCGCAAAAGCAGCGGGAGGAGAAGCAGCGGGGGGAACTGGAACAGGAACTGAAGGAGCGCCGAAGGAAGAGAATGGCAAGGGAGCATGCCCAGATTTTTCAGAGATTATCGGATTGGCCCGGCCTGCAGGAAAGGGATGACTGCCATGGGGCTCAGAAAGAGGAGTTGGCAATCCCTGAAGGATTTTCAGGTGTGGGAAGGCCGGTTATAACAGCTTCTGCGGCCCTCAAATCCAATGCCGGTATATCCGCGGGCCAGGCGTCCTCTCCGGAAGTACAATAGCTGACAGCTTATTTATTTTCCCTTATCTTTTGAGGAAATGTGCCGATATTTAAATAGAGGGGGGAGGCTAAAGAAAACATAAAATGAAAAGAAATATAACATTCCACATAATATTGTACCTATGCTTAATCGTGACAGGATGTAAAGGCATGCAATCTGCCGCGGAAACCGTCCCGGTGCTGGAGGAAGATGCGGATGGGCTTAAAACGGAAGGTCCCGTCATCTATATAGAACTTGATAAGCCCTCCGCCTCCGCTGGGAAGGAGCCTGAATACATGGGTGTTTTCACCGTATCCGCCTATTGCGGCTGCAGTCAGTGCCTGGGGGAAAACCGCAGAAAGCTGACGTATGCTGGAACTTCGCCGAAAGCAGGATATACCATAGCCGCAGATTTGTCAGAGTTTGATTTGGGTGAGAAGCTGGCAATTGAGGGGAATAATTATGTGGTAGAGGATAAAACAGCTGGTAACCGAAGTGAATCCTTATCTATCTATTTTGATTCACATAAAGAGGCTCTCAGCTTTGGTATCAGGGAAGTGGAAGTATACCGTTTCCCAAGAGAGGAATCAGAGCATGAGGGGGAATATATAGGGGAGTTTCTTTTGACAGGGTATTGCAGCTGTAATATATGCTGTGGCGAGGACAATGGTGATATGACGTATACAGGCGCCGAACCAAGGGCTGGCCGCACAGTCGCGGCCGACCCGGATATCATTCCGTTGGGGTCAGAGATAGAAGTGGGAGGCTGTATCTACATTGTGGAGGATACAGGGAAAAAAATAAAGGGAAACCGGCTGGATATTTTCTTTGATACCCACGATGAGGCTGTTGTATACGGAAGGAGGCAGGAGCCTGTTTACCTTCTTAAGCAGTGATGGACTGGCTGAAGGCGGCTCGTGGCTTCAAGAGATTTCTTCGCGATTGTAAGTTATGATAAGGATTGGAAATGGGGATAGCTTTATGCGAAAACATGTAAGAAAAATTTGGTGTTTCTTTCTTCTCCTGCACTTGGCTGTTATGGGAGCGGCATCTGCCTTTCCGGCACTGGCTGCGCAGGAGCCTGCTAAAACAGTCCGCGTAGGCTACTACAAAGGGGATGATGATTTTCAGGACGGCTTTTCCAATGAAGAGAGAAAGTCCGGGTATGCCTATGAGTATTACCAGGCGCTTTCCGCACTGACCAACTGGAATTATGAATATATTTATGGCTCCAGAGAGGAAGTCATGAGTCAGCTCCTGACAGGCGAAGTAGACATTGTCGCAGGAGTCTATCAGACCGATAAGCGTTCCGGACAGGCGTTATTTTCAAAACATGATATGGGTCTGAAAGGAGAGGAACGTTATTTTGCGGTCAATATAAACCGGGCGGACCTGTTGGACGAATTAAATGACGCGCAGGATACGCTCCTGGCTTCGACGCCCGATTTCATGACATTGCTGTGGCAGAAATACTATGGCAGCAATTCGGGAATTCAGGTATTGACCAACCGGGAAAAGACCTGGCTGAATGAAAAGGGTTCCCTGAATATTGGGTATGTAAAGGGCATTCTGCCGTTGTCCGATCAGACGGAGGACGGAACACCCACAGGGGTCATCAAGGAATTAGTGTCTCTGTTGTCTGCCTATATAAAGATCCCATTGAATCTCATATGCTATGATAACGTGGCGCTCATGGAGGCTGGGCTGCGTGACGGTGAGATTGACGCGGCGTTCCCTATCTACTCGGACTTCTGGATTACGGAAAACAAAGGCTTTTTCCAAACAGACGCCTTTCTCAGCGACAGGGTCATGATTGTATACGAGGGGGATTATAGAGGGGATTTAATGGATAAGATTGCCCTCACTGAGACCGGGGTAGGGCAGCGTTACTATGTTTCCATCTATTATCCCAACTCTGAGACTACTTACTATGCGACCAAGGCGGACTCGATTGCGGCGATTAAAAGAGGCGAGGTAAACTGTATGATTGGCTGCTCCAGTATTTTCCAACGGTATTTTATGGAGCATGCAGGATATGAGGATTTAAATATCGCGTATCTGGATACTTCGGAGAATTTTGGCATCGCCGTGAGCCGGGGAGAGAGTATCCTGGTGGAAATATTAAATAAGGCAATCCGTCAAATGGATAATACGGTCCTCACAAGTGCAATGGTTCAATATTCAAATGTGGAGGTATCCTATACATTTATTGAGTTTATCCGGCACTATTCCATTGGTGTAATCGCTGTTTTGTGTGTCTTTTTTTCCATTCTCCTGCGAATGTATATAAGCTTCCGGCGCAAGACAAAATTTTTCAATGAAGAGCAGGCGAAGACACGCGCTGCCCTGGAGGACGCTTTAAGAGCAGCCAATGCGGCCAGTGACGCAAAGACCTCTTTTTTGTCCAGCATGAGCCACGATATCCGTACGCCCTTAAACGGCATCATTGGGATGACCGCCATTGCCGGGGCCCACATGGACGACCCTTCACGGGTGCAGGACTGTCTGATGAAAATTACGTCTTCCGGTAAGCATCTGCTGGCTTTAATTAACGAAGTACTGGATATGGCAAAAATTGAATCCGGGGAAATCCATCTGAATGAGGAGTTATTAGATTTATCAGCGTTGGTAGACGACCTGATTACCATGAACAAACCCCAGTCGGACGCAAAGCAGCAGAATCTGGTGGTACATATTTTGAATATTTCACATGAAAAGGTAATCGGAGACAGCCTGCGTCTTCAGCAGGTTTTTACTAATTTAGTAAGCAATGCCATCAAGTATACTCCGGCGGGCGGAGAAATCGAGATAACACTATCGGAAAAGCCATCCGGCAGTCCTAAGCTGGGGCGCTTTGAGTTTATGGTTCAGGATAATGGAATTGGCATGAGCGAGGACTATCTGCCCCATGTCTTTGAGGCCTTTACCCGTGCGGATAATGCATCTGTGGCCCATATACAGGGAACCGGCCTGGGGCTGGCCATTGTCCACAATATTGTACATATGATGAATGGGGATATAACCGTGGAGAGCACATTGGGACAGGGCTCGAAATTTACGGTGACATTATTCATGAAGCTGCAGGACACGGAGGATATCCCTTATGAGGATTTTGTGGATTTAAATATTCTGGTGGTTGATGACGACCAGGTTATCTGTGAATCAACCTGTATCCTCTTATCCGAACTGGGGATGAAGGGAGAGTGGGTCGTCTCCGGCAGGGCGGCCGTGGACCAGGTGGAACTTCGCTATAACAGCGGCAGGGATTATTTTGCCGTACTACTGGACTGGAAGATGCCTGATATGGATGGCATCGCAACCACCAGGGAAATCCGCAGGCGTGTAGGCGATCATGTGCCCATCATCATTATATCCGCCTATGACTGGTCGGCGATAGAGAAAGAAGCAAGAATGGCGGGAGCCAACGGATTTATAGGAAAGCCCTTGTTTAAGTCCCGTCTTGTCCATCTCTTTGGCCAATTACTGAATCATGAGATGGAAGAGAACGGTCCCGGGCTCAGGGAATTGACAGAACAGACGGATTTTTCGGGAAAACGGGTGCTCTTGGCCGAGGACAACGAGATTAACGCTGAGATTGCCATGGAGGTTTTGAGCATGCTGGGGCTTGCTGCGGAGTGGGCGCATGACGGTAAAGAAGCCGTAGACTGTATGAAGACCTCGCCTTCCGGTTATTATGACTGCGTTTTTATGGATGTACAAATGCCTGTGATGAATGGGTTGGATGCGGCCAAGGCCATACGGGACTTACCTCATCCTGACGCAAAGACAATTCCCATTTTTGCCATGACCGCCAATGCCATGGCGGAGGATGTAAAGGCAGTGCTGGCCGCTGGAATGAATGAGCATATTGCGAAGCCTTTGGACTTTAGGGTATTGATGAATGTGTTAAACAAATACCTGCGGTGAGGTCCGGTAATGGGCTGAGAATCAGTTATAGCGGCAGGCGGGCGCTGGTTATACCAGCGCTTTCTTTTAGGTTATAAGGCAGGAGGTACCAGTTTGTGAAGAAAAAATTATGTTTGATAGGGCTTATATCGGTTCTTTTGTCCGCAGGCTGCGGAAGCAGAAACAAGACTGTACCGGATTTGCCACCGGCTCCTGCGGAGGAACGGGACTACGACTTTATTTTTGTATGTCCCATCATAGACAATGAGTACTGGCAAAGCTGTATCCAGGGAATTTGGGATGCCGATGAGGAATTGGGAACCACAACCCATGTGACAGGTCCTCGTGAAGCAGCTGATTTTGACAGGGAAATCATTCGATATATGGGAGAAGCGTTGGAATCAGAGCCTGACGGAATCATGGGTTATGCGGGTATCAGGGCCATGTTTCCTTTTATAAATCAGGCTGGTGAAAAAGGTATCCCTTTCCTTGCTGTTGACAGCGATGCCCCCTCAACCACGCGTATTGCCTACATTGGAACCAATCTGTATGCGTTTGGTTACAAGGCAGGCGAAAGCATGGTCCGGCTCACGGACGGCATGGCGAAAATCGGCTATATCTGCAGCTCTTTTTCTGCCCAAAATGAGGCTGAGGTATTACGGGCGTTTGAAGACGCTATTTCTGATTATAATATGGACATTATCGCGGTGGGCGAGGGCTGGTCCGACCCGGAGCGTGCTGCCGGAGCCGTTGAAGCCATGTTGGCTGAATGTCCGGAAATTACCGCCATCTTCTGTACCGGCGGCTACAATGTGACCGGGGCGGCACGTGTTAAGAAGATGCAGGGGCTTAACAGCCTGATATTGGTGGGATTTGATGATGTGGAGGAAAACCTCGCATTTGTCAGAGAGGGAGTGATTGACGCCCTCCTTGTTCAGTTGCCTTACCAGATGGGCTACCAGGGAGTTCATTTACTAAAGGAATTTGTGGATAAAGGTAAGGTTGAACGTGATGCTTATGATACCGGAAGTATTTTAATCAATCAGGAAAATGTGGATAGTTATTGGGAATAAAATAGAATCTGGAGAAAGAATACATGGAAAATTGCAGGAAGCAAAAAATATTAATTGCGGATGACTCAGAGCTGAATCGTGAAATTTTGTCCGCGATGCTGGAAGATGAGTATAACATTATGGAGGCGGAGAACGGCATACAGGCTGTTGCGGCTCTAAGCGAACACAGGACCGATATCGCAATGCTTTTGCTGGATATTACAATGCCGGAAATGGATGGGTTTGCGGTTTTGGACTATATGAATAAATATCATTGGATTGAAGAGATACCGGTTATAGTGATTTCAGCGGAGGATAATCCTGCCTCCATCAAAAGAGCATATGACCTTGGTGTAACGGATTATATGGGGCGTCCTTTTGACACGACAGTGGTCCGCCGCCGTATCGCCAACACCTTGCTGCTGTATGCAAAGCAGCGCAGGCTGTTACATATTGTGGCTGATCAGATATATGAAAAAGAAAAAAGCAATCAGCTCATGGTTTCCATTTTATCACATATTGTGGAATTCAGAAATGGCGAGAGCGGGTTTCATGTAATCCATATCAATTTAATTACCAGGTTACTGCTCAAACGGCTGCTACAAAAGACAGATACATACATGCTGTCAAATGCGGATATCGCATTAATCAGCCTGGCATCGGCTTTTCATGATATAGGAAAGATTTCCATCCCCGATGAAGTCTTAAATAAGCCGGGCCGGCTCACGGCAAAAGAATTTGAAATCATGAAACGCCATTCCATGGTAGGCGCTGATATGTTACATGAATTACCTGTTCAGGAACGGAATGAGCCGTTAATCCGGGTAGCGTACGAAATCTGCCGCTGGCATCATGAACGGTATGACGGCGGAGGATATCCGGATGGTTTGCAAGGGGACGATATCCCCATTTCAGCCCAGGTAGTTTCGCTTGCTGATGTGTACGACGCCCTGACAAGTGAACGCTGCTATAAAAAGGCATATTCCCATGAACAGGCCATGGATATGATTCTGAACGGACAGTGCGGCGCTTTTAATCCATTGCTGCTGGAATGCCTGAAGGAGATCGGCAGTACGCTTCAAGAGGAGTTAAAGATTAATTCGGGGACATCGTATGGAACACAGGAGTTTCAGGATATGGCCAATCAACTGCAGGCGCCGGAATTGGTTTCTTCCGAGCGGGTACTAAGGATGCTGGAATATGAACGTCAGCGTGTACAGTTTCTGACAGATGCTGCAAAGGATATTATATTCTTTTATTCGGAATCACCGCCATTACTGAATTTAAATGAACCCGGCGTTTTAAAACTTGGATTGGATAAAAACATGACAGATCCCATGCAGAACCCATTGCTTTTGGCCAACATACCACCGGATTCATTAAACCGTCTGAAGGATAAACTTGGGGCCGCTTCCCCGGCGGAACCAATTGTCCAGATGGAGCTTGAAATCAGGATTGAGGGTGAGCTGCGGTGGAACAGGCTTATATGCAGAACACTTTGGGGCGCCGAGACAGATGAGAGATATATGGGGATTGCCGGGACACTCATTGATGTTCATGATGAGTACAGGCATATAACTTCACTAAAAGAAGAGATATACCATTACGAAGTGGAAAACGATCGGCTCAATATAATCGGGCATGAGAGGAATGGTCACAGAGCCGTGACGGGAAAAGAGGCCTGGCTTCTGATGCGGCTCCTGGATACGGTGTTTGATGCCGTCCGTCTGGTGGATGCAAGCACGAATTATGAAATTCATGTGGACCGCACGGGCACTATGCGCAAAGTTCCATACAACTGCTACGCTGTCTGGAGCAGGGACAGCCGATGTGATAATTGTATTTCTGCCAAATGCCTGTCACAAAAGAGTAGATTTGAAAAGTTCGAGTTTCTTGGTAATGAGATTTATTTTGTTATTGCTTATTATGTGGAAGTGGACGGACAGCCCTGCTCTATGGAAATGATTACCCGGATGACAGAGGATACCTTGTTTGACGGCCATGGGAAAGAGGAGGTCGTCCAGGCGATTTTTGAGTATAACAAAAAAGTTTATATTGACTCCCTTACCGGCGTTAATAACCGCCGCTATTATGAAGAGCAGCTTCGCGAATTAAGCGGTGTTGATGCCGTTCTTTTTGCAGATGTGGATAAGTTTAAGAATGTCAATGACTTGTATGGGCATCAGACAGGGGACATGGTACTTCGACTGATTGCTGATGCTATCTGCTCCAGTGTCCGCAAATCAGATTCGGTGGTGCGTTATGGAGGGGATGAGTTCATTGTGATATTCAGGAATATACCCTTCCATATTTTTAAGGAAAGGGCAATGGATATCCAAAGAAGAATAAAGGCTTTATCCATTGAGGAATATCCGGATATCTGTTTTTCAGCCAGCATCGGAGGGATTTATGGACCAGGAAATACGGCTGAGCTTTTACAGACAGCGGATGAGCAGATGTATCGCGCAAAAAGGGAAGGGTGCGGTATCTGTCTGGCCCGCGGGGAAATGCAATAACAATCCCTTTTGCTGACGATTTGATAAGCAGTAGTATTATGATGCGAGGTCCGGCTTATGAAAAATAAACATGACACAGCGCGTTCCGCTCTGATGATTATAGTCTGCATCCTAATTATTGGCAGTACATCCGTTTTGTTTATCTCACAGATGAATGGAATGGTTCAAAATAATATAATGAACACAATCAGCGAACTGGCAGAGCATGATCTGGTTTCCATCCAAAACTTTGTAGAGACAGAGTGGAATGATTTATATAATATCCATAAATGTCTGGAGGTCTATGACTGCGATACAATTCTTGAGATTCAGGAACGGATGAATCTGGAGCGGGCGACCAGCGATTTTCATACCATATATCTGGTGGCTGAGGATGGCACTGTTTATACGGACCGTTATATGGTTTATCCTAAGGAAAAGATGGATATCTATAAATACCTGGAGGGCAGCGACAAACGTATCGTGAAACGGTATGATTTTTCTACGGCAACGGAAACGCAGAAGGAAATGCTCCTGTATGCCATACGTCTGGAGGATTACATCATTGAGGATACCAGGTTCACTGCTCTTGTGGGCGTCTCAAACATTAAGCAGATACAGGAGAAAATGGCACTCTATTCATTTGACCGGAATGGAAGAAAACGTGGTTACAGCAGTGTCATTAACCCAAACGGTGATTATATTGTTGATGTAAAAAGAACTGCATCGCTGAACCAACGACAGAATATGTATGAAATGCTGCTAGGAGGAAAGATAGAGCCGGATTGGTCGAATGACATCATCAGACAAAAAATAGAGAGAGAGGAGTCATTCTATTTTTATTATACGGATGAGGAAGAAGTGGAAAGACTGTTCTACTTAAGGCCGGTTGAAGAGACAAATTGGCATTTTCTGCTGATGGTCGAAACAGAGGTTTTTACGGAACAGAGCCGGATGTTTATATTCTCCAGTATAGCAATGCTTGTAACTGCAGTCTTTGTTTCAGTATCCATGCTTTTGCTTGTTATGCGCTCTCACAGCAGAGAGCTGAAAGCGAATGCGGAGGTAAAAGCCAGGAGTGAGTTCCTCTCCAATATGAGCCATGAAATCCGGACACCATTAAACGGAATCATTGGACTGCTGTATCTGATGCGCCGCCATGTACAGGAGAGAAAAAATGCGCAAATGCTGGACTGGATTGATAAGGCTGATACCACGTCAAAGTATCTTCTTTCGCTGGTCAACGACATCCTGGATATGTCAAAGATTCAGGCGGGGAAAGTAGAGCTGGTGGAGAAGCCGTTTATGCTGGAAGACATGATAGATGCGGTTTGTTCCGTGCAGCGCAGCAATATTGAGGCGAATGGTGTGGAATTCATTGTGGAAAAGGACATTACGGTACCCTGTATTATAGGGGACGAGACCCGAATCAAACAGGTCCTGATGAATATTGTCGGCAATGCCGCGAAATTCACGCCCAGGGGCGGGACAATCAAGGTATCAGCAAGCCAGGGAAAAGCCCAGAATGGCTCAGTTCGTACCGTTATCAGCTGTGAAGATACAGGAATTGGGATGAGCCAGCAGTTCCTTAAGAAAATTTGGGACAGCTTTGCGCAGGAGCACAATAAAGAGTCCGATGCTACAAAAGGCACCGGCCTGGGGATGGCAATCAGTAAACGTCTTATGGATGCGATGGGCGGTGAACTTACGGTTAAAAGCCAGGTTGACTTAGGCAGCACGTTTGACATAATCCTCAATCTCAAAATCGCGGAGCGGTCCCTGCCAATTTCAGAAGATAAGAACGCTTGGACAGACTCCCGATTACCGCGTAAGATACTGATAGCCGAGGATAATGAGTTAAATGCGGAAATCCTGACCGGGATTTTGGAGGCGGCAGGCTTTGAAACCGTTGTTGCAAAGGACGGTCAGGCGGCTGTGGATCAGTTTATGCAATCTGAACCGGGGGGATTTGACATTATATTGATGGATATGCAAATGCCGGTCATGGACGGCTGCAAGGCAGCTGAAACGATTCGTGGACTGGACCGGGCCGATGCAAAAACAATTCTCATCTTTGCCTGCACGGCCAACGCGTTTCAGGAAGACAGGGATAAAGCGATGAACAGCGGAATGAATGACTTCCTTACAAAACCAATTGACATCCATATTCTTTTGGAGAAGCTTAATAACGAAAAATCAGGAGAAAGGCAGTAGGATAATGAAAAGAAAGGTAGGTACTTATCTGATGGCGTTTGCTGTGGCGGCAGGCCTGTGCGGCTGCGGGGCAAAGGCAAAACCAGAGGTTTCGCTGATTGTAAAGGTTCCGACTATGGGAATGAACTGTGTCAGTAACTCCAATATTGTAAGCTGCCAGGATTTCATGGATTATGCTGCGGAAAAGTTTGTGGCTGTCTATGAAGCCGCGGATGTTTCCATGAGAATCGAGGTATTTGATTATGTGGATGAGAATGAGGCCATTTTAGGCGCTTATGGGACGGAGGATGCGGTAGACATTCTGTATGAAGGGTATTTTAATATGGCGGCTTACATATCCGAAGGACATGTTGTACCTCTGGACGATATCATTACAGATGAAATCCGTGGAGACATCAGCGAATCAGCCTGGGCACAGAGTATGAAAAACGGAAAAACTTACATGATGCCATACCTCTCCATGCAGAACATTCTGATTTATAACAGACGTTTGTTTATGGAGTGCGGCCTGGAGCGTTTTCTGCCGGATGAATTAGAAATCCAAAATTGGACGATTGAGGAATGGGAGATTATCCTGGATACCCTGGCAGAAAAGCTTCCAGATGGTTCCTACCCTATGATGATGTACGGTGTGAATAATCAGGGGGACACTCATATTATGAGCCTGATACGTGCATTTGGCAGCGGGATTTTTGATGAGGATGGGAACTTTGATTTTGAAAGTGAAGAGGCTGTCCGCGGCCTGGAGTGGATTCAGGGAGGCGTAAGGCGAGGGTGGTATCCGCCGCATCCGGAAAACATAGAACTTGCCGATAATCAGCAGCTGTTTGAGAACGGACTGTTGGGAATTTATCTGTTTAATAATGCGAACTTTATGCTGTATGATGACATTGAGACAGACTATGGTTATGTTAATTTTCCCGGCAATGCCGGCCAGATTATGATGCTGGCCGAATTTTCCGCAAATGAAGTGAATGTTGTTGACTTTATGAACAACAGTCCCAACTGGCAGGGCAGTGAGAATTCTGTCCGCAATGTGTTTTGGCCTAATATCCATAAGCTTTTAATGGGAAAGACAACGCCTAAGGAGTGCGCTGCTGATTTGAATCGGGACTGCAATGCTGCGATTCATGTGAAGACGTCATTTCATGAGTGATTGGCAAGGAGATGCGATAATCCTGTATAGGATATGTTTGGCAGTCTGTCCTGTACAACCAAAATGTTGGAAATGCAACGAGAATACTCTCTGTTTTCATGCTTTTTGGAATGTGGCAGAATGGAAAAATTAAAGCAGCAAATTTGATTTTGTGGGTGATAGACTATGATAAGTGATATTGCGGGCTTCGCATATGATTGTAGAAATGCTGATAAACTGGCAGATTTCTACAAAGAATTGCTTGGTTGGAAAAAAATCCTTTCCGGGAATGGCTGGGCCGGATTGCGCTCACCGCAAGGCTGGATATTGGCTTTTCAAGAAGTTAAAGAATATGAACCACCTGTATGGCCATGGAAAAACGGGAAACAGCAGCAGATGGCACACATGGATTTTTTAGTCGAAAATCTGGAGAGTGGAGTTGCCCATGCATTAAAATGCGGTGCAAAGGACAGGAACAAACGATAGAAATTAAGAAAATCGTATTTCATATATTAGATGGTATCAAAGGACATACGGCGGAAAGAATTGAATTAAAGGCAATCCTAGATAAATAAATTACCAACACCACAAAAAAGCATCCCAATTAAAGTTTGGATGCTTTTTTGCTATGTTTTGGAGCGCCTGCGCTTTCCGGCATTTGTCGCTGCACAGTTCATACCGCAGGCTTTCCGCAAGGAAAAGCCGCCCGGTGAGATATTTTTTTGCCAGGAACTCCCCGGCGGATTTTTCCAGCGCAGGCTGTTTCCGGCGGTTGGAGTGCAGGGCTTTCCGGAGTGGCATAAGCCCCAGGCGGCTCCATTCCCCGTCCGGGTCATGCTCAAACTCTGCCAGGAAAGTCCCCAGAGGGCGTGTCATGTCGCACAGGACATCCGCGTCCGTGTTCCCACGCAGGCTGAAGCGGATCTGCAGTTCCTCCCCGATCAGGACACGCTCTTTCTTTTTCTGCCTGTCCAGTGAAATGACAAATAAAATTGTATTTGTAATATTTGTCTGTTTAAATACAAGAAGCAATAACATTATATAATAGCTGCTCCGATATGCTGGCAATCATCATAACTTTTCTTTGTCAGTATACCCATTTCAATAATCTGCTGTGCAATATCTGCAACATTATCATTAATTTGAACCAAAGTATAATCAATAAGTCCTAAATAATCGAATAATTTGCTTTGGTTCTGAACATCCTTTTAGTTCTTCAAGCGTTACAGTAGAAAGATATTCTTCATACTTTCCACTGCGAAACATTTCCCATAATTGTCTGGTATCAGCCATTTTTCAGGCACATCCTCCTGAAGCAAATGACTAATAACTGAGGTATCCAGGTAAACTCTTAATTTTCCCATAGCTACCACCTCAGGCAAGCATTCTCATAATTAGATTATACAAAAAAACGCAAGAGCTTCCTGACGCTTCATAAAATAGCTGCCTTTCTACTAAAAAAATACAAATATGCCCTCAGTAGACAAGGAGCGTTCTATCCATTATACTATAGACTAGCAGATTTATAGTAAAAATGACTTTAAGTATATCAGAGCTTTGGATATCATACCTCTATGCCGATGTCAGAATCCGGGGCAGAGTGAGGACTAATTTGTTGAAGAATTATATCACACTGTGGGCACTATATTTTAGAAAGGTAGTGGAATCACGCTATGTTTGGTGGTGTGATGTGTGGTTTTTTATGGCAGCCTTGTAAAGAGCGTTTCTTTACGAGGTTCTTTTTTTTGCAGGGGGCATTGCTATAGGATATTGAGAATCCTATTCCCGCAAAGCATGGCGGATATTTTGCATTTGCGGTTATGATTGAAGAAATGATAACTCTAAATAATCGGACAATATAAAACATTCTATATAGTATGAAAATATTCTAAATCAGGGAAACTAAAAATTAGGAAAAATCAATTAACTATAGCTGGAATAACATTCAGGCATGTGAAGGACAATGGAGGCGTTTATGACAGAAGAATATATTAACCAATTTCAAAGCTACCTGAGAAATGAAGAAAAAGCCGAAGCAACAATCAGTAAATACCTACATGATGTAAAAGAGATGCTGGTATTCATTGAGAACATGGATTTAAACAAAGAGTCTCTCATAGAATACCGGAAGCACCTGAGCAGACAATACAAGCCGCAAACTGTAAATGGAAAACTCTCAGCAATCAACGCATTTTTAAAGTTTAGGGATTTATTGGAGTTTAAGGTAAAATTCCTAAAGGTACAGAAACAGGTATATGTAGACGAAAAACGGGAGCTTACGGAACAGGATTTCAAACGGCTTCTTGAGACGGCAGATAGAAATGGAAATAAGCAGCTGTACTATTTAATGATGGTCTTATATGGTACTGGGATACGGATTAGTGAACTTCCATTTGTCACAGTCGAAGCTATATGTTCGGGAAAGGCAGAAATATCCATGAAAGGAAAATACAGGGTAATCATTTTCCCTAAAAATCTTGTCCGTTCATTAAAAGAATATATAAATATGTCAAACATAAAACATGGCTGCATTTTTCGGACAAAAAGTGGAAGAAACCTGGACAGGAGCAATATATACCATTCCATGAAGAAGCTGTGCGGGGATGCTCAGGTTGAACCGTCAAAAGTATTTCCTCATAATTTCAGACATCTTTTTGCAAAATGTTTTTATTCCATCGAAAAGAATCTGTCCCATCTTGCCGATATCCTTGGACATTCCTCAATCGAAACCACGAGGATTTATGTTGCGGCTAGTATTAAACAGTATGAAAAAATCATGAATAAGATGAAAATTGAAATTGATAAACAAAAACCACAGAATAACTATTCTGTGGTATATTCCTGACAACCATAGCCGCGATTTTTATTATAAATATATATTGTTTCAGATTCTGATATAAACAGCAAAATAACATACACGTCAAAAAGGCCGGTTAGACATTATTTCACTCCCGGCCTCCTTGAGGTATTGAAAAAATAGCTATATGTATATTGACGTCACAAACATTTTGGTATAAAATACAAACAACGCTATGTTTTGTTAAACAGTGTAGCGGCTAAGTACCACAGAATAGTTATTCTGTGGTCTTTCCTTAGATTGAAGAGGTACCACGGAATAGTTATTCTGAGGTATGCATAAATATAAAAGCCTTCAGAGGGCGGACAGGCTTGAAAAGGACAGCGGTTTGTGCGCTTTATAAGCGCATGGAAGAGGTGTTGATGAATACAGGGATTTCTAACAAAGGCTGGATTGATATACATGCACATATATTACCAGGGGTGGACGATGGAGCTCATGATTGGGATGAGGCCATGGCATTATTAAGACTGGCATATGGGCAGGGAATCCGGCACATCATAGCCACACCGCATTTTACATGGAATCAGGACACAGGGATGCTTCAGGAGTTATGTACATTTCTGGATTACCATGCGAAAGCCATATCAGACGGCTTTAGTGTCAGCCTTGGACAGGAAATCAGGTATTTTGAAAATCTCATCGAATATCTGAATCAGGGAAAGGCCCTTACGCTGGCTGGCAGCAGATATGTGTTGGTGGAGTTCGGACCATCGGACAGCCTTGGCAGAATGAAGAGGGCTGTGCGCCAACTGATTCAGGCATCCTATTTCCCGGTAATTGCACATGTGGAGCGTTATAGATGTCTTCTTGAACAGGAGCGGCCGGAGGAATTGGTTGAATATGGGGCTTACCTTCAGATAAACTCCCGGAGCCTGAATGGGGGATGGATGGATAAAAGGGCCCGCTGGTGCAGAAAAAACCTGAAAAAAGGAACGATTCATTTTATTGCCACGGATATGCATAATTCATCGGACCGTTCCCCGGATATCCAAACAGCGGTTTCGTGGATGGAACACAATATGGGGGTAAGGACAGCGGTTCGGATGACCAGGACGAATCCGGGGTACATCCTGCAGGATAGAATGCTATAGCAAAAGAAAAAGTATGGAAAAGGTAATTGTGATGGAAAACAGAATGTATGAGGACAGAAATGAAGACGCAATTGAGATTGATGTAGTTGAGCTGCTGTTTGCTTTAAGGAAAAAACTGTGGATGATTATTCTGGCAGCAATGATAGGGTGCCTTGGGGCAGGTATATACAGCAAAGTAATTTTAAGTCCGGTTTATACATCCACTTCCATGGTGTATGTATTATCAAAGGAAACAACACTCACTTCCCTGGCTGACCTGCAGATAGGAAGCCAGCTGACAAAGGATTACAGTGTAATGATTACCAGCAGGCCTGTTCTGGAGGAGGTAATCGAAAAACAGAAACTGAGTTTATCCTATAACCAGCTAAAAAGTATGATTCGCGTCTCAAATCCTGCCGATACCAGAATACTTAACATGTCTGTATCAGATACTGATCCGGTCAGGGCAAAAGCCATTGTGGATGCAGTAGCAAAGGCATCCTCAGACTATATTGGGGATATCATGGAAATGATTCCGCCTAAAATCATAGAAAATGGTGTCGTGCCTGATAACCCCACTTCTCCTAATATAAAAAAGAACGCTGCTTTGGGAGGACTTGCTTTATCCGCGGCGGTATGTGGTTTTATTACACTTCAGGTCATCATGAATGACACCATCCGTTCCGAGGAAGATGTCTCCCGTTATCTTGGCATCAGTGTATTGGCCGTTATTCCGGAAAACAACATAGAGGAAAAGGATAACCCGGAGAAGGGCAGTGAAGGAAAGAGAAGCAGGAAAAAGAGGAAAACCCAGGCAAAAAGGGCTGAGAGGAGAAAGTAAGACGTGGAACAAATTCTAAATCTGCAGAATACAGGTGGGAAGGACTATCATTTTGAGGAGGCCATCAAGACACTCAGGACCAATTTACAGTTTTGCGGCAGCAGTCTGAAAACAATCATGTTTACAAGTTCATTGCCCGATGAAGGAAAAAGTGAAATCGCTTTCTCTGTTGGGGCGTCCTTTGGAAGCATAGGTAAAAAGGTTTTGCTGATAGATGCGGACATCCGCAAATCCGTATTCATAAAAAGATATGAAATTAAAGGCAGTCCCAGCGGGCTGTCCCAGTATCTCAGCGGACAGAAAACCATGGAGGATATCTGTTATGCCACCGATATAGAAAATTTTTACATGATTCTGGCTGGTCCATATTCCCCAAATCCGGCAGAACTTCTGGAAGATCAGCTGTTTAAGGAATTATTGGAAAAAGCTAAGGAAAAATATGATTATATCATCATAGATACGCCGCCCATGGCAAATCTTATTGATGGAGCTATTATTGCCGGCCAATGTGATGGAGCGGTAATTGTAATTGAAAGTGATACAATCAGTTACCATTTGGCCCAAAAAGTGAAGGTACAGTTGGAAAAGAGCGGATGCCGTATTCTGGGCGCGGTCCTCAACCGGGTGGGGGAGGATTACGAAAATGGATATTACAAAAAATACTATGGGAAATATTATGGGAAATACGTGGGGGGGGGGGCGAAAAGTAGACTATGGGCAGCTATAGATAAAGGGCAATATGAGACAGGGAAAAAACATTCGGACTCAAAACCGTAGAAAAAAAATGGCTGCAGTCATTGCGGGGGCATCGGTCCTTACTGCATTTTTTCTATACCGGACCGGTCAGCTGCATTTAGAAAAAAGAGCATTGGCGGAGGCGGTCCCGCAGTGGCATCAGGATGTGGATGTGGACGGGGACAGGGAACAAAGCGCGGCAGACAGGATTGAGTATCAGGGGAAGGTTTACCGACGTAATACGTATGTCAAAGCCATCCTGTGTATGGGAATCGACAGGCCGGGAAGCCTGGAGGAAACCATGGTCGCCGGGTCCGGAGGCCAGGCAGATGCAATCTTCCTTGTTGCGCAGGATATGGCCAGGGATAAGGCTGAGCTCCTAATGATACCAAGGGACACCATGACAGAAATAACCCTGACAGATTTAAGCGGCAATGTCCTGGGCAGGGATATCCAGCACCTTGCATTAGGTTATGCCTATGGAGACGGAAGGGATAAAAGCTGCCAATATATGAAAGAGGCGGTGAGTAATCTGTTGGGAGGTCTGGCCATTGACGGGTACATGGCAATCAGCATGTCTGCCCTGCCTATCATTAATGATGGGGTGGGAGGCGTTACCGTGACCGTGAAGGAACAGGGGATGGAACGGGTGGATTCTGAATTCATTTACGGACAGACGGTCACGCTTAAGGGCAGACAGGCAGAGAAGTATATCCGCTGCAGGGACACCGGCCAGGCGCAAAGCGCACTGGGGCGTGCGGAACGCCAGAAATCTTATATAGAAGGGCTGCTTCAGGCAGCAAAGATAAAATCAGGAAAAGATGACAGCTTTATGTCCGGCCTATTAAAGGAAACGGAACCCTACATGGTGACTGACATGACAAAAGACAGATATTTGGACATGGCCCTAGCCTTCCTGGGAGGAAACCAGGACTTTGGGGAGTCAGACATGATGACACTTCCGGGAAAGGCAGTGGAGACACCTATTTATGATGAATACCATCCTGATAAATCTCAGATCAGGCCTATTATCCTGGATATGTTTTACCGGGAGGAAACGGCTGATACGGATATGGGAAAATAGGTATGATAATTAATACTTATAATAAATGTTCAATTTAGTTCAAGAAAGGAAGGGTAAAGATTATGAGAAAAAGGATTACAACAATTGCGTTAGCGGCTGCGCTTGCAGCGTCACAGGCAGTGATTTCCTATGCCGCCAACAGCCCTGGCACGGGCCCGGTCATTGGTGATAATGGCGGGGACAGCGATTATGACATTGGGGAGAGGGTAGGCAGGGTGCTAGGCAAAGGCACCATTGGAACCGCACAAGGGGTAAATACTGTTCAAATTAGCAGAACAGGGGTCACAACAAACAGCAAGGGTCAGGTTATTGTTGGGGATACGGCGTTGGAACTTATAGCAGGAGATGAGCGCGCTGTAGCGGGACTTCCTGAAAGTACTGTTACAACCATTAATGGAATAAACAGTGGCAGTCCGTTAAGCGGGGTGGTTCCGGGAACAAACCTGGATGGATACAATGCCCTTATCAGTACACATGCGATTGTAACCAAAGATGCGGCAACGGACACAGAAAAGGCCGGCATGGTAGAAGTACCGCTGTATGTTCCGAATCTTGTTGATGGCCTGGGTGAGGTACAGGTACTTTTCTATAATAACCTGACCGGTACCTGGACCGTGATACAGCCAAACAGGGTGGATGCAGCTTCCAAGACGATTTGGTTTAATATTCCTAACTCAGGTACGTTTTCTGTAATATACAAACGATAAAGCCCTGAATTACGGTACAAAAGGGGAATGTGAAAGTGAAAGGTAAAAACAAACTTGTATTAGAAAAATACCTGCCTCGCAGTAAAACAGTGAGGATGAGGATACTATGGGGGTATGATATGGCCATGGTATGGATCTGCGCGTGCCTGGCCCTGGGATTAAGATTTGACCTGAGTCTTTCCTCTGTTCCCATTGAGTATGCCAGGGAGGTATGGAAGTACGGACTTTTGCAGATGGCCGTGGTGTCCCTTGTTTTTTATGCGGGACACCTTTACGCCATCATGTGGGGAGTTTCAGGTATCCGGGAGATGATGCAGGTCCTGCTGGCTTGCCTGGTTGCTGCTTTGGCACAATCCGTAGGAATTTTGTTACTGGATGCGCGTATGCCGAGGAGCTATTATATGCTGTGGTTTGTGCTGATGGCCGGGGCGGCCATCAGTGGACGGGTCAGTTTCCAGGTGCTTCAGAAAATCACGGACAGGATAAACCGCTTCCTTGAAAAAAACATTCCGCCCCGGGTGATGATAATCGGCGCGGGAAAAGCAGGAACACTTATACTTAAGGAAATGAAAGCCAGTGAAAGGGTCCATGGATATCCTGTCTGCATAATCGATGATGACAAGGACAAACAGGGACGGGTCATTGATGGCGTATCCATTATGGGCAGCCGAAGGGATATAGCAAGACTTGTAAGGGAGAAGGGGATTGATGAGATTTACGTGGCCATTCCTACTGCTCCTCCTGAGGATATAAGGGATATTTTGAAAATCTGCCAGGGAACAGGGTGCCAGGTCAAGATACTTCCCGGCGTGTACCAGCTTATGAATGGCGAGGTCACGATTTCAAGACTCCGGAAGGTGGAGATAGAAGATTTACTGGGAAGGGAACCGGTAAATGTTAATCTGGATGAAATCATGGGTTATGTAAAGGGAAAAGTAGTGCTGGTCACTGGCGGAGGCGGTTCCATTGGCAGTGAACTGTGCAGGCAGCTGGCACTCCATAAGGTAAAGCAGCTTATCATATTTGATATATATGAGAATAATGCTTATGAAATCCAGCAGGAATTAAAACGGAAGTATCCACGTCTGGATCTGGTGGTGCTGATTGGCTCCGTGCGCAATACGAACCGTCTTGATTATCTTTTCCGTACATACAGGCCCGATATTGTTTACCATGCAGCGGCTCATAAGCATGTGCCTTTAATGGAGGACAGTCCCAATGAAGCCATAAAAAATAATGTCCTAGGCACTTATAAAACAGCCGGGGCCGCCATTAAATACAAGGTACAGCGTTTCATACTCATCTCAACGGACAAGGCAGTGAATCCAACGAATATCATGGGAGCAAGTAAGCGCCTCTGTGAGATGGTGGTTCAGATGAGCAATCAAAAGAGCAGTACGGAATTTGTTGCGGTCCGCTTTGGCAATGTGCTGGGAAGCAATGGAAGTGTGATTCCATTATTCAAACAGCAGATTGAAAATGGCGGCCCGGTGACAGTGACGCATAAGGATATCATACGTTATTTCATGACAATTCCGGAAGCGGTAAGTCTTGTGATTCAGGCCGGCGCCTATGCAAAGGGCGGTGAAATCTTTGTACTGAATATGGGAAATCCGGTCAGGATTCTGGATATGGCAGAGAACCTGATTCGTTTATCCGGCTATGAGCCATACAAAGATATAGATATATGCTTTACCGGATTACGTCCGGGAGAAAAGTTGTATGAGGAACTCCTCATGGATGAAGAAGGATTGCAAAAGACGGTCAATGACAGGATATTCATTGGAAAACCCATTGATATGGATTATGACCGGTTTGAGAAGGGGTTACAGCGTCTGGGGGAGGCGGCCCTTAGTGAAACCGCTGATGTGAGGGAGTTAGTTCATGATTTGGTACCTGAGTACCATTATAAGAATATGGATTCAGACATTGCAGCTGCAGAGGCAGCGGCTAGCCGGGACTTTGAAGTTACACCTGTGAATCCGGAAAGGTTTGCAGTACACAAGAAGATAGCAATGTATAATCTGGGAGTAAAGTAGGGAAAAGGGTATGAAAGTGGAATTGTCGCTTTGCCGCATTCTGGGGTCATACCTGTTATATGGTTGAAGTTTATCTGTGGAAAGAACAGCTATATACCTTGTATTGGATTAAGGTGTTGGAGATGTCCATGGAATGGCGAAGCATACTCTTTTTTTATCAATGCTGTCTAATACAGATTGCGATATCAATGCAGAAAAGAATCCTTAATTATATCCTGGTACAAATTTGGAGGGCAGGGATGGAAAGCTGGTATGCAGTGCAGGTAAGAACCGGAAGGGAAGAAGCAGTTCTGCAGTTGAGTAAAAAGATAATAAATGAATCTGTTTTGAAGGAATGTTTCATTCCATACTATGAGCGTATGAAACGTTATCAGGGAGAATGGCATAAAGAACTACATATCTTATTTCCAGGATATGTTTTCCTCATTACAGAACAGATTGAGAGTTTGTTTTGGGAGCTAAAAAGAATACCAGAATTCACGAAAATCCTTGGTGATGGTGTTGAATCCATTGCCTTACAGGAAGAAGAGAAGAAGATGTTGATGGAAATAGGGGGGCAGAAGCACTTATTTGAGATGTCCCAGGGGTATATTGTGGGGGATATGGTTATCATAACTTCTGGTCCAATGAAGAAAATGAAAGGCACGATAATATTCATTGACCGTCATAAAAGAGTTGCTATTATACAATTAGATATGTTCGGAAGAAAAATAGAAATAAACATGGGCCTAGAAATTATCAAAAAGACCATTAGTCCCATAAATTTATACATTGATGAAACTTCATGTAATTAAAGAAGATTGAAAATACGAACGGAAATATACAACTTAACTCAGGGAGAATATACATATGAAGAGTAGTAACATAGGTATGATGGTCCGCAATATTCCTTTTAGTCCGCCAGATATTACGCAGATTGAGATTGATGAAGTTGTGGAGACACTAACATCAGGATGGATTACAACGGGACCAAAGACAAAAGAACTGGAACGTTTAATTGCAGAAAAATCAGGTACTGATAGAGCTGTATGTTTGAATTCCAATACGGCTTGTGCAGAAATGACACTTAGAATTCTTGGTATTGGACCAGGTGATGAAGTGATTGTTCCGGCTTATACATATACTGCTTCTGCCTCTGTAGTGAATCATGTAGGAGCCAAGATTGTATTAGTGGACTGTGAAAAAGACAAGTTTACGATAGATTATGAAAAATTGGAGGCGGCGATTTCATTTCGGACTAAAGTGATTATTCCTGTTGATATTTTTGGCATTCCTGTAGATTACGACAGAATCCTGGAAATTGTTGACAGAAAAAAATATCTTTTTAATCCATCTGATAATAAAATCCAGCAGGCTATTGGTCGTGTGATTATTATGTCAGATGGAGCACATTGTTTTGGAGCTGCATATAAGGGGAAGCCAGTTGCACAGTATCCAGATTTTATAAACTATTCATGGCACGCAGTGAAGAATCTTACTACTGCGGAAGGGGGAGCTGTTACATGGAGGAGTATTCCGGATATTGACAACAGTGATCTGTATCACCAGTATATGTTGTTAAGCCTTCATGGACAGAGTAAGGATGCGTTTGCTAAGACAAAACTTGGTGCTTGGGAGTATGACATCGTTGGTCCGTGGTATAAATGCAACATGACGGATGTTCATGCAGCAATCGGACTTGGACAGATGAAACGATATGACCGTATTTTGGCTAGACGCAAAGAAATTATTGGGATTTATTCGGATGCGTTTACTGATTTACCAGTTAAAGTCTTGAGCCATTATACAAAAGAATACTCTGCATCTGGGCACCTATATATTATGAGGTTATTTGATAAAGATAACGTTGCTGTTGATACAAAAGTCAGAAATGAATTTATTACAAAAATGGCCGAGTTAGGAGTTGCAACAAATGTTCATTATAAACCGCTTCCAATGCATACAGGGTATAAGAAACTAGGATTTGATATTAAAAATTACCCAAATGCCTATGAACAGTTTAAAAATGAAGTAACCTTGCCACTACACACACGTTTGAATGATGAAGATGTGGAATATGTAATTTGGGCCGTGAAAAAGACTGCAAGTGAAATACTGATGTAAATATATTCCAGGAAAGATAATTAACATTATGAAAAAATTACTAATAATAGGAGCTGGGTTTCTTCAATCATTTGTAGTCAAGAAATCCAGAAGCATTGGCTATCAAACGCTAGCAGTTGATGGGAATCCCAATGCAGTTGGTTTTAATTATGCAGATAAACATGCGGTAATCGATATTACCGATAAAAGGGCCTGTCTTGAATATGCTAAGAATGAAAAGGTTGATGGTGTCTTAACAGCTGCAACAGATTATGGTGTTTTAACAACAAGTTATATAGCTCAAAGAATGGGATTACCAGGTTTAAACTATAAAGTTGCACAGATAATTAAGAACAAATATCAAACAAGAAAATGTCTTTTTGAGAATAATGCTGATGATACAGAGCAGGTGTATGAAGTCAATAAAGATACTGATGTCGAGCAGCTGGCAGAGAAGTTGAATTATCCGGTTATGGTTAAACCTTGTGATGGTTCAGGTAGCAGAGGTACTTCAAGAGTTAATTCAAAAAAGGAATTAAAAAAAGCATGCAGGTTTGCAATTAATTCTTCTATCACAAACTGTGCTTTAATTGAAACATTTATAGTGGGTAAAGAATATGGAGCAGAAGCATTTGTTATTAATGGAGAACCTTTCGTATTAGCAATTCTGCAGAAATGGATAACAAATCCGCCATATTATGCCGAATTAGGTCATGCAATTCCCAATGATTTGAAACCAGAGGTGGAAACACATGCTAAAGAGTGCGTAAGGAATGCCATCAAGGTATTAGGTATCGATTTTGGTGCAGTTAATATGGACATGATTATTACTCCTGGTGGCAAAGTACATATTATTGATATTGGTGTCCGCATGGGAGGTAATTTAATCGGTTCTCATATTATTCCTGCTGGAACGGGAATTGATTACATGAGTGCTGTAATCTGTAATGCGATTGGAGACAAGAGAGAATTGACAATAAAGGAAAACGCAGCTGTAGTCACAAGATTACTGGCGTTTGGTGGTGGTACTATTAAGCATCTCCCGGATTTTGAAGAAATACAAAAAAATAATAACGTTGAGATTTATCATCACCTTAAAATGGGTGATGTTGTGAATGAATATCATACAAATTTAGATGGTTGTGGATACATTGTAGCAATTGACAAGGATAGAGATGTTGCTTTGAAAAATGCTGAGCATGCGTTGATACAGGTGGAAAAAATGATTTTCTGAATGGATGGTAATACAGATGGAGATAGGTAGCATTTTTGAGATTGATATCCGTGAATTATTTGCCAAACAAGAAAAGGAATACGTGCACTTTCCGTTCATGGAAGAGATGGAATATAACATTGAGTATTTTAATACCTGCCGAGCTGCAATAGAGGCATTATTGTGTCAAATAAAAAAGAACTCATATTGTAGACTGTGGCTGCCTTCGTATATATGTGCATCCGTTATAGATGCTGCCAAGAGAGCTTGCATTGATTTATCATTTTATCCTGTTGAAAGAGATATGACGATTTCGTTAGATGTAATAAGAAAGATAGATTTTGCCGCTAATGATATACTATACATTATTCAATATTTTGGTGTTACATATCCGATTGATTTTATGGATGCACTGTCAGAAATTAAAAGCAAAGGAATTATAATCCTTGAAGATATAACGCTTGCCCTGCTTTCAAAAGGTCCGTCATTTGCATTTGGCGATTATATAGTTGGGAGTATTAGAAAGTGGTTTGCCTTGCCAGATGGTGCTTTTATAATCAGCAGGTATAGAATTCCTGATTTAAGTAGAGCAGATTCTGCTAGTGAGTATACATTAAATTATGTTATATCACAATTTATGAAGAAAGAATATTTGAAAAATCCGTTTCTGGATAAACAGATGTTTCTGGAGTATTCCCAAATTAGTATGAAGTCATTGTTCTCAGATTATACGATACGCTTTATTTCAAATATAAGTATTAAGCTGTTATTTAATTTGGACATTGTTGAAATTACAAAAAAAAGGATTGAGAATTATGACTATCTTTCCTGTTTGATTTCACAGATACCACAGATTAGGATGCCTGTAAAAAGAGTAGGAGAAATGCTTCCATTAGGTATGGTTATAGAAGTGGAAGACAGGGATGCTTTATTTCAATATATGATTAAAAACAATATATACTGTAATATTCACTGGCGCCCAAATGAGTCTTTTAAACTATTTAGTGGAGCAGAGTATTTATCAATGCATTTAATTACGATTCCATGTGACCAAAGGTACGGAAAGATACATATGGATTATATTTATAAAGTGCTCAAAGAATTTTATGAGGAGGAATATTGTGTACCAAAGAGTAGTTAAAAGAATACTGGATTTTATCATAAGTATCATGGCAATGCCTTTTATTTTAATGATTCTCTTGATTGTTACGCCATTGATATATATCAACGACCCAGGGCCGATTTACTATGTCTCTAAAAGAATTGGTAAGAATGGGATTATATTTGACATGTATAAATTGCGTACTATGAAGGTGAACTCACCAGATTTGCGAAATAGTGATGGAAGTACATTTAATTCTGACTCTGATTCGAGACAGACTGAGATTGGAAGGATTTTAAGAAAACTTAGCATTGATGAACTGCCCCAGTTTTTTAATATCCTGAAGGGAGATATGACATTGATAGGCCCTAGGCCGGTTTTGGATTCTCAGTTGGCTTCTTTTAGTGATGAAGAAAAAGAGAAGCTTAAAGTATTGCCTGGTATAACTGGCTATTCCCAGGCATACTGCAGAAACCAAATGTCAAGCCATGATGAAAGAATGCAGGATGCATGGTATGCGAACAATGTTTGTTTCTTTCTTGATGTTAAGATATTTTTTAAGAGTATTGAAACTGTACTGCATCCAGAACGAGTTTATAAGAATCAGAGTTGATGATGGAGGTTGCTGTATGCATATTTTGGAATTTAAAGCGTACTATGAGCCTGAAATTGCTGCTGGAATAAAGTTAGATGCGGATACTGCAGAGGCTCTTGCTGCAAAAGGACATTATGTACATTTATATGCGCCGACACCGTGCAGAGGTATCAGCAAAGAATTATCAAAAGGTACACCCAAAACAGAGTTGAAGTTCGATGGACGATTAGTCATTCATCGTTATTCTATGTACCGGGAGAGAAAGGGAATAATTGGAAGACTCTTCCGATATATACTTTGTTCAATAAAACAAATATATATCGGAGTAAGAGAGAAAAAGATTGACTTATTATTTGCAGGAAGTACACCGCCATTTCAGGGTTTGATTATGGCATTTTTAAAGAAGGTAAAAAGAGTTCCCTTTATTTATAATTTGCAGGATATATTTCCTGAGTCAATTATTACGGCAGGAATAACGCATGAGGATTCAGTGATTTGTAAAGTGGGAAATTGGGTATCAAATATTACGTATGATGCAGCAGATTTGATTATAGTTCCTTCAGAAACCATGAAAAGAACCCTAATTAATAAACAGATTGTAGCGGATAAAATAAGAGTAGTTCCTAATTGGGTTGATGATGAGTTTATACATCCAATTGAGCGCAGCAATAATAGGCTGGTCAAAAAATTAAAAATCCCTTCCTACGATTTTACAGTCGTATATGCTGGGAATTTAGGTTATGCACAAGCTGTTGATATTATTGTGGAGACTGCTGAGCGTTTAAAAAGAGACAGACATATTGGATTCCTAATTTTTGGGAATGGTGTATACAATGATACAATGATTTCAATGGCTGCTCAAAAAAGGTTAAATAATATCCATTTCTACCCTCTGCAACAGTATGAAAGTGTTTCAGAAGTTTATAGCTTAGGCGATGCCTGTATTGTGGCATGTAAGCCGGGAACTGGAAGGAATGCCATGCCAAGTAAAATTTGGAGTATTATGAGTTGCGGACGTCCTGTGATAGCCAGTTTTGATAAGGAATCCGTGCTTGAAGAAATAATCAGCAAAGAAAAATGTGGAGTGTTTGCTCAAGCGGGAGATGTGGATGCTCTGATTATACAGATAAAAAAATTAAGACAAAATTCTAAGTTGTGTAAAGAGATGGGGACAAATGCCCGCAGATATATTGAGATGAACCTGTCTCGAAAAAAAAGTACAGAACGGCTCGTTCGTATTATTGAGATGACAAAAGAGGAATACAAAAGTAATGAAAGTATTATATATTAATACAGTTTGTGGACGAAGCAGTACTGGCGGAATAATTAGAGATATAGATGCAGTGCTACGTATTAATGGGCATGAATCTTTAACACTTTTCGGCCGTTATACTGCACCGGATAATATCAATTCTATTTGTATTGATAATAAATTAGATGTGTATATGCATGTACTGATAACTAGATTATTTGATCGGCAGGGCTTTGGTTCTATATGCGCAACAAAAAGAGCGATAAGAATAATAGAAGATTATAAACCGGATATCATTCATATTCATAATATCCATGGAAATTACATTAATATAAAATTACTTTTTTCCTATTTAAAGAAATGTGGAATTCCTATTGTATGGACAATGCATGACTGTTGGCCTTTTACTGGCCACTGTCCACATTATATATATAATGCATGCTATAAATGGAGAGATGATGTTTGCTCAAAATGTCCTAGAAAAAAAGAATACCCAGCCAGTTATCTCCTGGATAATTCGACCCGTAATTTCTTAGAAAAAAGAGAATTATTCACAGGTGTTCCGAACCTTATAATAACTACAGTTTCAGACTGGCTAAAGGAACAGGTTAAAGAATCCTTTCTAAGTGAATACCCTGTTCTGCGTATCTATAATGGGATTGACTGCGATAAATACCGGCCAAAGGAATCGGATATCCGGAAAAGACTTAACATTGCTGAAGATAGAAAGATAATACTTTCTATTGCTGATGGATGGTCTGAAAGAAAAGGAATGAGTTTGATTTTTTCTATAGACCAAAAATTAAGACAGTTGAACTTACCGGTTCAGTTTTTAATGGTAGGTGTTCAAAAGGAATTAATTTTAAAAATACCGGATAGTATTATAGCATTACAGAGGACAGACAGTATAGATGCGCTTGTGGAGTTATATAGTACAGCTGATATAATGTTCAATCCTTCTCAGGTAGAAACATTTGGGCTTGTTAATGTTGAAGCGCTGGCTTGTGGTACCCCAGTTATTACAATGGGATCCACTGCATGTCCTGAATCAGTTGATTCCACTTGTGGAGTTGTTATAAATATATCAAATAGCCTAATAGACAGTGTGGTAGACGCAATCACAATATTGCTTAAAAACAAACCATCAAAAGAATGCTGTAGGAAAAAAGCATTGAGTTTTTCAAAAGAGAACTCATATATAAGTTATATAGAACTTTATAAAAAATGCTTAAAAGGGGATGTCGGACATTATGAGCAGAAATGAACTTATCTTTTGGTTTTCACAACCGCCAAAAGTCGAACGAGGTGCATATAACGAGATATCAAATTTGTGGGGGAATAAAGTATATTATGTTTGCTATGAAGAATACAGTGAATTTAGAAAAGCATTGAATTGGGATGATAAAAATTTTGGGAATGCCCATGTTTTGCATTTAGGTCTTGAATCAGACAAAAAAAAGGCTGTTCAGGAATTTATTCAAAAACATAAGGCTGCAATAAATATAATTCCTGGATTCACCAGTAGTATATCCAGAATTGTGTTGAGGTTTTTGCCACCCAAAGCAAGGGTTTGTGTAGTGACAGAACGGCCTGTTCCATTCTTTTCTAAAAATGGGCGTATATTTAGAATGCTTAGATGGATTTATTGGAAAATAAGGTATAGACAACTCTTTTTATTGTTGAATAAGCGTATAAATGCTGTATTGCCGTTAGGACGTTTGGGAGTTGAGGCTTACCACTCTGTTGGTTGGCCGGAAGATAAGCTCTTTGGTTTTATGTATTGTCCGGAAATTGAGTATTTCAGTCCAATAATTAGAGATAATAATTCGGACGGTATTCGTTTTTTATATGTGGGAAGATTCCAATATTCAACCAAGGGTATAGACTTTATACAAAGGGCTGTAAGACGAATAGAAACTGATAACTGGACCTTGGATATGGCTGGAGGATATGGACCAGATAGAGATGATATTTTAAAGTGGATTAAGTCGGATGACAGAGTAAATTTTATTGGAGCCTGGAACTCAAATGATGTTATTTCAATGATAAATAAATACGATGTTGTGATTGTTCCAAGCAAAGGTGAAGGGTGGAATATGATAGTTCACGAAGCAGTTGCTGCATCGGTTGGAGTTATTGTTACGGACCAAGCCGTGAGTCATGAACTCATAGAGGCTTCTGGAGCTGGAATTGTGATTCCTTCTTATTCTGTAAAAGATTTAACTGATGCAATGAATTTAGTAATAGAGAACAATGATATTATTAATCAATGGAAAATGAAAGCAAAGGAATATCAATATAAGATAGATCCAAAGGTGGTTGCAAACTATTTCTTAGATATAATGGACTGGATTTATTATAGCAGTACGTGCAAACCAGAATGTCCGTGGACAATAGATACATAAAGGATAATGAGTATGCGGAAAAAAATAAATCAATCAAATGTTCTGCTGTTTATCGTATTTATATTGATATTCATCTACACAAGTAACGATTTGGCAACAGGTTCAACATCATATAATTTTTCTGGTGTTAGTCGTACATCTTCACATATTTGGCTTGCTTTGTCCATTATATTTATCGGCCTTGCAGGTATCCTGCTGCCATCCGGAAAACATTCTAATGCATTAATTTCACCACTTATTATTATGGCGTGCTGGATAATAATTAATTCAGTTATATATGATACGCCCTTATGGACAACCGTAACATATGCAGGATTTGTAATGTGGTGGGTCTTAGTGATGATTTTCGCTAGAAGGTATGTATATTCGGTAAAGGGGGATTTATCCGTATTAATAGGTCTGGCAAGTATGATGCTAGCGTACTATATGTACAAGTTTTTTATGGTTTATAGATATGCGGGCACTTTAAATCGTGATAATCCCGCAGTATTGAATATTGCATTTAGAATTATAATATTTCTTCCATTTATATTAATGCTTGATAATAAAAAGATACGGAATTTGTTTTTGGCTTTGGTTGGTCTGGCGGTATTGTTTTCGTTTAAAAGGACAGCTATTGGTGCGTATATAGCAATGGTTGCAGGATATCTTTATGTCGATGCCAGGGTGAATAAAAAATCGTTAAAATTTGTCGGATATATAGTTATATTTTCAATCATATTGGCAGTCTCTATACATATTGTAGATGAATATTCTGGGGGGTTCCTTAGCTCAAGATTTGTATTTGACAATATGGTGAAGGCATCAGGCAGGACAGACAGATGGATAAGTGCATTTAACGATATTTACAATAGGGGGATGATTCAACTACTCATTGGTACTGGAATTAATTCAGCTGGTTATTCTCAACACAATGAATGGATTGAACAGTTGTATTCGTTTGGACTTATAGGATTTTGTATATACTTTGTTTTTGCTGTACGGTTGTTTAAAAGATTTTGGTTATATTATAGAAAAAATTCGGAAACAGCAGCTTCGTATATGACGATAATCATGTATTTTCTTATTGTTGGATTCTTTAGTGGATTCATGTTTTCACATAGTTCATTTTATTTGTTTCTATTTATTGGCGCCGCCCAAAGTCTTGATCAATTGTCAAGTTTGCAAAGAGGATGATTTTTATGGAAGAAATGAAAGTGATTTTTAGGAGACTCGCGTTATTACGTACTTTTTTTTATTACATAGAATTTAAGATTTTGAAAAAAAGGATACCGAATCATATCAGAAGAAAAAACGATGTGGCTATTCAGAAAATGAAGAGAGTTTATAAAGGAAAGCGCTGTTTTATTGTTGGTAATGGACCTAGCTTGAAGACGGAAGACTTAGAATTATTAAAGAAAGAAATCACATTTGGCTCAAATGGTATATTTCATTTATATGGCAGAACAGAATGGCGTCCCACATTCTATTTTGTACAAGATTCAATTGCATATCATAAGATGCTTCCAAATGCAGATGAAATTTTATCAACATCAAAGGCTGTTTTTACCTCGATGAATTTTTATAATAAGATGCCCTACAAATTTGTCACACATCCAAATACAAGACTATTGTATGTCAGATTTGTTCCACCCAAAAAGTCCCGATACCGTTTTTCAACTGAATTATCCAAATGCGTATACGAAGGATTATCTGTAACTTATTCCATGATTCAGGCTGCAGTATATATGGGATTTACCGAAATATATCTTTTAGGAGTGGACCACAACTACTCAGTCGAGGTAGATGCCAATGGAAAACTTCTCAAACAAGATAATACAGTAAAGAACCACTTTTATGTATTAAAAGAAGAAGAAAAGGGCGAAATGGCCGGATATCCAACTAAAATTAATGAAATAACAAATGCATTTTATAGCGCAAAAGAGTATGCAAAAAGCCATAATATACTTATTAAAAATGTAACACGCGGAGGTAAGTTGGAGCTATTTGGAAGAAAAAATTTGGAAGATATATTGTAGTAGAAAGGAACTATAATTGTGGAATGTAATAGAACAAAGCTCAGCAGTGTATTGTCTTATATAATGATTATTGTAAACATAACATCTGGGCTTTTTTTTACGCCGTGGTTAATGCATCGTTTGGGAACTTCTCAGTATGCTATATATACATTAGGCATGTCGATTATCAGCTATTTGACCATTGAGCTTGGAATAAGTGAAATAGTAACCAGAATCAGTTTAAAATATATAATCGAAGGCAACCGGCAACAGGTAAACAGGTTGATGAGTATTGCAATTAGAATTTATCTGATGATTGATATACTCATTCTGATATTAGCAATTGTGATGTACTTTTTTATAGATTCTTTTTTTACAAATTTGACACTTTCAGAGATTGATTTATTTCGTAATGTTTTCATTATATGTGCTGCAACAGTAATAGTCATTTTCTGGGAAATTCCATTCGAAGGTTTGTATGCCGCATATGGAAAAATATATGTAAATCGCCTCGTGGGTTTAGGATATAAATTATCATATGTTTTAGTTACTGTCATTAGCATTTCTCTTTATAATTCGGTTATTATTGTCGTACTATGTTATGCAGTGTTGACAATTAGCACAAAAGTATTTTTGTACCTATATATAACCAGAAAAAATAATATAGTAATTGACTTACATACCCATGACAGAGAGATTACTAAAAATTTACTAGGCATGTCAGGTTGGATTATTATTGCAATAGTTTCAAGCCGATATTTTTATGCAATTATACCGACCCTACTGGGAAGGTTCTCAAATTCATTTGAGATAACAACATTTTCTGTTGCAAGCGCTGTTGAGGGCTATCTATTCCTTTTTTCTAATGCTCTAAATGGAATTTTTTTGCCACGCATTACGCGAATGGCAATGAGTAACGATGATGAAGGAATTACCGACTTGTTAATTAGAATTGGAAGAATTCAATTAATGATAATTTCTTGCATAATCATCGGAATTATAGGATTTGGACAGGAGTTTATTTCTTTTTGGGTTGGAAGTGAGTATAAAAATGCATATGTTTGCCTTATTTTAATTTTAATACCATGTATTGTACATTTGACTCAGACTGTAGCATTAGAGGCCACATTTGCAAAAAATCGAATTCGGGAAAGGGCTATAGTTTATGCTGTTGGGACTATTATTAGTACAGTTCTTACATGTATTTTAGCACCTGAATTCGGAGCAATAGGAGCAGCAATAGGAATATGCGTGGCAGAACTATTATGTTATGAAATAGGCATGAACTTTGTGTATAAAAAAATGCTTAATATTAATATAAGACACTTTTTTGTACAAACACATTTGAAGCTATTACCGCCGTTAATAATATCACTTATGACGGCTTTTGTGGTTAATCAATTAATAGAAGAATCAACAATTATAGTGTTTCTAACAGAAGTTGGAATATGGGCAGCGATTCATTTGATTTTACTGTATACCTTGGGATGCAATACATCAGAAAAAGATGTGATTAAAGCCATCCTGATGTATAGATAGTGGAAATAGTGAGACGCTGAGACATAATATTTTTTATTTTAGGGAGGAAAAGACATGTTTAAAAAACCATACATTATAGCAGAGGCAGGATGCAATCATATGGGGCAGATGGAAATTGCCCATGACCTCATCAATACTGCGGCCATTTTCTGTAAAGCTGATGCAATTAAGTTCCAGAAGCGCTGCCCGAAGGAACAACTCACACCAGAGCAGTACAATGCTCCGCACCCTAATCCTATGAATTCATATGGGGATACTTATGGTGCTCATAGAGAATTCCTTGAATTCACTGCGGAGCAGCATGCGCAACTAAAGAGTTGGTGTGAAGAGGTTGGAATAACCTATTCCACTTCCGTGTGGGATTTGACGAGTGCAAAGGAGATAGCTGCGTTAAATCCTGTATTTATTAAAATACCATCTGCTTGTAATAATCATTTCGAGATGCTGTCTTGGCTTTGTGATAATTATGAGGGTGAAATACAGCTTTCGTTTGGAATGACAACACATGAAGAAGAGGAACAAATTGTCCGGCTATTTGAGAAACATGGAAGGGCAAAGGATTTAATATTGTTCAGTTGTACATCTGGCTATCCTGTGCCATTTGAGGATGTTTGCTTGCTGGAAATATCACGTATGCGTGAACAGTTCGAGAAACGTGTGAAGGCAATTGGCTTTTCTGGACACCATTTGGGGGTGGCAGTGGATGTGGCAGCCTACACTCTTGGGGCGAATGTCATTGAACGTCATTATACACTGGACCGTACATGGAAGGGAACTGACCATGCGGCATCTCTTGAGCCGGATGGAGTCCGCAGACTTGTCCGCAATCTGAATGCAGTATATAACGCATTGCAGATGAAGTCGGAAGAGATTCTTCCAATTGAACAGATACAGCGAGATAAATTGAAATATAGAAACAGACAGATTTTAAAATCACTAGATGATAAAAACTAGCAGAACAGGGAGGGGAAACAATGAATATAGCATTTATTCCAGTTAGAGGTGGAAGCAAATCCATTCCATTGAAAAATATTAAGAAGATTAGAGGTAGACCTTTGGTTTACTGGTCAGTAAAAGCTGCATGTGAATGTAAATACATTGATAAAGTATACGTAGCTACTGATAGCGAAAAAATAAAAAATGTTGTAGAAAAGTTTAAATCAGGCCCATGTACTAATAGTTTTTGCAAGATAGAAGTTATAGGGCGCTCTGTTGAGTCAGCTTCAGACACTGCTTCAACGGAGTATGCTATGTTGGAATTTGCAGAGACTCATAACTTTGAAAATATTGTACTTATCCAAGCAACATCTCCATTATTATCAAATATAGATTTAGACAGAGGATTTGAATGTTTTTTAGAAGCTGGAACAGATAGCGTCTTGTCAGTTGTACGTCAGAAGCGCTTTCATTGGATGATTGATAAGCAGGGATATGCGCATCCGACGAATTATGATGTATTCAAGCGACCCCGCCGCCAGGAATTTGATGGATATATGGTTGAAAATGGTGCTTTCTATATTTCCTCTAAAGCAGCGCTGCTCAAATCACGAAATAGGGTGTCAGGAAATATTAAAGCTGTAGAGATGAATGAGGATACTTTCTTTGAGATAGATGAACCTGGCGATTGGATTATGATAGAGGCGCTGATGAGGAAAAATGGAATTTCTGCACTTCGGGATATTCCAGTAATCAAGATGTTTCTTACGGATTGTGATGGTTGCCTGACTGACGGCGGAATGTATTATTCCGAAAATGGAGACGAAATGAAAAAGTTCAACACGCGTGATGGTATGGGCTTTGCCCTCTTGAAGAATACAGGAATTATTACAGGAATAATTACAAGTGAGAATGTTAAATTGAATCGCAAACGTGCTGAAAAAATGAAGCTGGATATTCTTGAGGCTGGATGCAAGGATAAATTATCTGCTGCCAGAATTTTGTGTGAGGAAAGGGGAATAGCATTGGAGAATGTAGCTTATGTTGGTGATGATATTAACGATATAGCTCTGATGAAAGAAGTAGGATTTAGCTGTTGTCCGGCTGATGCAGTAGAAGCAGTAAAGGATGTAGCAGATTATGTTGCTGATGCCTGTGGTGGAGAAGGAGTTATTCGTGAAATAATAGAAAATTTAATGGGGATAGATTTTAACAGGAATATATAGGTTTATATATGAAAAGACAAAGGAGTATGATTAGAATTATGAGTTCTATAGCGGTTGACACAAATATAAAACTAGACAATGAGATACCAGCATCTATGAAAGGGGCTGCACTGCTCATCACAGGAGGCACAGGTTCTTTTGGAAATGCAGTACTTAATCGATTTTTAACAACTGATATTGGAGAAATCCGTATTCTTAGCCGAGATGAAAAGAAACAGGATGACATGCGCCATGAGTACCAATCGAAATACCCTGAGTATGTGGACAAGATTAAATTTTACATCGGTGATGTAAGAGATATTTCAAGTATACGGCCAGCCATGGTCGGAGTAAACTATATTTTTCATGCCGCTGCTTTAAAACAGGTGCCCAGCTGTGAATTTTTCCCAATTGAGGCAGTTAAGACGAATGTGCTTGGAACGGAAAATGTACTTACTGCAGCCATTGAAGCTGGTGTGAAAACTGTGGTGTGTTTGTCTACGGATAAAGCTGCTTATCCTGTAAATGCAATGGGAACATCAAAGGCTATGATGGAAAAAGTAATAGTTGCCAAATCAAGAACATCGAAGGATACAAAAATCTGTTGTACACGATATGGCAATGTTATGTGTTCCCGCGGCTCGGTAATTCCACTTTGGATTGAACAGATTTGTGCTGGTCAGCAAATTACGGTTACTGAGCCTTCCATGACCCGATTTATCATGTCATTGGATGAGGCGGTTAATCTTGTTTTATTTGCATTTGAATATGGAAAGTCGGGTGATATTCTTGTTCAGAAGGCACCAGCATGCACAATTGAGACACAGGCCAAAGCAGTAATAGAACTTTTTGGAGGGAAGGAGAATAATATTAAGGTTATTGGAATCCGCCATGGAGAAAAAATGTACGAGACGCTTCTTACTAACGAAGAGTGTGCACATGCAGTTGATATGGGAAAATTCTATAGAGTTCCATGCGATAATAGGGGGTTAAATTATGATAAGTATTTTAAACACGGTGATGTTGAAAGAAATACATTGACTGAGTTTAATAGTAATAATACAGAGTTGTTAGATGTGGCTGCCACAAAGGCTAAAATCGCATCTTTGGCATATATTCAGGAAATTCTTAAGGGAGAAAAAAAATAATGAAAGCATTGGTTACCGGAGGTTCGGGATTTATTGGTTCTAATATTGTAAGATTATTATTGGAGAATAACATTGAGGTGCGCGTGATTGATAATCTTTCATCTGGTTATTTTGTCAATATTCTGGAATATGTATCAAAGGGACGGATTGAATTTGTTGGTGGGGATATTCGAGACTATAAATCCGTAGCAAGTTCTATGGATGGAGTTGACGTTGTATTTCATCTGGCAGCAAGTGTTGGGCGACAGCGTTCCATTGATAATCCGCAACTTGATTCAGAGATTAATATGATTGGAACAATTAATGTTTTGGAAGCGATGAGACATGCTGGAACAAAACGGATTGTGTATTCATCATCGGCCGCCATATTTGGAGAATTGACGACGCCCACGATTGATGAGGAGCATCCTCAAAATGCTGACTGCCAATATGGGGTCAGTAAGCTTGCAGCAGAGAAAATGATTTTGGCATATAGTGGACTCTATGGATTTGAAGGAATCTGTTTAAGATATTTTAATATCTATGGTGTAAATCAGCGCTTTGATTTGTATGGAAATGTAATTCCGATTTTTGCAAAGAGAATCTTTTCTGGGGAGCCAATTACCATTTTTGGTGATGGAAGCCAAACGAGAGATTTTCTTAATGCAGATGATGTTGCCAGAGCTAATTACATAGCAGCAATGAGTGATGTGAAATCGGATGTTTTTAATATTGGAAGTGGTAACAGCATTACAATTAATACGTTGGCCAAAATGATGCAGAGAATCTCGGGAATTAACGTAGATATCCATTATGCGCCTGAAAGAATTGGGGATGTTAAACATTGTAAGGCAAATGCAGATAAGATTTTTAATTGCTTAGGTTATAAAGCAGTCGTGGGTTTAGAAGAGGGCCTTAAAAAATATATAGATTGGTATAAAAAGAATTGTGTGTAGAAAAGGTAAATATGAAATGAAGATATTAGTGACTGGTGCGAAGGGATTTGTTGGAAAGAATCTTGTTGTAAGTTTAGAGAATATACGGGATGGAAAAGACCGTATACATGAAATAAACGGGCTGGAAAATCCTTCAGATTTACAAATCTGTACGTATGATATTGATTCGACACAAGAGGATTTAGAAAATGCCTGCATTGACTGTTCATTTGTGTTTAATCTGGCGGGTGTCAATCGGCCTGATTTTCAGTCTGAGTTTATGAAGGGCAATTTCGGATTTGCCAATACGCTTCTTAATACCTTGAAAAAATACGATAATAGATGCCCTGTTATGTTAAGTAGTTCTATACAGGCTACTCTCATTGGCCGTTATGGACAGTCTGATTATGGAAAATCTAAATTGGCAGGAGAAAATTTATTTTTTGATTATAGTAAAGAAACAGGAGCTAAAGTTTTGGTATATCGTTTACCAAATCTTTTTGGGAAGTGGTGCAAGCCAAATTATAATTCAGTAGTGGCGACATTTTGTAATAATATTGCAAATGATTTGCCTATTCAAGTGAATGACCATAATACAGAATTGGAATTACTTTATATTGATGATTTGATAGAAGAAATGTTACAAGCGCTGAATGGAGATGAACATCACTGTGAATTCGATGGATTAGAGGCTGTCCAAAGACCTGAGGGTCGTTATTGTTATGTGCCGGCAGTTCACAGAGTCACCCTTGGAGATATTGTTGCTTTACTTGATGAATTTAAGTATCAGCCACAGACGGGTATGATGCCGGAGATACCTGAGAATAGCTTTGCGAAGAAGTTGTATTCAACCTATTTGTCCTATCTTCCAAAAGAGAAAGCTATCTTCCCATTAAAAATGAATGTAGATGCAAGAGGTTCATTTACAGAGTTAATAAAGACGGCTAAGTGTGGACAGTTATCTGTGAATATCAGTAAACCAGGAATTACAAAGGGAGAACATTGGCATCATACAAAGTGGGAGCTCTTTATTGTGGTAAAGGGACATGGTTTGATTCAGCAGCGCAGGATTGGTACTGATGAGGTTATTGAGTTTGAGGTGAGTGATGAGAAAATAGAAGCAATTTATATGCTTCCAGGCTTCACCCACAATATTGTAAATCTCTCCGATACAGAAAATCTTGTAACAGTTATGTGGGCAAATGAGCAGTTTGATTCAAATCATCCGGACACATTTAGTGAAGAAGTTGTGGCGAATTAGCATCTGCACCAGAAAGGAAGTAAAGATTAATATGGGTATTAAACATATATATAATATAAAATTCAAAAATAATGGAAGATTGAAATTATTGATTATTGTTGGCACCAGGCCTGAAGTTATTCGCTTGTCAGCGGTCATCGAAAAATGCCGCAAGTATTTTGACACAATTTTGGCTCATACAGGTCAGAATTATGACTTTAGTTTAAATGGAGTTTTCTTTCAGGACCTAAAATTGGGCAGACCTGAAGTTTATTTAGATGCTGTAGGAGATGATCTTGGTGCAACAGTCGGTAATATCATCAACTATTCTTATAAGCTTATGATAGCTTGTAAGCCAGATGCGCTATTGATTTTGGGAGACACAAACAGTTGTTTGTCTGCTATTGCAGCAAAAAGACTTCATATTCCTATTTTCCATATGGAAGCAGGAAATCGTTGTAAAGATGAGTGCTTACCGGAAGAAACAAATCGTCGTATCGTAGATATTATTTCTGATGTAAACCTTGCCTATTCTGAACATGCAAGAAGGTATTTATATGAGTGCGGTATTCCTGCGGAGCGCACTTATGTTACTGGGTCTCCAATGGCAGAAGTTCTACATAGTAATTTGGCAGAAATTGAAGCATCGGATATTCTTAAAAGGCTTGGTTTAAAGAAGGGTGCATATATCCTGCTTTCAGCTCATCGTGAAGAGAATATTGATACAGAGAAAAATTTTATTAGTCTGTTTACGGCAATTAATGCTATGGCTGAAAAATATGATATGCCGATACTGTATTCCTGTCATCCGCGAAGTAGAAAGAGGCTTGAAGCATCAGGATTTAAATTGGATGTTCGGGTGATTCAGCATGAACCTTTAGGGTTTCATGATTATAATTGTCTGCAGTTAAATTCATTCTGTGTGGTATCCGATTCTGGAACCTTACCGGAGGAAAGCAGTTTTTTTACATCAGTAGGGCACCCATTTCCAGCTGTATGTATCAGAACAAGTACAGAAAGGCCGGAAGCACTCGATAAGGGGTGTTTTATTTTGGCCGGAATTGATGAAGGTCATCTTCTTCAGGCGGTTGCAACCGCTGTTAATATGGCAGCAGAAGGAGATAATGGTATTCCAGTACCTGATTATAGGGAAGAACTTGTAAGTACAAAAGTAGTGAAGATTATTCAGAGTTATACCAGTGTTGTTGATAAAATGGTGTGGAGAAAATATTAATTTTATGAACACATTGAGGTTCCAAAGTCTGTGGATATTTATTAAGAATTATGGTTTATATATAATAATAATATGGCTTGTCTGCTTTGTATGCATGAAAGTGTATGCAGAAAATAGAAAGAAGATTAAGATTTACCATGATTTATTCTTCGTTCTTTCATCTATAATGTATGCTGCAGCCCTTTTATATGTGACGATATTTAGCCGGAAAATGTCCGTAAACGTACATATAGAGTTATCCGTCTTTTGGGAATACAGAAGAGCACTTACTGGAGATAAAGAGTGGGCAATACAAATCATAAACAATATCGTATTGTTTGTTCCATTAGGTATACTGTATAAAGAAATATCAGACATAATGGGTATGAAGACATCATGGAAGAGTTCAATGATACTTGGATTTTTTGTTTCAGGAATCATTGAACTAATACAGCTTTCATTCAGAGTGGGTTTGTTTGAATACGATGATATTTTCAATAACAGTATTGGAATGATGAGTGGGTATATTTTCTGTAGATTAATTAGAAAAATGATAACAAGCAGGTAATATTGTTAAATACAAAAATACATGAGGAGAAATATTATGTCAAAATACTTCGGCACCGACGGCTTCCGCGGCGAAGCCAACAAGACACTAACAGTAGAGCACGCGTATAAAATCGGCCGGTTCCTAGGCTGGTATTACAGCAGAAATAAAAAAGACGGGAAATGCCGGGTTGTCATTGGAAAAGACACCCGGCGTTCTTCATACATGTTTGAATATTCCCTAGCCGCCGGGCTTACGGCATCCGGCGCGGACGCCTATCTTCTTCATGTGACCACCACCCCAAGCGTTTCCTATGTGGCCCGCACCGAAGGCTTTGACTGCGGCGTCATGATATCAGCCAGCCACAATCCCTACTATGATAATGGTATTAAATTAATCAACGCCCAGGGGGAAAAAATGGACGAGGATACCATCCTGAAGATAGAAGCCTGCATCGATGGCATCTCAGGTGAAATCCCGCTTGCGGTCAGGGAACAGATTGGGCGTACCGTGGACCATGCGGCAGGCAGGAACCGCTATACGGGTTACCTTATTTCCCTGGCAACCCGTTCCTACAAGAACATGAGGGTCGGCCTGGACTGTGCCAACGGAAGCGCCTGGATGATTGCCAAAAGCGTGTTCGACGCCCTGGGAGCATCCACCTATGTGATTAACAATGAGCCGGACGGCCTGAATATCAATACAGACTGCGGTTCCACCCACATGGACGGACTTATACGGTTTGTCAAGGAAAAGAAGCTGGATGTAGGGTTTGCATTTGACGGGGATGGGGACCGCTGCCTGTGTGTGGATGAAAAGGGCAATTTAGTGGATGGGGACCTTATCCTCTACATATATGGACGCTATATGAAGGAGCGGGGAAAACTCCAGGGCAATAAGATTGTCACCACGGTCATGTCCAACTTCGGCCTGTACAAAGCCCTGGACGAGGCCGGAATTGAATATGAGAAAACAGCGGTGGGAGATAAATACGTATACGAGAACATGGCTTCCAACGGCTACCGTATTGGCGGCGAACAATCCGGCCATATCATCTTCCGCAAATATGCCACCACGGGGGACGGAATCCTCACGGCCATCAAGATGATGGAGGTCATCCTGGAGAAAAAGCAGCCTCTCAGCAAGTTAGCAGAGCCGGTGCATATCTACCCGCAGGTCCTGGAAAACATCCGGGTAAAGGATAAGAAGGCAGCCAGGGAGGATAAGGACGTACAGGATGCCATTGGCCAGGTGGAAGCGGCGCTGGGTAAGGATGGCCGCATCCTTGTAAGGGAGAGCGGGACAGAGCCTGTCATGCGGGTGATGGTGGAGGCAGCGGAACCGGCCAGATGCCGGGAATTCGTTGACCGGATTATAGAGGCCATCATATCCAAAGGCCATCAGGAGGTACTGTAGCATGTGCGGGATTGTGGGATATGCAGGAGATCTGCGGGCAGCCTCCATTCTGTTGGACGGCCTGGCAAGACTTGAATACAGAGGCTATGATTCAGCCGGAATCGCGGTGGCGGACCGGGCAGAGGATGGAACAGAAACACTGGAAGTGGTTAAAGCAAAAGGCCGTTTAAAGGTTTTGTGTGAAATGACGGACAATGGAAGGGCAGTGGCCGGTACCTGTGGTATCGGCCATACTAGATGGGCCACCCATGGTGAACCTTCGGTGGCCAATTCACATCCACACTGCGCTGGGGATAAAAGAGTTGCGGTAGTACATAACGGAATCATAGAAAATTTTCAGGAAATAAAAAATAAGCTGCTAAAAAGCGGTGTGGAATTCATTTCCCAGACCGATACAGAGGTCCTGGCCCATCTCCTGGATAAGTATTATAACGGAAACCCCATTGAGGCCATAACCAAAATGATGGTACGGATCCGCGGATCCTATGCCCTGGGCATCCTGTTTAAGGACAGGCCGGGGGAGATATATGCTGTGCGCAAAGACAGCCCGTTAATTGCAGGACGTTCGGACTGCGGTAATTTCATTGCGTCTGATGTGCCGGCCATCCTTAAGTATACCCGGGAGATCTGTTTTGTCAAAAACATGGAAATCCTCAGCATAACAAAGGATGGCATCCGGTTATATAACATTGACCAGGATGAGCTGGAACCGGAATTTTCCCGTATAGACTGGGACATGGAAGCGGCGGAGAAGAAGGGGTTTGAGCATTTCATGCTGAAGGAAATCTATGAACAGCCAAAGGCAGTGCGGGATACCCTGAACCCCAGAATAAAAGACAAGCAAATCGTGCTGGATGAATTAAAGCTGGCTGACAAGGAAATATGCGGTTTAAAGAGAATCCAGATGGTTGCATGCGGCTCCGCCTATCATGTGTGCATGAGTGCAAAATACATTTTCGAGCAGTTAGCGCGGATACCTGTGGATGTGGATCTGGCTAGTGAACTGCGTTACAGGAATCCTGTATTTGAGGACCATACCCTTGCCATTGTGGTGAGCCAGTCAGGCGAGACAGCGGATACACTGGCGGCATTGAGGGAGGCCAAGAGCCAGGGGCTTCCGGTCATGGGTATTGTCAATGTGGTGGGAAGCTCCATTGCCAGGGAGGCGGATTATGTGTTTTATACCTGGGCAGGACCTGAGATTGCGGTGGCCACAACTAAGGCCTACAGCGCTCAGCTGGCAGCGGTCTATCTGCTGGCCATCCACTTTGGCCGGGTGAGAGGAAATTTGGATGACGGAACATATCAAGGTATGATTGAGGAGCTTTTGCTTCTTCCTGATAAAATCAGCCGGATTCTGGAGGAAAAAGAGCGGATTCAGTGGTTTGCCAATAAGTTTTCCCATAACAATGATGTATTCTTTATCGGCAGAGGACTGGATTATGCTGCCTCCATGGAGGGCTCCCTAAAACTCAAGGAAATATCCTATATACACTCAGAGGCGTATGCTGCCGGGGAACTGAAGCACGGGACTATTTCCCTGATTGAGGACGGCATATGGACCATCAACATAGCGACACAGGGCAGCCTGTTTGAAAAGCTAATCAGCAACATGGTGGAGGTCAAAAGCAGAGGGGCAAATATCCTGGGGATTACCAGTTACGGGAATTATTGCATGGAGGACACGGCTGACTGTACCATATATGTTCCGAAGACATTGGAATGTTTTTATCCCAGCCTGGTTGTCATCCCTCTTCAGCTTCTGGCCTATTATGTATCTCTTTCCAAGGGACTGGACGTGGATAAACCAAGGAATCTGGCAAAATCAGTGACCGTGGAGTAGCGGGTAACAGAAGACTTGATATAAGAGAGGAGGGAAGACAGTCATGTCAGCAGACAGTCATATTTTCATACAGACCTTTTGCGGTTTTGATGTGTTCATCGCCAATCAGGCAGTCTATTTTTCCAGCAAAAAGTCTAAGGAACTATTGGCCCTCCTGGTCAGCAAAAGAGGATGCAGCGTACCGCTTTCCGAGATAGCGTATACCTTATACAGTGATACGCCGGAAAGAACGGCAAAAAATAATATCAGGGTCATTGGGTACAGGCTGCGCCAGATTTTAAGGGAGTATGGATGTGAAGAACTGCTGATTCACAGGCCCGGGGTATACTCGGTCAACACAGGACTGTTTACCTGTGATTACTATGAATTCATGAAAGAAAACAGGACATACATTACTGCCTATACGGGAAAATACATGCCGGAATATTGGTGGGCATCTGGGGTGGTTCCATATTTAAACGTGGTATATGAATTATATAATAAAAAACATTCCCTGTAAGAGAGATTAATCTGATTTATGTCAGGGATGTTTGAAAATTCGCCTCCTCCCTAAAACAGTACAGGGGAAAACGGCAAGGTGCCTGTGGAAAATTTCTGCGGAGTAATTTTCATTAAGGAGTAATTACATTATGATGAGAAAAAAAATTGTATCTATTGTTATCTGCACAGCTGTATTCATGGCAATTCCGTCTGTTTCTGCATTTGCCTTGGATGGATGGCAGCAGGATGAGGCCCAGGAATGGATTTACAAGGAAAATGACAAAAAATTAGTTAACCAGTGGATTACATGGATAGACGGGACCCTAAGGTATGTGGGAGGAGACGGAAAGATTGTCAAAGATAATTGGGTGAATTTTGGAGATAAGCGTTACCGTGTTAAAGAGGATGGTGCCAGATATGAAGACCAGTGGTTCAATATCATGTCTAGCCCTGCATTACCTTCAGCCAAGCCAGTAACCAACTGGTATTATGCAGGAGCAGACGGAAGTATATTGAAAGATGGCTGGCATGAAGTGGAGGGAAGATATTATTATTTTTACCCAGGGGGAAACTCACCCAGAAAGTCTTTCTTTAATCTGGATGATAAGCGGTATTATGTGGATGAGAATGGTGCAAGGATGGCTCCAGGCTGGTTTTCTATTGACAATGTGAATAGTAAGGGGGAGCCCTATACTAATTGGTATTATGTTAATGAGGATGGTTCCCTTCTTAGGGATGGGTGGCATGAACTGGAAGGCATGACATGTTATTTTGATGCTAACGGGACAGTTTACCGCGACAGATGGTTCAGCCTAAATGATGACCGGTATTATGTGGACGGGAACGGGGCCAGACAAAGCGGCTGGTTCTCCATTACAGGTACCAATGGCAGCGGACAGCGGTATACCAATTGGTATCACGCGGATGCCAACGGTGTATTATGGCGCAATGGATGGAGGGAAGAAAGTGGAAAGTGGTATTTCTTTGATGCCAACGGCCTTAACTATAGAAATCGCTGGTACATAGACGGAGATGGGGATAGGTATTACCTGGATAAGGATGGCGTTCTTCAGGATGATGGATGGTTTAAGATTGAATCTACCAATACCACTACGGGTGCTGTGACTGAGAATTGGTATTATGCGGCAGAATCTGGAGCTGTGCTTAAAGGCGGCTTTAGAGAACTTGAGGATAAGAAATACTATTTTGATATAAATGGCCTGAATTACCGGAAACGGTGGCTGGCTGAGGAAAACGGCAAGAGGCGGTACATTGGGGATGAGGGATATTTATATCAGAACCAGTGGTTTGTTATCAGCGGCCTGGATTCCAGGAACTCAGACTACAATAACTGGTATTATGCAGGCAGGGGCGGATACGTGCGCATGGACGGCTGGTATAAAATTGATGGGCAGTATTATTGTTTTAATACTTCAGGTGTGATGCGCACCGGCTGGCTGACGGAATCAGCCGATGATGAGGAGGATGAGGATTCCTATTATTACTGTGGACAAGATGGAGCCAGGGTAACAGGATGGCAGTGGCTGGAGATTCCCCAAAGCTGGATGGATAACTCGGATGTGGCGGATTATGTACAGGAGAATGGACAGTATGCTTATTTCTATTTCAATAAATCTTCAGGAAAAAAGAAGCGTTCCACAGGGGGGAAAAAAGAAGTTAAGGTAGACGGAGTTACCTATTGTTTTGATGGTAACGGCATCATGTACCTGGGCTGGGTAAAAATCAGCTCAACAACGCCAGAGATAAAAGGCTACCGCTACTTCTGCCAGCCGGAATCAGAACAGGATAAGACATTCATCCGGGGGGAACGGGCAGAAGGAACATGGCTGAAAATAGACGGACCTGCGGACCTTAACAGTTCCGGGCAAAAGGAATGGTACTATTTCGACCAATCAGGAAAACCGAAATGCGGTAATGAAAACAGCTATGCCGTTGAGAAAATCCAAGACAGCTATTATGTCTTTGATATGTATGGGGTGGCGCAGTACGGCCTCATAGAGGTAAACGGGGATTTTTATTATTGCAAAGGCCCGGACGGGAACAGGAAATGTGTCACCGGCAGGATCACGCTGAATGACGGAATAGGAGCCGCCCGTTCCCAGTATTATTTTGACCTTAAGGGAAAAGGAATCACCGGCATTAAGGATGGGGCATTTTACTATAAGGGAAGGCTCCAGAAAGCGGATTCCTCAGCCAGATATGAAGTATTTGACATACCGGGAGAAGGAAAAAGGCTGGTTAATTCCAGCGGGAAAATCATGAAGAATACGAAGGTAACAGACGGGAATGACCAGAAATGGGTTCTTGGATCAGGCGGAAGGATTCTCAGCTATGGTTCAGATGAGGTAGCGGAGATATTAGCACCAGAGTCCACGGTTTCTTATTAATATTACTGCTGGAGAGATAGATGCAGATATAAAAGGATATTAAATTATAAAGAGTGGAAGGAGTTATGTGATGAATCTGGAAGATGATATTATGAAGTGTGCTGAGAATATAGATAATGCCGGATGGAGTAGTATGATGCTAATTTGTATACAGGGTAAAACAGAGGATAGAATTCGTGGGGAAATCTGCAGTTATCATCTTAAAAAAACGATTCCGTTTTCTGATATTGGAGATATGGTACTAAAAATAGATGAGATTTGTGATTGGTTGGGAACGCCACAGAGGACAACGAATCCTCGTTTTATGAATTCAGAAATGGAACAGAGATATCTGGATGCCAGCAAGGAACATTCGGAAGTGGTGGAAGATAAGGGGATAGGCCGTTATGGGGTGACTCCATTCCCACAGGCGCTAAAATCCAGGGCTGTATTGGTTGTAATCGTTAGATACAGACAGAATTCCAGCATTCAGGGAACTATCAAGGGAAGACTTACAGGTGATAAAGAGGTGAGCTTCAGAAGTGCGTTAGAGTTGATGCGCATGATGCAATTTATGTTTTCAACCCATTAAGCTATGTTAGACCAGGTTTTTTTTAAAAGTGCGCCCGGCGGTTCACGTTTTTAATGGGTGAAAGTCGTGTGTTCTAATTGAAGAAAAAAGCAAATGAGAACCTTTGCTCCGAAATGGGTCTGGAGCTGCGAAGCCAACGAGTCGTGGAAGTAGTAACAGACCTCTGGACGGATCAAAGGCTGTTGGGCGTGTCCGGCTTTGCCTGTCCCCGCTCAACGCAAAAGAGGGACTATCGGTGGGAAGCTGATAGTCCCTCTTTTGTTGTTACATTGCGCTTGCCCTGAATTATATGGTTCCCTTTTAATTAATATATCAGATCGCTTTCTAACGGTAAAATCTGCAGAGAAGGAGATTGGTAAGCAAGACCTATAATATAAAGGGTATAGGTAACAGCATTCTGGACATTAAATGTAACAATTCGATTATAATGACAGAAGATTATGTGGAATGTAATATACTTATAACCGTAATAGGAGTGCTCTGGTTCCCTGTATTTGTATAATAAGGAGTGAAATTGCCAAAGCGCATGTCATTTATAACATTGCGGTTTCCCAACCGTATGTTAATGGCCGACTGATTTGGAGCCGCATGGAGAAAACGAATGCTGGCAGTGCTGCTGTTCGGGCGGCTGGGAAATGTAGGACGGCTAGGCAGAACAATAAAGGGAGGAAGAACAGTACCAGGTATATTACCTACAGGAGGTCCCCAGGAGGGCGTTTCCGGAGATGAAGGAGCACTGCCGGGTGTGCTGTCTGTTGGAGATCCCCAGGAGGAAGTTTCCGGAGATGATAACTCGTTTTCAGACGCTGAATCAGAACGTGTAAGATTCAATTCATCGCTATCAATATACATATTTTCTTTCTTATACTATCAATATCTTATGATTTATTATATGCTTCCCATTCATTAAAGTGTAAAGATTGGTAAAGGTTAGCTGCCTATTTTGGATGAGTAGCTGTCAGTTTCTATGTACCAACCAGGTAACTGATGGCTGCTGTCACTTTTTCGTTTTAATGAGACACTGTTACGGAGCGATGATTGGCTGTTCCAATATATATGCAGTGAGTTTGAAGTGGATTTGACGAAGGTTTATTCTTGCTATGATACGGGCATGTCTATTCATAAGTGGAAAAAGGCTGCCCCCGACCTTATCTGCATAGGGATTGATATCTGTATCAAAACAGAATACGCCGGAAGAATATGGCATCAATATGCGGATTCACCTGTATACTACAAAAGCACGATGGACATTGTCTGGATTATGAACCGGTTATTTGATGAATGGGATTTTCCGCAGAATTTCGTGAAATTCTGTTCCTTTACAGAGGCAGAGATATCAAAAAGAAGGCCGAGGAAAAGGAGGTCAGATTTACAAATGGACGTAAATCGAATACAGGGAAAAATCGGTGATAAGGGAACGTTTGTTGTTCACGTAAAGTATCGCCAGAACGCCACTTGGCAGGGAGATGTAATCTGGGTAGAGAAAAAAAGGCGGCAGAGCTTTCGCAGTGCCATGGAACTGTTCCACCTGATTGACAGCGCCTTTGAGAGCGGGAGTGATAAGGAGGAAGGCGGGCTTGAGGAAGAAAAGCTTTAGCCTCTTTGCTGAGTTTGGGGCAGGATTTGTGTTAATCCTACCCCGATTTTATGAAACACGATAATTTCCCACATCCTGTTTATTTTGGCAGGCGGCTTCATGAATCTCTCAGCATTTTACAAAATAATAGAACTCTATGTCATCTATTGTAATCCACACATATGGATTGCCCAATATTTCCCTTACACCGTTTACAATCTGTGTAAAAGCTTCATGGAACTCTTCATAACTTTCCACCTCGACTGGATTCCATATGATTATAAAGTTGGCGGTCAGCCCGTCCAGCTCAGGTCCCCGTTTATCCCCGCAAAGGAAATAAGATTCATTTAACCATGCATTTACATATATGCCAGTATTCGCGCATACCTTTTTGGCAGCTTTTTCCCAAACCTTAATCAGAATGCTCTGAGTGACGATTTCCGGCATAAGCCCTGCTATGGCAACTGTATATCGTTTTGTACGCATATGAATACCCTTTTTTATTAATATATTCAGCATACAAAGAAAAAGTTATTGAACGTGGTTTTGCAGCCAATTTATGGCATTGGATGCGTAAAGTGCGCTGCCCAGGGGGAGAACCTCTTCATTAAATACAACGTGGTCATTATGCATGGGTTTGCCAAATAGCGGATTTTCCTCTGGAGTTCCGGCGCCTATTAACATATAGCAGCATGGCCGCTCATAAGTATAAGAGGCGAAATCCTCTGATCCCATACCGCCTTGTGCAAACAATACTATTTTATGAGGATCATAGCATTCTTTCATGTAGCCGGCAAGTTCCTTGACCATCTCACTGTCATTTTGCAGTGGCGGGGCAGATGCGATTTCTTTCACACTAGCCTGCCCGCGAAAGAGAGAAGCTGTCTGAGTGGAGATTTCTTCAATTCTGTCAAAGATATATTTGGATATCTTACAATCCATTGTACGGATGGTTCCCTCCAGAATCACCTCTTCAGGGATGATATTTGGAGCTTCGCCGGCAGAAAACCTGCCAATGGTAAGTGCGGCTGGCTGGGTGGGTGCGATTTCTCTTGCAATGATTTCCTGAAGAGACAGATAAACATGGGCCGCAATATTGATGGGATCAACCCCTGTTTCCGGCATTGCGCCATGGCAGCCGGTGCCTTTTATATGAATCTGAAATAAGGTACATCCTGCCATGCAGGTGCCTGAACCACACATAACCGTTCCGGATGGAATGCCGGAAACAACATGAAATGCAATGCCCGCATCTACATGGGGATTTTCCAAAACACCGGCCTTGAGCATTGCCTTTGCTCCTGTGAACCCTTCTTCGTCAGGCTGAAATACCAGTTTAACGGTACCAACCAGATCCTGCTGGTATTGTTTTAATAATTTAGCTGCTCCCAAAAGCATGGCTGTGTGCATATCGTGTCCACATGCATGCATAGAGCCATTTTCGGAGGCAAAAGAAACGGGAGCCGCTTCCTGAATGGGCAGAGCGTCCATGTCTGCGCGAAGAAGGATGGTTTTGCCTGGCTGTTTTCCGGATATCGTGGCGGTAACAGCACTTTCACATAGTTTCTGAGGGCAATATCCATACTCTTCCAGCTTGCCAAAAACAAATGATTGGGTCCGTGGTAAGATGGAACCTATTTCAGGATATTGATGTAATGTTCTTCTGATTGATATAAGTTCTGACTCCAGCTGTTTTGCAGATTCAAAAATTGGTTTCATATTAATATCCTCCGGATTCATAATGATTGTATTTTAAGAATATGAAAATGGCTACGATTCTCACGCTTCTGTTAATGAAGTATACCATAAAAATGAAAGGAATGTGAAACCATATGATAAATAAAACAATAAAATTGAGAAAGGAGTGCCTGTAATAGTATGTATGAACAGCACGGGTTGTATACGTGTCGGAGCCGTATTCAGCAGAGCATCAGGATTAAAAAGCGGCATGCCCTGCTTGTTTTGACCGCCACTTTTATACAATAGTTGATTCTCTGTAGGGTATCTTTCAAAGGAGGAACAGACCATGAAAAATAGTAAACCCTTGGATATGGCCCCGCCTGTAACAGTAGGTGTAGAGGACACATTCAGCTACATGATTTCTGATGAATGTGTAGGCTGTGAGGCGTGTGTCGCAAACTGCCCTGTCCATGCAATAGCAGAGCGGAGCGGCCGGTTAGAAGTTGATCCTGCCATTTGTATTGATTGAGCATATCAGCGGTCAACACGGAAAACTGTTATTTCAATCCGGGGTGTGCCATGAGTTTATATAAGCACGATGGGGCCAATCGTATGTTGAAGCTGCTGCAGGATTTGTTTGGTGAGGTTAAATCACACAACGTATGCTGCAGGCATTCCCCTAACTTTTATTGACGGTATTAATATTCCAGATCTTCCAGACTACGGCGGCATAACAATGTCTGTTCACGATTCATGTGGGTATCGGCATAAGCCGCAGGTGCATAAGGCAGTAAGAAACCTTGTGCGGCGAATGAATACCATCAGCAATTAGTAACATACATAGAGAATCACTAAAACTACATCCTGGCGCAAGGGGACGCGCGCCCCTTGCGCCGATGTCATAAGATGCGGGTTTAGCTTATGTCATATACAGCTATTCAATCATTCCGTCTTTTACAGTAATAATACGGTTGCTGTTTTTTGCCGCTTCGGGAGAGTGCGTTACCATGATAATCGTCTGCCCGCTGTTTTTATTGATTGATTGTAATAGCTTCATGATTTCAGCCCCCGTCTTACTATCTAAGTTTCCCGTGGGTTCATCTGCAAATAAAATTTCCGGATCGCTGATTAAAGCGCGGGCGATTGCTGCTCTTTGCTGCTGGCCGCCTGACAATTCCCTGGGCGTATGCTTCCTTCTATCGGACAGACCCACAATCTCTAAGATGTTATCAAGCTGTTTTCGATAGTCTTTAAACTTTTTGCCATCGGAACCAGACTGTCCCATAATTGAAACAAATTCTCCCTTTAAAACTTTTAAGGACACGTTTTTTAAAACTCTGGTTGTTGTTTCTCCAATTTTAAAATCTTTCACTATATTTTTTCCTTCAATTGCAATATTGCCTGTAATTGGTTTCATTTTTAAATCCTCCGGCTATTCAAATTTGATTTCTTCCACTAATTTCATTTTCTTACTTTTCACAATAGGGACAACAGAGCCTGTTAAAGTAACCAAAACTCCCATTGCCCCTGCCGATAGAAACGTCATAAAATCCAATTCTGGCAGCATTGAGATTTTTGGACCTGCTACGATAAATATGGTTGCAATTATCAATCCCAACAATGAAAATCCGCCTGCAATATACAGCATGTTTCCGGTAACGACTTTGGGTAAAATTTCTGAGATCAAAAATAATACAATGCCAATTCCAACAATAAATCGATTTGATACTTGGGTTTCTTCCGCGACGCCAAGTACAACATTCTTAATAGGCAAGCGGTTGGCGCGGCGGACAGGTATCCAGGCGCTCAATACAGAAACAATGACTGCCACACCAAAAGAAAGCAGCACCGCTGCGCCTGTAATAACCACAGGTATTTCTATACCTTGTGATAGCGTATTACCCATACCCCGTAGGATTAATTTTAGAACAACTCATGCATTCCAATGGAACAAGGCTTCACCGGTTTCTTCAGGAAATGAACAGGGAAGCGCTGGATGGGTATGACTGCATGACCACAGGCTGGGTGGCAAGGCTGGTGGCCCGTGAGACAACAATCAGACAGGGATTGTGATAATTGCATAAAAATGAGAAATGAAATTATGATATTGTAACAAAAATATGAATTCCAATCAAAAAATACTTGTCTCACCTCATATATTGTGCTATATTAAATTCAAGGTTATTGGAAACGTTACCGACATCGTTACCGGGAAGGTTTCTGGAAACATTGTACAAATGTATCACAGTATGGAAAGCATCCGCGGCAGAGAACGTGGATACGGAAGGAGGATATAATTATGAAACTGAGGAAACTTGCAGCACTTTCACTGGCGGCAGCTATGGCGGCAGGCACACTGGCCGGGTGTTCTTCCAAACCATCAGGGACCGCGCAATCCCCCGCGGGAGAAGCGTCGGAGGGGACACGGTCAGGAGAACCGGTATCGGCCGATGGAAAGGGACAGATTTATTATCTGAACTTTAAACCTGAGGTTGCAGATGTATGGGTAGAGCTGGCAGAGAAGTACACGGCAGAGACCGGGATACCGATGAAGGTCCAGACCGCGGCGGCCGGGACGTATGAGCAGACTCTGAAGTCTGAGGTGGCGAAGAAGGAACCTCCCACACTGTTCCAGATTAACGGACCCATTGGCTATAAGTCATGGGCTAAGTACTGCCGCGATTTAAGTGATACGGAAATCTACGGCCACCTGATAGATAAGACCATGGCGGTTACAGATGGTGACGGCGTATACGGAATCCCCTATGTTGTAGAGGGATACGGAATCATTTACAATGACGCAATCATGCGGAAGTATTTTGCATTGGACGGCGCTAAGGCAGCATCCATGGATGAGATTAATGACTTTGATACACTAAAGGCTGTTTCCGAGGATATGCAGGCAAGAAAAGCGGATTTGGGGATTGACGGTGTGTTCGCCTCCACATCCTTCGCGCCTGGTGAAGACTGGAGATGGCAGACCCATCTCGCAAACCTTCCGGTTTATTATGAATATAAAGATGACGGTGTGAATGACAAGGACGCTATCGACTTTAGGTATTCCGATAATTTTAAGAACATTTTCGATTTGTATTTGAATAATTCCTGTACGGACCCGAAGATGGTAGGCGCTAAGACCGTGGAGGATTCCATGGCTGAATTCGCACTGGGCAAGGTTGCCATGGTGCAGAACGGCAACTGGGGATGGAGCCAGGTGGCTGGCGTTGAAGGCAACACTGTAAAAGAAGAAGATGTGAAATTCCTTCCGATTTACACCGGAATGGCCGGCGAAGAGAAGCAGGGGTTATGTATCGGTACCGAGAACTTTTTCACCATCAACAGCCAGGCAAAGGCTGAGGACCAGCAGGCGTCCCTTGACTTCTTAACATGGCTGTTCAGCTCTGAGACAGGTAAGGACTATATAACAAACAGGCTGGGCTTTATCGCGCCATTTGACACCTTTACAGCCGATGAGAAGCCATCCGACCCACTGGCCAAAGAAGTTGACAGATACATGAGTAATGGCAATCTGTATTCCATATCATGGAACTTCACTTCCTTCCCAAGCCAGACCTTTAAGGATGACTTTGGCGCGTCCCTGTTACAGTATGCCCAGGGCGGGAAAGAGTGGCAGGCTGTTGTGGATGATATGAAGGCAGGCTGGGAAAGTGAAAAGGCCATGACCAAATAAGACTTTAAGGACCGGACTTGACATGGGTGAGCGTAAGGGAACTTCCTCACCCGTTTCTTTGCCTGAGGGATGAGAATTATCATGTGATTTTTAAGGAGGGTGCGCCATGCAAAAATCAATGAAACGATATTTTCCGATCTTTGTGCTGCCAACGCTGATTGCGTTTGTCATTGCATTCCTGTATCCGTTTATCATTGGTATCTATCTGTCTTTTACAGAATTTACTACGGTAAGGGATGCCGCGTGGGTGGGCATAAATAATTATAAAAAGATATTTTCAGACCAGAACTTTATAAATGCCCTGTTATTTACCGTGAAGTTTACCATAGTATCCGTTGTTACAATCAATGTGTTTGGTTTTTTGATGGCCTATGCCCTGACAAGAGGAATCAAGGGCACGAATCTGTTCAGAACCGTTTTCTTCATGCCTAACTTAATCGGCGGCATTGTCCTGGGCTATATCTGGCAGCTTTTGTTAAACGGAATCCTGATGAAGTTCGGAGTTACCCTGTCATTTGATGCCAGATATGGTTTCTGGGGCCTGGTCATGTTGATGAACTGGCAGCTGATTGGATATATGATGATTATCTATATTGCCGGTCTCCAGAACGTTTCACCGGATCTTATTGAGGCGGCTAAGATTGACGGAGCTACGAAGACACAGGCACTGCGCCGGATTACGATCCCGATGGTGATGCCGTCCTTTACAATCTGTCTTTTCTTAACCCTGACAAATTCCTTTAAGCTGTTTGACCAGAACCTGGCCCTGACGGCGGGAGGTCCGGGAAGGCAGACCAGTATGCTGGCGCTGGATATTTACAGTACATTTTACGGCAGGGTGGGCTGGGAAGGCGTGGGCCAGGCAAAAGCAGTTGTATTTTTCATCATGGTGGCGGTCATTGCCCTGACACAGCTTTATATAACAAGGCGTAAGGAGGTGGAAAACTGATGGGAAGGAAAGATAAAAATGCAGATGACCAGCAGATGGAGGTCAGCGGATTTACAGGCATGATGATGACGATATTCTTTGCAGTACTTTCTCTTGCATTTCTGTTTCCCATATTCCTGGTTTTCATGAATGCTTTTAAGAGTAAGCTCTATATCAGCGACGCCCCGTTCCGGTTCCCGGTGGCAGAAGCCTATGTGGGCCTTGGCAACTATATTGAAGGGGTGAGGAAGACGGGATTTTTCATGGCGTTTGGGCGTTCCCTGTTTATCACGGTATGCTCCGTGGCGGTAATCGTACTGTTCACCTCCATGACCGCATGGTATATTACCAGGGTTAAAACAAAGCTTTACAGCGTTCTCTACTATGTTTTTGTGTTTGCCATGATTGTGCCGTTCCAGATGGTCATGTTCACCATGTCGAAGACGGCCAATGACTTATATCTGAATTCCATCTATGGACTTATACTTTTGTATCTGGGATTCGGCGCAGGGCAGGCGGTATTCCTGTTTTGCGGGTTTGTGAAGGCGATTCCGCTGGAGATTGAAGAGGCGGCCATGATTGACGGCTGTTCTCCTGTCCAGACTTATTTTCATGTGGTATTTCCGATGCTCCGGCCGACTGCTGTCACGGTTGCAATCTTAAATGCCATGTGGATATGGAATGACTATCTGCTTCCGAGCCTGATTCTTCCCCAGGAAAAAGGCACCATACCCATGGTTATCCAGAATCTTAAGGGCGGTTACGGTTCCATTGACATGGGAGCCATGATGGCCATGCTGGTCCTGGCAATTGTGCCAATCATTATTTTCTATTTAAGCTGTCAGAAATACATCATCAAGGGTGTGGCTGCCGGCGCAGTAAAGGGATAGACGTATACGGAAAAACCAGACACAATTAAAGGAGGGACACGATGCGGGAATGTGGTATGTTGCTTCCGGTTGCCAGCCTGCCGTCCAAGTACGGAATCGGAGCGTTTTCTAAAGAGGCATATGGGTTTATTGATACATTGAAGAAGGCGGGGCAGCATTACTGGCAGATTCTGCCTCTGGGGCCAACCAGCTACGGGGATTCCCCCTATCAGTCATTTTCAGCTTTCGCGGGCAATCCGTATTTTATCAATCTGGACAGACTGGTGGAAGAAGGTCTCTTGACAGAAGCAGAGTGTACTGCTGCCGATTTCGGTGACAATCCCAGGAAGATTGATTTTGGGAAATTGTATTTAAACCGTTTTCCCTTGCTTCGCAGGGCATATGGACGGTGGAAGGAGAAGGGGCATACGGCGGCAGAGGCCAAAGGAAAACTTTGGCCTGAGACCGTGGAGTACTGCTTTTATATGGCGGTTAAGAACCGATATGAGGGCAGGACCTGGACACTGTGGGATAAGGATATCCGTCTCCGGAAGCAGGAGGCCATGGAGGCTCTTCAGCATGAACTGGCGGATGAGACCGGCTTTTACGCGTTCCTCCAGATAAAATTTGAAGAGCAGTGGAGCGCGCTTAAGTCCTATGCCAATGAAAAGGGAATCCGCATCATTGGGGATATCCCCATCTATGTGGCGCTGGACAGCGCCGACACATGGTACCATCCGGAGCTGTTCCAGCTGGATGAGGACAGGAATCCGGTGGCGGTGGCGGGCTGCCCTCCCGACGGTTTTTCCGCCACAGGACAGCTGTGGGGCAATCCGCTGTACCTCTGGGAGTATCATGGGGAGACCGGATATGAATGGTGGATGCGGCGTATGGAATATAGCTTCCGTATGTACGATGTGGTGCGTGTGGACCATTTCCGTGGCTTTGACGAATACTATTCCATACCGGCAGGAAGCCATACGGCGGTTCACGGAACCTGGAGAAAAGGCCCTGGCATGGATATTTTCCGAAAAATGCAGGAAAAGTTTGGAAAACTTAATATTATTGCGGAAGACCTTGGATTTTTGACCCCATCTGTGCTAGAATTAGTAAAAGATACAGGATTCCCGGGAATGAAGGTACTGGAGTTTGCCTTTGATTCCCGGGAGGAAAGTGATTATCTGCCCCATAACTACACTTCTAACTGCGTGGTTTACACAGGAACCCATGATAATAATACCATCAGGGGATGGTATGGGGAGATGAGTGAGGAAGACAGACAGCTTTCCGTGGATTATATGAATAATCCGCATACGCCTGTAGAGGAAATCCATTGGGATTTCGTGCGCCTTGCACTGTCAAGCGTGGCAAAGCTGGCGGTTATTCCGGTCCAGGATTATTTAGGTCTTGGTGGAGATGCCCGGATCAACACGCCATCCACGCTGGGAGAAAACTGGAGATGGCGCATGATGCCCGGGGAAATAACAGATGAGATTGTTGTAAAGTGCAGGAAGATGGCAAAGCTTTACGGCAGAGGATGACAGGGGATGAGTATTTCTTATGGAATCGATTAATATTAAAGACGTAGCCAGAATCTGCGGGGTGGGCGTAAGTACGGTGTCACGGGCCATTAACAATCATCCGGATATCAATCCGGAGACAAAGGATATGATTATGCAGGTGGTTAAGGAGCATAATTATATTCCTAACAATAGCGCCCGCAATTTAAAACGCACTGATTCAAAGGCTATCGCGGTTTTAATCAAGGGAATCAGCAATCCCTTTTTCAGCAAGATGATCCGGATTTTTGAAAAGGAAATTCATAAGAAGAAGTACTCTTTTATCATGCAGCATGTGGATGCCGGTGAAGATGAAGTGGATGTGGCCCTTGAACTGATTAAGGAGAAGAAGCCAAGGGGGATTGTATTCCTGGGTGGGTTCTTCTCACACAGTAAGGAGAAGCTGGAGCAGCTGGCGGTCCCCTTTGTGCTCAGTACCATTGGGATGACGGATTCACTGGAAGAATCGCCGTTTTATTCCTGGGTTTCTGTGGATGATTTTGCGGAAAGCTATAAGATGACGGACTACTTGTGTAAGCTTGGCCATAAGAGGATTTTAATCCTGGCAGCTACCAAGGATGATGAGAGTATCGGCAGGCTGCGTCTGGAAGGATACCGCAAGGCCCTTAAGGACAACGGAATCGAACTGGATGAAGCTCTTTGTGTTTTTTCCGGGGTGGGAAGGGACTGTTACACCATGGATTACGGCTTTATGGCCATGAGCCGGATCCTGGAAGAAAAAAAGACGGATTTTACAGCGGTGTATGCCATATCAGACAGTATCGCCATCGGCGCCTGCAAGGCCATCACGGAATACGGCATGAAGATACCCGAAGACTATTCGGTGGCTGGATTTGACGGACTTGACATTGCGCATTACTATAATCCGACGCTGACTACCATAAGGCAGCCCGTGGAGGAGATGGCGGAAGCCACCATTAAGATACTGTTTGACGTGGTAAGCAATCATGCGGACCATCAGAAGCGGGTGTTTAAGGCGGAGTTAATGGAGGGCGAGTCAACCCGGAACGTAAAATAGAAAAATTCCGTACCCGCTTATCGCGGCGTTTATTCTCATACATCCTGTTGTCCGCAAGCTTCATAAGCTCTTCCGGATTCCCGCATTCCACGCTGTAGGAAATTCCGTAACTCACCCAAAGCGCAAATGGATACTCAGAGGAATCGGAAAGCTCTTTTAATGACCATTGGGCATAAGTGGGCAGAAAGTTTTGTCAGGATATGGATAAATGGGAAAAAGCAGGGAGGGAACCATCTGCTGTAATGTACGCTGACAGCCTGCAGGAGAAGACCATTGCTTGTTTGCATTATGCTGCCAATAGTGAAAGGTTTCCAAATTTCCGCATATACTGTTAACAAATCCCCTGCATGAGGTACATCATGGCGGACTGCCCTATTAATTCAGCCTCAGAGACCATTGCTGACTTTATCTACCGTTATGGAAGCCAGCAGCAATTTCCTGGTAATTCGGAAGATATTTTCTGCATGGACTTTGTAAGCACTGATTTCAGTATTATATATACCCCGCTAGATACAGTAGAACCCATATCACTAAGCAAGTTTACCTATTACAGTATCCCTGGACTGTACACACTGTTAGATAGTTCCAGCATGGACGCTTCCGGTATTTTAGCAACCCATGCATCACCTGCCCTGAGCAATCAAGGCAGAGGTGTTATAATCGGCATCATAGACACGGGAATTGACTATACCAATCCTCTTTTTCGCAATCAGGATGGAACTACCAGAATCTTGAGTATTTGGGATCAGAGCCTTCCGGAAGATAAAAGCCTCCTTCCTGCCGGCGTACCTAACCGCTATAATGCCAGCGGGGCAACCTATGGCACAGAGTACACGCGGGAGCAGATTAACGAGGCACTGGAATCTGATAATCCGTTTGCCGTGGTGCCTTCTACCGATACCAACGGACATGGAACCTTTCTGGCGGGTATCGCTGCCGGAGGAGTCCTGCCTAATCAGGATTTTACAGGAGCTGCCCCGGAATGTGAACTGGTAATCGTCAAATTAAAACCAGCCAAACAATATCTGCGCGATTTCTATCTTGTCAGTAATGACGCTGATGCTTATCAGGAGAATGATATTATGATGGGCATTAAGTACCTGCGCGTGGAGGCATACAGCCAGAGAAAACCTCTGGTTATTTTACTGGGAATCGGCTCCAATCTGGGCAGCCATGAGGGAACGTCCCCGCTTAATGTGATGATTCAAGATATCAGCCGAAATTTAGGAATGGCTACGGTAATTGCCGCAGGCAATGAGACTGGCCGGGGTCATCACTATATGGGTTCTGTACCCATGGGGGAAGAGTCCGTTGATGTGGAAATCCGAGTCGGGAATGCGGAATCCCAGCGTGGATTTGTAGTAGAACTCTGGGCCGACACCGCTGATACATATTCGGTTGGATTTGTCTCACCCAGTGGTGAATCCATAGGCCGCATTCCTATCATAGGCAGAAACGAAACCTCTATCCCGTTCCTTTTGGAACCCACGGTCATTACAGTTAATTACCAGCTGATTGAGACAGGCGCAGGCAAACAGCTTGTTTTTATCCGTTTTGAAGCCCCAACAAATGGAATTTGGAGAATACGCGTGTATAATACCCAGTATCTCACAGGGCAATTTAATATGTGGCTTCCGGCCCATAACCTGATTTCCGATGAAACCGTGTTTCTGACTCCCAGCCCATATACGACCATAACCCTCCCGGGAGATTCTACCTCTCCAATCACAGTAGGCGCCTACAATCATTTAAATAACAGCATCTACATTCATTCCGGCCGTGGATATACAATAGGCGGAGTAATTAAACCGGATTTGGCGGCCCCTGGGGTTAATGTAAGCGGGCCATCGATAGGGCGAAGGAACCAAGACTCCATTCCCATGACTACCCGAACAGGAACCTCGGTTGCGGCCGCCCATGTTGCTGGTGCAGTCGCTAATCTTTTAAGCTGGGGCATTATAGAAGGACATAACATGGCGATGAGCGAAGCCACCATCAAAGCATTTTTAATAAGAGGAGCAAAACGAAATCCAGCACTATCATATCCCAACAGGGAATGGGGATATGGGGCTCTGGATTTATATGAAACTTTTTTACGGTTAAGGGAAATAAGATGAATGAATTATCAAAAGCAGCAGGTCCTTATGAATATCATGGATATGGGTGGACCTGATGGCAAGCTTTGGTTGGGGGCTAAAAAAGTATAAGGAGCGTCAACAGCATTAAAAGACAGGGCGGCGGGCTAGATTATCTAACCAGCTGTCCTGTCTTTTAAGCGATTTTATCACTGATTTGTACAAGCTTAGAAGCGACCGGATATGAAGTGGCTTCTTTTCAGGACGGAGATATGACAAGTGAATCGCTTGTTAAGAACCACGATTATGGATTGGCAGTTGTGGACATCATGCTGCCGGGAAAGGACGGTTTTGCCCTTCTTCCGGAACTTAAAAGCTATGGAGTGCCTGTTATCTTCCTTACAGCAAGAGGTGAACTGTCAGATAAGGTCAAAGGGCTGACAGGCGGCGCAGAGGACTATATGGTAAAGCCTTTTGAAATGCTGGAATTGCTGGTTCGTATCGACAAGATACTAAAACGCTTTCAGCAGGAGGAACCGGAGATCCACATTAAGGATGTCGTCATTGACCCGGAAAAAAGAACTGTAACGAGAGAAGGACAGGAAATCAGCTTAAAACCAATGGAATTTGACTGCCTGATGATGCTTGCACACAACAGGAATAAGGCATTAACCAGAAAACAGCTCCTGACCGTGCTTTGGTTACTGTTCAGAGGGCCTGTGAACAGTAACCTTTAATCATGTGGGGAGCAGATAATTATTGTAAAAGTGTTTTTATATGTGTATAATAAAATAAAAGGAGGTATATGCCATGCCATTATTAAATCGGCAATACTATACGATAGCGGATATTTATGCATTGCCAGAAGGAAAGCGAGCCGAATTAATTGAAGGTGAGATTTTTGATATGGCGCCGCCAAGTCGAAAGCATCAAGAAATCGTTGCGTTTTTTACAAAGACAATTGGCAATTATATAGGCAAAAATAAAGGGAACTGTAAAGTGTATCCGGCTCCGTTTGCGGTTTTTTTAAAAACGGATGACAATAGCGAGGATTATGAAAATTATGTAGAGCCTGACATAAGCGTTATCTGCGATTCCAGTAAACTTAATGATAAAGGCTGTAAAGGTGCTCCTGACTGGATTGTTGAAATTGTATCCCCGTCCAGCCGGAGCATGGATTATTATCTAAAACTTTCTCTGTATCAAATGAATGGTGTTAGAGAATATTGGATAGTGGATGCAGAACGAAAAATTGTTATTGTCTATGATTTTGAAAATTTGTCACCAGCCGCCCTTTATCGGTTTGACAGTACGATAAAGACACATGTGTTCCGTGACTTGGAAATAAGCTTCAGTAGTATAGTGCTTGACTAATCAAGCTTTATTGCAAAAGGTCAGGCTGCTTGCCGTAATTTATCGCCATGACGGGTTCTTTGGAACCCGTTTTTCAAAATTGTAAACGGCATTGATAATTTTACTCTTTTTCAGAACCATTCTGCATATCAAAGTATAGCTGCATCATTTGTTCTGACAGCTTTCTTACCTCTGGAGCAGAAGCACGATATAAACGTAAGTGTGCCAGTTCATCTTCATTTAGCTCTGTTTCAGACAGGGTTTCATACTTTCTTGGATTATTCGTATTTCCCACAAGATAATCAATAGACGTATTGAAAAAGTTAGCAAATGCAATGATTAGTTCCAGATCAGGCTGTGCCAGGTCATTTTCATATTTCCAAACAGACTGTTGGCTGATATGGAAAAGTTCTGCAAGCTTAAACTGGCTCAGATGCCTGCTAGTCCGTAGCTTTTTTAGATTTTTCATAATTGTTTACCACCTTCTGGGATTAATATTAGCAATTAAATAAAAATTATAAAAAACTTAATAGTAGTTATAGACAACAACTAAAAAGTGTTATATAATGACCAATGTAATTATGTACGTTCGGTAGTCATGTCACAGAAGAAAAGAAGAAGCCTTGTATGAGAGATTCTGTGTGACTATAGAAAAAGAGCAGGAGGAAAAGGAATGAGAAAAAAGCTTTTGTTAAAAAAGGCGGTGACGTTTTCTTTAATGGGTGTACTGGCCGTGTCACCAGTTCTGATAGCTCACGCTAATCCCGGAGCTGTATTTAGTTCCGAAATCAGTGGTGGGACACAGGATACACCGGACACGCCAGATACACCCGATGTACCAGATACACCGGACGTGCCGGATGTTCCGGACGTGCCGGATGTTCCGAACGTGCCGGATGTTCCGGACGTGCCGGATGTACCAGACATTCCGGATGTTCCAAACAATTCAGGCTCATCGTCAGGCGGAGGTTCTAGTTCAGGAGGCACTGTAACAACCAGTAGTAGTAGCGTATCATCAGCTTTAGACAGCGTTATGGTGAAGGGAGTAAAAGTGTTCACAACAGTTGCTGGCCGTTATTCAGCAAATTCAGTTGCTGGGGTTATAGTGACGACACCTTACTCGGATGTAGCCGCAGCCGTTGGCGCAGGGACGAATCAGAAGCCATTTGCTGTTATTGAGAACAGCGTGTGCGGAGAGGATTCCAAGGCATGTATGATGAAAAAGCTGGAAGAGCTGAAGTCAATTTCACCAGAGATTGTTTCGGGACCGGCACTGGATATATGGCTTGGAATTTCTGACATTAATAATAATTTTACCAAAGTAGGGAAGGCTGCCAGACCCATTGAATTTAAAATTGGCATTCCAGCTAATTTTAAAACGGATGGTTATGACTATGCATTAATCTTTGTCCAGTCAGATGGTACCACTTCAGTGATTGTTGATACGGATGATGATAGTGATACTATGACATTTTCAACAGATGTTTATGGTACATTTACTCTGGTAAAGGGACCGTCAGGTAGTTTCGCAGCTTACAGATAATATAAATTCGCATAGGCTTCTGTGGGGAAATAGTTAGTGGGTAACTGCTAGCTATTTCTTTGCAAAAAGCTGGATTAGGATGAAAATATGAAAAAGGGAAAAGCAGGAGCATATATGGAATTTTGTTTTTTTCTGATCCTGTTAACCGTTTACATGCATGGAATAGGAAAGCTATTCGGACCAATCCGTTTTCCGGATGAATTTGGGTACTGGAGTCATGGCGCCAGGCTTCTGGGGTATGGCTGGAATGAGGTTTCAGGCATCCATCCATATTATTCTTTTGGATACGGAATGCTTATGGCGCCGCTGCTTAAATGGTGTTCCAATCCCGTTGTTTTGTACAGAATAGCTGTAAGTATAAATTTCATACTGATTGTCTGGTGCTATGTGCTTCTAAAAAAGATTTTGGTAATCCTGTTTCATGCTCCTGCATATCCCTTTATGGCATTGTTTTCAGGACTGGCCATTCTCTATTCATCTTTTATGGTATATGCACAGACGACACTGCCAGAAATCCTTCTTGTATTGCTGTACCTTCTGCTTATAGCCTCAGTCCTGATGTTTTTCCAAAAGCCAAGCGCTTATTATATGGGAGCAATGGCAGCAATATCTGCTGGCCTGTATTTCGTACACATGAGAACCCTTGGAATCGGAATGGCTCTATGGCTGGTGCTGGTTTGGGAAGCGGTAATAAATAAAGATATACGTGCACATGTCCTTACAGGGGCATTGGCCTATGGAATCCTTATCATAGCAGGAATGGTATATAAGAACAACTATATAGACGAAATTTATGGTGTATCAGGAGGTTCCCTGGCAGCCTTGAATGATTTCAGCGGTCAGATTGAAAAGCTGGGGAAACTGACAAATATTAAGGGGATGGCAGATTTCATCTGCTCCTTAGGCGGCAAGCTGTTTTATTTGGGAAGTGCAACCGGAGGTTTGTTTTATTGGGGGATAATGTCTTTACATTCCATGACGGCCTGCAGTATAAGGCATAAAATGATTGCCGCGCGTTTCGTTTTACTATCAGCATTGTTTACCCTTAGTATTGTATCTTTGTTCATGATTGACACTCCGCGTGTAGATGGTGTTATATACGGCCGCTACAGCGAGATACTCCTCCCAATCTTTATTGGAACAGGGCTGACAGCAATGGTCCACAGCCCAAGTATGTGGAAAGTGAGCTTTGGAATTATATGTTTCCAAAGTGTTATGATGTACCTTGTCAATTGGAAGATAAGTTCATCTGGTGCCTATGGTATTTACAGACATTCGATTCCGGCGGTGGCATACGCTTTGGAATTATCGTCAAACAGAGTATTCGCATTTACGAAAAATGTATATTTGGGAGGCGTGTTTTTGGGTTTAACCATGGCGGGTGTGCTGTGGATTGTGAGGCAAAGAGAACGGTTTTGGTATTTGGCCTTTTTATGGGCCGTGATTCAATGGGGGCTGGGAATGGATGTATGCGTCCAGATGAATTACAAATACAACAAGGATAATTATCAAGACATCATGATCGCAGAGCAAATAAAGGACATGGTTGGAGACTATGAAAGGATTGTTTTTCTATACTCAGATGGTTACGGATATGTGGATCTGCTTCAATTCTGTCTAAAAGAGAAACCGGTTCACGTGTTAAAAGAACCCTATGGAAGCATAGGGGATGTGACACAGGAAGATATTGTGGTGACCAGCAGACGGGATATCTTTTCAAAGGAATTAAGTCAGACCTATGGGACAAAGAGGGAGTCCGCCCATTTTGAAGTTTATTACAATGAGAAATAAGAAAAACACGATGGATAAATATATGAAGCTAATCATTCAGATGCCTTGTTATAACGAGGCGGAAACATTAAACATTGCGTTGGACGCATTGCCCAGAACACTTGAGGGAATCGACTGCATTGAATATCTAATCATAAATGACGGCAGCAGGGATGATACCCTTCAGGCAGCCAGGCAGTGGGGCGTGAACTATATTGTGAATTTCAAGCAAAATAAAGGCCTGGCGAAAGGCTTTATGGCCGGGATAGATGGATGTCTCTGCCAAGGGGCAGATATTATCGTGAATACAGATGCTGATAATCAGTATTGTGCGGAGGATATCCACAAACTGATAGAGCCTATTCTTCGGGGAGAGGCCGATATCGTAGTGGGAGCAAGACCCATTGATAAAACAGCGCATTTTTCCCCTGTTAAGAAAAAACTGCAGCATTTTGGAAGCTGGGTAGTGAGGAAAGCTTCCAATACTCAGATTCCAGACGCGCCCAGTGGATTTCGGGCATACAGTAGAGAAGCGGCCATGAGGATGAATGTAGTTAATGACTATACATATACGTTAGAGACCATTGTACAGGCCGGCAGGGAAAAGATACCAATGACAAGCGTACCTGTAAGGACCAATGGAGAATTGCGTCCTTCCAGGCTGTTTAACAGCATATGGGGGTATGTAAAGAAATCCATGATTACAATTATCAGGGCGTATATGATGTATAAACCGTTAAAATGTTTTACATTTCTGTGCATTCCTCCCATATTAGTTGGTGCAATGATTGGAATCCGTTTTTTGATCTTCTATTTTAAGGGCACAGGAACCGGACATGTGCAGTCTCTGATTTTGGCATGTACGTTAATTATAATTGGATTTCTCACGTTAATGATGGGACTTTTAGGTGATATACTTGCATCCAATAAGAAGTTGCTGGAAGACACCCAATATCATGTTAGGCGGATTGAATATGATATCTTACAAAATAAAAGAGAAATAAAGGAATATGGTGAAGGAACAGGTGATGCAGAGGGGGATGCCCATGAATGATAGTAAAAAACGAGTTGTTCTGGTTGGTCCCGTTTATCCGTATAAAGGCGGAATTTCACATTATACCAGCCTTATGTGCCGTGCTCTTTCTGAAAATTACCTGGTTGAAATGGTGTCCTATCGGCTGCAGTATCCCCGATTCCTTTTTCGGAAGGAGCAAAAGGATTACAGCAATGACAGTTTCAAAATAAAAAGGACCAAATACTGGATTAACACAATGGCTCCTTGGAATTGGATTGAGTGCAGCAAAAAAATCAAACAGCTAAAGCCGGATCTGATTATCATCCAATGGTGGCATCCATATTTTACCCCCTGTTATTTGGCATTGGCCTGTCTGTTAAAAAGGTGCAGGATTCTGTTTGTATGTCATAATGTATTACCTCATGAACATTTCCCGGGAGACCGATTTTTAACCCGAATGGTACTGTCCAGAGGAAACGGGTTTATTGTCCAGTCAAAGAAAGATGCAGCGGATTTGCTTCAGATGATTCCGGAGGCCCTGTATCATCAGACCGTCCATCCCACTTATAATGCGTTTAAATTCAGTAATATAACCAGGGAAGAAAGCAGAAAACGGCTGGGTATTGATAGCGGGTACAAAGTGCTGTTGTTCTTTGGTTTTATAAGGGAATATAAAGGCCTGAAGCATCTTATAAGAGCGCTGCCCGCCGTGGTGGAATCATGTGAACAGGTAAAGCTGTTGATTGTGGGGGATTTTGGTAGTGACAGGGAGAGCTATTTGAAGCTGATTGATGAAAATTCCATGGCAAATTATATAAGAATATGTGATGGCTACATACCTGACCGGGAGGTCGAACCATATTTTTCAGCCTGCGATTTAGTTATTCTGCCTTATGAAAGCGCCACGCAGAGTGGAATCGTGCAGATTGCCTTTGGATTTGAAAAACCAGTGGTGGTTACCAATGTGGGCGGGCTGCCTGACGTGGTCCAGGATGGAAAAACCGGATACGTGGTGGAGGCTGGGAACCATACAGAATTGGCAGAGGCGATAATCCGCTATTTTAAAGAAGGAAGGGCGGAAGAATTCACGGAAAATGTACGAAAAGATGCGTATCGGTTTTCCTGGGACAGAATGGTTGAGGTGGTGGACAAGCTGGACAAAATGATAGATGGAGGTACGGGAGGATGCGTTTACTAGTTACAGGAGCAACTGGATTCATAGGGAAACATCTTACGGAAGCGTTGCTGTTAAATGGAAATGAAGTGGTATGTGTAACCAGAAAGAAAATATCCGATGGAGAGTTTTCAAAACCAGTGGAGAATATCATCTGTGATTTGCGGGAGATTGAAGCGATAGATGACCAGATGCAGGGGATAGATGTGGTAATACATGCGGCGGCTCAATTAGGGCATTATGGAATACCTTATGAATATTATTACAAGGTGAATTATCTTGCCACATTAAAACTAGCTGAACTGGCCATTAAACATAGAGTAAAGCAGTTCATATTTTGCAGCGCGCCATTTGTGACTGGCTTGGAAGGACGGAATGTATCGGAGGATGCCCCCTATCATCCCACCAACCCTTATAGTGAAACGAAAATGCTTGCGGAACAGGCGGTTATACAAAGATGTAAGAATATGATGCCATATACTATTTTGAGGCCTTGCTTTGTTTATGGAGCAGGTGATGTGAGAAGGACTGCCTTATACAGAAGCATTAAAAAGAAGAGGTTTGTTCTGACTACAAATGGAAAGGCTTACCTTCATCCTACGTATGTGTCTGATATTGTTGATGGGTTTTTATTGTCTGTTCTGAATGAAAATGCGTATAATGAAATTTTTAATTTAGGCGCGGAGCAAGACTGCACGGCCAAAGAATATTTGGAGTGTATAGCTAAATATACAGGAAGCAGTCTGATTCATATGAATATAGGATATACAATGTCTGTTTGTCTGGCAAATGTGATTGATGGAATATCTAAGGTTATGTTTAAAAAAGCTGGTTTTGTTAATAAAGGTAGAATTGATTTCCTGGCAAAAGATCATTCCTGTGATATAAGTAAAGCACGCAGGGTATTGGGATACGCACCCCAAATAAATCTGGATACCGGAATCAGGCTGTCAGTTGAATGGGCAAAGGAAAAGGGGTATTTATAACAGGAGGCGGACGTGGAAAAAGAGGTATTTGGCGTAATATATGAACGGTTTTCCGTGGGGCGGAAACTATCTTCATTTGGAGTGAAACATGATATAAAGACAGTGCTGGAAATGCCGGCTCACGGAGCTAAGGCCATGCCATCTATTTATTCCTTAGGATTTGGAATGTGTGCACAAAAGATTACACTGGTTAACGGCAATCCCAAATATATATCTGAGTGGAAAAAAATTGGTGCGGCGCACAAAATAGAATGGGTTCATGAAGATGACATTTTGCAAAGCTCCTTTCAGGACAAGTCCTATGATTTTGTATGGAATTTCGCGTACCTTCCGGCTTGTCCGGATCCGGATAAGCTGATTGAGGAAATGAAACGTATCAGTAAAAAATATGTGGCTGTGTTCTCGGTTAACGCAGGAAATATTGGTTTTCCGGTCCACAGGCTTGTCCATAAAAAAACAGGGATTCCATGGACACATGGAGATATAAGGTACAACAAGCGCGGCTTCATAAGAAAAAGGTTAGAGGAACATGGGCTGACAATTGTGGAAACCGGTTTTGTGGATTGTCCGGTGTGGCCGGATTCTCTGGGATTTCGGGATGTGAGACTGCACAGGATGAATGTGGATTTTAACACAATGGATTGGGAAACTCCCTATACCCAGATGCTGGCTCAAAACAGATTTCCCCTATGGATAAAACTGGTTTATCTTGTAGAAAAGCTGCCCATGCCAAAGAAGATAAAATCAATCCATTCTCATATTAATTATACCATTGCGAAAGTTGAGAAATAAATGAAAAAACAAGACTTATTTTTTATATTAGGGCCGGAATTGATTTCTTATAGGTTAAACCGTTGGTTTGGATACAAAGATTTCCAGCCCATAACATTGACCTATTCAGTAACAGCAGCATGTCAGTCAAAATGTAAAACATGCCAGATTGGAGCTATGTTCTGTCAGGATCCATCCAGAGCCAAAAAAGATTTGAGACTGGATGAGATTGAAAAGATATTTAAGAATATGAGACCGGTTTATTTTTTCAATATGAGCGGCGGAGAGCCGTTTCTCAGACCAGATTTGCCGGAAATCGTGGAACTGGCATGTAAATATATAAAGCCAAGGGTAGTACATACCCCTACCAACGGAATTATGACAGAAAGAATCGCAGAGCATACGGAAAAAATCATCAGAATCGTCCGTCAGTATGATAAAAACGTGCCTGTGACCGTCAAACCCTCTATTGACGGAGTGGGAAAATTACACGATGAAATCCGTGGTGTAGAGGGGAATTTTAACCAGCTTTTAAAGACAATTGTATCACTTAAAAGACTAGAAGATCGCTATGATAATTTTCATTTGGAATTAGGAACCGTTGTATCCAATTTTAATATTGACTATCTGGATGAAATAGAGGATTTCGTTCATGGACTGGGCGTGGAGAGTTACCGGAATGAAGTGGCGGAATGCCGCACAGAGTTTTTTAACCTGGGAGACGATATAACCCCGCCGGCGGAGGTTTATCAGAAACTGATTAAGGAATTCGCGGGAAAAGTTGAGGACAATATTGGGTCAAAGAAATCATTAGCCAAGACAACAGAAGCACTGCGTGTGGTTTATTATGAGATTGCAGGGAAGATACTGGAAACGGGAAAGCAGGTGATTCCATGTTATGCGGGAGTTTCCAATGTCCATATCAATTATGATGGAGGGGTGTGGCCATGCTGTGTTCTTGGATATGAGAAGGAGATGGGCAACCTGAGAGATTATGAGTATGATTTCCAGAAATTATGGCGTTCTCCCAGGGCTGAAGAGGTGAGAGCCTATATAAAATCCCAAAACTGCGCCTGCCCATTAGCCAATCAGGGATATTCAAATATTCTGATGCATGTACCTTCCCTGGTGAAAGCTGGCAGAAAGATGTTGGAGTTTTCCCGTAAATGAAAGGGGGAGGAATGGGCAAAAGGGTCATAAAAGCAATGGGAACCGGAGTGACTATTGTTTCTGTATTCTTCCTTATCAGGAAGCTGTGTTCCTTTCATCTGAAGCCAGAGCAGATTCTGGAAACCGGCCGCCTGGGGTATCTAATGCTTTTGAGCTTACTGTTTGCCGTACATATGGTAATAGTGGGAGTTCCCTGGAAATGCATCACGGAATATATATCCGGAATTAAGATACCTTATCCTCTGGTGGCCTTTGTTGTATGTAAGGCAAATCTATATAAATACCTGCCCGGAAATGTGTTTCAATATGTTGGACGGAATGAAATAGCTGTGAGACAGAATATCAGCCATGGAAAGGTGGCCTTGTCAACATTTGGGGATATTCTGATGAATCTGGTATCAGTGGCTCTGTTGTCCATATTGCTCTGCAGAGGAGGAATTAGGGACATATGGTTATATTATAATCTTCAGCAGCGCCTTTGGGTATTATGCTTTGGAGGTGGAATCCTAATCCTGCTAGCAGTCATTGCTGGTATCATTGGCATACAAATTCGCAGGAAGAAAGGATACCGCCGGAAGTTATGGTTCGGAAAGAAAGTAGTGAGAGAGATTATTCCCAGAGGTATGTTCTGTATGGCCTATTATTTCTTCCTGGGTATTTATACAGGTATTATGTTTTACTTCATCGTATCTGTCGTATTGGGGGAAAATATATTAGTGTCACAGGTCCCGTTGCTTATGGGAGGATATCTGTTTGGATGGGCAGCGGGGTTTGTGATACCGGGAGCTCCAGGAGGGATAGGTGTGAGGGAAGCTGTCACGGTTGTAATTTTATCAGCCTCGTTTGATCAGAAGATAATACTGGAAGCGATTCTGCTTTATCGGTTTGTGAATGTGTTAGGGGATATAGGCGGATTTTTGATGGCAGATATCATATACACATTTTCAGCAAAAACACAGTAATAGCGAAGGAAGTCCCCATGCATAAGAGAAAAATTAATATAAGAAAATACAAGTATGAGATTTTTTTGTATGCCGCGTTTGTTTTAATAAACAGCATTCCATGCCTTTTTTTGACTGTGCCTGTTTTTAGCGATGGATTGAATACAATCGCGGTACCGGCTTATATAAGTGGCTGTGATTGGACTAAATATCTGTATGCAGACGGGTATTATTACAAATATGGAGTGACGATTTTATATTTGCCATTATTTTATCTGTTCCGTTCCCCGATTGTGCTGTATCGGGCCATGCTGCTGTTGAATGTTTTAGCGGCAGGGGTAATTCCTGTCATCGCATATAGAATATCCATGGATTATTTGGATATACAAAAAAAGGAAAATGCATTTCTCATAGCAGGCGTAACCGCCTTTTTGCCGGCGCTAACATTGAATATAAAATACACATGGGCGGAGACCGTTCTTCTGGTCTCGCCTTGGATGATCCTCCTTCTTCTTCTGAGAATCCATGAAGATAAGGATGCCGGGAAACAGGTAAGGGACAGCATCTTAATTGCGTGTTCCTCTGTATTTGCGTATATGGCACATCAAAGAGGCATTGTGGTGGTTTTGGCCACGTTTCTGACCGTTGTATACATACGTTTTGTGCGGAAAAAGGCAAATCTGAGAATCGGAGTTTATCTGATTACAGCTATGGTTTTGCTGATTGCTGACAGGTTGGTGGACGGGCTGGTAAAGCAGTATGTATTCAATGCGGGTGTGAACACGGTAAACAGTACATTTTCCTTTTGGGATGCAAACATGTGGGAGAGATTGCTGTCCTTTACCGGCCTTCAAACCATAATAAAGATTATATACGGCTGGCTATTTAATGTGTTTACCGGCAGCGGCGGTCTTGTTTGTCTGGGGCTGTGTGTCACCTTGGTCTGCTGTTTCAGATACAAATCCAGTGAAGGGGGATGCTGCATCCATTTGATTAGTGTATTTTCCCTTTTATGCTTTGTTGGTGCATTTGCCTTGGGAGGTCTTTTTTTCTTCTCTGATATTTATCTGTATTATACCGGAGAAATGGTTAGAAGATGCGACAAGCTTATTTATGGAAGATATCTGGAGTCTTCCATATCGATACCGGTGTTAATGGGCATGTATTTTTTTCTGGAGAAAGGCTCTCTTTTTATAAAACGCAGAAGATATATCTTTTTAATCATGGGATCGGTATATTTATTTTTTCTTGTTAATATCGCAGGCAAGGTGAATGGGGTGGTTACATGGCCCAATAATACGATGACTATTAATATATTCTGCAATCTGGCCCAGTGCAGACATGGATACGGTGCTATCCGTAATCTGTCCCAGGGGCTGACCGTCTATGGTGCATTGGCTATCGTAATTCTTATGTCAATATTCGTATTTCATAAAAAGCAGAGAATGGCTTGTATGGGATTGATAGCTGTTTTTATTTCAATCTTTGTTTGGAGTTCCTATAATGTGATTTACCGGATGGACAAATATGAGATAGAGAACATGGAAATGACAAGAAACCTGGTAAAAGGTCTTGAGCAGCTTCCAGAGGATTACAAAGTAATTTTTTTGGACGATGAGATTACCAGAAGCTCCTATCAGTATATGTTCCGTGATTACTATATTGTGACAGGCAGGGATAATAATAGGACACAGATAAAAGATATGATAATCGTCTCTCCCAAAGGAGTGATAAATGAGGAGTTGGACCAGGGAGACTATTTTGAATTAGTGGATATGGAAACAGAAAGTCCGGATTACCATTTGTATATCAAGGGGCGGGACATGAATCAATGGATGAACCAAAATGGAATCCGGACAAAACAGCTGATATCAGGGGGAAGGGGACAGTGAATACATACGCAGTGATTATGGCCGGAGGAGGAGGGAGCCGTTTTTGGCCTCTTTGTCTTGGGAATGCAGCCAAAGAGTTATTAAGGAGAATATGCTTATGAATATTGCAGTTGCAGGGTTGGGGTATGTTGGACTAGCCAATGCTGTTCTTTTGGCACAACATCATAAGGTCACAGGCGTGGACATTATAAAGGACAAGGTCGAATTAATAAACAATGGCTGTTCACCGATTGAAGACAGGGAATTAGAGCGGTATCTGAAAAAAGGAAATTTAGATCTTAAGGTCACGACAGATGGAGAATCAGCTTATAAAGAAGCTGAATATGTGATTATCAGCACGCCTACCAATTATGACCCGGTTAAAAACTATTTTGATACTACTACAGTGGAAAGTGCCATAAGCCAGGTCAAGGCTGTAAACCCCAATGCCATAATTGTTATCAAGTCAACTGTTCCTGTGGGCTATACAGAGGAGATTCGTAAAAAGCTGAATTATAGAAATATCATGTTTTCACCCGAGTTTCTGAGAGAAGGAAAAGCCTTATACGACAATTTATATCCTTCCAGAATTATTGTGGGAACAGAGTTAAATGACAGAGTTCTGCTAAATAAAGCGCATCTGTTTGCAAATATGCTGGAGAATGGGGCCCGGAAGAAAAAAATTCCAGTGCTTCTCACCAATAGTACGGAAGCAGAAGCAGTAAAGTTGTTTGCCAATACATATCTGGCGCTGCGGATTTCATTTTTTAATGAACTGGACACTTATGGAGAGGCAAGGAATTTAAATACCAGACAGATTATTGAAGGCGTATGTCTCGACCCAAGAATAGGGAATCATTATAACAATCCCTCCTTTGGATACGGTGGATATTGTCTGCCTAAGGATACAAAGCAGCTTCTGGCGAATTATAAAGATATTCCGGAACAGCTAATAGGGGCGATTGTGGAATCCAACCGTATACGAAAGGACTTTGTAGCCCAGAGGATATTGGAAAGGGTGGGGAACAAAGTGTATGAATCAGAGGGATGCACGGTAGGAATTTTCCGCCTCACCATGAAAGCAGGCTCGGATAACTTCCGTCAATCGTCCATACAAGGTGTTATGCGCCGTCTCAAAAGGCATGGAATAAGGATGATAGTATATGAACCTGCATTAAAAGAAGGTCAGTTCTGTGACTGTCCGGTAGAGAAATCATTGGAGGATTTTAAGGAAAAATCGCATATTATTATAGCCAACCGGTATAGTGACGAATTGGCTGATGTGATGGAAAAGGTTTATACAAGGGATATTTATTATAGGGATTGAAATTAGTTTAATATCAGAGTGGCAATGGATTATACGAGGAAGCGACAGAAGCAGAGTTTTCTATGGAGTCAGACCGTCTCATTGCATATAACTGTGCAGACTATGATGGATATTGGTGGCGGAATAAGTGGTTTCCACAAAAGGGTACGGATGGAAACTTATAATTAGGAAGAAGAGCAGTGTATGTATGAGAGTATATACACTGCTGTATTTTTATTTCGGTATATTGTATAATGGAGTTAGATGATTAGGTGGCTGAAATTGTAATTTAAAAGGTGGTTTAAAATGGACATTAATGAACTATACAACATATATCAAGGAAATCCGGAGAAATTTAAAAAGATTGTATTGTATCGCAACCTTCTTGGCTCGCCAATTTCATATAATTACAAAGATTCAGATTTAGAATCTTTAGTACAGATGATAATGTCAATGGATGAAAAATATGAAACAGACTTTGGATTTATGATGATGGAACTGGGGGTGGCTTATGAGGCTATTTATAGTAACATGAAAAAAAATAATGCTGCCAGAGAAAAGACGGAATTTATGAACTATCCATTGGATTATCAATTGAGGGCATTAATTTCGTTTTTTGAGGATCAGCATAAACTTGGTATTGAGTTGAATAACATAGATGGTAAAAAGCCATTCACAGGGATAAGGCATTTGGTTGCAAATGTAGAATCTGAAATCTATCCTGGTATGAGATATTCAACATCACAGAATAGTGAAAATCTAATAGAATTGATAGATTATTCAATTCCTTATTTATATTATTATGACAGTAATTTTGAAAAACCTTGCGATAATCTAACATATGAGCAATGCTTGCGATGTCCGGATATTATGAAGTTCGTTCATCATTCAAATTTTTGTGAATTAGCAAACGGATTATGGTCCCTTTATATATATAAGGATTACTCGGTTAAACTTGGAAAAACGGATACAGATGATGATATTACAGTTTTTGTGCCCAATTCCAATGAAGCGAGCTTGATTGATTTTGTTGCAGGAATACGCAGAGAGGCCAGAAGATTCCAAAATAGTATTGATTTATTGATATCAAATCAAAATAGAATAATTTATGGAAATAAGTTTATAACACGTCTTGCCAAGAGAATAAAGTTGGATTTGTGGAGAAGCATTTTTGAACTGGAATTGGAGGTCTACCTGCGTTGTAATTTATCTGCTAACTGCACAATGAAAATTATAAAGCAGACGGATATTTTTCCAGCCTATTTAAGGCAAACATTACCATATGGTAAATTGAATGATTTCCTAGAAGTTCATGAATTTTTATTGACAATGAGTGAAATATATTCAAATATCTTAAATCATAATTGGAAAGAAATTGAACGTGATCGATTTAATTATCTATGTCCAGTAGTTGATATTGATTTGTTAATCAAAAGTTTTTCAAGATTATATGGCAAGAGTTTAAATACGGCCGCTAAGCTGGTGGAGTGGTTTATATATTATCCGCAACGCGGGAAAGAGGGCGATTTATTCTCAAAACCATTGGTTCAAATAAGTGGTAAAAGGGTTTTATTTGCCCCTAATTTGATTCAACAAATTAATATAACCCGGATGCTTGAGCAGATTATGCTGGATTATAAAATAAAGCGGGCGGTAATCGGAGATGAGTATGAATCCTATTTAAGAAATCAATTGTCGCAGTCTTCCTTATGGAATGTCTATGCAGATAAAATAGAATTTAAATCATCTATAGGAAATACAGATTTTGATGTTATAGCTTTATTTGATAATCATGTTGTGATAATTGAAATAAAGCATCTGGTGACACCTTACGATCCCAAACGTTACTATGAAGACCGCCAAGAGATAAAGAAGGCCATAAAACAGCTTAAACAAAGAAAGCAGGTTTTATTAAGGGATTGGGCCTTGATTAGAGATATAACCAAAGGATTTCTTCCTCCTGAACCTTATCCGGAAGAACGAATGATTCAATTGGTCTGCACGAATATAGATAGCTTTACATCGCTGGAAATTGATGGCATAAGAATTGTCGATGAGTCCGTTCTAATCAGGTTTTTTTCTGACAATGGCCAGTATGTAAAGATATGGAGTGGGCCGAAGATTTATAAAAAAGAGAAAATATGGGAAAACAGCCAACCAACCATCGATGATTTCAAGAGATATATTGCTTCTCCGACTGCGGTGAAATGGTATAGGGAGGTTGTAAAAAGAAAAAATATAACAATACCAAGATATGGAGAAGGAGATTATCTTGGCACGGTAAATTATATTTTAGATGAAGATATAGTGAAATTTGATAGACAGATATAAAGCCCAGCCTGTGTTTTGCAGATGATAGCGCTGGGGGATATAAGCACCAGAATCTGTTTCCATGAGGGGCGCAGGAAGCATATTGCTTCTGGCCACACTAATCAGAAGTGCCCCTATTGTAAAACGCCGCCTCGTTTTTCGGGATGGCGTTGTTGGTAAGGTTGGCAACTCTGTACCTAGTAGTGATTTTTATTCCCAGATCAAACTATACTTTTGACTATCTCTTTATAAGTTCTTATATGCCGGTATAGCCTGTATTTACAGGCTTCCCGGCGTTTTGTTTGCCCGCCATGGGCGGGCTCTAACGGGTGAAGGTCCCGAGTGCACCCGGATAGTGGGAAGCACATAGCTTAACAGCAAGGGTGTCCATCGTGAGGTGGAATCTGAAGGAAGCTGTAGGCAAACCTTTGGTCCGACGGACAGAAATCACATATAAGGCTGGGTTCCGAGAGATAAGCCTGCAAAAGAGGGCAAAGTCTAATAACTATCACATTTGTAGGAACAAAGTAGATGTGGCGGATATATGAAGGGAAAGAGCACGCACCTTAAGCGGGGAGGTCTCACAGGCGGCAATAGAAGCTGTAGTAACAACGAACTGTGAGAAGTCAGCCGAACCCATAGTAGCAAAGAAGTTCCTGTAATGGGAATGGAGTGAAGGGGTGAACATTCAATCAGTTGAAGTAGGTTCCGACTTGTAGCTAATGCAACACCTGTCGATAACGTCAAAGGTGGCAGAAGCAAACGGGACAGAAAGGAAACAACGCATGGAAACAAGTAGTCTCATGGAGCAGATATTAAGTAAAGACAATCTAAACACAGCGTATCTGCAAGTCGTAAGAAATAAAGGTGCCGCGGGAGTGGACGGAATGGAGTACACGGAGCTGGCAGAATACCTTTTGGAGAACGGCGAAATAATAAAGGAACAGATGCGGACAAGGAAATATAAGGCGCAACCAGTAAGGCGAGTGGAGATACCTAAGCCAGACGGAGGAATCAGAAAACTAGGAGTTCCGACAGTAGTGGATAGATTTGTGCAACAGGCAGTTGCACAGGTACTAAGCCCAATCTTTGAGGAAGAATTTCATGAACACAGTTACGGATTTCGCCCGAATCGAAGTGCCCAGCAGGCAGTGGTGAAAGCATTAGAAATGATGAATGACGGACACAACTGGATAGTGGACATAGACCTTGAAAAGTTCTTTGATACAGTGAATCATGATAAGTTGATGACAATAGTAGGAAGAACAATTAAAGATGGAGATGTTATCTCTATTATTAGAAAATATCTTGTCA